>Ga0070665_100001515_pt1 | contig 26948 bp, 22 predicted proteins | sample KBSS13metaG_FD_65862 | JGI IMG/M metagenome (GOLD analysis project Ga0070665, IMG submission 65862) | Switchgrass rhizosphere microbial communities from Kellogg Biological Station, Michigan, USA - KBS S1-3 metaG | ecosystem: Host-associated > Plants > Roots > Rhizosphere > Soil ... | reverse complement strand
CGGCGACGCCCCCGGACGAGGAAATGAGCTCGTCGATTGGGCCGCGCTCGCATTGCCGAGCCGCGCATTCGTAATCGGGAATGCCTTGAGAGAGCCGCCGATGTTGGCGTAGTAAACGGCACCATTGAAGTAGGCGGGACTGCTGAAAACGCCGCCGGGCAACGCACCTGTCAACTGCTGCCAGATGTTGTTGCTGTTGGCGTTGAACTTGCCCATCGAGTCGCGATCGACCACGTAGATCGTGCCGTCCTTGCCGGCGCCCACGACGAGGTGCCGCACCGTATTGTTGGCGTCGGTCAGGTCGGGCAGGAGCATTTCGCCGCCCGCCCCGAGGTCCTGATCGACATTCGACTCGGCCACTTCATTGGACATGGCAAAGTAGTCCGCGACCGCCAGGGTGGGACTCGCGGACAGCTTCAGGAATGAGTTGCCGAAGTCCTGTTTGCTCGGGAAGCCGTTGGCATCGAGACTCGTCTCGAAGGCGCCATTGGCGGCCAGCAGGTAAATATTACCCGCGCTGTCGGCACCCGGACCATCACCTGACATCCAGATCGCGGGCCCGGCGTCGCTGTTGGGCCCGATGTTGAGCACTGCCGCCTGTGCCAGTGTCGATTGGTTGTACCCGATGATCCATCCCGAGTAGGGCGGGAAGTCGCAATGGGAGGTCCAGCTCGTGTAAACGACGCCTTTCGACAGTAGCAGCGCCGCACGCTCCGCGTATTGCCCCGGCTGGAAACTGCTGGCTGCGCCGCCGGCGGTGCCGGGATAGGTGGCGGTGATCTCCACCGGGCCGTTGAAGAGCTCCGCGCCGGTCGCCAGGTTCAGAGCATGCAGGCGCTGATGGTAGGCCGACGAATTGTCTTTCGACATGGCAACCACGTAGATAGCGCCGGCCGCGCGGTCGATGACCGGTGTCGAGGTGATGCCGATGTTGGGCGCGACCTGGCCGCAGCCATGGGTATCGCTGAGCACCTCTCCTGAGCCGAGCAGGTTCACCTGCCACACCGGGTTGCCCGTGTCAGCGTCGAAAGCGTAGACCGAGTCCCCCTCGGTGGCGACGAATACGACGTTGTGTACCGCGGCTGGAGTGCCGGCAGTGAGCTGGGACAGGTACAGCGGTTGGGCGTCCACTTTGCCATCGACCGACAGGTTGTGAAGTAATCCGAACGTCGTGGAGTTGACGTTGGTCGGGGTCAGGGTGCTTTCGGTCAGGTTCTGCCCGGTTCGGCTGACATCGTTCTTGAAGGTGACGACATCGGTCCCGGGTGTCGTCGGCGGGCTCGTCGTCCCGGAGCCGCCGCCCGACCCACCCGACCCGGTGCCACCGGTCCCGCCCGTGCCGCCGGTCCCACCGGACCCGCTGGTGCCACCGGTCCCGCCCGCACCCGACCCCGTCGAAGGGTCGCCGTTGGTCGAGGTCTGCTCGCCACCGCCGCAGGAGCACAAGGCGTACGTAGCCAGGACCCCCACCAGAAATAGTTTAAAAGAGCTGAGCTTGTGCTTCGACATCACTGCGCAGCGTGAAGATGTTCTGGAGTTTGTACCACTGTCAGCCGGCCGCGACTGCCGGCCCAATGACACGATAGAGCCATCGCTCAGCAAGCGCCGTGCCGGAGCCGCCTGGTGTGGCGGGAGTGTTGGGCGTGTCGGGCGGCGCAGCCGCGTCGTGCCCATCAGGGCTGGGGGGCGCCGAGGCCCCCTGATGGGCCCCGGCGCTCTCGACGGCTACTTCTTCGTTGGGCTGTTGAAGCTATAGACGATATTGACTGTCGTGAGTTGGTCGGTGCTCTTTGTCCCGGCCGGTGGGTTGCTATTGTAGCGCACGCCGTAGCCTACGCTGAGCGCCAACGCCTGTGTCATGTTGACCGCCACGGCAAAGTCGTTCGCAACCGCGGTGTTCTGGCCGCCGGACTGCACTAGCAGCTTGTCGGTGAGCTTGGTGGTCTTGGTGAGCGACTGCTGATAGTCCAGGCTCGCGCTTCCTACCCCGTCGCTGGTCGATTCACCCGGGATGCGGCCGGTGACTTCCGTGGTGTTGTTCGGATTTTGGTGGAGCAGCACCTCGGGCTGCAGGCGGCGATAGCCGAAGCCGAGCGTGCCGGTCAGCTTGGTGGTGTCGGAGTCGATGAGCTTGTAGCCCAGACCGGTCGACACGGCGACCTGGTAGACGAAGCCATCGAAGTGATCGTCCTCGCCGTTGAGCGAGCCGAAGACGAAGGCCTTTTTGCCGAAGTTGTAGTTCGACTGCCAGCCATACTCGAAGCGCTGCGCATTGGTGATTCCGGCGCTCCGACCATATAGATAGGCCAAATGGAGCAGATGCTTCCAATCTCCGACGGTGTCTATCGCGTCGAGCTTCGCGTTGGCGCTCGTTGCGTCGGCATTGCCACGGGCCAACACCGCGCCTGCTTGCCCTTGGCCGCTCCAGCCGACTGCCGGCGGTGGATCGTCCGCGTAGGCCGCGGGGATGGCGCAGACGAGGGCGAGCGCTCCGGGGGCGAGCGCGGCGGATCGGATCGATCGGGTCATCAAGCAGTCTCCTTCATCTTTTGTTGTTTCGTCGGGGGATCATCTTAGGTCCCCACTATGACGGGCCGAATTATCCGCAAGCCGCGCCCAAACATACAGCGCAGCGCCCGTGCTCTTCGGCAAACGGGCGCCAAAGTAGGTAGGAATCAATGAACGACGCCTGAACGGCGCGTCAGGAATTGTCAGGATTTGTCGCCCGCGCGCTTGAGATCCGAGAGGATCTCCGCGCCGGGCAAGTCTCGGGGCGAGTCGGCCGGACGTGTCGAATTGTTACCGCGCGGGCCCTTGACGATGAGTTGCTCGGGCACCGCGAAGGAATTGTCGCGGTGGATTTCGGTGACCGCGGTGTCCTCGATGGTCCACGAGCGCGGCAGGAGATGCCGACGCGCGATGGCAATGAAGTCACTCAGCTCGGGCTGCGAGATTTCGTCATCGGTGTTGGTCCAATGATGGACGAAGCGCGCGCGCTCCAGCAGTTGCTTGCGCAGGCTGGCGGCAAATGTTTCGTCTGCGGCGCGCGTACGCTCGGCGGCGTCCGCGGCGTTCATGACCAACTCCTCCAGGCAACTCGGCGAGAGCGGTGCCGTTACTCCCAGCTCACGCAACATCTCACGCAGCCAGCGCACGCCGCGGCTGTGCGGGAAGAAGAAGCGTGGCAGTGAGTCGATCAAGGACATGGCCACTTCAGAATATGGAAGATGCATGCCATCTTCATGGCATTCTATGACATAGCACGTGACCGGCGTCACATCCAATGACATGCGGCGGCCCGCGGGAACTGCTCAGTTCACCCCGCCGCTTCAGATCGAGTCAGATTCGCGCAACAGGACTGTCGGCTCACACAGTGTCGCCATTGTGCTGCAGCGAGCGGCGCGCACTTTAGTACGCGATCGTCATCTGGGCGCGCGAGTGCTCGGGCTTTTCCAACTCCTTGACGAGCGCGTCGGCGTAGTCCTCGGCGCTGATGCGGCTCTGCCCGGCCGCGTCACTCAACAACACGGTCGTCCCGACACGATACTTGCCCGTGTGGGTACCGGGCGAGATGGAAAACGCCGGACTGAAGAAGGTCCAGTCGACGTCGTTGGACTTTTGGAGTTGCTCGAGAACGGCCCGCATGGCGCGCGCCTCGCCCTGGTAGGCGGGCGGCAGCGTGTCGACGACCGGGCGACCATCGGGAAGGTTCAAACTTCCCGCGCCACCAACAACCAGCAGGCGCTTGTGGGTGAGGCGTGCGGTCGCGATGGCGGCATCGCTCACCGCCTTGGCTTCCTGCAGCGGGTCGCCACCGCCGCGCGGGCTCGTAGCGAGCACGATGACGTCGGCGTGCCGGGCTTCGGCGGCGAACGCTTTCGCATCGCTCGCGTCGAGTTTGACCGGGTGTATGTTCGGACCGGCGGTGATTTTTTCCGGGTGCCGCGAGGCGGCGATCACGTAATGCCCGCGTGAGGCGGCCTCGTTGAGGATCCGGGAGCCGATCATGCCGCTCGCGCCGACGAGCAGCAGCGTTGGGGGCTTTCTCTCGGGCTTCCGGGCTGCGGCAGGTTGCGCGAAGGTCATGACGGTCGCGAGCAGTGCGAGGAGGAGTCCGGCTCTCATTTTCTTCGGTTTCGCTGCGGTGCTAGATGACTAACCATAACACACGGCGCTATGTTCGGATCGCGGCGTAAATTGTTTCCTGGCACTTGATGTTGGCACACGCGGAGAATCACGCCGCCTTTGCGGGGACAGTGCCGGACCGGGCGACCTGGTCCGGCATTGGCTTTTCTGGTATTGGCTTTTCCGGAGCAAGGCTGCGCTTCGAATGTAATATCCACGTGGCAATGGCACCCAGTCCGCCGGCCGAGCCGGCGCCGGCGAGCACGAGGGTACCGGTCGCAATGCATAGGGGGCACATGAGCTTCTCCTGGTAACGGACGGGCGCTTCGACCCAAGGACGCCCCGGGCCGGCGTCCTGCTACACATTGGGACGACAAAGTGGCTGCGAATGCGCACAATAGCCACGCCGTCCCCTTACGTAGTTGCAAGCTTATGACGCCGCTGACCCGGTCCGTCACCATTCAAGAGGTCGCCGATCTCGCCGAGGTGTCGGCCAAAACGGTCTCGCGGGTAATCAATAACGAGCCCGGGGTCCACGTCGAGACCCGCAACCGTATTCTAAAGGCTATTGAGAAGCTCGATTACCAGCCGAACGTGAATGCGCGCGGGCTGGCCGGGGACCGGTCCTTTCTCATCGGCTTGTTCTGCGACAAGCCGGGGGACTACCTGAGCGAGTTTCAGGCGGGGGCGGTCCAGCGCTGTCGCGAGTCCGACTTCCACCTCATGGTCGAGCCCTGGGACAGTGACAGTGCGGATGTCGGCCGGCAGGTCAACACCCTGTTGCGCCAGTTGCGTCTCGAAGGGGTCATTCTGCTGCCCCCCCTGAGCGATCACCCGGTCATTCTCGAGAAGCTCGCCGAGAAAGCCATCCCCACGGTGCAGGTTGCGCCGCGCGTGCGACCCGCCAACTCGCCTTGGGTGGGCATCGATGATTATGCGGCGGCCCGCGGCATGACCCGGCATCTCCTGGAGCTTGGCCATCGACGGATCGGCTTCATCCTCGGCCGGCCCGGCCACGGGGCGACCGACGAGCGTTTCCGGGGCTTTCGCGACGAGATGCTTGCCGGGGGTGCCCCGATGCACGACGAGCTGATCAAGGCCGGCAACTTCCTGTTCGCCGACGGGCTGGTCTGCGCCGAGCAGATTTTGCGCGCGCCGGCGCCGCCGACGGCCATTTTTGCCAGCAACGACGATACGGCCGCGGCGGTCATCTCGGTGGCGCACCGGATGGGCCTGTCCCTGCCCGCTCAGCTCTCCGTGGCGGGATTCGACGACGCCACCATCGCTACCATGATCTGGCCGGAGCTCACCACGATCCGACAGCCGGTAGCGGCGCTCGCGCGGACGGCGGCGGAGCTCATCATCGAGCATTCTCCACGGCGCCGCGGCTGGCCTGAGCCCGTACCGCACCGGCTGTTGGATTTTGAGCTGATTGTGCGTAGCTCGACCCGCACTTGCGGCTAGCTGACGGCCGGCCGCAACACATCCTCCAGGCCGATCCGGCGCAACAGCTCGGCGCGGACGCGGTCGGCCACCCCGTTGACGATCTCCGCACCGTCTTGCGACGGATCGATGTGAACGCGGAACGGCCGCTTGCCAAAGGGAGTGCCAACGACCTTCACAATCGCGTCGGCCACCGCTGTTGGATCCGCATCGGGCGGCTCCAAGGCGGCCAGGCCTTTGAGCGCCACCTCCGGAATGTTGGCGCCAGGGCCTTCAGCGTACTCTTTGGCGCGCGTCTTGTCGGCGGGGGAGCCCGCGTGCGCGAAATGGTTGGTGCCGTTGGTGAACGCACCGGGCCAGCTTCACGACGCTGGAGGAAAGATTGATGATCCTGCCGCCCGAACGCAGCCGCTTGACTGCTTCGCGCAGCGTGTTGAAGGTACCTTTCAGGTTGATCGCGATCTGCCTGTCGAAGGTCGCGTCATCCATGTCGCCGACGTTGGCCAGTAACATGACACCGGCGTTGTTGACCAGCGCGATAAAGACGAACAATATGGACCGCATCGATGCCATGAGGCTGTTCGTTCGGGTCGTCGAGCGGCGCAGCTTTACCTTGGCGGCGCGGGATCTCGCGCTACCCCGGTCGACGGCCACCGAGGTCTTAAAACAACTCGAATCGCGGTTGGGCGTCCGACTTTTACAGCGTACGACGCGCCACGTGTCGCCGACCCTCGATGGGGACGCGTACTACCGCCACTGCGTAAAGGTTGTGGCTGACATCGAGGAGGGCGAAGCTGCCTTTTCCGGCGCCAAGCCCCGAGGGGTTCTGCACATCGACGTGCACGGTACTCTGGCGCGGCATTTCATGCTGCCGGGATTGCCCCGCTTCCTGGAGCGCTATCCGGATCTCCAGTTGTTCATTGGCGAAGGCGACCGTCTAGTTGACCTCGTCCGGGAGGGCGTTGACTGCGTGCTGAGGGTCGGCGAGTTGCCGAGTAGCGGAATGGTCGCGCGGCGTGTTGCACTCCTCGAGGAAGGAACGTTTGCGAGCCCCGGCTATCTCCAACGTTACGGCGAACCGCGCAATCTTGACGAGCTCGAGCGACATCGCATGATTGGCTTTGTGTCGTCCGCAACCGGAAACGTCATCCCACTCGAGTTCACGGCCGGAGGGAAGCTCCGACATCTGACGCCCCGTGTCGCCTTGTCGGTGACAGCCGCGGAAACGATGGTAACGGCCGCCAGACTCAGCCTCGGACTCATCCAGGTGCCCAAGTATCACCTGGCTGCTGACCTCGAGCGCGGTACCCTGGTGGAGGTTCTGCCGGAGTTCCGGCCGTCGCCCACGCCGGTCTCGCTGTTGTATCCGCAGAGCCGGTTAGTCTCGCCCCGGGTGCGGGTGTTTATCGACTGGCTGACGCAGGAGTTCGCGGCTCTGACATGACGGCCCACCATGTCGGCAAAAGTCGGCGCACCTCGCGTTGCGCGAAGCGCTCGTCCATCAGGTACACGGCGCCGCGATCCTCCGTCGTACGGATTACGCGGCCGGCGGCCTGCACGACTTTCTGCAAGCCTGGATACAGATAGGTGTATGCGTAGCCCGCACCGTTGAAGCGGGATTCCATGCGACGCTGCATTTCGTCGTTGACCGGACTGACTTGCGGCAATCCCAGGGTGGCGATGAAGGCCCCGATGAGGCGTGTGCCCGGCAGGTCGATGCCCTCTCCGAAGGCACCGCCCAGCACCGCGAATCCAATCCCCTGGCCATCGGGCGTGAAGCGCCGCAGGAAGTCGGTCCGCTCGCTTTCCTTCATGCCGCGCTCCTGGCGCCACACGGGCACAGCGGGATTGCGCGTCACGAAATCGCCGGCCACCTGGTGCAGGTAGTCGAAGCTGCTGAAGAAGGCGAGATAGTTGCCGGGCTGTGCCTGGAACTGGCTGGCCATGAGCCGTCCGATGGGCTGCACCGATGCCGCCCGATGGCGCCAGCGCGTCGAGATGGAGCGCACGATGCGTACCGCAAGTTGTTCCGCCTTGAACGGCGATTGCACATCGATCCGCCGGCTATCCGGGGGTAGCCCGAGCATGTCGAGATGAAACTCCGGCGGGCTCAGCGTCGCCGAAAACAACACCACGGCATGCGTGGAGTTCCAGCGGGGAGTCAGGAACCTGCGTGGAATGACATTCCGCACGCACAATGTGCTGTGGCCGGTCGGGCTCGGCTCGCGCGTGACGTCGAACAGCGTGTCGTTGTCCAACTGGGCCGCGAGGTCGCAGAAGTTCATCGCCTCGAAGTAGAAGGTCTCGACTTCGGCGGCGAGCAGTCCCGGCTGCTCGACGATGAAGTCGGTGGTTGCCGTGATCGAGCGTGCCAGGCTCCCGAGCAGGACTTCAGGCACTTCCTCGTAGGCCTGATAGGTTTCCGTTTGTCCGCGCAGCACCTCGTCCCAGGCGCGCCCGACCCGGTCCAGAGGGTTCTTCAACATCAAGGGCGCGCCGAACTGGACGGCTTCCAGGGCTGCCCGATCGAGGGAAGCCGAGTACATCTTGCGGGCGCGCTCGATGAGGTTGTGTGCTTCGTCGACGAGCAGGCACACCTTCCACTGGTTGATGTTGGTCAGCGTGTATAACGGCGCAGTGGAGTCGAAGTAGTAGTTATAGTCTCCGACGACGACATCCGACCAGCGCATGAGCTCCTGGCCGAGGTAGTAGGGGCAGATCTGGTGTGCCCGGGCGATCTCGCGCAGTGATTGATGGTCGAGCATGCCGCGTTGCACGGCCGCGCTGCGCGCCGCGGCCAGCCGGTCATAGAACCCACGAGCGAGTGGACACGAGTCGCCGGCGCATTCTTTGTCCGGATTCTCGCAAGCTTTATCGCGAGCGACCAACTCGAGGACGCGCAGCGGTTTCTCACCCTCGGTCTCGGGCGAGCTGCGCTCGATGTGTGCCAACGCATCCAAGGCGAGTTGGCGCCCTGGTGTCTTGGCGGACAGATAAAACAGCCGGTCGAGACCGGCGGTCGGCATCGCCTTCAGCGTTGGAAAAATCGTCCCCACGGTCTTGCCGATCCCGGTGGGCGCCTGCGCCAGCAACGCGCCGCCGCGACGCATCGTCTTGTAGGTCGCTTCCGCGAGGTCCCGTTGGCCCGCGTGGAAGTCGGGAAATGGAAAGCGCAGTGCCTGGAGCGCGGTATCTCGAGCGCTCCGGTGCGCCGTCTCGCTCTGCGCCCAGCCAATGAAACGCTCGCAGTGGCCCACGAATTCCTGCTCGAGCGACTGCGCGGAATGTCGTTCGACGAGCGTGGTTTCCTGCTCGGTGCCGATGTCGAAGTAAACGAGCGCGAGTTGAATATCCGGCAGCGAGCGCTTGCGACATAGAAGCGCTCCGTAGACCCGCAGTTGCGCCCAATGCAGCGTGCGGTGATTCTCCGGCATGCGCTCGAGGCTGCCGCGATAGGTTTTGAACTCTTCGAGCTGGTTGGTGGTGGGGTCGTAGCCATCGGCCCGACCGCGCACGAGCAACTCGCCATGCTCGCCTTCGAGTGTTATTTCCCGTTCATAACCGGTGCGTCGACGTGCGGCGAGCGTCGCGTGGCCCTCCATCCCTTCCTGGGCGGAGGGGGCCGGTGTGAAGCGGCGATCCAGGTCGCCTCGCTTCGCCGTGAACTCGCACAGCCCGCGAACGGAAATCGTGTAGGTCACGAGAGCGCGGCCGCCTGCCAGGAGACCTTACAGACATACACGGGGATCTCGCGGGCGACGCAGAAGCTCAGCCAGCGGATCTGGTTGTCCTGGAGCCGATCGCCCGGGCCTTTGACTTCGATCAGGCGGTAGCGGCGCTCGCCGGGCCAGAGTTGGATGAGGTCCGGCAGGCCACTGCGATTGGCGCGCATGTCCGTCAGCAAGCGCTGGAAAAAGCCGGACAGGTGAGCGGCGGGTATGCAATCCAGGGCCAGCTCGAGCGCCTCGCGAGTGAGCCAGTCCCAGGCTACGAACGGGGTCTGGAGTCCGGACTTGCGTTCGAACGTGTCCAGAATCGTGTCGCGGTAGGCGCCGCTTTCGAGTTGCGCGAAGCACGCGGCGAACAGCGCCGCGCGCCGCTCATGAAAGCCGGCGTCGAGCAAGTCCGCAGGCGCGGCTTGAAAGGCGTGAAAGAACGCGCCAGGGAGCGGAGCGAATATCGCCTCCCAACACAGAAGCCCGAACAGCGCATTCAACAAAGTGTTCTCCACGTAGAGCACCGGGGCATCCGGCGTGCCGAGATGCTCGCGCACGACGAGCTCGACCCGCTGCGGTGGGTTGGGTTGCGGTAACTCCAACTCGAGGGTACCCCAGCCGCGCCTTGCCAGGCGGTGCAGGGCCGATGGGCCGATGGCAGACACATTGCGTTGTGCTGCCAGCTTGCGCTGCAGTCGCGGGAGAAGACGAGCGCAAAGCTGGGTTTCAAACTCGTTGGCGGGGTGCTGTTGGACCCGGGTTGCCAGCTCGGTGGCCTCTTCGAGCCGGTCGAGTTTCTCCAGCACCCTGGCGGCGCGGACGCGAGCTTCAGGATGGTTGCTGCGGCGATAGACCTCGAGTGCCCGGGGGAGCTCGTGGTCCTTCTCATACAACTGGGCGATGGCGAACAGGAGCTTGGCGCGCTTCGCCTCGATCCAGGCCGCGGAATCCGTGAGGAGCGGGTCAGGCACGCTGGCCAGTACCTCATCGAGGGGCGCCTCGGCGTGAAGCAACTCGCGGCAGCGGTAGATCGCATAAAACTGCTCGATCTGCTCGCGGCTCTGAAAGGCCCGGGCCGACTCATCGAGGCTGACGCTCTCGTAGCGGAAGATTCCCAGGTCCGCCAGCACGAACTCCGACCAGGTCTGGTGGAAGTTGCCGAAGAACATCAGCCGCAGGCGATCGCACAGCCCGGCGATCCGCACGTGGAAGACCTCATCCGGAGCGGCCGGCCACCATTGACGCAGGGTGCGGGTCTCTCCCACGACCTCGCCCACGAGAGGGATCAGTTCCGGCTTGCGCAGCGAGCGGCCGGCACGGGTCAGTTCGAGCGCGTCGCAGAGCTCAGCTTTGCGCAGCAGCCGGAACAGGTCGGGAAAGCCGAGCGCCGGGTCGGGATCGAGCCAGCCCAGCTCCATGAGCGGCGCGGCCGCTCGCCGCGGGCAGCCGATTTCAGCGTAGTCGAGCTTGCTGGTCCTGAACAGATCGCCCTGGCGCATGATCATGCGTACGACGAGCGCTGCCGCCTCGGTAGGCAGCTGCTCGAAGTCGCCGATGAACTGCCGCTCCCCGACACAGAGCAGGTTGTGGTAGCGGCTCCGCAACCACTCGAGTGCCACAGTGAAGTTTTCGAGGTAGTAATACGGGCGCGGGTGCGCGTTCACGACGTCATTCGGCGGTGGCGGAAGAGGTGCAAGCGTAGGAGACGCGACGCTGCCCGTCCATCCAGGGGTGCCGGCCAGGGAGTACTGTATAGAAGGCGTCAGGCTACCCCGGTCCCTCGGTCAGCGCTCGGGTGCGGGTACGATCGCGAGGCTCTTGTGCCCCGCTTTGTCGACCGCTCGAACGGCGAATACGACGTTGTCCTTGGAGATCTGGAGCGTCGTGCTGGTCGTGTCGCCGACACTCTGCGCGTGTTCCCAGGTGGGGGCGGAAGTGGCGCGCCAGAGCACTTCGTAACCGCTGGCTCCTGCGGACGGCTGCCATTTCAGCGTGGAGTCGTTGTCCAGGTTGGTCGTAACGATCTTCACGTCCGCCGGTGGTGCAGGAGCCGCCGCGAGCGCGCCCAGTGCCAACGCGTTCAGGCGCGCAACGCGCGCGACATAGTCGAAGTCGACGAATTTGACCAGGTCGCCGTACTCGATCCCGTTCTGCGTGCGCACGTTCTGGTGCTGATGATTGTAGTTCTCGCGGTACTCCGTGAAACGGACGGCGGCGTAGCCCTGTTGGTTGAAGGCCGAGTGGTCGCCCCCGCGCAGGTAGCGGTCGGTGCGGAAAACGAGCATCGGCTGCACCCCTGGAGAGTAGGTTCTACCGATTTCCGTTATGTAGCGTGCCAACTCGCGAGAGCTGGAGTCATTCTCGCCGCCAACCGAGCGGACGAGTTGCAGTTGCTTGGTGTCCGCCGCGACGGGAATGCCTTCCGAGAATACGCGCACGCTGCCGGCATCCTGTCCGGGACTCTTGTCGCCGCCGACGATGTCGTCATCGAGCGCGGCCTCGATGTTCCAACCTGCCTGCCGGGCCATCTGCGCAAAATGCTTTGCGCCGTCGAGACCCTGCTCTTCGCCGGCCACGGTCAGAAAGATCACCGTGGCGCGTAACCTGAGTTTGCTCAGGGCTCGCGCGCTTTCGAGGCTGACCGCGGTCCCGCTGGCGTCGTCATTGGCGCCCGGGGCATCGCCGGTCCCGTCCATGACATCGGTACGGCGGGAGTCGTAGTGGCCTGTGACGAGGACGATCCGGTTCGCAGGGTCCGATCCCTTCAACACCGCGTAGACGTTGGTGAGCGGAGTCGGTTGCGGAATCCGGCCGCCGGGCTCTTGAACGAACTCGTCTGTTTTGACTTCGAGGCAGCCGCCGCAGTCCTTGGAATAGGCTTCGAACCGTGATTTGAGCCACTCGCGGGCGGCGCCGATGCCATGCCCCGAGGAGGGGTCCTGGTCCGAGAGGGTCGACCGGGTGCCGAAGCTCACGAGCTTTTCGACGTCGGAGCGGATGTTGGCCGCGGAGATGCTTTTGACCGCGGCCGCGAGGGCCGGATCGGCAGTCTGGGTAGGGGCACGTGCCGCGGATGTTGTGCGAGGCGCCGGCGCCGCTGGGGCGGCCTGCGCGGCGGGTGCGGCTTCGGCGGCGCTCGCGGCGAGCGCGAAGCCCGTCAGAATGACTGCCGTGGCCGTGTGGCCCGAAATCTTCTTCATAGTGATAACACCGGATTTCCTTCCAGGACCCGTTGCTCGAGCTGCGGCCGCTCCCCCTTGTTCCACAGCGGTGTGCGATGGACGACGCGGTAAGCCAATGGGCCGCCGTCCCGTCGCGCGACGTGTTCAATGGGACGGGGGATGCAAACAAACTCGCACTCCCACTCACTCGCCGAGGCACGCACGGTTGCGTAGCCGTGACCGCCCATATCCACGAATGAGAGGTGCGGGGCGAGGTCGGGATTTGAGAGGCTACGCGCGCGCTCGGCGTCGCCGCTTTTCTGGTATTCCAGGCACGAGCGTACGCCGTGTCGGAGTAACATGTTGACCGCCGGTTGTGGGCGTGTCGAGCCAGGCGGTCGCGCGAGATAGAGCGCGCGCAGAGGATGGTCTTTGGGAAGTTGGTGTTCCAACGCTTCCACGAGCCCGGGCGCGGAGATCGAGCCGACGATAAAGGAGATCCCAACAGGATCGAACGCTCGCGGTGGCAGTGTCTCCGCCGCCAGTCCCGCCCAGAAACTGTGGCGGTCGCCTGCGACTGTCGCGAACCCGGTGATGCCTTCGCCACGCACGAAAGAGTAGATTTCTGCTCTCTCGACGTACGCGTTGCTGTGGTCTCCCAAGTTGAATCCCGCGAATCCCTTGCCCGGCCATGGCACCGTGAGGCCCGCTGGCAGGTTCTTCGGATCCGCGCGGCAGTCGAGAGCGCCGGTGGTGTTTCCCCAGACCTTCCAGGTCGCCGTCGAAGTTTTCAGGCGGTCGAGGAACCACGCCTTCTGCTCGGCACCGAGAATGGTCTGCGGGGGCTCCTGTTTGCGGAAGTTGGTGATCTGTCTATCGCTGAAGACAATGGCCTCCGGCGGCTTGCCGCCCGCGTAAATGCGGCCGGCATCGAGAATCTCCAGCACCTCTTGCGGAATCAGCTCGGGGAAATCCTTGGTCGCGAAATCCGCGGCCTCCGGCCGGCTGTTGGGATCCTCGGAGCGATAGCTCCTCTGGTCCGTAATGAGGAGCTCGACGTGCCGGCCCCAACGCAGCGCGCGGTAACCCGTCAGACTGGCCAGGGCGGTCAGGTTGTTGGGTTCCTGTCCCAGGCCGTGTGCGTCGAATCGTGTGATGGGCACGTTCACGACTCTAGGCGGGTCGAAGCGCTCGAGACCCGGTCCGCTCGACTTGCGGACCCGCGCAGGTTGGTATTCGAACCAGGCCTGCATGGCCGCCACCTTGCGCGTCTGCTGCGGCCGGGTTGTGCTGTCGAAGACCTGGAACGACTGCCAGCCACGCCAGGAGAACTCGTGGTTGTCCCACATCGGCACGAAGGGCCAGCGGGCGCGCGCATCCTGTAGATCCGGATCGTGGAGGTAGGCGCGATAGATCGCGCGGTAGTCATCGATCGTCGTGGGGATATGAAAGTCCTGGATCTTCTCGCCACGCTCGTAACGGACGATGTCGCGCAACTTGCGGTCGTACATACCCTGCGGCCGATCCTCCGGATACCAGACGATCTCGTAGATGAAGTCGCCGAGGTGCAGAACGAAGCCCAGGCGCTCGGTAGCCGGCGCGCGCTCGTCCTCGAAAATCATGCGACGATAGGCGTGTTGGGAGCCCTGGTTGACGTTCTGACAGCTGATGAACGCAAACTTCACCGGGCGCGGGTCGTCCGCGGCGGGCGCGGTGATCGTCCGACCCACCCGGCTGGTTTGTCCCATCTCGTCCGTAAAGCGATACCAGTAGACCGTGGCAGGCTTGAGATTTCCGGCCAGCACGCGACAGGTCCAGTCGGCTGCGGCGCAGACCACGGCGGGCGCGGAGGCAATGACCTGTTTGAAGTCTTCGTCCTCGGCGACCTCGACCCGCAAGCGAGCCTGGTCGCCACTTTCAAACGGACGACGCGTCCACAGCAGAACGCTGTCCGGATGCGGATCTCCGGAAGCCACTCCCTCAGGGAAGAGATCGCGTCGTTCGTGGGAGTTGACGGTGGCACGCGAGCTCTTCGGGCCGGCCCAGAGCGGAGTAGCGCCCAATGCTGCGGCGGCCGCGATGAATTGTCGTCGGGTGACCCTATTCGTCATAGTTGTCACACTCCTGGAGTCTCACGCCGACGCCGGACGCTGCTGCGCACTTTGTCCGAGGATGCCGACTGCGGTTTTGTATAACCGCGCTCGCACGTTGAAGCGCTCGCTTGCCCGGGTGACATACCGGACCGCGACTTCGACGCCACCCACGGCCGGTCGGATGCTAAGGCCCGGTGTCGCCGAGACCTGTGCGCCGCGGCGCGTCGGGGCGTTGCTCTTCCATTCCAGCTCGGCTTGTTTCGAGCTGTCGGTCGTCGCACTGACGACTTCCTTGTAGAGGATGTCGGCGATCGGGCTGGCATCGCGCTCGTAGGGAACCAACACCAGCACCTCGTCCCACAGCCATTGCCCGGAGGTCGAGAAGTTGAAGTAGTGGCCGCTGATGGCAAAGCTGTTCGTGAAGGTGACGCGACGCCCGGTCGGGTGACCGGCGTCCGTCCAGTTGCCGGTCTCGAGCAGGACCGTGTGGAACATGCCGAGCTCGATGACCTCGCCACTGACGCCGTTGATCTCCACCCAGTCGCCCAGGCGCATGCCATTCTTGCCCATGAGCACGAGCCAGCCGAGGAAGGCCACGATGAAGTCCTTCAGGGCGACGGTGAGGCCGGCACCGACGATGCCCAGCATGGTGCCGAGCTGTGTCGGCATACCGATGAGCACCAACAGGATGATGACGATGCCGACGATCTGTAGGAAAACCCGCGCGACACTGCGCAAGGTCTCGACCTGGCGACGATCGATTTTCATGCGACTGACGATCCGCTCGAGCCACTGGTCGGCGAACAGCAGCAGCAACAGGACCACGATGACGGTTGTGATGCTCAGCAGTCCCTCGTGCAGGACGCCCGTGGTCTGGGAGGCAACGACTTCCTTCCATTTCCCGTAGACATCCGCGAGCTGACGGCGGTCGGTGATGCGTTGGTCGAGGGAAGTCAGGAGCTTCTGGTCGGCCACGAGCGCGCGCGTGGTGGCGAGGAGGGAGGAGGTCGAGTCGGGTGTTGGTGCGGCTGGAGTTGCGCCGGTTGCTGCGGTACCTGCCGCGGCTGCCGCAGTTGTCGCGCCGGCTGCTGCGTTGGTTCGCGCGGGCGCGTTGCTCTTCGTCTCCTCGAGTTGCGCCTGCAACTTCTGCCGCTCGGTCCCCAGCTCTGCCGCGCTGCTGGCTGCCTGGTTGGCTGCGAATTGCAGGAAGCGCTCCTTCTTGCGCAGCGTCTGCCACTGCCGGAACAGCTCGACCATCCCGTGCAGGCTGGCCAGCGGATCGGCGGCAGTGGCTTTTGCCGCGGGATGATTGTTCGCCGCGGCAGTATGATCCTGCATCATCTTCTGGATCCGCTGATGCACGTTCCCCCCCGCGAGCATCAGGTCCTGGTTGGCGGTGGCGACTTCGTCCTTGTCGAGCTCCAACTGAGATTGCGCCAGGTCGAGCCGGTCCTGCAGCGCACTGTTTTGTGTGGCGCCCGGTTGGGCGAGCTGCGCCGTCAGTTGAGTGACCCGTGCCTGATCGCCGTCCAACTCCTTCTGTGCTTTCTGCAACCGCTCGGCGATTTTCTGGGCTTCGGGACTCAGGACGGGCGGATGAGCCTCGATCTGGCGCAGCGCCGCGGCGAACGCCACATCGAGCTCGTGATCCGCCAGTTGCGTGGCGGACTGGGCGTAGGGCACCTCCTCAGGAGTGCTCGCCAGCGACGCCAATCGATGCGCCCTGCGCAGGGTGCGTTCATCGATGGCGGCGGCGGCATCGCCGCCGGCCGGCCGGGCCGCGGACTCCTGCCGGCTCAGCTCGGGCGGCGGAGGTTGGTACGTGGCCCAAATACCATAGATAGTGGCTATGAGAGCGACCGCGAGGACGCCGGCAGCTGTTTTCTGTAAAGCGCGCATCGTTACAAATCGCAGGTGACGTGACGCGCGATGTTAACGCAAGCTATTGCGGGCTGCCTGGACTACCGCGCGCGTCAAGCGACTCAACACGGGCACTTGCAGCCGGGTGTGCTGCCAGTACAGTGGCACCGCCAGCGTACGGCCGGGCACGAGCTCCACCAACGATCCCGATTTCAGATGCTCGCGCACCAGCACCAGGGGATTCATTCCCCAGCCGATGCCGGCCAGGGTGGCGTTGACGAACGCTTCGGTGGAGGGAAACCAGTGGGTCGGTGGTTCCAGCTCGCGGCGGCAGATCCGGCGCGCCCATTGTGCCTGGAGGCGATCCTTCTGGTTGAACCGCAGGGAAGGCGCCTTCGCCAAGGTCGCTGCCGTGACACCCGCTGAAAAGTGCCGCCGCACGAACTCCGGGCTTGCCAACGCAACGTAGCTCATGCGACCCAGCGCGACGCTATTGCAACCCTGTACGGGTTTGGCATGGGCGGTCACCGCGGCGAGCACTTGTCCGGAGCGGAGCCATTCCATGGTGTGCTCCTCATTGTCCAGAGCCACGTCGAGCAGCGTTTCCTCTTGCGCGGTAAATGGCGCCAGTGCGCCGACGAACCAGGTGTCGAGGCTATCCGCATTCACTGCAATGCGGAGCGTGACGCGCTCATCGACGCTCCCGGCTTGTACCAGCTTCGGCAGCTCTCCCCGCAATTCCTGCTCGAGCAGCCCCACGTGCTCCATGTGGCTGCAGAGTCGGCGGCCGGTGTCGGTAGCGGTGCAAGGTTGTCCCCGGATGATGAGCACACTCCCGAGGCGTTCCTCCAACTGCTTCACCCGCTGGGATATCGCGGACGGTGTAACGTTCAGCGCCCGCGCGGCGCGCTCAAAGCTGCCTTCGCGCACTACTGCGGCAACCGCCGCCAGTGAGGGATAGTCGAGCATCTCGATTTAGCCCAGCTTAATCAGGTGCAGAGACTTTAACTGGAATGATCCGCCTGGTGCCAGCACACTGCCGCGCATGCCTGGTTCCGCCTTCACCACCGGCTTCGCGCTCAGCGCCACCCTCATCGTCGCCATCGGCGCGCAGAACGCATTCGTGCTGCGCCAGGGGATCCGCAAGGAGCACGTGGCCCCGATCGTCGTGTTCTGCGCGGTCGCGGATTTGTTGTTGATTGGCGCGGGTGTCGCGGGACTGGCGGGTATTCTGGGCGATTCACCCGCGCTCGTGGCGCTACTGACCCTCGCCGGGTCCGCCTTCCTCGCCTGGTACGGCGTACGAGCCATGGGCCGCGCGCTCGTCCCCCAGTCGCTTCAGGCGGCAACGGGCTCCGAGCCGCTCTCCCTTGGCAACGCAATGGCCCAGGCGGCGGGATTCACATTACTCAACCCGCACGTGTACCTGGATACCGTGTTGCTCATGGGCTCGATCGGTACGCGCCAGCCGCCGGATCTGCGGATCTGGTTTGTCGGCGGTGCGGCTTGCGCGAGCGGTGTGTGGTTTACGACGTTAGGTTATGGGGCACGCCTGCTCGCGCCGATCTTCGCGCGCTCATTGGCCTGGCGAGTGTTGGATACCCTGATCGGGCTGACGATGTTGACTCTCGCCGTTGTGTTGATCCGGCAGGGGATGGTGGGCCTGTCTCACCCCTGACCCGGCCTCGCTCAGCGAGTCGTGCTACTGCCGGGCGCCGTGGCGGTGCTGGTGCCGATCGGACCTCCGTTCGCCTCTTGCGCCAGGCGCTGCGCGAGATCCTCGCGCGAGCTATCGGCCAGGCGCTTGCAGGCGGTCCCGTCGACAAAGGCAGCGGCGTCGCCTTTGTCCCGCTTCGCCAAGCGTGACCAGAGGTCCGAAGCCCCGGGATGAGGGGTCAGCAGAATGTCACAAGGCAGCGCGCTCAAGATCGCGAAGCTCTTTTCGAAGTCCTGCTTCACGTTCGGATACGTCTTGTTCTCGGAAAAGTGGAAGTTGTCGGACGAGACGGCGGTCAGGCTGTCGGCGTAAACCATGTTCAGGCAACGTCCCTGCTCACAGGAACGCCACGTCCATGTCGTGCCGCCGGGTGTGTGGCCGGGGGTGAAGTGAGCGGTCACGCCCAATGAGCCGACGACCAGGGTTTGCCCATCCTCCAGGACGTCCACACCCGATACTTTGTCTATGGGAGGCAAGGTGTCGTATTGCGGGTCTTCCTTGCCTGAGTGCCCGGACTTCAGGGCCTTCGCGGTAAACGGGCTGGCGGCAACCTTGGCGCCGCTGAGTCTTTTCAATTCTGCGATGCCGCCGGCATGGTCGAAATGCACGTGCGAGTTGAGAATGAGCTTCACGTCCTCGACACGGAACCCGAGGGAGCGCACGTTGCCGACGATCTGCGGCACCGACTGTTGCGTGTCCCCGTCGATGAGCACGTGACCGTCCGGTGACGTGATCAGGATGGAGGCGAGCCCGTGGGTACCGACATAGTACGTATTGCCGTAAACCTTGAACGGCTTCTGCGGCTCGTTCCACTCGGCACACTTGGGACAAGCCGCCGGCGTTTGCGCGTGCGCGCTGGCAGCTGCCAGGAGGGCCAGGGCCAGGGCTGACGACAGGTTTCGGCTGATTGACATATCCGCGTCCGTGCAACGTTGGAATAGCCATTGTACGTCAGCCTCCCGCCAACTCGAAACCTTCATCGAGCCAACCGACCACGCCGCCGATCATCAGCTTCACGGGGCGCCCCAGCCGGGCGAAGCGGATCGCCCCCTTGTGGCCGCCGTTGCAGTGGGGACCGGCGCAATAGACGACGAACACCGTATCCGCCGGGTATTCGGCGAGCCGGGATTCAATGATTTTCCCGTGTGGGATGTTGATTGCGCCCGGCACGTGACCGCGCGCGTAAAGATCCGGGCTGCGCACGTCGACCAGGACGAAGTCCGGCTGCCCCGACAGGGCATCGTGCACGTCCCAACAATCGGTTTCGAAGCCTAAGGCGGCGCTGAAGTGACTTAACGCAAGCGGACTTGCGGCGGGACGGGTCTGGGTGACGGCACTCGGCATGACAGGTACTCCAGTGACTTAGGACCAAGGTCGGGAGCTCGATACTGCTCCTGAGGAGCGCCGGCGGCACAGTGGCATGAATGCCATGATGCGTTAAGATCGTGCCATGACGGTACGGCATACAGTGGCGGCGGTCGCCTACGACCGCTTGTGCACCTTCGAGTTTGGCTGCACGGTCGAGCTCTTTGCGCTGCCGCGCCCGGAGCTGGAGGTGCCTTGGTACGACTTCGCCGTGTGTGCCGCCGAACGGGGTCCGATTCGGGCGACGGGCGGCATCGCGGTGCAGGTGTCACATTCGCTGCGGCTGCTGGAGCGGGCTGACACGATCGTCATTCCCGGGTGGCGTGACGCTGACGAGACACCGCCGGCCGAGCTGCTTCGGAAGTTGCGGCAGGCCTACGAGCGTGGGGCGCGTCTGTGCTCGATCTGCTCCGGAGTCTTTGTGCTCGCCGCGGCCGGCGTGCTGACGGGCAAGCGCGCGACGACGCATTGGAAGTACATCGAGCGTCTCACCGCGCGATACCCTGACATCGTGGTCGAACCCAACGCGCTGTACGTCGACGAGGGGCAGGTACTGACCTCAGCGGGGTCCGCCGCGGGGTTGGACATGCTGGTGCACCTGGTGCGCAAGGACTTTGGGCCCAGAATCGCCAACCAGGTGGCGCAAAGGTTGGTGATTCCTCCACATCGCGAGGGCGGCCAGGCGCAGTTCGTGCCGCGTCCGGTTGCCGCCGATGAGCGGGGAAGGCTGGCAAAGCTGCTCGACTGGATGAGGGCGCATCTCTCCGGGGAGCACACCATTGAATCGCTCGCCGAGCAGGCGGCGATGAGTGCGCGGACTCTGCAACGGGAATTCAAAGCGGCCACCGGTCTGGCGCCCTATGCGTGGCTCGTGCGTGAACGCATCGAACGCGCCAAGGAGCTGCTGGAGACCGGCCGACTTCCGACCCAGAGGATCGCCGAGCGAGTCGGTATGGGGAGCGCGGAGTCGCTGCGCCATCACTTCCGTGCGAGGGTCGGTACCACGCCAGCCCAATACAGGGCGCGTTTTTCCCGCCAGCGCTAGTCAATCCAGCGCCGCGCTGAAGCTTGGCGGGACCGCCGTCTCACTTTGGATTCCAGGTTCACGATCCGGCGACGGGACGCCCCTATAATCAATTTCTCCCGGTCCTAAGACGGATTTGGAACGCATGACTCAGGACGACTTCGAGTCGCTGGTTCGGCGGCTCGAACAGGAAGCGGCAGCGAACCCCGCCGGCTATCGCAGAAAGCTCGGGGCGCTCGCCTTCCTGGGTTACGCCTACATTGCGGCAACGGTGCTCCTGCTGATTGGCGGCGCAGCCGGCATCGTCTGGATGGTCACCTCGGTAAGCCATGCGCTGCTGCTCCTGGGCAAGCTCGGTTGGGCGTTTCTCGTGCTCATCTATGTCGTATTGCGGGCGATGTGGGTGCGGCTCGATGCCCCGCAGGGGCGGCCACTGACGAGCACGGAATGTCCCGAGCTCTTCATGCTCATCGAAAGCCTGCGCACGAAGGGTGGTGCCCCACGTCTCGACCGAGTGCTGCTCACCGGCGATTTCAATGCCGCGATCGTCCAGCAGCCGCGCTTCGGCATTTTCGGCGGGACGCGCAATTACCTGATGCTCGGTCTGCCGCTCCTGCAGTCCCTTTCGCTGCTCGAGTTTCAAGCCGTCGTGGCTCACGAGTTCGGTCATCTCAGCGGGGCGCATGGCCGCTTCGGTGCCTGGATCTATCGGCTGCGCACCGGTTGGGCCCGCTTGCTGACGGCGCTCCAGAGACATGGGCATTGGGGCGCGGCGCTGTTCACGCGCTTCTTCAACTGGTACGCGCCGCTGTTCAGTGCCTACTCCTTCGTCCAGGCGCGCCAGCAGGAGTATGAAGCGGACCGCATGTCCGTAGCCGCCGTGGGTCGTGAGGCGACCGCCTCGGCGCTGTTGCGAGTCAACATGCAGGGCGAGTTCCTGGCCGAGACGTTCTGGCCCTCCATTTTCAAGCGCGCCGACGCCGATCCGGCGCCGGTGATGTCACCGTTCTCGATACTCGGTCCCTCGATGAAACTGCGCGATCCCAACGCCGCGACCGATCGCTCACTCGCCAAGGCGCTTGCGCAGCGGACGGGCTATGGCGATACGCATCCTTGTCTGGCGGATCGTCTCAAGGCCATCGGTGTCGAGCCTTACGTTCCTGACGTCATCGAATCCAGCGCCGCGGAGGCTCTTTTGGGAACCGCGGTCGAAAGCTTGCGCCGCGAGCTCGACGAGCGTTGGCGCTCCAGCGTGAAGCCGTGGTGGGACAAACGACACCAGTACGCCAGCGAATCGCGCACGCGTCTGGCGTTGCTCGAGCGCAAGGCGTCGTCGGAGTCCGAACCCCTCTCCGAAGAGGAGTTGTGGGATCGTGCGCGCTTTACGGAAGAGTTTGGATCCAGCGATTCCGCCATGGTGTTGTATGTGCAGCTCCTCGAGCGCAATCCACATCACGTTGGCGCCCTATGGCGTCGTGGCCAGTTGCTGCTGGCGCAGGATGACCCCCAGGGTATCGACCAGTTGTCTGCTGCCGCACGCATCGACCGCAAGCTCGAGCAGCCGGCCTGTGCGGCCGTTGTCGGCTTTCATCGCCGCCATGGGCGCGAGGTCGAGGCGAAGGAATACGAAAAGCGCTACTGGGAGCTCAGCGAGCAAGGCGAACTCGCCCGGCGCGAGCGAGCGGTCGTGCGCTCGAGCGATCGTCTCATGGGGCACGGACTCGATGCCGCGGTGGTTGCGGGCCTCGCACAGAATCTACAACAGGTCGCCGGCGTCAAGCGCGCTCTGTTGGTTCGGAAGGTGCTGAAGTATCAGACCGAGCGGCCGTTGTTCGTGCTCGGAATCGTCTCGGACGCTCCGTGGTGGAAACCCGTGTCGGCGGCGGCCGAGAAAGAGCTCGTCGCGCGCGTCAGCCGGGAGTGGCGTGCTCCCGGTGATGCGCTGCTCATCTCGTTGCACCTGAATTCGGCGTTTCGTGGCCCGTTTACCCGGGTTCGCGGCAGTGAGATCTTCCGCCGCGAACCGCAGGCTGCCAGGCCGGCCGGGCCCGCCGGACCGGCAGCGGCTCCTTAGTAGGCGAAATACGGGCCCATGCCACCCGAGGTGTTCCTGCCCTCGATGGCGGTGAACACGGAACGTCCGTAGAAGAACGGCATACCGAAGTCGAAGCCCTTCGGGTCGCTGTTCGGTGCCGCGACGTTGTCGAACGCGGTGAACGACGAATTGGCGCTGAGCACCGTCTTGGCATTCGCGACGAGGAAGCTCACGGTCGACTGCGTGTTGTTCACCCCTATGTTGGTGGCGCTCAAGGTCTGCTCGGAGCTCGGGCAGAAGAACGTATTGTTCGCGCTCGTGCCGCCGATCTGGCAGGTGGTGATCGAGCTATCATTTAAGAAGTACAGGTTCGAGCCGCTGTCGAGGAAGCCGTGCGCATAGGCCACGTTCTTGTAGTTGATCGTGATGTAGGCGCTGAGATCCGTCGTGAGCACTTTGGCGCTGCCTAGCATGTTGTTGCTCTGGGTGTCGATACCGAACACCAGCGCGCCGGTACTCTTCAGTACGCCGGCGTCCGCTATGGACGGCATCTCGACGATCACGCCGTTGTTGTCGGTCGCGAAGCTCGCCACGGGATTGGAAGCTTGCATGTTGAGCGGGATCTGGGTCGGGCTGCACGAGGACCCGGTCGTGTTGGGGCAACTGTAATACCACGCCGTCGGTGTGCCGTTGGCGCAGGCATCACCGCAATCCTGGAGGAAGGGGCCGACGCCCAGGATGCCATTGGCGCCGAAAGCGGTCACGGTGTTCTCCGCCGTCTGTAAGCCCGCGTTCTGGCAGTCGGTCGGGGCGATGCCGAGGTCGCCGATGACCTGCATCGGGATGCCGGCCGCTTTCTCGCTCGAGATGGTCAGGTCCGCCGTCCGCATCGAGCCCCACGCATAACCGTCGCCGAATACCGTGCATTCCGCGATAGGGACGCTGAACCCGGGTGTCAACTCCTTCGGCAGCGCGGCCATCAGCGTCGAATTGATAACCGTCGAGATGATTCTCAGCCCGTAGGAGCCGGTGTCGACCTCGACGTGATCGATGGTCTGACAGTTGGTCGTGCTGCCCGGCGCGCAAATTGTCACCGTGATGTACGGGGTATTGAATGCACCGACGCCCGGGGGGCCCGGGTCGACGGTGAGTGTGGCGACGTTGGCTCCCGATGTTGGGATGCCGGAGCCTCCTCCGGAGCCGCCGGAACCTCCGGAACCTGAGCCGCCGCCCAAGGAGCCTGAGCCGCCGCCGCCGCCTCCGCAGGCGGCTAGAAACACCAGGGGAATGAGAGCGAGCAGAGCAATTTTGCGCACGGATCGGATCCTTCGTTACTGGATGTCGTCGACGGAGAAGCCCGGCGGCAATAGTGCTGGCACGTAGGCTTTCCCAGTCATGGCACGCATATGGCCACCCGTGCTCAGCACGAACTCAGGCTGGCGGATGCTCAGGTGGTGGTGGCCGGCGTGCGGCGCGGCAGCGGCGGCCTTGAATTGCTCAAAATAGGTTCCAAGCGTCTGTTGCAGATCGGGCGGCGTCATGCCGCGCCAGGTCACAGCAAAGACTTTCCCTTCGGCGGAGATGTACTCGCGCAGAACCGTCCCGGAAGGCAGCGTGATCTCTTTTACGGTATAGCCCGCGACGGCGGTGGCGCGCGCCTGGCCTTTCATCTTTGCTACGTCGGCGTCTACGCTGGTGGCGTCGCCGCCCAGGGCGGCGAAGGCGGGGAGAATGACCAAGCTGGCCAGGAGGGCCGCCCCAAGGGCTGTGGCGCGGACATGACGGGTTCGCTTGCGAGACTCCCTTGCCGGGCTGCGACTTTCGGTCCGGTCCTTACCGACCCAACGGATCACTGACGAACTGGTCATGGGGCCTCCTCAAAAGCGAAGGCCCGGTTATACACCGGGCCCCGCGGTTCTGGCTCGTTGTCGGTCCTCAGATACCGAAGCCTGCAGATACCTCAGCCTGCGCTGCTGTTGCTCTTTGCGTGGTTCTGCTCCCACTGCTGACGACGCTGTTCGGCCTGCGCCTTCATGGACGCGAGTACAGTGGGAAGCTGCGCCTTCTGTTGCGCGGTGAGTACGTTGTAGATCTGGCCCTGGATCTCGCTTTCCTGCTGGATGTGGTTCGCGGCCAGCGTCTTGGCGCTTTGCAGCGCGGTCGCGTAGTTCGCATCCCCTGGGTTGGCGAGCACAGTCATGTCCACGGGTGACTGTCCCGAGGCACGCGCGGCCTTCATCTGGGCGTGGGCATTGGCCAGGATCGACTTGATGCTCGCCTGCTGGTCGGCAGTGAGATTGAGCTGCTTCGTGGCGCGCAGGGTCATGCCTAGCATCATGCCGCCGTGATGGCGGTGCCACCTATGGCCGGCTGCGGGCGCGGTGGTCGTGGCGGTGGCCGCCGGTGCGGCCGTCTGGGCGCTGGCGATTCCTACGGCACCACCCACTACAGTGCTGGCAGCGGCCAGGACCCACAAGCTAACACTTTTGTTCAACTTCATGACTCCAATTCCTCGGTCAAGGTAGGTAAATTGTTACGAATCGTTGCGGTGGCCCGTGCGTTCATCAGGCTCCGTCATGGGATGATTAGCGTTCGAGATGGCGTCCGGTTGACTGCCCGTGGCGGATGACTTTACGACGGCGGCACGCGGCGCATCACTGTTGTTTGTGGCTCTTGTTTGAGACAAGTGTAAGGACTTGGAATATGACATCACGAAACTTGGGAAACTCCGGACCGGTCGTCTCCGCCATGGGGCTCGGTTGCATGGCGATGTCAGGGATCTATGGTCCCGCCGATCGCGCGGAGAGTATTGCCACCATTCACGCGGCACTCGATGCAGGTATCACGCTGCTGGATACCGGCGATTTCTACGGTATGGGACACAACGAGCTGTTGATTCGCGAGGCGCTCGCCGGGTGGCGCGGCGGCGAACGTGACAAGTTGTTACTAAGTGTGAAGTTCGGTGCGCTGCGCGATCCGGCGCAGAACTGGAGCGGCTACGACGCCCGGCCGGCCGCACTGAAGAACTTCCTGGCCTACACGCTGCAGCGGCTCGGTGTGGACTACATCGACATTTATCGTCCGGCCCGGCTCGATCCGCAGGTTCCCATCGAGGAGACGGTCGGCGCCATCGCCGACATGATCAAGGCCGGTTACGTGCGTTATGTTGGTCTTTCGGAAGTTGGCACGGCGACGCTGCGGCGGGCGCAGAAGGTCCATCCCATCTGTGATCTGCAGATCGAATATTCGTTGGCCTCACGAGGGCTCGAGGCGCAGATATTGCCGGTGTGTCGGGAGTTGGGGATCGCTATCACGGCTTACGGAGTGTTGTCTCGCGGGCTCATCAGTGGGCACTTCTCGCGCGACCGCGCTGCAGGGGAGGAGGGGTTCCGGAAGCATAGTCCGCGGTTCCAGGGTGAAAACCTGGAGAAGAACCTCGCCCTGGTGGAGCAGTTGCGGAGCGTGGCTAAGGAGATCGGGGCGTCGGTGGCGCAGGTGGCGATTGCTTGGGTCGCGGCCCAAGGGCCGGATATTGTGCCGTTGATCGGCGCCAAGCGGCGGGAGCAGTTGAAGGAGTCGCTGGGAGCGTTGGATGTGCACCTCACGGTGGGGCAGGTGGCTGCGTTGACGCGGGCTATGCCCGCTGATGCGGTGGTGGGGACGCGGTATATGGCTGCCCAGATGGGGCAGTTGGATAGCGAGAGGAGGTAGCGCGCGCCGGGTGGGGCGGCGCGCTACGCGCGCGTGAGCGCGCCGCTTTGGAAATCGCGCACGGCTTGCTCGATTTCCTGCCGCGTGTTCATCACGAACGGGCCGTACTGCACCACGGGCTCACGCAACGGGCGTCCCGCAAGGACGAGAAACCGCGCGCCTTCCGGTCCAGCGGTGACTTCGATGCGATCACCACCTGATGTCAGCACGCCTGCGCTATGCGAGTTGAGAGGACTTGCGGAGCCGTTCGGCCCCACATCCACTCGACCTTCATATGGGTAGAGAAACGCGCTGTACTCACCGTTCACGGGATGCGAGAAGTGCGCGCCCGCGGGTAACGTGACGTCGAGGTAGGTCGGGTCAGTTGTGACGCCATTGATGGGTCCAGCCGTCACCGTACCGTCGACCTCCACCGTCCCCGCGATGACCTTCACGCTGCCGCCATTCGGCAGCGCCACTACCGGGATCTCGTTCGCCTGCAGATCGCGGTAGCTCGCCGGCTTCATCTTCTCCCGCGCCGGCAGATTCACCCAGAGCTGAAACCCGCGCATCCGACCGTCTTCCTGCTGCGGCATCTCCGAGTGAACGATCCCCCGTCCGGCGGTCATCCACTGGACGCCGCCGGTCTTCAGATCGCCCCGGTGCCCCAGGTGGTCCTCGTGCAGCATGTGCCCATCGAGCAGGTACGTGACCGTCTC
>Ga0070665_100001514_pt1 | contig 26960 bp, 26 predicted proteins | sample KBSS13metaG_FD_65862 | JGI IMG/M metagenome (GOLD analysis project Ga0070665, IMG submission 65862) | Switchgrass rhizosphere microbial communities from Kellogg Biological Station, Michigan, USA - KBS S1-3 metaG | ecosystem: Host-associated > Plants > Roots > Rhizosphere > Soil ... | reverse complement strand
CTCGCTCATCTCGACCTCCGCTACCGATGGCAGGGCGGCGAGAGCGGTGCGAAGCGCTACGAGCTTGTCGGGTTGGTCGAGCTGTACGGAAACAGCATTATAGTAGCGTGACTTGACGGCCAGTTTGGCCGGTGAGTCGTCGGCTACGATGCGGCCGCGCGCGATGATGATCGCCCGGGTGCAGACCGCGTCGACCTCTTCGAGGATGTGGGTCGAGATGACGATGATCTTGTCGCGCGCCATGTCATTGATGAGCGTGCGCACTTCGTGCTTCTGGTTCGGATCGAGTCCGTCGGTAGGCTCGTCCAGGATCAGTACCGGCGGATCGTGGATGATCGCCTGCGCCAGGCCGACGCGACGGCGAAAACCCTTGGAGAGTGTCTCGATGGTTTGCTCGAGCACCTTGCCGAGCTGCAGCCGGTCAATGACGTGGTCGAGGCGCTCCTTGCGGCGCGTGCCTTCGAGCTGCCGCACGTCGGCGATGAAGTCGAGGAAGCGGCGGACGGTCATCTCCCCGTAGCTGGGAGCGCCCTCGGGCAGGTAGCCGAGGCTCGCCTTCGCAGCCAAAGGGTCGGACTCGACGTCGTGACCGCAGATGCTGGCCTTACCGGCGGTCGGCGTTATGAACCCCGCGAGCATGCGCATCGTGGTGGTCTTGCCGGCGCCGTTCGGTCCGAGGAATCCGAGCACCTCGCCCGGACTCACCGTGAAAGTGACATCGTCGACAGCCGTGAGCGATTCGTATCGCTTCGTCAGATTTTCGGTCTTGATCATATGGAATGGCGTCTAGATTGAGCGTTCCGTACAAAAGTTCCCGAGGAGCGTTTTCGGGCGCGCGGATTTTGGACGTTGCAGTTCAATGAATTCAAGAGGCGAACGGGACTACGTGTCGTCGGCGCGGGTATGCTCGGTAGAGCGAAAGAAATTTACCCGTAATATCGGGCTGTTAACTTGCATTCCTAAAGAGCATTAACACAGAAAAGCGCTCCCGAGCGTCATTGATCCGCCACGGCGACGTAACAAACGCGTCAATCGTGAGCGGCACAATTCGTGCTGTCCACACACGAGGTGCACGAATGCAATCGATGGGCTTCGATGCTGCCGACGCTCCGCGTCAGTATTGGCACAGCGAGGATGTCCTTTCGGTTCAGAACGAGCTCGAGCGAGGCGCGCCGTTCTGCGCCAATCCCTCCTGTGCCCTGCACGTGAGATTGGTCGATCTGCAGGTTGAGGGCGGCGGGAACTGGGTGACTTTGCCGGACGGTCGCACCTTCGGTCGCGGCCGTTATGGTGTGCGCATGTTGTGCGACGCCTGCGGCACTCGCCGTGGTCCGGTAGTGCTCGAGCCGCGGTTACGCCTAGCGCGCCAGGCCGGTGACTAATAGCCGCTGAAGCGGTGGCGCATCCGCCAGTACAGGATCGATAGCGCCCCACCTAACATTCCCCCGAGGTGGGCGAAGTGCGCCACCCCGGCTTCCCGGCCGGTGACACCCAATACCAGCTCCAGCACGCCGTACAGCGTCACGAACAACCAGGCGGGCATGGGGATCGGTATCGGGATCAGAATGAGCTTCTGACGCGGGAAGTACCACGCGAAGGCCAGAAGCAGCCCGAACACGCCGCCGGAGGCGCCAATGACCGGGCCGCCGGTCTGGGTCGCATTCTGGACCATCAGCTCCGTCGCTCCCGCGGTCAGCACGCACACGAAGTAGTAGATCGCGTAGCGCCGGCTACCGAAGAACTGCTCGAGCGCGCGGCCGAACATGAACAGCGCGAACATGTTGAAGAAAATGTGGGTGATCTCGAAACGCGCCAGCCGTCCCTCGTGCAGGAAGGCATAGGTGAGGAGCTGCCAGGGTTGGAACAGCGGATCCCCGACCGGCCAGAGCGCGAACGAGGCGAGGAAGACGTTCTGCGCGACCTGCTGCAGCAGGAACACGACGATATTGGCAATGATGATGGCCCGGGTGACGGGCGGCAGGGACGCGAACATCGATGCAGTTTACCGGGGCTCGATCCAGCGCTGCAGAAAAACGAGATCGAGCCAGCGGTCGAACTTGTGGCCCACCTCGCGCAGGAGGGCCGCCTTCTCGAAGCCGAGGCGCTCATGGAAGCGGATCGAGGCCTCGTTGGCGCCGTCCACTCCGGCGATCATCACGTGCTTGCCCAGTGCGGTGGCGCGCGGAAACAGCGCTTTGACGAGCTCTTTCCCGACCCCCTGGCCACGGAAATCGGCCCGCACGTGCACAGAGTGCTCGACCGTGAAGCGATAGCCCGGCCACGTGCGGAAGTCACCAAAGGTGGAAAACCCAAGGACGCCTGATTCATTGACGGCGACCAGCACGGGGTACCCCTGGCCGATGCGCGTCTGCCACCACTGTCTGCGGTCCTCGAGGGTGACGGGCAGGTAGGAATACACGGCGGTCGAGGTGGCGATGACGTCGTTGTAGATGGCGAGCAATCCCGGTAGATCGGATTCAACGGCGTCGCGGATCTGCATGATTTCTCCTGGGAGCCTGTCTGACTAATGATCGCCGAAAGATGCCGCTGGGGGGCGGCCGCAGTAGGCGAGCATTAGTCAGACAGGCTCCTGCTCTTCAGGCGGCGGATTGCACCTCTTCGGTGAGGAAGCGTACCAGTGGCGCTGCTGCGCTGTGCGCCGCGTTGAACCGGAGCCACTGGTTGCAGCTTTGGGAAGGGGAGAACAGGGAGCCCTTCGCCAGCAGGATCGACTTCGCGCGCGCGCGTCGCACCAGCTCGTCGACCGGGGTGCTGTTGTCAGGGAGGCGGCCCCAGAGGAACATGCCTTCGCCGACATTGGCGTCGAACTGGATGCCGGCCGACTCGAGCGCCTGTCGTGCGTCGCGCCGCATCCGGGCGAGGCGCGCGCGAACCTGGTCCACGTGGCGTTTGTAGCGGCCGCTGTCGAGCACTTCCGAGACGAAGGCCTCGAGCAGCGAGGAGCCCGAAAGCACTGACAGAACCTTGCGTTCCACGAGTTGTGAGACGAGGGCAACGTCCGCCGCAAGGTATCCTACCCGTAGCGCCGGCCCGATGAGCTTCGTGTAGCTGCCGACGTAAATGACATGGCGCAAGCCGTCGATTTGCGCCAGCCGCACGCCTGAGCCTTCGTACAGGTCGCCGTAAACGTCGTCCTCGATCACGGCAAAGCCAAACTGCTCGGCGAGCGAGAGCACGCGATGGCAGTTGGCCGGCTCGGCGCTCGTTCCCGTGGGGTTGTGCAGGAGTGTCTGGACGAAGAAGGCGCGCGGCCGATGGGCGCGGCAGGCCGCTTCCAATGCTTCCAGGTCCGGCCCGTCGGCGCGCCGCGGAATCGGAATGAGCCGCACATGGTGCGCGCGCAGCTGCTCGAACAACACGAAGTAACCGGGATCCTCCACGAGGACGGTATCTCCGGCGGTAAACAGCAGACGCGCGAGCAGATCGAACGCCTGCGAGGCGCCGAATGTGGTCAGGATGTTGGCCGGGCTCGCGGCGATCCCGTGTTGGGTCAGGCGGCTCGAGATCTGCTCGCGCAGCTCGAGTAGTCCTTGCGGTGTACACGTCTGCCAGGCCTGCGGGCGCCGGCCCCTGGAGAGGCGTGTCAGGATTGCGGCGGAGGAGGCTTCCAACAGCCAGTTCTCCGGTAGGAACCCCGACCCGGCGGCGATGATCTCGGTGGAGGACGACATCGACCAGCGCGCCAGCGCCAGCGCGTCGGAGCCGCCCGGGCTGGGTGCCGCTTCGATGGCGGCGAGCGGTGGGAGCGCGCGACGCCGGGTGACGAAGAATCCTCGCCCGGCGTGGGACTCGATGATTCCGCGTGCAACCAGGCGGTCGTAAGCATCGACCACCGTGAAAGGACTGGCGCCCACGAGTTTCGCGAGCTTGCGGATCGAAGGCAGGCGCGCGCCTGCGGCGAGCTGTCCGTGTTGGATGAGCTTTGTGATGCGCTCGGCGATCTGGTCGACGAGCGGAACGGCGGATTCGCGCGATAGCTCGAACACATGCGACTCGCTTACGTACATGACGGCCCGAGTGAGCGCGCTGCGCGCGCGCATCGAGCGCTTCCCGTGACAGACGACCTATCACATAACCATGATGACACCCGTGGCGGCCAGCGCAACTGCCATCGCCGCATTGAAGCCGAGGCGACTGGCCGGACGCTCGAGGAAGCGCCGCAGCGAGCTTCCGAAGAGAGCCCAGACGGCAATACACGGCATGTTCATGACCACCATGATGAAAAGCATGTACGCGCCTGCCGCGAGAACGCCCAGCTCGTGCGGGAGAAACATCGTCGCGGCCGTGATGGTCATCACCCACGCTTTCGGGTTCAGGAACTGGAAGAGCGCCGCCTCGAAAAAGCTCACCGGCCGCGAGCTCGAGCGCGAGTTGGACGGTCCCGAGCCGCCCAACATCTTGACGCCCAGGTAGACCAGGTAGGCGGCCCCGACCCAGCGCAGCACGGTCTGCAGATACGGCCAGTGGTTGAAAATGGCGCCCAGCCCGGCACACACCGCGAGAAGCTCCGCGCCGAATCCCACGCTGATACCCAGGATGTGCGGAATAGTGCGTCGGAACCCGAACGTGGCCCCCGACGCCGTCAACATGACGTTGTTGGGACCCGGGGTGATGGACATCACGAACGAATACGTCGCAAAGGGCAGAGGGTCGACCATGGCGCTCCCCGTTGGCTCAAGAGCCTGGAGCGCAAGAGTCGCCGACCCGGGCCGGCGGGCGGTAGGTACACCGACAGGGCGCGCGCCGCTTACTGTATCGGCGCGCGACCGGTACGGCTGGGTCGCGCCTCAGGGGCGCACGTGCACTATCGCGAGGGGGGCAGCTGACTGCCCAACCGCTCCGCGGCAGCCTGCAGAATCGGCAGGCACCGCTCGATCAACTCACGACGCGACACACGGGAGGCCTGCGTGCTGACGTTCATCGCCGCTACAACGGCGCCCACGACGTTTCGTACCGGCACAGCGATCGACCGCAGGCCAATCTCGAGCTCCTGATCGTTGAGTGCGTAACCTTCAGTGCGCACCTGTACCAGAATTTCCTCGAGTTTCTTGCGGGAAGTCACCGTGTGCTTGGTGTGCGTGACGAACTCGACTTTCCCCAACTCGACCGCCACCTGCTCCTCGGGCAAGTGGGACAGCAGCACACGCCCCAATGCCGTGCAGTAGGCCGGCAGCCGACTTCCCACTCCGAGCGTTACCGACATGATTCGCTTGGTCGCCGCGCGAGCAACATAGACAACGGCCCCGTCGTCGAGCACGGCGACCGAGGAGGCTTCGCCGAGCGTCTCGCTCATCTCCTCGAGAACCGGTTGCGCGGCTATGGGAACGGCCGCAGTCGACAGGTAGGCGTAGCCGAGGTTGAGAATTCTCGGTTGCAGAAAGTAGGTACGCCCGTCCGTTGCCGCATAACCCAGCTCGCGCAAGGTGTAGAGGCAGCGCCTCACGACGGCACGCGTCAGGCCGGTCGCCCGACTGACGTCCGCGATGGTCAGACGGCGATCGACGCCCGCGAAAGCCCTGATGACATGGAGGCCTCGCGCCAAGGAGGTCATGAAGTCCGGATCACCGCCGCGGAAAAGGTTGTTTTCCGGATCGGTGGAGCTCATGACCTTCTGAGCGATAAACGAACCCGAAGTTTTGGGAAATGCTTTAGAGTGCAGCACAACAGTATCTAATACGGTCAGATGAGGGTACGGTAATCGTACCCGACGCCGCCTCCGGTGTCATCTTCGGCGTGGCGGGACTCGTGGAGCGCGGCCGCCTCCCTCGGCTGGGCGAAGGTCGCTCCGAGGCGCGGGCGTATCATCACGTCACGACTTTCGCTGTTCCCGAGGATCCCCGATGACCGACGCATTCATTTGCGATGCCGTGCGCACCCCGATCGGGCGCTACGGTGGCGCGCTCGCTTCCGTACGTGCCGACGACCTCGCCGCGCTCCCGATCGCCGCTCTGCTGAGGCGCAACCCGTCGCTGGAGCCCGCCGCGATCGATGAAGTGCTGCTGGGTTGCGCGAACCAGGCCGGGGAAGACAATCGTAACGTGGCGCGCATGGCCGCTCTGCTCGCGGGTCTTCCGGTGACGGTTCCCGGCGCCACCATCAACCGCCTGTGCGGCTCGGGTCTCGACGCCGTGACGATTGCGGCACGCGCCATCAAGGCCGGAGAAGCCGAAGTGATCGTGGCGGGCGGCGTCGAGTCAATGTCGCGCGCGCCCTTCGTGATACCGAAGGCCGACTCCGCGTTCGGTCGCAACGCCGAGATCTTTGACACGACCATCGGCTGGCGCTTCGTCAATCCGGCGATGAAACAGAAATACGGCACCGACTCCATGCCGGAAACCGGCGAGAACGTAGCGGCCGATTTCAACGTCGCGCGCGCGGACCAGGACAAGTTTGCGCTTCGTAGCCAACAGCGCACGGCCGCCGCCTATGCGCGTGGCTTCTTCGATGCGGAACTCATTCCGGTCGAGATCCCGCAGCGGAAGGCCAAGCCGATCGTGGTCTCGCGCGATGAACATCCGCGCCCCGAGACAACCCTGGAACAGCTTGCGAAGCTGCCAACACCGTTTCGCGCCAACGGCACGGTGACCGCGGGTAACGCCTCGGGCGTGAACGACGGGGCCTGCGCTCTCGTCATCGCTTCGGAGGCGGGTGCGCGTCGCTTTAGATTGACGCCTCGTGCCAGGATCGTCGCGGGTGCGACCGCGGGCGTGGAACCGCGCGTCATGGGAATCGGGCCCGTTCCGGCGACCCGCAAGGTGCTCGAGCGCGCCGGGCTGGACATCAAACAGCTGGACGTCATCGAGCTGAACGAGGCGTTCGCCTCGCAGTCACTCGCCGTCCTGCGCCAGCTCGGCCTGCCGGACGACGCGGAGCGCGTGAACCCCAATGGAGGTGCGATCGCCCTCGGACACCCCCTCGGCATGAGTGGTGCCCGCCTGGCCACGACGGCCCTGTACCAGCTTTTGGCGATTCGCGGCCGCTACGCCTTATGCACGATGTGTATCGGGGTGGGACAAGGTATTTCACTGATCATCGAGCGGCTCTGAGCGCCACACGGTATAGGTAGCGGCTAGGAGCCTGTCTGACTAATGCTCGCCTACTGCGGCCGCCCTGCAGCGGCACCTTTCGGCGATCGTTCCTCTTACATAGTACCCCGCTATGCGCGAGTAACGATCGCCGAAATGTACTCGCTGCAGGTCGCCCTCGCTACGGCGATCATTAGTCAGACAGGCTCCTGGGCGGCCGGAGCGTTTTAGGGGTGGGGGTTATGTCATGTTGAACGAGGGGGATCTGCTGTGGACGCCGAGCGCGGAGCGGATCAATAACGCCAAACTCACGGCATTTACTCGCTGGCTCGGCAGCGAGCGTGGCAAGAGCTTCGCGAGCTATGCCGACCTGTGGCAGTGGTCCGTCGACGACCTCGAAGGATTCTGGCAGGCGATCTGGGACTACTTCCACGTGCAGTCGTCCGCGCCGCACACCCGCGTGCTCGCCGACCGCCACATGCCCGGGGCGAAGTGGTTCCCCGGCGCGCGACTGAACTATGCGCAGAACATTCTCCGCCACGAGCGACCCGACGCGACCGCGCTGTTGTATCTCAATGAGCGCACGCCGCTCGAGCGCCTCTCGTGGGAGGAGTTGGGCCGGAAAGCACGCATCCTCGCCACCCAGCTGCGCAAGTTGAATGTCAAGCCGGGCGATCGCGTGGTCGCCTACATGCCCAACATCCCGGAAACCGTGATCGCCATGTTGGCCACGACCAGCATCGGCGCGATCTGGTCGAGTGTCGGTCCCGACTTCGGCACGCGTGGGGTGTTGGATCGCTTCACGCAACTCGCGCCGAAAGTCATGTTCTACGTGGATGGCTACCAGTACGGTGGCAAGCCGTTCGTCCGCAAGGACGAGGTCCACAAGATCATCGACCAGCTCGGTACGCTCGAGAACGTCATCTATGTGCCGTACCTGAACCGCGACGATCGCAACACGTTCCACAAACATACGGTGTTGTGGGATGACCTGCTGAACAGTCCGCCGGTTCCCGCGAGTCAGTTCCAGTTCGAGCAGGTGCCCTTCGAGCACCCGCTGTGGATCCTGTTCTCCTCGGGCACCACGGGCCTGCCGAAGCCGATCTGCCACGGCCATGGCGGCATCATTCTCGAGCAGCTCAAGCACAGTCATTTCAACTTCGACGTCAGCGACGGCGACCGGTTGTTCTTCTTCACCACCACCGGGTGGATGATGTGGAACTTCCTGGTGAGCTCGTTGCTGTCGAATGTCGTGCCGGTGCTGTACGACGGCAACCCCGCTTGGCCGACACCCGACGTGTTGTGGAAGATGGTCGATGACTCCGGCACGAAGCTGTTCGGGACGAGCCCGACCTACGTTGCGGGCCTGGAGAAGGCCGGCATCGTGCCGAAGGAGCGTGCCTCGCTGAAATCGCTGGAAAGCGTGACGCTCGCCGGGTCTCCCGTGACACCGGAGTGCATGGAGTGGATCTACAAGAACGTCAAACAGGACCTGTGGGTCGCCTCCGGTAGCGGCGGCACCGACGTTTGTACCGGCTTTGTCATCGGCGCGCCGACTCTGCCGGTGTATGCCGGAGAGATCCAGGCAAGGGCGTTGGGTTGCTCGGTGTATGCGTTCAACGAGCGCGGCGAGAAGATCGTCAACCAGGTCGGCGAGCTCGTCATCACCGCGCCCATGCCTTCCATGCCGGTGTGTTTCTGGAACGACACGGACAACAAGCGTTACCTCGATTCCTACTTCGCCGACTATCCGGGTATCTGGCGCCACGGCGATTTCTTCAAGATGAACGATCGCGGCGGCTGCTTCGTGCTCGGCCGCTCGGATGCCACGTTGAATCGGCATGGTGTGCGCATCGGTACCGCGGAGGTCTACCGCTCGCTCGCGACCTTGCCGGAGATCGATGACTCCCTCATCGTCAACCTGGACCTGCCGCACGGGAAGTTCTTCATGCCGCTGTTCGTGAAGCTCAAGGGCGGCCTGACCCTCGATGAGCCGTTGCGCGACAAGATCCGCGCCACGCTGCGTCGGGAGTACTCGCCGCGGCACGTGCCCGACAAGATCTACCAGGTGGAGTCGGTCCCCTTCACCCTGACGGGCAAGAAGATGGAAGTGCCGGTGCGCAAGATTCTCATGGGCGTCGCGCCCGAGAAGGCGGCTAACCGCGATGCCGTGGCCAATCCGCAGGCGTTGGATTACTTCATCGCCTATGCGAAGAGCCAGACGGATTACTCACTCACTGCCTGAAGTTGGAGTCCCCTATGGAAGACGTCAAATTACTCATCGCAGGGCGTGACGTCCCGGCCGCGAAGGCCGCGACGTTCGATCGTTTGAATCCGATCTCGGGCGAAGTGGCCACGCGCGCCGCTGCGGCTACCGCGGCGGATGCCAAGGCTGCTGCTGATGCGGCCGCGGCGGCTTTCCCGAAGTGGGCCGCGTTAGGTCCCAGCGCGCGCCGTGGCTTGCTCAACAAGGCGGCGGATCTGTTGGAAGCCCGTGCCCAGCAGTTCGCGGCGATTCTCTCTACCGAGACCGGTGCGACGGGCGGTTGGGGACACTTCAACGTGCATCTGGCCGCGGGCATGCTGCGTGAAGCGGCGGCCATGACGACGCAGATCTCGGGCGAAATCATTCCGTCCGATGTTCCGGGAAGCCTCGCCATGGGAGTGCGGCAGCCGGCGGGCGTCGTGCTCGGTATCGCGCCATGGAATGCGCCGATCATTCTCGGTGTACGCGCCATCGCTATGCCGCTTGCCTGCGGCAACACGGTCATCCTGAAGGCGTCGGAAGTTTGTCCCGCTACGCACCGCCTGATCGGTGCGGTGTTGACCGAGGCCGGTCTCGGAGACGGTGTCGTCAACGTGATCACGCACGAGCCGAAGGATGCCGAGGCGGTTGCGGAGGCGCTCATCTCCCATCCCGCGGTGAAGCGTGTCAACTTCACCGGCTCGACCCGGGTCGGCAAGATCATCGCCGCGATGTCGGCGAAGTATCTCAAGCCGGTCGTGCTCGAGCTGGGGGGCAAGGCGCCGCTGATCGTGCTCGACGATGCCGATATCGATGCGGCTGTCGACGCCACTGTTTTCGGTGCCTTTGCGAATTCCGGCCAGATCTGTATGTCCACAGAGCGCGTCATCGTCCACGAGAAGGTGGCGGACGAATTCGCATCGAAGCTGGCGAAGCGCGTCGCCGCCTTACCGAGCGGTGATCCGCGCAAGGGCGATTTCGTGCTCGGTGCGGTGGTCGGTAAGCCCACGGTCGATCGCGTCCTGAAGCTCGTGCAGGAGGCCAGCGCCAAGGGGGCCAAGGTGCTCTGCGGTGGGGAGAGCGACGGCACGATCATGAAAGGTATCGTGGTCGACAAGGTGACGCCGGACATGTCCCTGTTCCGGGAGGAGTCTTTCGGTCCCCAGGTGTCGATCACCCGCGTGAAGTCGGCGGAAGAGGCGGTAAAGCTCGCGAACGACACCGAGTACGGCTTGTCGGCTTCGCTGTTCACCCGCGATATCGCGCGGGGCATCGAGCTGGCGAAGCAGATCGAATCCGGGATCTGTCACATCAACGGCCCGACCGTGCACGATGAGGCGCAGATGCCGTTCGGTGGCGTGAAAGCGTCCGGCTATGGCCGCTTTGGCGGCAAAGCCGGGGTGAACGAGTTCACCGAGCTGCGCTGGATCACGATTCAGACGACACCGCGGCACTACCCGTTCTGATACGGGGGCCGGTCCCTTCCGGTCTTCGCCCGGCGGTAGCCGGGCGGGGCTGGGGTCTCGTGCGGTGTCTGCGAACCGCCTCATACACGGGCGGGCGCGTTGCTGCCACAATGCGCAATATGAAAATCGCAGTTCTTTTCGGCGGCACCAGTCAGGAGCGGGATGTCTCGATCGCCAGCGCGGCGCAGATCATTCCGGCGTTACGAGGCCTTGGTCACGACGTTATCGCGGTCGATAGCGTGACGGGGCGGCTTACCGCCGATGCCGAAAAGAAAATGCTCACCAGCGGCGTGGGACCGGAGCCGCCGTCGACGACGGCTTTGGCGACCATGCGCGAGTCTGCGGCCCTCGCGCTGACGAGCAACGCTTCCGATATCCGCGACTGCGACGTGGTCTTTCTTGCACTGCACGGCGGTGCCGGGGAGGACGGGCGCTTCCAAGCGGTGCTCGATCTCGCAGGCATGGCCTACACCGGCAGCAACCACATCGCCAGCGCCACGGCGATGGACAAGGATCTCTCGAAGCGCCTGTTCCGCGCTGCCGGAGTACCCACCGCCGACTGGCTCATGGCGCCGGTCCTGGCTCACGACGTGAAGGAGACCCTCGGCTGGCCGGTCGTCGTGAAGCCCAACAAGCAGGGCTCGACTGTTGGTTTGTCCATCGTGCGCGAGGCCGACGCGCTCGCGAACGCGATCCAACTGGCGGAGCGCTACGATGACGAAGTGATGGTCGAGAAGTTCGTGCCGGGGCGTGAGCTCACGGTGGGGATTCTCGAAGGTGAGGCGCTGCCGGTCGGCGAGATCATCACCAAGGCCGGGATCTTCGACTACCAGGCGAAGTACCAGAAGGGCGGGGCGCAGGAGATCTTTCCCGCGAACCTGCCCGAAGCTGCTGCAGCGCAGTTGCAGGAGCTCGCGCTACGGGCGCACAGCGCGCTCAAGCTCGGCGTCTACAGTCGCATCGACTTCCGGATGGATCCGCGCGGCAACTTCTGGTGCCTGGAGGCGAATTCGCTGCCGGGCATGACCGCGAACAGCCTGCTGCCGCAGGCTGCCCGGGTGGCCGGCATCGAGTTTCCGAAGCTCGTGGAACGGATCTGCCGCGCGGCGCTGCTGGCGAAGCGCAGCCCCTAGCCGCCAGCCCGGGCGCTACTTGAGCGCCTCGCGGCGGTTGCGGCCCTGCATCTCCAACATCCAACCCGGGTATTCCGGCGCCAGCGCCGAGACCTTGTTCAGTGTCTCCAACTCCGGGGCATGCAACTTCAAGCCGGTCGCCGCGAGATTGTCAGTGAGCTGGTCCCGGGTGCGCGCCCCGATGATCACGGAAGTTACATGGGGCTGATGGATGAGCCATGCGAGAGCCACGCGCGCCACCGAGACGCCATGCGCTTCCGCGATGGGACGCATCGCGTCAATGATGTTGAAGGCGCGCTCACGATCGATGGGCGGGAAGTCGAAGGTGGTGCGCCGCGCACCGTCCGGTCCTTTGCTGTCACGCGAGAACTTGCCTGACAGGAAGCCGCCGGCCAGCGGACTCCACGGCAGGATGGCGAGTCGTTGGTCATTCGCGAGCGGCACGACCTCTCGCTCGAGATCGCGACCCGCGATCGAGTAGTACATCTGCAGGCTCTCGAAGCGCGCGAGATTCTTCTTGTCCGAAATCCACAGGGCCTTGGTGATCTGCCAGGCCTGCAGGTTGCACAAGCCGATGTAGCGCACCTTGCCGGCCCGGACACAGGCGTCGAGCGCGTCGAGTGTTTCCTCCAATGGCGTGTGCGGGTCGCTGCCATGGATCTGGTACAAGTCGATGTGATCGAGCTGCAGGCGCTCGAGACTGGCATCCACGCCGCTGAGGATGTGAGCGCGCGACAGACCCACCTGGTTCACGCCGGGACCCATCTGCCCTAACACCTTCGTCGCGAGCACGTACTGGTCACGGGGAACGCCGAGGTTGCGCAGCGCCTGGCCGGTCATCACCTCCGATTGCCCGCCGTGGTAAACGTCAGCGGTATCAATGAAATTGATTCCGCCGTCCAGGGCAGCTCGCACGATACTGTCCACGTCGCTCTGCTGGAGCTGCCCGATCTGGGCGAACATGCCGCCGGAATTTCCGAAGGTCATGGTGCCGAGACACAGCTCCGAGACGAGCAAACCGGTATTGCCGAGCTTTTTCATGCGCATGGGGAAACCTCTTCGATGCTCAAGCAGCGCAGGTTACAGCGGTAACACGCCGGCCCGCTATTCTCCTTGCTGCGCGTAAAGGGAAATACGGCTGCTCCGCAAGCGCATGCCTAAAGGGAGCCCGCGGGCGTATTCTTGAGGGCGGCGTATTGGAGGACCGTTTATGAAACCGACCCCGCAACAGCGGATCTGGATGTACGAGGCGATGTTGAAGAGCCGCCGCTTCGATGACGCCGTGTTCCAGGCGTATTGGGAAGGCAAGAAGCCCGTTTTCCACATGGGCAAAGGTCCGCTCCCGGGTGAGATGCACCAGTCCTTCGGGCAGGAGCCAACCGCCGTGGGCATATGCGTCCACCTCGGTCCGGATGACGCGGTCGGCGCCGGCCACCGTCCGCACCATGTTGCCATCGCGCGCGGCGTAAACCTCGAGCGCATGGCGGCCGAGTTGTTTGGCAAGAAAACCGGTCTTTCCGGTGGGCGCGGGGGCCACATGCATCTGTACGACAACAGTGTCAACTTTTTCTGCAGCGGCATCATCGCCGAAGGCATGGGTCCCGGGGCCGGCATGGCGCTCGCGCGCAAGATGCAAAAGAAGCCCGGCATCGCGGTGGCCTACAACGGCGATGGCGCGGTGAATCAGGGGGCCTTCCACGAAGTAATGAACATGGCCGCCCTGTGGAAGCTGCCGTTCGTCTGCGTGATCGAGGACAACAAGTACGCCGTGTCGGTGACGACGCAGGAGTCCACGGTCGTCCCGGCCTGGAAGCGCGCCGCCGGCTACGATTGCCCCGGTGAGTACGTGAAGGGCAACGACCCTGACCTGATCTTCGAGGCTGCCGCGCGCGCGGTACAACATGCGCGTGATGGCAAGGGTCCCGCGATTCTCGAGCTCGAGACCGAGCGCCTGCACGGACATTTCATCGGTGACTCGGCCGGCTACCGCTCGAAGGACGAAGTCGCGGCGCAGAAGGACCCGATCCCGCTATACCGCAAGCGGCTATTGGATGAGAAGGTCCTCACGACCACCGCGATGGAAGCGCTCGAGGCGAAAGTGCAGCAGGAAGTGGACGCGGCCATGAAGTTTGCCCGCGACAGCGAGTATCCCGCGCCGAACGAGGCGCTCCAGCGGGTCTTTGCGTAAGAGGATTTCCGACATGGCACAAGAGGCACCCAGCAGCGGCGGCTCGAGCCGGACTCTCACGATGGCGCGCGCGGGTCGCGAGGCCGTCATCGCCGAGATGCGCAAAGATCCCAACATCTTCGTCATCGGCGAGGACATCGCGAAGTTGGGCGGCGTGTTCGGTACGACCGTCGGCATGGCCGACGAATTCGGCGCGCAGCGCGTGGTCGACACGCCGATCTCCGAGACCGGCTTCATCGGCATCGCCACCGGCGCGGCGATGGCCGGTATGCGTCCGATCGTCGAGATCGCTTTCGTCGACTTCATCGGCGTCTGTTTCAACGCCATATTCAACTTCGCCGCCAAGACGCACTACATGTCGGGCGGGCAGTTCAAAGTGCCGATGACCATGATGATCGGCTACGGCGGTGGTTATAACGACGCCGCCCAACATTCGCAGTGCCTCATCGGCACGCTCGCGCACGTGCCGGGCATCCGTATCGTCACGCCCGCCGACGCTCACGATGCGAAGGGCCTGATGCACACGTGCCTGCGCGATGACAATCTCACGATCTGGATGGTGCACAAGGCCATCTGGGGTCTGGGTTGGCTCGGCACCGCGATCAAAACCGCCATGGCGACCGTACCGGAGGAGGAGTACACGATTCCTTTCGGCAAGGCGCGCATCTGGCGGGAAGGCACCGATGTCACCTTGGTCGGCTACGGCATCACGGTGCATCACTCCTTGCAGGCGGCGGAAAAGCTCGCCGCAGAAGGCATTTCCGCGGAGGTTCTCGACCTGCGCACCATCGTGCCCATGGATCGCGATGCGATCATGAAGTCCGTGACCAAGACCGGTCGCGTGGTCGTCGCGGACGAGGACTACATGAATTGCGGTGTGACTGCGGAAGTGTTGGCCACGATCGCGGAACGCAATCCCAAGGCCCTCAAGGCACCGGCCGTGCGCGTGGCCAACCCGGACGTTCCGGTGCCGTTCTCGCGCCCGATGGAGAACTTCGCGCTCCCCGATGCCGACAAGATCGTTGCCGCAGCGATTGCCACGTTAAAGTCGTAACACAAACTCTCGAGCTGCTCGATTCATGATTGACATTACGGTGCCTCAGGACCTGTGGGACACGGAGGATGAGGGCGTCATTTTCGTCTGGATCTACGCGGATGGTGCCCTGGTGGAACAGGGTAAGTTGATAGCCGAGCTGACGGTCGAGAAGGCGCAGTTGGAGTTGACTGCGCCGGCCAGCGGTCGCTTGAAAATTCTTGCGCCCGCGGAAACGATCGTGCGCAAGGGAACGGTCATCGGTCGCATCGAGCCGCCCTAGGAGCCTGCCAGGCAGGCTCCGGAAAACGCTCGAATCGACGCAATCTGACACTTATTTTGCGGCCCGCGAGGGTCACGCGTCGCGATTGCGGAGATATCCCAATCTGCGGCCCTTCATCGTGCGCCAACTCGCGGATTTGTCAGAAATTCCGCGTTGGCCCGCAGGCCAATTGGCAAATTTCCCGGTGACGAGGTAACACTGCCGGTCCGGACCCGACTACAAGGAATGTGTGTCGTGAAGCCGTTCGAGCTCGCTGAATCCTTTCTGGAGCAACACGGGCGCAAGGTTCCCTTGCCCGAGTTGAAACGTCTCTTCGAAGCCACTTTGCAGGCAGTGGGTATCCGTCATTTCGCCTGTTGTCAGCACGTCGACCCGTTGGGGGGGCGCAGCACCGCGCTGGTATTTCAGAACTATCCGTACCAGTGGGTGCGGGAGTTCAGTGAGAGCGGGCGCTACCGCATCGACCCGGTGTTTCGTTTCGCCGACGAGAGAATGGTGCCGTTCCGCTGGGATGACCCGGAATTCCGCGCCTCACTTTCGCTGGCGCAACGCGACATCCTGAGCGATGCCGCCGATCACGGCATCGTGGGCGGCTATACGGTCCCGATTCATCCGCCGGGATTGCAGATGGCCTCGTGCTCCGTCGTGCCCGATCAGGGTGCCAGCATCGATCGGGCGGTCGCGCAGGCGGTCTTTACCATGGCCTGCTTCATGTTCGATGCCATGCTGCGCGAGAAAGCCGACGGCATCGGGATCCCTCCGATGCAGTTGAGTGAGCGCGAGCGCCAGTGCCTGGAGCTGGCGGCGCAAGGCAAGGACGACTGGTCGATCGGCTCGCTGTTGCGTATCAGCGAGCGCACGGCGCACAACCACATCGAGCGGGCCAAGCGCCGCCTGGGTGTTTGTACACGGGTGCAGGTGATCGTCCATGCCTTGAGCGAAGGGCAGATCTCCTTCGGGGACGTGATCAAGGCGCAGACGCTGGCCCATCGGCCCGCCGGGCTGACCCATGGGTCGCCCGGGCAGCGCGACCCGGAACGGGAACTGCCGAAGAAAGTTAACTAGCGCTAAGCTCGCTTTTCCACGGCACACAGTGTGAGTGTTCGCGCAACGGCGAACTTTGGCTCGCGGGCGAGTGATTCTTTTGGCGGCGTCTGTCACGAGGTTCGGCTCGTTGCGCGCGCTGCGCGCGCTCATGAGCGATAATTTGTTGGTTATGGATTACTACATTAGTCTGATCGGCTTAATTGTGTGGCGTTATGTTTTATTCCAGCCTTGCGTGCAGCTTCACCGGGCGCGGGGCTCGACCGATGGTGTTCCTGGTCAACGCGGAAAATCGCCACATGTTCACGCACGATCTGCTGGAGATGCACTTGCAACGCCGCCAGGTTTTCGTGGACACACTCGGCTGGCCGTTGCCGCTGGCCGGAGAGGTCGAATCGGACCAGTATGACGACGAAGGCGTCATCTACCTGCTCGTCAAGGACGACTTGCGCGGTCGGCTGCGCGCTTCGGTGCGGCTGTTGCGGACGGACAGGCCCCACCTGTTGTTGGATGTGTTCCCCGAGCTGTGCGACGGCCCGGTGCCGCGTGGCCCGAATGTCTGGGAGATCTCGCGCTTTTGCCCCTGTCCGTCGCTCGTGAGCCGCCGCGACCGCCTCACCCTGTTGTGGCAGATCATTTGCGGCTGCCTGGAAACCGCGTTGCGGTTCGGCGTCGAGCGGCTGACGCTGGTGGCCAACAGGGCCCTGCGGCCGCTCGCTCTCAACTGTGGCTGGGATGCGGTCGCATTGGGTGCCACCCGGACCGACCGGCAGGACGAAGTGACGGCCATCGCAGTGCTCGTGACGCAAGCCGGATTGCGCCGCGTGCGGGATCGGTTTGGTATCACCGGGCCGGTGTTGGCCGCATGAACGCCCAGCCGCAATACCGGGTTGCGCCGGCGGCACCTCCCACCACCCTGGACATCCTGCGCGCGCAGGGTTACGTGATCCTAGAGGACCTGGTCCATCCAGAGACGATCGACAACGTCTGTCGCGAGCTCGAGCCGTGGATCGTGGCGACGCCGTACTGCCAGGGAGATTTTTACGGGTGGAACACCACCCGCCTGGGCGCGGTGCTGCTGAAGTCGCGGACTTCGCACGTGCTCCTCACGAACGAGCTCATCCTGTCGATCATGGAAGAGGTGTTGGGGCCGCACTGTGACTGGTACCAGCTCAATCTTTCGCAGGCGGTGCGGATCCATCCCGGCGAGCGGCAACAGGTGCCGCATCGCGACGAGGAGATGTGGCCGTGTCCGAAGAACGGCATGGAATACCTGGTCAACGTCATGTGGACGTTGAGTGATTTCACGGAGAAGAACGGGGCCACCTGCATCTGGCCGCGCAGCCAGTTCAACCTGCTCGACCGTAATGTCGACTTCGAGAATCGGGTCATTGCGGAGGCCCCGCGCGGCGCGGCGATCGTCTACCTGGGGTCTGTGACCCATTGCGCCGGCGCGAACCGGACCAACAAGCCGCGCACGGGTCTCATCTTCAGCTACTGCCTGGGCTGGCTGAAGCAATACGAGAATGCCTATCTGACCTATCCTCCGGAAGTGGCCCGGCACTTCCCCCAGCAGATACGCGACCTGCTCGGCTACCGCATCCACCGTCCCAACCTCGGCGGCTACGAGGGCCAGGATCCGGCCGTGCTGTTTGCCGGGCGCTCGCATACCTTGCCGGCGATCGATGCGATTTCGGCGGCCACCGCGGCGGAGCTGCGGGACTTTTATCAACACGTTTGAGATGGAGCCAAGGATGACTCGTCCAAAGAAGCAACATCGACCGGGAGGAATCCACTACGTCGTGCTGTTCGGCAACGGCGGGCAGGAGATTTTCCTCGACGATGCGGATAGAGAGAATTTTCTGGATCTGTTGAGTGTGGCGCAGTCGCGTTGCAACGCGCAGATCTTTGCCTTTTGCCTCGGCCGCCGCGATGCACGTCTCGTGGTGCGGGTGTCCGACGTGCCGGTGGGCCGGCTGGTGCAACGGGTGGCGACCCAGTACTCGCGTAATAATCACGCGAAGTACTCCACCGCCGGGTACCTGTTCCAACACCCGTACCGCGCGTATCTTCTCGACGGCACGACGCACCTGGCGGACATTGTGCGGCACGTGCATCTCGCGCCGTTGGAGATGGAGATCACCGACGATCTCGAAGGCTACCGTTGGTGCAGTCATCGGGCCTACCTTGGGCTCGAGACGCTGGACTGGCTCCACCAGGAGCCGGTGCGCGAGGTGTTGGGAGCGGCGCCGGCGGGCGAGGTGAGTGTGATTACCGGCGAGCTCGCGCAACAACAGTATCGGCACTTCATGACCGGTGGCGGCCAGCAGGTCGAGACCGCAGATCTGGCCGCCGCAGCGAGCGATATCCCACCGCGCAGCCAGGCGCCGTCGGACGACCAGTTCTTCAGCTGGCTGCGGCGCCATGCCGGCAAGCCACCTGCCTCGGTGACCGTGGACCAGATCATCCAGGCGGTTGCCAAGAAGATGGGTGTCGATCGCAAGCGGCTGCTGTCGAGCTCCCGTGAGCGCCGTCTGACTCTGACACGGGCCTTGATCGGTTGGCACGTGACCAAGAATCAGATCGCCACCCTTACGGAGGTGTCACGCCAGTTGGGACGTGATCCATCGAGTGTGTACACCGCGTACGCGCGCTATCGCGCCTGGCGGCCACAGCTGTTCCGTGACTCGCTGGCAACGATCCTGCAGTACCTGGAGACCGATGACGCTGCGCGGGACGCGGCGCTCAAAAAGCACTAGGAGCCTGTCTGACCAATGCTCGCCTACTGCGGCCGCCCCTCAGCGGCAGCTTTCGCCGATCCTTTCCCTTACATAGTACCCCGGGCTGCGCCCGGGGAAACGATCGGCCCTAATCTTCATAAGATTTGGCTGCTCGCTGAGGGTCGCCCTCGCTACGGCGATCATTAGTCAGACAGGCTTCTGAGTCAGCCAGGGGAGGTGGTCGAGGTCGAGATTGCCGCCACTCAGGACAATCCCGACCTGGAGACCGCGTGTCGGCAGACGTTCGGCGACGACGCCCGCGTAACCGACTGCGCCCGACGGCTCGACGATGATCTTCAGGACCTCCCAAATCCTGCGCATGCCGGCGATGATGTCCTCTTCGGACACGGTGACGATGTCATCGACGTGGCGGCGGATCTCGGCGAACGTTTTCTGACCGAGCGCAGATCGCAAGCCATCGGCAATGGTTTGCGGTGTGCCCACCGGCTCTATCTTGCCACTGCGGAATGAGCGGTACGCGTCGTCGGCTCCCGCCGGTTCCACGCCGATCACACGTATCGGGGGCTTGAGGGTCTTGGCGGCAACACTGATGCCGCTCAGCAGTCCGCCGCCACTGACAGGGCAGAGGATGATGTCGAGATCGGGCACATCCTCGAGAAGCTCCACGGCCGTGGTGCCCTGTCCAGCCATGACGCGTAGATCGTCGTACGGGTGTACAAGGGTGGCGCCGGTCTCTTCGATCAGGCGCTGAACGCCACTCTCGCGGGCCTGTAGCGTAGGCTCACAGAAAACGATCTTGCCTCCGTAGCGGGCGACGGAGGCCTGTTTGGCCTTGGGTGAGTTGTTGGGCATCACGATGTATGCCGGAATCCCACGGAGTTGCGCCGCGCGAGCCAATGCCGCGGCATGATTTCCGGAGGAGTGGGTAGCAACACCGTTGCGCGCCTCGGCATCCGATAGCGAGAACACCGCGTTCGTCGCTCCACGAGCCTTGAACGCGCCCACGTTCTGCAGGTTTTCGCACTTGAAGTACAGGCGCGCTCCCGATAGCGAGTCGAGAGTGTGACTCGTCATAACCGGTGTGCGATGGACGCGGCCTTGGATGCGCGCGCGGGCTTGCTGAATGAGGTCCCACGTGAGACCGGGTGTAGCGGAGCTCATTGAAAAATGATACCACGCGCGACTGGCCCGGCCGGGCCTCATCCTTCAGTCAGGGTGGGCCTGTGGGTCGGCGCTTGAGCTCGATGATCGTATCGTGGGCGGCGAGGTCGCCGACGACGTCCGCGCGAATTCCATAAACCTGCTGCAGCGCCTGCACGAAGCTATCGAGGTTCGTGGTCTCGAACTTGCCGCCCAGCCGGATCTGCCTGATCGCGGGATCGGCGACTTTCAGCTTGCGCCAGTTGTAACGGTTGAATTCCTCCACCGCCTCACCCAGGGTTTCGCCGGAGAAAAAGAGATTGCCATTGACCCAGGCGAGACGGCGCTCGAGCTCATCGAGCGCGACACGACGCGTCTGCACCTCGAAGTCGGCAAAGCTGTCTTCATTGGCGACCCGGGCCTCCTGTCCCGCGCTCACGATGGGGCCCTCCAGAGGTTGGTAGAACTGAAAGGTGGCGGTGTCCGTCCACATCAGGCCGTCCGGATTGAGGATGACCGGTGTTGGGTTGAGATTCTCGAAGACCCGTACGCGTCCCTGGGTGACGGCGATCTTGGTGCCGCTGTTGCCGAGGTAGATGCTGAACTGCGTGCCGAGTGCCTCCACGATCGTGCGCCGGGCGTGCACCTTGAACGGACGCCGAGTGTCCTTCGCGACCGAGAAGAGCGCCTCGCCTTCGAGCAACTCGATGTCACGACCGTTCGGCGTGAAGCGCACTCGCAGGTGCGACTGCGTGTTGAGAATGATTTTCGAGCCGTCCGCGAGCGGGATGGTGTGTTGCTCACCGAGCCCTGTCAGGTATTCCCCCGGAGAGAGATCCGCGCCGACGAATACGAACGGCAGGATGGCCAGGCAGACCAGCGTGATGACCAACACGGGGGCCAGGTTCCAACGCGGCGGCGGCGGTGGGCCTATAACCAACCGATGGCGTAGCGGGCGATCGGGGAGGTACGGCGCAATGTCGACCACATTGCCCGTGCGCCGGCGGCCCGGTGTTGAATGGGTCGAGCCGAGGGCTTCGAGCTCGCCGCGCTGCTCCATGCTGAGCCAGTTGAGCTCCAGCGTCAGTGCCAGGGAGAAGGGCATTTCATCGCCCCCCGGCCGCCGCGTCCGGCGCAAGGCCCGCAGGCATTGCCGCAATCCGGTCCAAAGAGAATGGTGCAATGCAACGAAAAGCTTCAACGCGAGGCCCAGTCGGCGTGGGCCGTGAAAGATGGATCTCCCTCTACGCGAGCCAGATACCACGGACGTCCCTTCTTGGTGCCCCCCGGCGTGCTGGAATGTTGCGGATTACGCGACGGGCATTGCTGTTTTAGCGATTTTGGTGCGTCAAACTCTCTAGAAATACCACTGTCGTAGTAAGACTGTGCTCAACAGAGTGTTTGACTCACGGCGCTGTTCTCCCGCGTCGCGCCGTTGGCGCTTCTCTGGATTCCCTCCGCTCTTGTTGTGCTCGAGCAACAGCTGCGTAAACTAGTTGTCACAATAAGAATTCTGCTGGAGAATCGGAACCTGTTGCGGATTTGAGGGGGTGTCAGGTCGGGCTTTCGGGCCCGGTCTGGCATTTTTACCGCGCTGTGCGCGGGGCAGGCGGGGTTCGCGGGCGACCGCGAACCCCGTAGCCTTACCGGGTAGCTGCGACGCGTCCCCGATGCTGTTCCAGATCGAGTTTCGCCAGCGCGCCGACCACGTTGATCGAGCCCGCCACGGGGGCGCCGGTTTCCTCAGTTTCCTTGAGCAACGCGACAATCGAGTCCGTTGCCATGCGGGTGTCCGACGAGGACATCAGCAGCGCAATCACTCCTGTCAGCTCTGCCGCCGCGACCGAAGTCCCTGATTCGAAGTCATATTGTCCATCGGGCCGCAGGGTGAGGATGTGGTTGGCGGGTATCGCGAACGCATCCGCCTTGAGCGAGCGCTGCTGTCCCTGCGCCGCAATCACTCCGGCAATACCGGTCGGAAAGGCGTCGGCCGGTTCCGCCGCCGCTCCCACGAAGGTGACTCCCCGCTTGATCGCCACGTCGACGAGCGAGGCCAGCAGCGGGTCCTGCGGGCCGGCGATGCTCATGTTGATGAGCGTGATCCCCGAGTCGAGGGCGGCGGCCAGGGCTTTCGCGAGGGTGAACGTATTGCAGACGGCATCGTCGCTGTCCGGCCGAAGCTGCCAGCAGGCTTCAAAGACTTCGAGCTGCGCTAGTGGCGCGATGCCCACAATCCCGACGTGGTTGTTTGCGACGGCAGCGATCAGCCCTGCCATCGCGGTGCCGTGACGGTACGACGTAGCCGACGGTGCGTGCCGGTCGACGAACGACCGCGTGCGTACGATGCGTCCGCGCAGGTCGGGATGACGGGTATCGACACCCGTGTCGATCAATGCAACGCGGACCCCCGAACCCTGCGCGTGCTCGTGAGCTGCCGCGATGCCCAGAGCAGAGAGATTCGTCTGCAGGTCATAGAGCGGATCGTTATAGGGCGCTGGCGGAGCCGGCTTGGGATCCGACAGCGTGTGGAATTCGGACAGGGGCTCCGCGAGTCTTACCGTAGAGTCCTTCGAGAGCTCCGCGAGCACCATCGCTACGGAGCGGTCGTCAGGGATCTCGTAGATCACGCAGTGGATGGCGAGCGAACGGATCGGCCAGTTCGCCACCTCACGCAGGGAGTACTTGCTGGCGACGCGCTTCGCTTCCGCGTGTGCGCTCTGCGCCAGGAGATAGCCGTCGCCGGAGTAGCGCCTGCCGGTGCTTCCGGCTGGGCCCGGCGATTGCCGCGGCGTGTTGGCGAAAGTGACGACCACACGCGCATGGGCGCTCGCCGAATCGGGTTCCGCCGCTCCACAGATTCCCGCGCCCGCGCCGACAAGAAGCAGGCTCAGGAGGGTGGCGTGCAGAATGCCGCGCATTACGGCCCTCGGGGTCCAGGCGCTTCCGCGGCGCCGGCTGAGTATTCCCCGGGGACTGGCTCAACCCAACGTACGCGCGGGTCGGTGTGCAGGCGTGCCCACAATACGTTCAGCTCGCGGGTGGTCCGCGACGGAGTCGCATTGTTGCTGCCGCTGGCGCCGGGGGCTACGCCGAAGATGCCTTGGCCATCGGGGCCTTCGACGATATGAGCGCCGGATGAGCGCAGGACTTGCTCTGCTTCGCTGATCGTCAGCGAGCCTTGGAAAATGATGTGCAGAACGTTGGGTGCGGGAGCAGGGGTATCTGTGTGGGTTCGATACACCGGCGCATCGGGCGCGGGCGCCGACCTGTTGGCCGTGGTGAACACCGCGGCGAGACCGACCATCAGTACGAAGCTCGCTGCCCAGGCCAGTCCCGGTGGGCGCCACACTTCTAATGAGCTCCAGCGGCGGCTCCGCGAGGAGGGGCGGGGCACCAGTGTTGCCAACGTCTTGCTGTTGGGCTCGGTCGCCTTACGGGACTGCTGCCCAGCACCGTCGATACGATCCATGAGCTTGCGGAACGACGGACCGGGCGCGTAGGTCACGCGATCCGGCTCCGTGAGCGCGTTGCATAACAGGCGTTGGAATGCGAGCTCCTCGCGGCATTCCGCGCACTCGCGTACATGGGGCTCGATCTTGTCCCGCTCTGCCTGGGAAAGCCGGCCGTTTGCCAACCAGGGCAAGGCCAACCAGGCTCCTTCGTGACTAGCGGGATCGCCGGACGCAATCATGTCTTAACCTTTACCCCGTGAGCTTCCCCGGACGCCGCCATCCGTGGGCGCAATGCCTCCCAACGCAGGCAGCAGCCTCTGCAGCTTCGCGCGCGCATGGAAAAGCCTCGTTTTCACCGTGTTAACCGGGCAGCTCATGATTGACGAAATTTCCTCACACGAATAGCCGAGCTCGTAACAAAGTTCCACGGCGAGCCGTTGCTCTACTGGGAGCTGTACGAGAGCGTGCACGAGCCAGTCGCGCAGTTCCTCGGTCTTGAGTGACTCCTCACTGGTAAGTGGGGGAGGCGGCGCTTCCGGGTTCTCCATTGCGAGAATCCGCGATGAGGACCGGAACGCATTTCTCGCTTTTCGATAGGCGATGCCCAGGATCCACGTCGAGGGTTGGGAATCTCCCCGGAAATCACCGGCCTTACGCCACACTATGTAAAAGGTGTCGTTGATGACTTCTTCCGCCACGTCGTAGCGCTTCGTGAGACGTGTCAGAAAGCGCGCGAGGCGACGGTGGTAGAGGCCATACAGCTCTTCGAAAGCCTTGCGGTCGCCGTTGGCGATCCGGGCAATCAGCTCGACTTCGCGGGCGGCGGAGCCGCCGCGATAGTTCGATTCGGAAGAGGTATGCGGATCGATGGACTGAGTACCTTTCATTGCGGATTCCTTTCACGGGTAGGTGTCGCGGGAACGCGCCAGGGTTCATCGGTAACCGTCCCGGTTTGGCTTTCCTGCCATCCCGGATCGTTATGTCAAAAACGCCAGCTCAGGGTGCCGGCGAACCGATCGTTTGCGGTCGGATACGGAGAGAGTTGCTGGACTCGTCCCTTCTGGGTGAGGAAGAAGCCGACATCGAGCCGCAGGTTGCGCCACTCGTACGCCAGGCCGACGTTACCGTAGACATAGCCTATGCTGGGACTGCGGAACTCCGCAGAGTCCGTGCCCGTGAACAGGTAGTAGCCGGCGCCGCCGGTCACGAAGAAGCCGTTGGCGATCTCCCACTGACCCGAGGTCTCGACATCATAGGCCGGGTAGCGGGCAGTGTGGAAATAGGGCCAACCCCAGTAGCGCACCATGTTCGGGATGGCGGAGAAGGCCAGCGTCCAGCGGTCGAGGTACGAAATCGACGCCATGATCTGCTGGTAGTCGCTCGAGTAGAACTGGTTCCCGCCGACGTACTGGTAGTTGGTGGCGGTGATGCTCGTATTCCATTCGCTGCTCAGATCGAAGCGCTGGCCGATGTATTCCTCGACATCGAACTTCGCGTACGGCCGGTATTTATCGTTCAGGGTCGACGTCCAGACCCCCGCGAACGTCCCGGTTTGCAAGCTCGCGTGCAAGTCGAGTTGGACGGCACCCTTGTTGTTGGTTTCGGAGTAGCCGCGATAGATGTAGTCCGTGGTGACGGCTGCGTCCCCGCCGAAGGAAATCGCACGCGCGAATCGCATAGGGATGAGCGCGAGCACTGCTGCAAGTGCACAGGTGCGTAGAAATCCAGCTCTCGAAGAAGAAGCGCGACGCGACCGGATCACTAGGTCCTCGGGAACGGATACGACGGTTTTTCAGTGCTCGGCGTTAGTGAAGGAATTGTAAGGCTTTTCGGCGTCGGACTGTGTTCCTGGCGCTGTTTTGCAACAACGGGAACGCGGTCGGGGAAGTCCTTGGTCGTAATCGCCCGATCATCATGTGGTTTTGTGGGAACGGGGTGCGCCGCGGGATGGTTGACGCTCCCGCGGGGGAATTAGCGTTCCCGCAGACAGGTGGGCGCCCTTGCGCTCAGGCGGTGGTGACGCGGCGGCGGTAGTCGCTGGGTGTTGCCTTATAGCGCTCACGGAACACGCGACCGAAGTGCGATGCGTTGTTAAAACCGTGGAGGAAGGCAATCTCGGTTACGGTCCGGCTGCGCTGAGCGGCGTCGGACATCGCACGCGCACATTCTTCGAGGCGCCGACGCAGGATGTAAGCACCCACAGTCTCTCCATCGGCCTCGAAGAGCTGGTGCAGGCGACGGGGTGACAGGTGGACGGCGGCGGCGACGCCGCCGGGGGTTAGAGAGGGATCGTGGAGGTGCGACTCGATGTAGCTGCGGATCTGCTCGCGGCGCGCGATGGAGATCGAGGAGCCTTCCGGGGCCGCGGCATTGATGCCGGCGTAGGCGCTCGCGATCAGGTCGAGAATCGCCTCACTGAAGCGTGGCGACAGGAGTGTCTCATCGCCGCCGCGGCGTTGTTGCCAGAAATTGCACAGGAGCGAAGAGAGCAGGCCGGCCACACCGCTCCGCCCCGACATGGTGATGCCCACCACGCTGTCCGGATTCGGCAGGCGTCGCTGCAATTCCGGCTGCGGAATGCTCAGGACCAGCATCCTGTTGGGTTGCTCGAAACACACCTCGTAAGGGCGCGAGCTGTCGAGCAGGTGGAAGTCGCCATAGCGCAGGATGGATTCGCGCCCCTGCTGGCGGTTCACGCTCACGCCGTCCAATTGCAGGCAGAACATGAAGAGGGCTTCGCGGGCGCGCGCCACGTGCTGGCGCGAATGGCGCACGATCGCCGGCTCGGAGCGGGCTTCGGCAACGCGGATCTGGCCGATCTGGGTGCGGGTGAGCCGGCCGACGAACGCCCGCCGGTCCATCGGGTCGGTGACGAGCGGCGTGAAGGCGCTGCCGGTCAGCTCGTTCCAATAGTCCAGCCGCCGGTGCGGCGGTAGCTCGGCCGTCGAAAAGGTTTCCAGCTGAGGCATTGGCCCCACCCCTCGCATCGCTGGGTTATGAATTGTCGGCAAAATCCGCCCTAGTCAATCGGAATGGTTGCTCCCGCGCAAGGGGCTGTGGCGGGCTCGACCCAATTGCGCCGGTCCCGACGAAGGTGTCGTGACGTCAGTATGGGTACCGTTCGCTCTGGGTTGAATTTAATCTCCCCATGGGTCGAGCCGGGCCGGAGCGCCGGAGTGCTTCATTAGC
>Ga0070665_100001513_pt1 | contig 26996 bp, 19 predicted proteins | sample KBSS13metaG_FD_65862 | JGI IMG/M metagenome (GOLD analysis project Ga0070665, IMG submission 65862) | Switchgrass rhizosphere microbial communities from Kellogg Biological Station, Michigan, USA - KBS S1-3 metaG | ecosystem: Host-associated > Plants > Roots > Rhizosphere > Soil ... | reverse complement strand
TTGATGAGCGCGCGCGACAGGCGCGCGCCGGCTCCCGAGAGCACGGTGAAACGCGCGCCCGCGAGCTTGGTGCCCCGCTCGAAGTCGACGATGCCGAGCGCCGGCCCGAGATCCCAGTGGGCCTGCGGCGTGAAGTCAAAGGTCCGCGGCTCGCCGACGCGCCGCACTTCGACGTTGTCGTCGGCGCTTCTTCCAACCGGCACGCTCGCGTGCGGCAGATTCGGCAGGTTCATCACCGCGGCCGTCCGCTGATATTCGATCGAGTCGAGCTGAATCGTCTTCTGCTTGATCTCCTGCGCGCGCGCGCGATTGGCTTCCTGCACGGGACCGGTGTCCTGTCCCATGCGCTTGGCGCGCGCGATCTCGTCGCCCGACGTGTTCTGCGCGCGCTTCAACGCTTCGAGCTCCGGAATCAGCCGCCGCCGCGCGGTTTCCAGCGTGGCGATTTCTTCGAGCGCTTTGTCGGGATCGAGTCCGCGATTGCGAAGGCCGGCGCGGACCTCTTCGATGTGATCGCGGATGTGTGAAGGATCGAGCATGCCTACCTCGGCGGACCATTGTACGTTACGATTTCAACGTGCCTTCAGTCCGAAAAGCTGTCTTCCCCGCCGCTGGTCTCGGCACGCGCTTCCTGCCCGTGACCAAGGCGCAACCCAAGGAAATGCTGCCGCTCGTCGACAAGCCGATCATCCAGTACGGCGTCGAGGAAGCGGTGGCTGCGGGCATCGACAACATCCTGCTCGTCACCGGCCGCGGCAAGAACGCGATCGAGGATCACTTCGACGTGTCGGTCGAGCTCGAGTCGTTTCTCGAGGCGCGCGGCAAGCGCGATCAGCTGGAGGAGGTTCGGAAGATCTCCAACATGATCAACTTCGCGTACGTCCGGCAGGGCGAGCCGCTCGGGCTCGGTCACGCGGTGCTGGTCACGCGCGAGCTGGTCGGCGACGAACCGTTCGCCGTCATCCTCGCCGACGATGTGATCGACGCAGACCCGCCGGCGACGAAACAGCTCGTCGACGTGTTCGACCGGCTCGGCGGGCCCGTTCTCGCGGTCGAACGGGTGCCGCGCGAGGACATCTCGAGCTACGGCGTGATTGCCGTCGAACCGGACGCCGCGCTCGGCGAGGGCGTCTACAGGGTGCGCGATCTGGTGGAGAAGCCGCCGAAGGAAGAGGCGCCGTCCGACCTCGCCATCATCGGCCGCTACGTGCTGACGCCCGACATCTTCCCCGCGCTCGCCGCTACGAAGAGCGATCGCACGGGTGAGATCCAGTTGACGAACGGGCTGAGAGAGCTGCTGAAGAAGCGGCCGATCTATGCGTGCGAGGTCAAGGGCGTGCGACACGACACCGGGAACAAACTGGGTTTCCTCAAGGCCGTGGTCTACTTCGCGCTGCGCCGGCCCGATCTGGCCGGCCATTTCTCGGCGTACCTCACGTCACTCAACCTGCCGCGGCCCTAGTTGCAGGCCTGAAGGCCTGCACTACACCCGACGGTTTCGCACGTAGTGCCGACCTTCAGGTCCTACACCCGGCGGTTCGCATGTAGTGCGGACCTTCAGGTCGTACACCCGGCGGTTCGCATGTAGTGCGGACCTTCAGGTCCGCCGTGAACCGCGGTTCCGGTCATCTAGTCCTTGCTCGTCGAAGTAGTTGTCGAGGGAGACGCCGCTGGTGTGCTGGCGCTCGCCGTCGATGCCGCTGGAGTCGAGGAAGCGGCCTCGGTCCCGGTGCTCTTTTCCGTCTTCGACGTGCCTTCGGTCGAAGCGGCAGGCTTGTCGACCTTCGCTTCGCGATCCGCTTTCCCACCGTCGGATTTCGGCGCGGTTCCCTTGTCGCCCTTGGGATAGTCGGTGATGTAGAAGCCACTCCCCTTGAACTGGATCGCAGGCGACGACATCAGCTTGTGGACGTGGCCCCCGCATTTCGGGCAGGTATCTTCCAACGGATCCGAAAACTTCTGAATCTTTTCGAAGCGGTGACCGCAGGCGTCACATTCGTATTCGTACAACGGCATTTCGTGGTCCTTCGCGCGTCTCCCCGTCCCTTAATCCAGCAGGTCGCCGCCATCGTCCTGCAGCATGAGCTGACGATGGAGCCAGATGGGAGCGGTTCCCTGGCTGAGCAGCGCGTCGTGAAACGATCGGAGTGAGTAGGCTTTTCCCTGCTGCTGTTTGTAGTCCTGTCTCAGTTTCAACAGCATCAGCTTTCCGACGGTGTAAACCAGATAAGTTGGATCGAAGGTGCCGCGCTCCGCTTCGCGCCGGGCGCTGCTCTCCTCCATGAACGCCTCCTCGCGGAAATAGCGGACGCCCTGCTCCACCGACATGTCTTCCGCGTGCAGCTTGATGCAGACGATGAACCGCACCAGGCGGATCAGCGCTTCGGCGAGCTGTCCGAGCTTGATGGTCGGATCCTGGCGGCCGAAACCGGCCTCGATCATCATCTGCTCGCAGTAGTGCGCCCAGCCTTCGACGAAGGAGGCCGGCGCGAACATGATCGACTTGCGGGTCTTCGACTCGACCTTCCGCTGGTGCTGCGCGTGCAGGAAGTGTCCCGGGTAGACCTCGTGAATGGAGATCGACCACAGCGCCGGGAAGTTGTAGTCGCGCAGATGCTCGTCCTGGCGTTCGGCCGTCCATGACGGATCGACGTCGGTCAGGTAGTAGTACGCGCGCGTGGGCTTGCTTTCGAACGGGCCGGCGGTCCACATGCTGGCGAACGACCAGCGGTAGAAGTCCGGCGTCGGCGCCACGGCGATCGATTCGTCCGACGGCAGCGAGATGACGTTCTGCCGCTCGAGAAACGTGGCGAGCTCGTCGAGTTGCTGCCGGCCGGTGGCCACCAGCTTCCCGGGCGCGGGATGCTGCGCCCTGGTTTTGGCCCACGTGGCCATCGCGTCGCCGCCGTTGATTTTTCCGGCCAGCGAGCGGAATTCCTCCTGCGTGGCCACGAGCTCGCGCTCGGCAATCGCCAGGAGCCGATCGATCGGCAGGTTGATCCCTTCCTCGAGGCGCAGCTTCTGCTCGAACTTGTCCCGTCCCAGCCGGAAGGACGAGCGCGCCTTCGGGGCGAGATCGGTTTCGAGGTACTCGACGTACTGGCCGACGGCGTGCGACGCCTCGGCCTGCGCGTCGGCAAGATCGCCGAGGAGATGGAGGTCGTCGACGTCGGCGAACGCGCGGGGCAGATCCGCGTCGATGAACTTCAGGGTGCCGCGCATCGTTTCGATTCCGACCTTGACGAAGATGCCGGGCGGTTCCTTGATGTTGTCGCGCGCGGCCTGAATCAGGCGCGGCGTCTGGCGCAGCTTCGAGAGCACGCGCCGCGCGCGCTCCGCCGCGGGCGCGTGGCTGAAGAGTGTCTGGCCGGCAAGGCTGGAGGCCAGCAGATCGGAGTAGAACTGCGGGTTGCGCTCCCACGGGCGGACGGCTTCGAGATCGAACATGCGCGCCTGCAGATGCGCAGTGAGCATGCGATGCTCGAGACGCTCGACGCTGGTCAGCGCGTCGCGGTTGATCTCGTCGAGGCGGCGCAGGTAGCCCGCGAGGGCGTGCGCTTCGCTGTCGATCCCATGACGGCTGACGTCTTCGAGCAGATCGTCATGCGTATGCATGCCATCGAGTGTGGCGTGCGTGGGATGCGTCTCGTGCAAGTAACCGAGCAGATCGTCGACGAAGTGAGGAAGGGGCTCGGAAGCAATCATCGTTTCGCAAGAAATGTCCGGGCTTTACCGGACGAGCTGGGTCCACCAACACAGATCCGCCAATGGTACAATAAACGCTCGCTTCCTCATGCCCGCCACGCTGTTCGTGGTCGCCACGCCGATCGGAAACCTCGAAGACATCACCGTGCGGGCGCTCCGGGTCCTTCGCGAGGTCTCGGTCATCGCCGCCGAGGACACACGGCGGACCGCACACCTGCTCGCGCGATACGCAATCACCACGCCTACTACAAGTCTGCACGAGCACAACGAAGCCGGGAAATCGGCGTCGCTCGTCGCGCGGCTTCAGCGCGGTGAGAGCGTGGCGCTTGTTTCCGATGCCGGGACGCCAACCGTGTCCGACCCTGGCGGCTTGTTGATTCGGGCGGCCATCGACGCAGGCATCAGGGTGGAGCCAATCCCCGGTCCGAGCGCCGTGCTTACCGCGTTAGCTGCCTCCGGTCTACCGACCGACTCGTTCACGTTTCTGGGCTTCCCTCCGACTAGGTCGAAAGACCGCAGGACCTGGTTCGACAAGGTCCGCGGACTTAGAGGGACTGTCGTACTGTTCGAGTCACCCAATCGAATCCAGTCGACGCTGCGTGATATTCACCACACGCTCGGCGAGTGCCAGGTCGCCGTTGGCCGAGAACTCACCAAGATCCACGAGGAATTTGTCAGAGGACCAATATCTGCGGTAGCTCAACGGGAGTTCACGAATCTCGGAGAGTTTACAGTCGTTCTAAATATTGGCCTAATACCAGAAAATTTTGTGTCTCCAGTAACCAGCGAGCAGGACATCGTAGCTGAATTTGGCGTTATGACCAAAATTAATGGGCTGACGAGGCGAATGGCTATCAGCTCTATCGGCAGGAAGCATGGTCTGGCGGCAAATCGCGTCTATGAGATTCTGGAAGCGGCCAAGAAATCTGGTTGATGACCAAAAGTCGTGGCTTAAGGCCGGGTTCGAAGCCGTGGGCCGCTTGACCGGATCATAACGTTCTGTTACTTTACGCCCCTTCCTGCGCGGTGTTTTCAGGTCCGCGCAATTTTTATGGCCAAGCAGCGGCGGCCGGCTTCAAAATCGACGAAATCTCCGGACCACGCCTCTTCCGTACGCCCTTCGCGGCCGGTCGACGGTTCGGCTCTGCCGCAGGCACCTCTCGCTACCTCAGCGGCGTCACCGAGTTCTGAGCCGGGCACGCCAAAGCGACGGGAGACCTATTTCGAGGCGGTCGCGCTGTACGAGCGAGGACTCGAAGCGCTGCAGCGTCACGCGTATCAACAGGCGGCCAGCCTGCTGGAGTCGGTCCTGCGTCAGTATCCGGAGGAACGCGAGCTTCACGAACGCGTTCGTCTTTACCTGAATATCTGTCAGCGCCAGGCGACGCAGAAGGAAGCCGCGCCGCAGACCATCGACGAGCGTCTGTACGCCGCGACGCTTTCCATCAACGGCGGGCAGTACGACCAGGCGATCGCGCACCTGCGTCTCGTCCGCGACGAGGATCCGGATAACGACCACGCCATCTACATGCTCGCCGTCGCGCACGCGCAGCGCGACGAGCACGCGGAGGCCGTCGCGCACCTCGAACGCGCCATCGCACTGAACCCGGAAAACCGCGCTCTCGCGCGAAACGATCCCGATCTGGAACCGCTGCGAGACGACGATGCGTTTCGCGCGGCGCTCGAAGCTCCGCCTGGAGCACGGCAAGCCGCCCGGCGTCCCATCAAAGCGCGATCGGCGCGATAATTGAATTCGGGGTGTTGGCCCCGAATGCGCTCTCACGTCTGATGGACACCCACGTCGTCATTCTCGCCGCCGGCAAGGGCACGCGCATGAAATCGGCGCGGCCAAAAGTGCTGCATCGTGTCGCCGGCCGCCCGCTCATCGAGCGCGTACTGGACTGCGCCGGGGCGGTTCAACCACGCACGACAACTGTCGTCCTCGGCCACCAGGCCGACGCGCTCAGAACTGCTCTCAGCGAGCGCCAGGGTCTCACTTTTGTGGTCCAGGAGCCACAACTTGGCACCGCTCACGCCCTGATGACGGCGGAACCCGCGCTTGCCGGACAGACCGGTCTCCTCGTGCTCCTGTCCGGCGATGTTCCGCTTCTGAGACCTGAAACGCTCTTAAAGCTCGTCGATTGCCACGGGCGAACCGGCGCCGCCGCATCGGTCATCACCGCGATCGTCGACAATCCTCACGGCTACGGCAGGATCGTCCGTACCGGCGAGCAGATTGCACGGATCGTAGAAGAGAAGGACGCCAGCCCGGCCGAGCGGACGATCCGCGAGATCAATTCCGGGATTTATGCGTTCTCGCTCGACGGGCTGTTCGACGCCGTTCGCGGCATCGCGGCTCACAATGCGCAGCGTGAGTATTACCTTCCCGATCTGGTGGGCATCTATCGCCAGCGGGGATCGACCGTGGAGGCCGTCACCGTCTCGAATCCAGATGAAATTCGAGGCATCAACAGCCGCATCGAGCTGGCGGCAGTGAGCCGAATCGTGCGCGAGCGCAAAAACACCGAACTGATGGCGTCCGGCGTCACGATCGAGGATCCGGCGACCGTGTACGTCGACGAAGAGGTCACGATCGGCGCCGACACGATTCTGCATCCGGGAGTCTCGATCGAAGGTCGCACCTCGATCGGCGCCGGCTGCGAAATCCACAGCGGAGCGCGCATCATCGACTCGCGGATGGGGGATCGCGTCACGATTCTCAACCACTGCGTCATCACCGGCTCGACGATTGCGGATGACGCGTCGGTCGGTCCGTTTGCGCACCTGCGTCCCGAGACGGAGCTCAAGGCGAAAACCAAAGTCGGTAATTTCGTCGAATTGAAGAAGACCGTGCTCGGCGCGGGCTCGAAGGCGAATCATCTCACCTACCTGGGGAACGCCACGATTGGGGAAAAGGTGAACATCGGCGCCGGGACGATCACGTGCAATTACGACGGGGTCGTCAAGAGCGAGACGGTCATCGAGGATGGCGCGTTCGTCGGGAGCGACTCTCAACTCATCGCCCCGGTCACGATCGGCAAGGGCGCGTACATCGGCAGCGGATCCACGATTCGCTCGAACGTGCCCGCCGGCTCACTGGCCGTCAGCGCCGGCAAGCAACGGAATATCGAAGGCTGGGTCCAAGAAAAGGAAAAGGGAAAAGGGAAAAGTCAGAAGTGAAGTCAGAAGCGGCAGTAACAATTTACGAGGCGAGCTTTGTAACTTGTGAATTTCCAATTGTGAATTGATATGTGCGGAATTATCGGATACATCGGATCGAAGGAAGTCGTGCCCGTCCTGATCGAAGGATTGCGCCGGCTCGAATATCGCGGCTACGACTCGGCTGGCGTGGCCGTCGTCCGTGACGGCGCGGTCGATCTCCGCCGCAGCGCCGGCAAGCTGTCGAACCTCGAGCAAGTGATCCGCATCGATCCGATCGCGGGTGACTACGGTGTCGGGCACACGCGCTGGGCCACGCACGGCCGCCCGACCGAGGAGAACGCGCATCCCCACCGCGACTGCACCGGCAAGATCGTCGTCGTTCACAACGGCATCATCGAGAACTACCTGGACTTGAAGCAGGAACTTCAGCGCCAGGGCCACAAGTTCGTCACCGAAACCGATACGGAGATCGTCGCGCACCTCGTCGAACGCGAGATGAAGGACGACGGCCTGGAGAATGCGGTTCGTCGAGCGCTGCTCTTGATGCGCGGCCTCTTTGCCCTGGTGCTGATCTCGGCCGACGATCCTGAAAAAATTGTGACGGTTCGCAATGGCCCGCCGATCGTCGTGGGTCTCGGCCAGAACGAATTCTTCGTCGCGTCTGACATTCCGGCGATTCTCAGCCACACCCGCGACGTCGTGTTCCTCGGCGACGAGGAGATGGCCATCGTCACGCGGTCCGGCGTGGAGTTCACGGACTTCTTCGGAAGACCGGTGTCGAAGGCGACGCAGCGGGTCCTCTGGGATCCGATCATGGCGGAGAAGGCGGGCTACAAGCACTTCATGCTCAAGGAGATTTTCGAGCAGCCCACGGCCGCACGCGAAACGATTCTCGGCCGCGTCTCCCAGGACTCAGGGAAGGTCTTCCTCGAGCAGTCGCAGATCACCGACGCGCAGTTTGCCGCAATCGAGAAGGTCACGGTACTGGCGTGCGGCACCTCCTGGCACGCCGCGCTGGTCGGCAAATACCTGATCGAAACGCTGGCCCGGGTGCCGGTCGAAGTCGACTACGGCTCCGAGTACCGCTATCGTCATCCGATCGTCGCGAAGCACTCGCTGGCCGTGGTCATCACGCAATCGGGTGAAACAGCAGACACGCTCGCCGCGCTGCGCCAGGCCAAGGAAGGCGGCGCCCTCAGCATGGCGATCTGCAACGTCGTCGGCAGCATGGCGACGCGCGAGACCGACGGGACCATCTATACGCACGCGGGTCCGGAGATCGGCGTCGCGTCGACCAAGGCGTTCACCTCGCAGCTCGTCGCCCTGTACCTGCTGGCGCTGCATCTTGGCCAGGCCCGCGGCGTGCTCTCAGCCGAGGCGTCGAAGCCGCATATCGACGCGCTCCTGCTGCTGCCGTTGCTGCTCGAACAGACACTCAAGCTGGCGCCAGAGATCGAAGAGATCGCCGCCCGCCTTCATACGCGGACCGATTTCCTCTATCTCGGGCGCGGTATCAACTACCCGATCGCGCTCGAAGGCGCTCTGAAACTGAAGGAAATCTCATACATCCACGCCGAGGGGTATCCAGCGGGCGAGATGAAGCACGGGCCAATCGCGCTCATCGACGAGCGGATGCCTGTCGTTACTATCGCGCCAACCGATGCGGTCTTCGAAAAGATGATCGGCAACATGCAGGAAGTGAAGGCGCGCGGCGGATCGGTCGTGGTGCTCACGACGCGAGGAAACAGGAAGCTGTCGTCGATCCTCGATCCCGCCAGAGATTTCGTGGTCGAAGTGCCGCAAGCGCCGGAGCTGCTCACGCCAATCGTGATGACCCTCCCGCTGCAGCTGCTCGCGTACGACATCGCGGTCCGCCGCGGCTGCGACGTCGATCAGCCGAGGAACCTCGCCAAGAGTGTCACTGTAGAATAGAACAGGTGCAGGGCTTAGGGCTGAAGGCTTAGGGCTCACGCTGAAGCCCTCCGCCCTGAGCCCTGAGCCCTATGCAGTTCCTAGACTCCTTAAATCCCGAACAGCGCAAAGCGGTCCTACACACACACGGACCGCTTCTCATTCTTGCGGGCGCCGGGTCGGGCAAGACTCGGGTCATCACCAGCCGCATTGCGTACCTCGTCGGAGACGGGCATGCCAAGCCGAACGAAGTGCTGGCCGTCACGTTCACGAACAAGGCGGCCGAGGAGATGCGGACACGCGTCGAGTCGCTGCTCGGTTCGGACGTCACCGGCATGTGGGTCTCCACGTTCCACGCCTTGTGCGCGCGTCTTCTCAGGCGTGAAGCACCGGCCATCGGACTCTCCCGGGATTTCGTCATCTACGACTCGTCCGATCAGCTCTCGGTCGTCAAACAGGCGCTCAAGGCACTGCAGATCGAGGACTCCTTCATTCAGCCGCGCGCCGCGCTGTCGAGAATCAGCACCGCCAAGAACCGGATGGAAACGCCGGAGGCGATGGCCAACTCGGCGGGGTGGAACCGCCGCGAGGAGCAGATCGCAAAGGTCTACAGCCACTATCTGAACGCACTGAAGGAATGCAACGCGCTCGACTTCGACGACCTGCTGCTCAAGACGGTCGACGTGTTCGAGCAGTCCGAGCGTGTGCGGTCGAAGTACGCGCAGCAGTTCAAGTACGTGATGGTGGACGAGTATCAGGACACGAACCGTCCGCAGTACCTGCTGATCCGGCGGCTCGCCGAAGTTCACCGCAACCTCTGCGTCGTCGGCGATCCGGATCAATCCATCTACAAGTGGCGTGGCGCGGATCTGAGGAACATCCTCGATTTCGAGCAGGACTTCGGCGACGCGACCATCATCAAGCTCGAACGGAACTACCGATCGACGCAGATCATCCTGGATGCAGCGTCGGCCGTGATCAGCCAGAACCGCAATCGCAAGGACAAGCATCTCTGGACCGATCGCAAGGGCGGCGATCGGATCACGTACTACCGTGGCGGCGACGAGCTCGAGGAAGCCGACTTCATTACCAGAACCGCGCGCACCGCCCTGGCCGACGATGTCGAGGCGATGGTGGCCGTTCTCTACCGGACCAACGCGCAGTCGAGGGCGATTGAAGATGCGCTGATGCGCGAGGGCGTGGCCTACAAGGTCATCGGCGGCGTGAGATTCTACGAGCGCAAGGAAGTCAAAGATGCGCTCGCGTACATGCGCCTCGTCATCAACCCCCACGACGACGTCAGCCTGCGGCGCGTGATCAACGTGCCGGCGCGCGGCATCGGCAAAGGGGTCATGGATGCGATCGAAAAAATCGGACCGGCGTCCGGCGTGGACGAGACGCTGCCGCTCCTTTCGGTCGGTCTTCAGCCGGCGCTGTCAGCGAACTCGCTGTGGTCGAAGCTGGTGCGCGGACTCGACGATCGAGCCTTTACCGGCCGCGCCGCGGCTTCGCTCGCAGCATTCCGAGACCTCATCGTCAAGCTGACGGAGGTCGCTAGACAGGAAGCGGTCTCGATCGCGATCGGCAAGATGCTCGACCAGAGCGGTTACCTCCAGGACCTGCGGGACGAACGAAGCGAGGAAGCCGACGGTCGCGTTGAGAACCTCGCCGAGCTGGTGTCGGCCGCGCGGGAGTACGAGAGTCGTGAGCCCGAGCCGTCGCTGAACGCGTTCGTCGATCGGCTGTCGTTGCTCTCGGATGCCGACGAGGAATCCGGGACACGTGATGCGCGCGTCTGGATGCTCACCCTGCACAGCGCCAAGGGTCTCGAGTTTCCGGTCGTCGTCCTCGCCGGCCTCGAGGAAGGCCTGTTCCCGCATTCCCGGTCGGCGGAGGACGAGGAGGAGCTCGAAGAAGAGCGACGCCTGTGCTACGTGGGAATGACGAGGGCACGCTCACGGCTTGTCCTCACCGGCGCGGCACGCCGGCGCGTGTTCGGCGAGTACAAGGCGAGCGAGCCGTCACGCTTCATCGAGGAAGTTCCGGCGGAACTCGTCGACCGGGTGATGCCATCGTTTTCCTCGACCGGATATCAGTCGACGTTCTCGCACTCGTACTACGACTTCAAGACGAACCCGTACGGCCGCGGCGGACGCCGGGGCGGTGGCGATCGCGTGCGGGAGGCTGCGCCTGCCTACGCCTACGAGGACGAGGATCAGTCCACTGGAATGGCGCTGAAGCTCGGAATGAAAGTGCGGCATCCGCAGTTCGGCGTCGGAACCGTGCTCAGCGTCGAGGCGCTGGACGACGACACGAAGCTGGTCGTGCGTTTCGCGAACGTCGGTCAGAAAACGCTGCGCGCCAGGTTCGCGCGCCTGGAACCCGCCTAAGATGGAACCGCGGAGACCGCGGAGACCGCTGAGAAAAACACAAATGTTTTCTCTGGGTGCTTAGCGTGCTCGGCAGTTGCCCCTCATGAAGTCAAACGGCTCCGTCTATGTCGCCGTCGTCGTTGCGGCCCTCTTTGGCTATTTCGGCTATCAGTGGTGGTTCAATCCGGCGCGGGCGGTCAAGCAGCGGCTCGGCGAGGTGGCGGCAGCCTTGTCAGTCCCGGAAGGCGAGTCAGACACCGCACGCGTCGTGAGGATCGCCCAGCTGCGACGATTCCTGGCCGACGATCTTCACGTGCGGGCTGGATCCAATCAGGTTCAATCGCGCGATGCCGCTGTCGCCGTGGCCGCAGGATGGAGACCTCAGCCCGGAAGCGGTGACGTCCACTTCGCTGACGTGCAGGTCTTTATCGAGTCCGAGACGGCCGCGCACGCCTATCTGGCCGTCGAGCTCACACGCCGGGATCTCGAGAGCGGTCAACCGACGGTGGACTCGCGCGATGCCAGCGTGAGCCTCGAGAAGCGGGACGGCACCTGGGTGGTCACCGCCGCGGAGTCGAAGGAGATGCCTGGGCGGCCCTGATCGACGTAATCATCAACCCGTCCAAACGCGTCCGGTCGCTCTCTGGCAGATCGCGTTGCATCGTCACCACGAGCGTTTTGTCGACCGTGCTGCCGTCCGGCAGCCTCACGGGGGCGGCAATCGAAACTTCTTCCTCTACTGTCCGACCCTGCGAGGCGCGGACGACCGTCACACTCAATAGCTCAAAGCCAGTCACGATGCCGTCGGTTGCCGGTTCGAACACAACCGTCGCGACGTTGCGAAGCGCGGTCAAATCGCGCAGTCGTGATGCGGCGAAAAACTGGTTGAGCAGAATCCGCTCGTCTGCCGACGAGCAGGACACGAGCGCGATGGTGACAAGCGAGAGGGCGAGCCCTGTTCTCACACGCACCAAGGCTCGATTCATCTCGCGCTTCGCAGGTGATCGTTATTCGGCCGGCGGCTCCGACGGGGCGTCTGGAGCCGGCTCGGGGGCGGCCGACACGGCTTCGTCTTCTTCCTTCTCGACGAGACGCGCAATCGACACGACCTTGTCGTTCTCCTCGAGATCGATGATCGTGACGCCCTGCGTCGCGCGGCCGATCGACCGCACATCGTCGGTCAGCATGCGCAGGATCATGCCCTGCTGCGTGATGACCAGCAGTTGATCACCCTCCTGCACGTAGGAAACGCCGACGACAAGGCCGTTGCGATCGCTGGTCGTGATGTTGATGACGCCGACGCCGCCTCGCGACTGCACGCGGTACTCGTCGATCTCGGTCCGCTTGCCGAAGCCGCGCTCGGTCACCGTGAGCAGCGTGCCGCCGGCCTTCACCACTTCCATGCCGACGACGATGTCGTCGTCGCGGAGAGTGATGCCGCGCACTCCGTACGCGCCGCGTCCCATCGGACGGACGTCGGTCTCCTCGAAGCGGATCGCCATGCCGTCCCGGGTCCCGATGAAGACCTGTCCGGCGCCATCGGTCTGCTGGACGGTGATGACCGCGTCGGATTCCTCGACGCCCATCGCGATGATGCCACCGGCGCGCGGGTTGCTGAACGCCGACAGGGACGTCTTCTTCACCACACCCTTGAGCGTCCCCATGACGACGAACTTGTCTTCCGGGAATTCCTTCACGGCCAACGTTGCGGCGATCTTCTCGCCTGGCTCCATCGACACCAGGTTCGCAATCGACTTGCCCTTCCCGTCCGGACCGACGTCGGGGATCTCGTGGACCTTCAGCCAGTAGGCGCGGCCTCGGTCGGTGAAGATCATGATGTAGGCGTGCGTGGACGCGACGAAGAGGTGGCTGACGAAATCCTCGTCGCGCGTGCGCATGCCGATGCGACCCTTGCCGCCGCGCCGCTGGTTGCGATAGGTCGAGATCGCCGTCCGCTTGATGTAGCCGGTGTTGCTGACGGTGATCGCCATGTCCTCTTCGTCGATCAGCTGCTCGATGCTGAGCTCGGCGGATTCACCCTCGATGATCTGGGTGCGCCGCTCGTCGCCGTACTTGTCGCGGATGGCCTTCAGCTCGTCGACGATGATCTGCATCAGCAGGCGGTCGCTGGCAAGGATGGCGCGCAGGCGTTCGATGGTCTTGAGCAGCTCGGCGAGCTCGTCAAGAATCTTCTGGCGCTCGAGACCCGTCAAGCGCTGCAGCTGCATGTCGAGAATCGCCTGAGCCTGGATCTGTGAGAGGCCGAAGTTCGCGACCAGGCCGTCACGGGCTTCCGGAACGGTCTTGGATCCACGAATCAAGGTGATGACCGCGTCGATGTGGTCGAGGGCGATCTTCAACCCTTCGAGGATGTGGTACCGCGCCTCGGCCTTGCGCAGGTCGAACTCGGTCCGTCGCCTTACCACGTCGCGGCGGAAGTCGATGAAGGTCTCGATCAGCTCGAGCAGCGTCATCACCTTCGGCCGCCCGGCAACGATGGCGAGCATGATGACGCCGAAGCTCATTTGAAGCTGCGTGTGCTTGTAGAGATTGTTGAGAACCACCTCCGCCGTCTCGCCGCGCTTCAGCTCGATGACGATACGCATCCCGTCCCGATCGGATTCGTCCCGCAGGTCGGAGATACCCTCGATGACTTTGTCGCGCACGAGGTCGGCGATCCGCTCGATCACCTTGGCCTTGTTCACCTGATACGGGATCTCGGTGACCACGATCGACTGGCGGTCGCCCTTCTTGTTCGTCTCGATCTCCGACTTCGCCCGCATTGTGATCGAACCGCGGCCGGTCGTATAGGCTTCCAGCGCGCCCTGCCGGCCCATGATGTAGGCGCCGGTCGGAAAGTCTGGAGCGGGAACCAGCCGGATCAGATTGCGCAGCTTTTCGGCGCGCGTGAGTGGCGTCGTGTTAGCGGCGAAATGCGTGTTCTCGATCAGCCAGATGCAGGCGTCGACGACCTCGCGCAGGTTGTGCGGCGGGACGTTGGTCGCCATCCCGACGGCGATACCTGCCGAGCCGTTCACCAGCAGGTTCGGGAACGGCGAAGGCAGGACAGTCGGCTCCTCGGTCGTTTCGTCGTAGTTCGGCGTGAAGTCGACGGTCTCCTTGTCGAGATCCGTCATCATGTCGTCGCCGAGGGCCTGGAGCCGGGCCTCGGTGTACCGCATCGCCGCGGGCCGGTCGCCGTCAATCGATCCGAAGTTGCCCTGGCCGTCGACCGTCGGGTAGCGCATGTTGAAGTCCTGCGCCAGCCGGACGAGGGTGTCGTAGATCGACGCGTCGCCGTGAGGATGGAAATTGCCCATCACCTCGCCGACAATCTTCGCGCACTTGCGATAACCGCGCCCCGCCGACAGGCCCATGGTCTTCATGCCGTAGAGCACACGTCGATGCGCCGGCTTCAGCCCGTCGCGGGCGTCCGGCAGCGCTCGTCCCACGATCACGCTCATGGCGTAATCCATGTACGACCGCTTCATCTCGTCTTCGATGTTGACCGGGTTGGTGTTCAGTGCGAAGTCAGACATGAGTAGTTGAGCAGGGTCTTGGGTCTAGGGTCTTGGGTCTAGGGTCTTGGGTCTTGGGGCGAGGGGCTTTGGGCCTGGCGGTCTAGACCCTAGTCCCTAATCCCTAGTCCCTTATACGTCCAGGTTCTTGACGTCGAGCGCGTTGTCTTCGATGAACTTGCGGCGCGGCTCGACTTGATCGCCCATCAGCGTCGTGAACATCAGATCTGCTTCCGTGTGATCCTCGGCATGCACCTGGAGGAGCGTCCGGACCGCAGGATCCATGGTGGTGGCCCAGAGCTGATCCGGGTTCATCTCTCCAAGACCCTTGTAGCGATTGATGCCGATGCCCTTCTTGCCGGCTCCGATGAAGTACTCGACGAGCTGGTCGAGCGAATGAAGCGTCACGTCGGGAGTCTTCGTCTTCGCCTTCGGGCGAACGTCCTTCGACTCGGCCGCGCCGTCAGGGCCTCCTGATTCGTCAGCATCCTCGACAACCTCCGCCGTCGTCGAGACCACGATGTCGCCGGCGAGCGTCGGGATGTCCCGATGGTTCGCGAGCAGCGTGCGGTATTCACCGGCGGTGACGAAGTCGACACCGATCGTGTGCTGCCGCGGGTAGCCCATAGACCGATCTTCAATCTGCAGCTGATAGCGGTTGTGCTCTTCGTCACGCTGAACCGTCACGGTGCGCGTCGGCATCGTGAGTTTCTCGGCGACGCCTTCCAGCTTCTCGCGATCGCCGAAGTACTCGCGGTCTGCGCCGACGGCGAGCAGCGCTTCGACGATTTCACGCGGATGGCCCCGGCGTTCCACCGTTTCGACGAGCTTCTGGTGCGCGATCATGCGCTGCAGGAGTTTCTCGAGCTCCGCTCCCGATATCTCGCGGTTCGTCGCTGGAATCCGGACGACGCGTCCCTCGACCGATCGCTTGACGAGAAACGTCTCGAGATCGCGTTCGTCTTTGATATAGGTCTCCGACTTGCCGCGCTTGGCCCGGAACAGCGGCGGCTGCGCGATGTAGACGTAGCCGTTCTCGATCACCTTCGGAAGCTGACGGTAGAAGAACGTCAGCAGCAGCGTACGGATATGGGACCCGTCCACATCCGCGTCGGTCATGATGATGATGCGATGGTACCGGAGCTTCTCGAGATTGAAATCTTCGACGCCAATCCCGCAACCGAGCGCCGCGATCATGGTCTTGATCTCGTCGCTGCTCAGCATCTTGTCGAAGCGGGCCTTCTCGACGTTCAGAATCTTGCCCTTGAGCGGCAGGATGGCCTGGAAGCGACGATCGCGGCCCTGCTTGGCCGATCCTCCTGCCGAATCGCCTTCGACGATGTAGAGCTCGCTGAGGGCGGGGTCGCGCTCCTGGCAGTCGGCCAGTTTTCCGGGAAGAGAGCTGCCGTCGAGTGCGCCTTTGCGGCGCACGAGGTCGCGTGCTTTGCGCGCGGCTTCACGCGCGCGGGCCGCATCGATCGCCTTGCCGATGACGCGCCTGGCGACCGGCGGATTCTCTTCGAGGAACGCGCCGAGCTTGTCGTTGACGATCGCCTCGACGATGCCCTTGACCTCGGTGTTGCCGAGTTTGGTCTTGGTCTGGCCCTCGAACTGCGGATGAGGGATCTTCACGCTGATGACGGCGGTGAGCCCTTCGCGGATGTCTTCTCCTGAAACGCTTTCCTTCAGATCCTTGGAAAGGTTGTTCTTGGTCGCATAGGAGTTGATGGTCCGGGTCAGCGCCGCCTTGAATCCCGAGAGGTGCGTGCCGCCTTCGTGCGTGTTGATGTTGTTGGCGAACGCGTAAATCGTTTCGCTGTAAGTATCGTTCCACTGAAGCGCGATCTCCGCGTCGATTCCTTCCTTCTCGCCGCGCATGTAAATCGGCTTCTCGTTGACCAGCGCCTTGTTCTTGTTCAGGTGCGTGACGAACGAGACGATTCCACCTTCGTAGTGGAACTTGTGGCTCTTCCCGTCGCGCTCGTCGTCGAGCGTGATGGTGATGCCGCCGTTGAGGAAGGCGAGCTCGCGCAGGCGCTGAGCCAGGATGTCGAAACTGAATACGGTGGTTTCGAAAATCTCGGCGTCCGGCTTGAACGTCACCTTCGTGCCGCGCCGTTTGGTCGTGCCGGTGATCTCGAGGCTGCCCGTCGGCGTGCCGCGGTCGTAACTCTGCTGGTACACCTGACCGTTCCGCCAGATTTCGAGATCCAGCGTTTCCGACAACGCGTTGACGACCGACACACCAACGCCGTGCAGCCCGCCCGACACTTTGTAGCTGTCGTTGTCGAATTTTCCGCCGGCGTGGAGGACCGTGAGCACGACTTCGGCGGCCGACTTGCCGCTCTCATGCTGATCGGTCGGGATGCCGCGGCCGTTGTCGATGACCGTGACCGATCCGTCGATGTGCACCGTCACGTTGACCTGATCGCAGAAACCCGCGAGCGCCTCATCGATCGAGTTGTCGACGACTTCGTAGACGAGGTGGTGGAGTCCTGCCGGCCCGGTTGAACCGATGTACATCGCAGGCCGTTTGCGGACTGCCTCGAGGCCCTCGAGGACCTTGATCTTGTCCGCACCGTAGTTTTCGCTGGCGCCCTGTCCGCCGTGGCCGTTGTTGCCGGCCGGGACATCAGCAACCGGAGGTTGCTCGTCCATCGGCGCGCCGTTCGCTTCGGTATGTTCCATGTGTTCGTGCGGCACATCGATGGCCTCCGCACCGTGCAGAGGCGGATCGAGTGTGTTCGCTATCAGACCCGCATCGGCATGATCACGTAGGTGTAATCGTACCCTTCAGCGCCCACCGGCTTCATGACGGCCTGGCTGACCTCATCCTTGAGCTCGAGTGATACGACGTCGGTTGAGACTGCGGAGAGGAAATCCAGGACGTACTGCGCGTTGAAGCAGATTTGCATCGAGCTTCCGCCATACTCGACCGGGAGCGTCTCCTTGGCTTCGCCAAGGTCCGGACTGCTCGAGGTCACGTCGACCTTGCCCTTCTCGATTTGAATCTTCACCGCGCGCGATCGTTCGTTCGACAGCAACGCGACGCGCTTCACGGCGTTGGTCAGGCGATCGCGCTCGAACTCGATGCGCTTGTCGTTGCCCTTGGGAATCACGCGTTCGTACGCCGGAAACTGGCCGTCGATCATCCGGGAGATGAGCATCCGGTCTCCGACCTGGAAGAACAGGTGGTTCTCGCCGCGCTCGTAACCGATGTCGCCGTCACCTTCACCGAGCAGACGGCCGAGCTCGCCGAGCGTTTTCTTGGGAAGGATGGCCTTGCTGCCGTCGCCTTCTAATTTTCCCTGGGTTCCATTGCGGTCGACGCTTACGAGCGCCAGGCGATGACCGTCCGTGGCGACGAGGCTCATGCCTTCGGACTTGAGGACGAACAACGCTCCGTTCAGGAAGTAGCGGGTGTCTTCACCGGTGATCGCGAACTGCGTCTTCGCGACCATCTCCTTCACGGCCGTTCGATCGAGGTTCGTCGACTGTGTTCCGCCTGATTCCGGCAGCGTTGGAAAATCTTCGCGCGGCAGCGTCTGCAATCGCGAGTCGAATCGATCCGCCGCAATCTTCACTCCGCCCTTGTCTTCGGCGATGCGGATGTCGGTTTCGGGAAGCGACTTCACAATCTCGAAGAACTTCTTGGCGGGCAAGGTGAGCGAGCCGGCCTTGGTCACCGAGCAGGCGCATTTACTGCGCAGGCCGACCTCGAGATCGGTCGCGAGAAAGCTGACCTGGTCGCTTTTCGCGTCCATCAGCACGTTCGCGAGAATTGGGATCGTGTTTTTTCGCTCCACGATGCCCTGAAAAAGTTGCAGTTCTCGCAGTAGGTCGTTTTTGCGGACGACTAATTCCATGGATGTGCTGACCTCGAAAAGGGCGGGGGTTCGGGCGCCCGCGATCCCCTAAGGAGAGGAGAGATTCGAGAATGTGAAATTATATAGGAAGAGAGGGCGTGTTGGAAAGTGTAGAAGGCCCGTTAGTGCTTGATACTGAGTAATTTAGCTTGTGCAAAAAATGTGCTCCGAAAAAGGGGCTTTCGCAACCCCTTCGATCCCCCAAAATGCGTCCGCACAGGCATCCTCAGTTGAGGTTTCAGCAACCTGTTGAAAACCTGTCAGGCTATCGAAATCCTTCGAGAAAGTGTCCGATCAAGGTGTTGAAATCCAGATCCTTTTTTCGGAGGTCTTCCACCTTGCGGATCGAGTGAATGACCGTCGAGTGGTGCTTCCCGCCGAAGCTTCGCCCGATTTCCGGCAGCGATGCGTGCGTGAGCGACTTGCAGAGGTACATCGCGATCTGACGCGGCATGGCGACCGACTTCGCGTTGTTGCGTGATTTCAGGTCGACCATTTTCAGGTTGTAGTAGTCGGCCACGAACTTCTGGATGATTTCGATCGTGACCGCCTTGACGTCGTGATCCAGGACGTTCTTCAACACTTCTTGCGTGAGCGCCAGCGTGATTTCCTGCCCGGTGAGCGACGCATAGGCGATGAGGCGGATGAGTGAGCCTTCGAGCTCGCGGATGTTCGATTTGATTTTGCCCGCGATGTACATCGCGACGTTGTCGGGCAGCGGAACCGCCTCCGTCTCGGCTTTCCGTTTGAGAATCGCGACTTTGGTTTCGAGGTCCGGCGACTGAATGTCCGCGGTCAGTCCCCACTCGAAGCGCGATCGCAATCGTTCCTCGAGCGCCGGAATCTCGTGCGGCGGACAGTCGCTGCTCAGGACAATCTGCTTCTGCGAGTCGTACAGGGCGTTGAACGTGTGGAAGAACTCGGTCTGCGTTCCTTCCTTCCCCGCCAGAAACTGAATGTCGTCGACGAGCAGTACGTCGACGGAACGATAGCGCTCGCGAAAATCGAGCACGCGATCGTATCGGACCGCATTGATCATCTCGTTCATGAATCGCTCTGACGAGATGTAGGTCAGTTTGAGATTGCGATCGTGCTGCAGCACGTAGTGTCCGACCGCGTGCATGAGGTGTGTTTTTCCGAGTCCCACACCGCCGTAAATGAAAAGCGGATTGTAGGAGCGGGAAGGCGCTTCGGCGACGGCGCGGCAGGCCGCGTGCGCGAACTGATTCGACGATCCGACGATGAACGTGTCGAACGTGTATCGCGGGTTGAGACCAGCAGGTCCAGGCGGCGTGGCCGGAGCACCAGTTTCGAGCGCGACCGTCTCGTCGGCGCTCAGCGGAATGACGGTCACGTCCGACTGGATATCCGAGACGAAATGCACGAGAAGGTTCGGCCGCTGCAGCTCGGCTGTGGCTTCCGAGATCACCCCGGCGTAGTGCTTGGTCAGCCAGTCCTTGAACAGGGCGTTGGGGACACGAACGGTCAGCGAGGATCTGTCGTCACTAACGAAGGTGGTGGGCCGGAACCAGGTGTAGAAACTATGCCTGTTTACCTTGGTCTCAATCCGCCCGAGAATTTCGTCCCAGAGGTTCATTGCGCTCAAAATGCGATAGCAGAGAAGCGCCTGTTTCTGCCCGGAAATCGCCTCGAAACAGCGATTCTTGGCGATTTTCCACAGTTTTTTCCACAGGTGTGGAAAACTTTGGCGAGAGACCAAACGCGCATGGAATCAGTACGGCAGGAATGGACTGAAGAAGGACGGTGACTGTAACACACTCCACGAAGATTGACACCCTTTCAGTGCGTTCGCTAACATTGACGGTTCGTCTTAATACCGAAGGGATGTCATGGCTAAGGGAGTTCGAACGTTTCAGCCCAACACGCGTCATCGCGCGAAGACGCACGGGTTCCTGGTTCGCATGAGCACGAAGAACGGCCGTCTCGTGCTGAAGCGGCGCCGCGCGAAGGGCCGCAAGCGTCTAACGGTCAGTAGCGAGTAGCTCTGAGGTTCCGTCCAGCCGAACACATCCGCCGCCGGCCTGAATTCCAGCAGGTATACGAGCGGGGCGTTCGATTCCACAGCCGCTACTGCACGATGTTCGTCCTGCCCAGAGACAAGGGCGTGGGACGGCTCGGGATCGCGGCGACGCGAAAAATCGGCGGCGCGGTCCAGAGAAACAGAGCCAAACGACTGATTCGAGAGGTTTTCCGTCGGAACAAGATCGCGCCAGGATTCGACATCGTCATCATCCCGAAGCGCGAGTATCTCGACGCCAGCCTGAGCATCCTTGAAGCTGATTACCGAAACCTCATTGAACGACGCCTCCGCCACGGGCGCTGACTGGCGACCGGGCGTCCGCCTGTGTCTCCTGTTGCTTCGCGGATATAAGATCTTTATTTCGCCATACTTTAGAGGCTCGTGCCGCTTTCTGCCCTCGTGTGCCGATTACGCGGCACAGGCCATCGAACTTCACGGCGCTCCGCGGGGCATCTGGCTTGCGGCCAGGCGCCTGGCCCGTTGTCATCCGCTATGCGCCGCCGGGCACGATCCAGTGCCAACCCCCCGAGGTAGCGTCCGGTCCTTCGAGAGCCTCAGGACCGCCCTGAGCTCGTCGAAGGGCGGCGGTAGCCAGACCACATAAATGGAACGACGCGTTCTTCTCGCCATCTTTCTCGCCTTTCTCGTGCTGTACACGTGGCAGGCGCTCTTTGTGAAGCCGGTACCGAAGCCGGTGACCGGAACGGCGCCCGCGGCCGCGAATTCCACCGCAGGAACTCCGAGTGACAAGAGCAACACCCAGGCTGAACCTGCGCCTCCACCGGCCGCCAAACCAGCCACGCCGCTTGCAGCGGCTCTGGTCTCCGAGAGCACGGAACGTGAAGTCCGGGTGGAGACGGCCGATGTCGTCGCCGTCTTCACGAACAAAGGCGCCCGGCTGAAAAGCTGGCGGCTGAAGCGCTACCTGGATCAGGAGAAGCAGCCGCAGGAGCTCATCGAACACCTGCCGTCGCAGCCGTTGCCGTTCACGCTGCGCGCCGGCAGCGAGACGACCACGACGACAGCGAACGAGGGCCTGTACGCGGTCAGCGGAGCGCCGTCGGGCACGACCGTCACATCGCCGGTCGACCTTCGCTTCGAGTACAGCGACAGCGCCGGCGTGCACGTGATCAAGGAGTTCCACCTCGATCCCGTGTCATACATCTTCACGTTTCGCGCGATCGTCACCGAGAACGACAAGGCGATCCCCGCGTCGATCGTGTGGGGCCCGGCCATCGGCGATATCACGGAGCTGAGCCGGGGGATCAAGAAATCGGAAGGCATCCTGTTCCAGGCGGGCAAAGTCGTTCGCCTCGCACCGAAAGACATCGCGAAGCAGTCGGCCTACGACGGCCAGTATCAGTACGCGGGCGTCGACGACAACTACTTCATGGTCGCCGCGCTGCCTTCCGATCCCGTCAAGGTGTCGTATTCGCCGGTATCGATTCCGCCGCCGGACGGTTCGAAGGATGCCGCCAGGGATTTGATGTCCTTCTCGGTCGAGCCGCCTCGGTCCGACGCGCCGATGAAGTTCTTCGCCGGCCCGAAGGACTTCGACGTCCTGAGCGCGATCGATCGCGATCTCGCGCGCGCGATCGACTTCGGCATGTTCACCGTGATCGTGGTGCCGCTGCTGCGCTCGCTCAAGTGGGTGAACAACTACGTCGGCAACTACGGCTGGGCGATCATCCTGCTGACGTTCTTCATCAACGTCATCCTCTTCCCGCTGCGGCACAAGAGCGTCGTCTCGATGCGGAAGATGCAGGAGATTCAACCCGAGGTCAAAGCGATTCAGGATCGCTACTCCAAGCTGAAGGCGACCGACCCCGCAAAGCAGAAGATGAACACGGAGATGATGGCCCTCTACAAAGAGAAGGGCGTCAACCCCGCCAGCGGCTGCGTGCCGATGCTGCTGACGATGCCGTTCATCTTCGCGTTCTACGCGTTGCTGTCGACGGCGATCGAGCTTCGCGGCGCGCCGTTCATTTTCTGGATCCGCGATTTGTCCTCGCACGACCCGTACTTCGTCACGCCGATTCTGATGGGCATCAGCCAGGTGTGGCAGCAGCGTCTCGCGCCGGCGGCCGGCATGGACCCGATGCAGCAGAAGATGACGATGCTGATGCCGGTGTTCTTCACGTTCCTGTTCCTCTGGTATCCGTCGGGCGTGGCGCTGTACTGGCTGATCAACAACGTCTTTGCGATTGGCCAGCAGTACATGACGAACTACATGATCGGTCCGCCGAAGGTTCGTCCGGCAGTCTCCGGCGGGACGGCGACCGAGCGGCGCATGAAACGAGTCGGCGGCGGCAAGACCGATGCGGCCGCTCGCGAAAACTCATAGCCACGAGCGCACACATATGCCTACAGCACCCATCGTCGATTTCCTGAACCGCGTCGTCACGGCGTTCGGCATCACCGCGACCGTGCAGGTCGAAGAGACCGCCGACGGTCCGCGTTTCAACCTGGCCGGGGAAGAGGCGGAGCTGCTCGTGCGGCATCGAGGCGAGCCGCTGAAGGCGCTTCAACAAATCGTCGACTCCTGCTACGGCCGGTCGCTCGACGGCGAGAAGCGGGTGTTCGTCGATGCGCTCGAGTATCGCAAGGGGAAGGACATCGAGCTCCGGAACATGGCCAAGTTCCTGGCGGCCAAGGCCAAGGACTCCGGGATGGATCAACAGCTCGGTCCCTTGAATCCGTACGAGCGCCGCATCGTCCACATGGCAGTCGCGGAAGTGCCCGGCGCGACGACGGAGAGCGTGGGCGACGCGTTTTCCAAGACCGTCATGATCTCGGCGCGGAAGTAGCGCCCTCAGCCGGGCGCGAGCCCTATGTCCTTTTCCACGCAGGACACGATTGTCGCGATCGCGACACCGCCCGGCCGTGGCGGGCTCGGCATCGTTCGCCTCAGCGGTCCGGAGGCGCACACCGTCGCACGCGCCCTCATCACCCATCGCGAATCCCTGCAGCCTCGGTACGCCACCTTCACGAGAGTCGTCCTGCCATCGAGTCTCGCTCCACACAAAGACGGAGTTCGGGTCGGGTCGGCCGTTGACGAAACCGTCGATCACGTCGTTGTCACGTACTTCCCGGCGCCCGCTTCATACACCGGCGAGCACGTCGTCGAGTTGAGCGCACACGGGAGCCCCGTGGTGCTGCGCGCGATCGTCTCAGGTGCGATCGAACACGGCGCACGGCTCGCCGAACCAGGCGAGTTCACGCTCAGGGCATTCCTGAACGGACGAATCGATCTGATGCAGGCCGAAGCGGTGAGCGATCTGATCGACGCCGTTACGCCGCTTCAGGCACGGGTGGCGTTCGATCAACTCGACGGCACCCTGACGCGAGCCATCGCGAGCATCGACGCGACATTGTTCGACCTCATCGCGAGGCTCGAGGCATCGGTCGACTTTCCCGAAGAGGGTTATCACTTCGTCGATCCAGGCGCGCTCGCGACGGCGATTGACGGGCTCATCGAGCGGACATCCGCGCTGCTGGTGGACGCGCGACGGGGACGCATGATTCGAGACGGGTTGCGAGTGGCGATTGTGGGCGAGCCGAACGCCGGCAAATCGACCTTGTTCAATGCGCTCGCCGGTGCGCCGCGTGCGATCGTGAGCGACGTCCCCGGCACGACGCGCGATCTGGTGACCGAGGTCGTCGACATCGAAGGACTCCGAGTCACGCTCGTGGACACCGCGGGATTGCGCGACACGAACGACCTCGTGGAAGTCGAGGGCGTCGCGAGGGCACGACAGTCGATGGCGGTGGCGGATCTGGTGCTGATGGTCGAAGATCGATCGCGTCCGCGCGGCGGTAAGGCCGCCGCTTTTGAGAAAGTTCTTTGTATTGCAAATAAGATCGATCTGCCCGCGGCCTGGAGCGACGAGGATGCTGTCCCTGTTTCCGCGACAACGGGCGACGGCATCCAGGAATTGCGCCGCCGGATCGCGGGAGCTCTCGACACCGACTCGCTGCACGATGTTCCAGCGATGACCAACGTCCGGCACATCGCCCTGGTCGATCGCGCATTCCATGCACTTCAGCGCGCACGCGCGGCTGCACTGGCCGATGGCGGATCCCTCTCGGAAGAATTCGTCCTGGCGGATCTAGCGGACGCACGCGGCGCTTTCGAAGAGGTCAGTGGACGGCGTGCGCCGGAAGACGTGCTCGCGCATATCTTTTCGCGCTTCTGTGTCGGGAAATGATGATCGCAAGCAACTGCGGAAACCGCCAAGCTCGCGGAAGGCTTCTGGCGGCGCGCTCGACAATCGCGATGGCAAAACAGCGATGAGTACCGGCGTCAAGGATAGCTTCGACGTGATCGTTGTCGGCGCAGGCCACGCGGGATGCGAAGCGGCGTATGCCGCGGCTCGCCTCGGCGCGCATGTCGGACTCTGCACGCTGACCAGAGAGACCGTCGCGCACATGCCGTGCAACCCCGCTGTCGGCGGGACTGCCAAGGGTCATCTGGTCCGGGAGATCGACGCGCTTGGCGGCCTGATGGGCCGCGCGATCGACGCTACGGGAATCCAATTCAAGCTGCTCAATCGAAGCCGGGGACCGGCGGTATGGTCCCCTCGCGCGCAGGCGGACAAAAAGATTTACGGCCAGTGGGTACGCGCGGCTCTCGAGGCGGAGCCGAATATCGATTGGCTGATCGGCCGCGCCGGCCGCATCCTTGTCGAAAACGAACGTGTCGTCGGCCTGGCATTCGAGGACGGCGACGCGTACCGCTGCAAGGCGCTCGTTGTGACGACGGGGACGTTCTTGAACGGCCTGGTTCACATCGGACCGGAACAGCACGCCGCAGGCCGCGCGGGCGAGCCACCCTCGAGGGATCTCGCGGAGTCGTTGAAGTCGTTGGGCTTCCAGTGGGGCCGACTCAAGACCGGCACTCCCCCACGACTGGATCGCGCGAGCATCGACTTCGATCGATGCGTGGCTGATGGCCGGTTCGAGGTGGAACGCGGAGACGATCCACCGGTTCCGTTTTCATTCGTGTCCGAGCCGATCGCGCGCCCGCAAACCGATTGCTATCTGCTTCACACCAACGACCGCGTCCGCGATGTGGTCCGCGCGAACATCGATAAATCGCCGCTGTTCAACGGACAGATCCGAGGTGTCGGTCCACGCTACTGCCCTTCGCTGGAAGACAAGATCGTTCGGTTTCCCGACAAGGAACGACATCAGATTTTTCTGGAGCCCGAGGGTGTGGAGGCGCGGGAAATCTACGTCAACGGGTTTTCGATGTCGCTGCCGAGGGAAGTTCAAGCCGAACTCGTCCACGCCTTGCCGGGGCTCGAAGATGCGGTGTTGCTGCGTCCCGGATACGCCGTCGAGTACGACTTCATCCAGCCCACCGAACTCACGAGAAGACTGGAGACGAAGCGCGTTGCCGGCCTCTTCGTTGCAGGACAGATCAACGGCACGTCGGGTTACGAGGAGGCCGCTGCGCAGGGACTGATCGCGGGCGTCAACGCCGCGTGCTCCTGCTCATTCGGCGGCGGACTGGAGCTGCGGCGCGACGAGGCGTACATCGGCATCCTCGTCGACGACTTGATCACGAAAGGGTGCCTCGAGCCATACAGGATGTTCACGTCGCGCGCGGAGCACCGGTTGCTGCTCCGCATCGACAACGCGGATTTGCGGCTGACGCCTCGAGGCCGGCAAGCCGGCCTGGTGGACGATGAGCGCTGGGAGCGGTTCGAGCGGCGCAAAGGCCGCTTCGACAGGAATCTGCGAACGCTTGAAGAGACGCTCGTCCGCAGTGCGTCGGGAGACAGCGTCCGGGCCGCCCAACTCCTTCGACAGCCTGAGATTCGTCTCGCCGACCTGGTCGCGGAAGGCCGTCTCCCTCGCTTCGAGTCCGACGATCGGGATTCGACGCTCGACATCGCGACGGCTGAAACGACGCTGAAGTACGCGGGGTATCTCCGGCGCCAGGAGAGCGAAATCGAGCGCGCTCGCAAGGACGAACGGCGCCGGATACCAGCTGACTTCCCCTTCGATCGCGTGCCTGGCCTTTCGCGGGAAGTCGTTCAACGTCTGAGTCAGGTTCGGCCGGATACGCTCGGCCAGGCGCTTCGGGTTCCCGGCGTGACAGCTGCTGCGGTTGCCGTCCTTGGTGTCTTCGTCGGCCGGTTTTCGGCCCAGCAGTCGTGACCTCCCTCGAATTCAGAGATCGACTGGCCCGCCGGGCGCGGCGAGCGAAAGCGCCGGTCACGCTGGCGATGCTCGATCCGCTCGAGGCCTATTTCCGGCTGCTTACGCAGTGGAACGCGAAGATCAACCTCACGGCCCTCCCGCTCGATCCGCCGACAGATGAGACCTTCGATCGCCTCCTCGTTGAGCCGCTGGCCGCGTCGAAACAGTTTCCGGACATTCCAGCGGTTTGGTTCGATCTGGGTTCGGGAGGCGG
>Ga0070665_100001511_pt1 | contig 27024 bp, 27 predicted proteins | sample KBSS13metaG_FD_65862 | JGI IMG/M metagenome (GOLD analysis project Ga0070665, IMG submission 65862) | Switchgrass rhizosphere microbial communities from Kellogg Biological Station, Michigan, USA - KBS S1-3 metaG | ecosystem: Host-associated > Plants > Roots > Rhizosphere > Soil ... | reverse complement strand
GTCAACTTCAAGAACACGATCATCATCATGACGTCGAACATCGGCGCTCGCTTCATCCAGAAGAAGAGCTCGATGGGGTTCCAGACCTCGGACACGGGCGAAATCGCGAAGAGCGTCACCGACATGGTGCTCGGTGAGGTGAAGCGCACGTTCAATCCCGAATTCATCAACCGCATCGACGAGATCATCGTCTTCGAAGCGCTCGGCGACGACGACCTGCGGCGCATCATGGCCCTGCTCGTCACGCAGTTGAACGAGAACCTGACCGATCGGAAGCTGATGATCTCGCTGTCACCCGAAGTGGTGGACTGGATTATCGAGATCACGTGCAAGGACCGGTCGTACGGCGCGCGGCCGCTGCGCCGCGCCATCCAGCGCTACGTCGAAGACCCGCTGTCCGAGGAGCTCATTCGGGGCCACCTCCGCGGCGGCGAAATCGACGTCTACCTCGAGGCAGGAGCGCTGGCCTACCGGCCGGCGGGCGAGCTGGCAGCCGGTCGCAAGCTGGCCTAGCCCGGCCGGCTCGATTCCACCCGGACCCGGGACCGGCCGCCGGCTACCCTCCGGCGTCTAAAAACCAGTAGAGTAAGAGGTTCACGCGTTCGCCTGTGTTGGAAGCTTCTTGATGTTCAAGCGTGTCGCGACTCTGGTGGCCTTGGCCCTCCTCGGAGCCGCCCCGGTTCGGGCGCAGGTGTCTCCGGCGCCCCCGCCTCCGTCGCCGGCCCCCGCGGCGGCCCCAGTTGCCGAGCCCCTTAAATTCTGCGGCCAGGATGTGCCGCCGCCGGCGGCCCTTCCGCCTGCCAATTCTCCACCGGTCGTCTATCTGTTCGGGCCGTGCTTCGAGGCCCAAGGCGGGGCGTCGGTCATCGAGCCCGAGACGTACCTCTATTACATCCAGCTCAAGCCCAGCCAGCCGTCCCAGGGCAACTGGACGCCCTACAACGAAGAGACCGAAAAGGTCATCCGCGAAGACTTCCTCCGGCTCTGGAACACCAACTTTCTGGACAACCTGTCGATTGAGAAGGAGGAGTACACCTTCTCGAACGGGGTCATCGGCGAGCTCATCACGTATCACATGGAGGAGCGGCAGCGCGTCAAGATCGTCGACTACGTCGGATCGAAAGCGGTCGAGACCTCGAAGATCGACGAAGCGCTGAAGATGTCGATGGCGGAAATCCGCCTCGACACCTTCATCGACCCGGCGCTGGTCCGGAAAGTGTCGGGCATCGTGCGCGACATGATGAAGGACAAGGGCTTTCAGAGCGCCGAGGTCACGCCCGAGATCGTGACGATGCCGGGCGGGCCGAAGCTCGTGCACCTGACCTTCCACATGTCCGAGGGGCCGAAGGTCAAGATCAAGAAGATCGAGTTCACCGGCAACAAGGTCTTCACCACGAGCCAGCTGAAGAAGAAGATGAAGGAGAACCGGGAAGTCTGGATGTTCTCGTTCATCAACAGCCGGGGTGTGTTCCAGGAGACCAAGTTCGACGCCGACGCCGACAAGATCACCGAGTTCTATCGCGAGAACGGGTATATCCGGGCCAACGTCGGCGTCCCCGAGCAGAAATTCCTCAGCGACTCCTCCGACGGGAAGACGCGCTGGATCGAGCTGCGCATCCCGGTCACCGAAGGCCGCCGGTACAAGGTCGGCGACGTCGAGTTCACCGGCAACACCATCATCAAGACCGAGTATCTGAAGCCGCTCTTCAAGCTGAACTCGGGCGACTTCTACAACGAGAAGAACGTCCGCAAGGGCATGGAGAAGGCGCGCGAGGTGTACGGCGGCGGCGGCTACTGGGAATTCACGGGCTTCCCCGACTACAAGTTCCACGACGATCCGAATCCGGCCGAGGCGCAGGCGCCCCAGGCGCTCGCCGCGCCGGTCGAGCCGGGCCCCGCCATCGTCGATGTGACGATGCGGCTGCAGGAAGGGCAGCAGTACTTCGTCAACCGCATCACGTTCGTCGGCAACTCGACGACGCACGATACGGTGATCCGGCGGCAGATGCGGCTGGCCGAGGACGGCGTCTTCAACACCGAGGCGCTGAAGTCGAGCATCAAGCTGGTGAACCAGCTCGGGTACTTCAAGCCGCTCGAGGGCGGCAAGGACGTCGACGTCCAGAAGACGCCCAACGAGACGAACAAGGTGGACGTGCGGGTGAAGCTCGAGGAGCAGAACCGCAACCAGCTGACGTTCGGCGCCGGCGTGTCGCAGTACGAAGGGTTCTTCGGGCAGCTGTCGTTCCAGACGTCGAACTTCATGGGCCGCGGCGAGAGTCTCACCGTCTCGCTGCAGGCGGGATCGCTCGCCCAGAACTACACCATCGGCTTCACCGAGCCGTTCCTGTTCGACCGGAACATGACGGGCGGCATCCAGGTCTTCAGGCAGGAAATCCACTACATCAACCAGTTCACCCAGCGCACGACGGGCACGACGGTGACGTTCGGCTATCCGCTGGGCAACTTCACGAGATTTTTCGCCAACTACAGCTATCAGCACGTGAACGTCAGCGAGCTCAACAGCATTTACACCGATCCCACGCTGCTGCGCCGCAACCCGTTCCTGCAGGACTCGCTGCTCATCGGCCAGGGCGGCCAGCGCGTCATCAGCAAGATCACGCCGAGCATCGTGCACAACACGGTGGACAACCCGATCTTTCCGACATCAGGCCGGCGCTTCACGGCGTCGATGGAGCTGGCCGGGCTGGGCGGCAACACCAACTTCTACAAGCCCAGCGTCGAGGGCGTGTATTTCTGGAAGCAGAACCCGCGCATGTCGCTCGGGATGCGCGGCCAGATGGAATACATCCACCAGTTCACCGGCTCGGTGCCGCTGCCGATTTTCGAGAAGCTGTTCCTGGGCGGCGAGTACAGCGTGCGCGGCTTCGACATCCGCAGCATCGGGCCGTCCGATCCGTTCACGGGCCTGGTGCTCGGCGGCAACAAGAGCCTGCTCTTCAACCTCGAGCAGGGGTTCACGATTGCCGGGCCGGTCCGCGCCATCCTGTTCTACGACGCCGGCCAGGTGCGGAACACCGGCGAGCGGTTCTCGTGGTGGGAGGACACCAGGATCCCGATCATCCCGCCCGGGATCATCCTGGTGGACCCCAACCAGCCCATCACGCTCGTCGATCCGAACGCGCCGGGCCCGCAGTTCACGACCATCGGGCAGCACAGCGCGTTCAAGACGTCCACGGGCGTCGAGATCCGCTTCTTCATGCCCGTGCTCAACGTGCCGTTCCGGCTGATCTTCTACGCAGATCCGCAGCGCTGGGGCGTCCGCGACAACAACCTGCAGCCGCAGCAGGCGTATGGATTCCGTTTCGCTGTCGGATCGACTTTCTAGCCGAGGAACTGCATGCATCGATTGTTCGCCCGTCTCCCCGTGCTTGGCGTTGGCCTCCTTGCCGCCGTCGCCCTCGTGACGGGCGCCTGCAACAACAACCCGATCCTCCCGACGAACCCCATCACGGGCACGCCGGTGACGGACAGCTTCTCGGGGACGCTGTCGAAAAACGGGGCCTTCACGCACGCGTTCTCGATCTCCAGCCTGGGGTCGATTACGGCCGCGATTGTCGGGCTGGCGCCGAACTCGGCCCAGATCGTGGGGCTGCAGCTGGGCGTGTGGAACGGCACCTCCTGCACGGCGTCGTCGTCGACAGACGTGGCCACGACGGGCAGCAGCATCACGCTCACGGCGTCGGCGGCTGGCATCGTGTGCGTGCGGCTCTACGACGTCGGTTTCATCGGCGAACCCGTTCTCTACCAGCTTCAGGTCGTGCACCCGTGATCTGGGGTAAAATCCAGGCTTCCGTTTACGAAAGGACTGAAACGCAATGAAGGGTTCTGCCGTAGCCGCGTCGCTCGCCGTGCTGCTGAGCGCCGCTCCGTTATTCGCCCAGGCCCCCGCGGGGCAGGCCAGGCCGGCCGCTCCGGCACCGGCCCCGCCCGCCGCGGCGCAGCCGGCGCCTCCTCCGCCGCCGCCGGCCCCGTTCCCGGCCGGCGCCAAGCTCGCCGTCGTGAACCTCCAGCAGATCGCCAACCTCTCGGGCGAAGGCAAGATCTCGACCGCCAAGGTCCAGGCGCTCATGCAGAAGAAGCAGGCCGAGGCGCAGGCCAAGAGCAAGGCCCTCGCCGACGCGCAGGCCAAGCTGCAGACGAGCGGCGCCATCCTGAGCGAAGCAGCGCGCGCCCAGCTCGAGAAGGACATCGAGCGCATGAACGTCGAGGGGCAGCGCTTCCAGCAGGACGCGCAGGCCGAGATCAACGAGCTGTCGCAGCAACTGCAGGGCGAGTTCCAGCAGAAGCTGTTCCCGGTGCTCGACCAGCTGATCAAGGAGCACGACCTGCACGTGCTGCTGAGCGCCACCGATGCGGGCGTCGTGGCTGCGAACCCGGGCGTCGATCTGACGCTCGAGGCGGTCAAGAAGCTCGATGCGATCGCCCAGGCCGCCAAACCCGCCGCGCCGGCGGCGGCTGCGCCGCGGCCACCGGCTCCCGCGCCTGCCACTCCCAAGCCGTAGGGTGCGGACGCGCAGACGTAGAACGCGGAACCTCGGACGGAAACGTCAGTTTGACGTGTGACGTTTTGCGTTCTACGTTATCAGCGCCTTGATCAACATCAACGCTCTCGTCGACCGCCTCTGCTACCGGTACCCCTCCACGCTGGTTGACGCGATTGTCGAGCACGATGCCGGACGCCGGCTCGTCGCCGTCAAGAACGTCACCGTCAACGAGGAGTTCTTCCAGGGCCATTTCCCGGGCACGCCGCTGATGCCGGCGGTCCTGATGCTGGAGTCGTGGTCGCAGGTGGCCGCCGTCCTGCTGCTGCACCGCGAAGGCGGCGCGCCCAACGCCCGCGTGTACGTGCGGGGCTTCAACGACGCCAAGTTCCGCCGCCCGATCGTGCCGGGCGATCGGCTCAGGCTCGAGATTTCGCTCGGCCGGCGCCGCGCGCCGCTCGCGCGCGCGCAGGCGACGGCGTACGTCGGCGATCAGATGGTGGCGGAGGCGGAGCTGCTGCTGGGCGTCGTGCCCGACCGCACCCAGATCGACGCGACGGCGATCGTGCATCCCGACGCCTACATCGGTCAGGGCACGACGATCGGGCCACATGCCGTGATCGGCGCCCACGTGCGCATCGGCGCCAACTGCATGATCGGCGCGTCGGCGGTCGTGGACGGCTGGACCGACATCGGCGACGAAACCGAGATCTTCCCGTTCGCCTCGATCGGTCTCATCCCGCAGGATCTCAAGTTCAAGGGCGAACCCACGCGGCTGTCGATCGGCCGGCGCAACATCTTCCGCGAGTTCGTCACGATCAACCGCGGCACGCGCGGCGGAGGCGGCGTCACCGAAATCGGCGACCGCAACGTCTTCATGGCGTACGTGCACGTCGCGCACGACTGCCACGTCGGCCACGACACGATTTTCGGTCCGCACGCGACGCTCGGCGGCCACGTGACCGTCGAGGATTTCGCGAACATCAGCGCCGGCTCGGCCGTGCACCAGTTCTGCCGCGTCGGCCGCCACGGATTCATCGGCGGCTACTCGGTCGTCACGAAGGACGCGCTGCCGTTCGCCCGCACGGTCGGCAGCCGGCCGGCGCGCATCTTCGGCGTGAACACGATCGGCCTCGAGCGGCGGGGTCTGAAACCCGACGTCATCGAGAAGCTCAAACGGTCGTTCCGCTACCTGCTCCAGTCCAAGCTCAACACGACGAAGGCGCTGCAGCAGATCAAACGGGATCGATCGCTGTCGTGCGACGAAGTGGAATACCTGGTCGACTTCATCCGCACCTCACAGCGCGGCGTCGTCCTTCGGCGCGCGTCCCGGCGGGCCGAAGAAGTGCTGGCCGATGAATGATGCGCCTGGGACTCATCGCCGGTAACGGCCGGTTCCCGTTCCTCGTCCTCGAGGCCGCGCGGGCAGCCGGCCACGACGTCACCGTCGTCGCGGCGAAGGAAGAGACGTTCCCGGAACTCACCGACGCGGCGAAGCGGACAGGCAGCGAGATTCACTGGGTCTCGCTCGGGCAGCTTGGCACCTGCATCAGCCTGCTGAAGAAGGCGGGCGTGTCGCACGCGGTCATGGCCGGCCAGGTCAAACACACCAAGATCTTTTCGCTCGGGATCACGCCGGACTGGACGATGGCGAAGGTCCTGGGAAAGCTGATGTCGCGAAACACGGACGGGGTGATTGGGGCAGTCGCCGGCGTCCTGCGCGAAAACGGCATCGAGCTCATGGACTCGACCGCGCTCCTGACGCCACTGCTCGCGTCACCCGGCGTGCTGACAACCCGGTCGCCCACCGAAGAAGAGCAGAAGGACCTCGCATTCGGCTACCGGATCGCGGACCAGATCGCCGGGCTCGACGTCGGCCAGACCGTTGCCGTGAAGCACCAGGCCGTCGTGGCGGTCGAGGCGATGGAAGGTACCGACGAAGTGATCGCCCGCGCGGGGCATCTGGCCGGCCCGGGCGTCGCCATCATCAAGGTCGCGAAGCCGAAGCAGGACATGCGGTTCGACGTGCCCGTCATCGGGTTCGCGACGATTCAGGCCATGCGCGTCGCCGGCGCGGCCGTGCTCTCGATCGACGCAGGGAAGACCCTCGTCCTCGACCGCGAGGCCGTGCTCGCGTCGGCCAACGAAGCCAGGATTGCGATCGTGGGACGGGCATTGCCCGTCACCGTCTAGTGCGCGCTGCCAACATCCCTTTGGCCACGAAGACACGAAAACACGAAGAAGAACAGATAAGATTCTCGGCTTCGTGTCTTCGTGCCTTCGTGGCAGGTACTGGTTCTAACCGGACATGTCCTTGCGAATAGCCGTCGTAGGCGTTGGCCACCTGGGGAAGCACCACGCCCGCATCCTGTCTTCCATGCCGGGCGTGGATCTCGTGGCCGTCGTGGACACCAACAAGGCGCGCGCCGAGGAAGTCGCGGCGGCCAGCCACACGGCGGCGCTGACCGACGCGCGCGAGCTGGCAGGGAAGGTCGACGCCGTCACGATCGCCGTGCCCACCGAGATTCACCGCGACATCGCGCTGCCGTTCCTGTCCGGGGGCGTGTCGGCGCTCGTTGAGAAGCCGATGGCCAGGAGCCTCGCCGAAGCCGACGACATGATCGATGCGGCGATGAAGACGGGCGCGCGCCTGGCAGTCGGCCACACCGAGCGGTTCAATCCGGCCGTCGCCGTGGCGCGCCCGCTGGTGGCCAACCCCCGGTTCATCGAAGTGCATCGGCTGGGCGTGTTTCCCGAGCGGAGCCTGGACATCGACGTCGTGTTCGACCTGATGATTCACGATCTCGACGTCGTGCTGTCGCTGGTCGATTCGGACGTCGAGTCGATTGATGCGGTCGGCGTGCCGGTCCTGACCGGCCGTGTGGACATCGCCAATGCCCGCGTCCGGTTCAAGAACGGCTGCCTCGCCAACCTGACGGCCAGCCGCATCAGCCGGGACAGGGTGCGGAAGATCCGGTTCTTCCAGCCGTCCGCGTACCTGTCCATCGATTACGCCGCGCAGAAGGTGGAGATGTACAAGCTGGTGACCGGCGGCGGGTTCCCGTCGATTCAAGGCGGCGACGTGCCGGTCGCCAACGAGGAGCCGCTCGTCCGCGAGCTGTCCGACTTCGTCGACGCCGTCGCATCGGGACGCGCGCCCCTCGTCACTGGCGAACAGGGCCGGCGCGCGTTGGCCCTGGCGCAGCAGATCACCGATAGAATAGCGTCAGAAGTGCAACCACGACGACACGAAGACACGAAGCCCTGAGGCATTCCGACGTGTATTCTTCGTCCTTTCGTGCCTTCGTGGCAGAAGGCGCCTGAATGTACTCAGATCTCGACGACTTCATCACCGACCTCGATCGCCGGAAGCTGCTGGCCCGCGTCGGCGAGCCGGTGAGCCCCGATCTCGAGATCGCGGCCGTCACCGATCGCGCGTGCAAGTCCGGCGGGGGCGGTCCCGCGCTGCTGTTCGAGAAGCCAGCGGGCTTCAGCATGCCGGTGGCGTCGAACGTGTTCGGCTCCCTCGAGCGCATGTGCCTGGCGCTCGGCGTCAGCACGCTCGACGATCTGGGACGCGAGATCGAGCAGCTCATGACCCCTCCGATGCCGAAGGGCATCATGGACGCCTTCAAACTCATGCCGCTCGTCAATCGGCTGAGCGATCTGATGCCGAAAACCGTGTCGGACGCGCCGTGCCAGGAGATCGTCAAGCGGGACGGCACCCTCGACGACCTGCCGATCCTCACATGCTGGCCCCAGGACGGCGGGCGGTTCATCACGCTGCCGCTCGTTTTCACGAAGGACCCTGAAACCGGCATGCGCAACATCGGCACGTACCGGATGCAGGTGTTCGACGGGCGGACCACCGGCATGCACTGGCAGCGCCATAAAGGCGGCGCGCAGCATCACCGGATCGCGGAGCGGCTGGGCAAGCGGCTCGACGTGGCCGTCGCGCTCAGCCCTGAACCCGTGCTCACGTACTGCGCGACCGCTCCGATGCCGGAAGGCCTCGACGAACTGCTGCTCGGCGGCTTCCTCGCCAGACGGCGCATCGAGATGGTCAAATGCGTGACCGTCGATCTCGAGGTGCCGGCAAGCGCGCACATCGTGCTCGAAGGGTACGTCGAGCCCGGCGAGCGCCGCCGCGAGGGCCCCTTCGGCGACCATACGGGGTTCTATTCGCAGCCCGACGACTACCCGGTGTTCCACCTGACCTGCGTGACGCAGCGAAAGAGACCAACCTACCTGACGACGATCGTCGGCATTCCCCCGATGGAGGACTATTACCTCGGGCTCGCGAGCGAGCGCATTTTCCTCCCGTTGATTCGCAAGACCGTGCCCGAGATCGTAGACATGCACTTTCCGGCCGAGGGCATCTTCCACAACCTGGTCATCATCTCGATCGATAAACGGTACCCGGGCCACGCCCGCAAGATCATGCACGCGTGCTGGGGGCTCGGCCAGCTCATGTTCTCGAAGGTCATCGTCATCGTGGACAAGGACGTCAACGTTCACGACGTCAGCGAAGTCGCCTGGATCGTCGGCACGCACGTCGATCCGCTGCGCGACGTGCAGATGACGAAGGGCCCCGTGGACGATCTGGACGATGCGGCCGACCTGCCGGCTTACGGCGGCAAGATGGGCATCGACGCGACGCGGAAGTGGGCGTCGGAGGGCTACACGCGGACCTGGCCCGCGCGAATCGCGACCTCCGAAGCGGCGGGACGGAGGGCTGCCGAAATCTGGTCGCGGATGAAAGGGAGGTGAAGTGTGGACTCTGACTTCTCCAGGATGCCCACCGTCCAGCTGCCGCGCCCGTCGCGCGTCGGGCTTGTCGTGGGGATCGCGATTCTGATCATTCTCTTCCTCATGGCCGGTCCGTTTCGAACCGTGCCGGCCGGCAACGTCGGCGTGAAGGATTTCTTCGGCAGCGTGTCGTCGTCCACGCTTTCGCCTGGTATCGGCATCGTGCTGCCGATGACGAGCGTCATCCGGATGTCGGTCCAGACGCAGGAAGTCAAGGAGGTCGCCGAGGTTCCGTCGCAGGAGGGCCTCATCCTCTCGCTCGAGACATCGCTCCTGTTCCAGCTGGATCCCGCCAAGGCCGTGGAGATCTACCGCACGGTCGGCTCGGACTACATCGGGACGATCGTCGAGCCGCAATTCCGGTCGGCCATTCGCGAAATTACCGCGTCGTACGAGGCCAAGGCGCTCTACTCGGCCGAACGCGAGAAGATCGCCGGAGAAATCTTCACGTTGTTCAAGCGCATCGCGGGCGATCGTGGCATCATCGTCCAGCAGGTCCTGCTGCGTAAGATCGGCCTGCCGCCGGTCGTCGCGAACGCGATTCAGGAGAAGCTCCGCCGCGAACAGGAGGCCGAGCAGATGAAGTTCGTGCTGCAGAAGGAGCAGCAGGAGGCCGAACGCAAGCGCATCGAGGCCCAGGGTGTCGCCGACTTCCAGCGCATCGTGGCGCAGGGGATCAGTCCGCAACTGCTGGAGTGGAAGGGCATCGAGGCGACCGAGAAGCTGGCCACGAGCAGCAATGCTAAAGTGGTGGTCATCGGCAACTCGAAGAACGGGCTGCCGCTGATTCTGGGAGCCGACAAATAGGCCGGAGTGGTTGAACAGGAGGGCTCGATGCGCCGGTTGATTCTCCTGGTACTCGCCGTCGTGGTTCTCCGGGGCGCGATTCGCCCCGCCGCTCAGGAACAGACGTCCTTTCCCAACACGACGCCGAGAGGGCGGGCGACCATCGAGTACAAAGACGATGCCATTCAGGTCGTCGCCTCCTATGACTACTCGCAGCGGAATCATGCAGTGCGGTGGGTATTGATCGACCTCGCCCTCTGGACCAGCCGGCGCATGATCCTCGACCGGGACAACATCACGTTCCAGACGCCCTCGGGCAGCCGGATGATGCTCGCGGATCAGCGCCGATTCCTCGAAGACAGCTCCCAGATCACCTTCGTCAGGCAGAACGCCACAATTTTGAGACGCCAGCTCAATACGTACCTCAGTCCAGGCGCGCCGCTCGAGCGCCTGCAGTTTCTCGCGCTGCCGGGGGACGGCCTCGCGGTGGATACCGCGCTGGTGGACAAGGATCGCGTGACGATCGGCGAGGTGTTCTTCGAGATGCCCTCCGGAGAGTGGGAGACCGGCACGTACGCGCTCGTGATCAATCACCCGCTCGCGCACGCCAGGCTGCCGATCACGCTCGAGTAGCGCGCGCTTCGCCCCGGGGTTGTTCCGGGACAGGCAGTGCCATAAAATCGTGGTTCGCGGTGAACCGCAGCGTCCACCCACACATGCCCGTTTCGGACACCGACCTGTCGACCTTCGCCGCCTCACACGACATCATCACCCTCGGCATGCAGGCCGATGCCGTGCGCCGGGAGCGCCATGGCGTCCGCACGACCTTTGTACGGGTTGCCGAGGTGTCTGCCGAGGTTGGTGCGCCGCTGGCGTGGCCGGCCGCAGCCGGCGAAGTCCGCATCGTCGGCGCGCCTGCGTCGAAAGGAGCGGCGCTCGCCCGCGTCCGCGAGGCCGTCGCGGCGGCGAAGGGCGTGCCCGTGTCCGCGTTTTCCCTCGACGAGCTCGAACAGCTCGCGTCGCGTGAGCAGATCACGCTGCGCCTGCTGCTGGAAGAACTGCACGCCGCCGGGCTCGACCTGGTGGCCGAAGCGCCCTTCGATCGCCTTCAGGATCCCAGGCGTTCGATCGAGGAGGTCAACATCGGTGGGCTGGCCCTGGGCCGCCTGACCATTCATCAGCTGCCCGCTGCGGACAGCCTTGCGCTCTTCAAGGAGGTTGCCGGGCTGCAGCGCATCGTGGCCGTCATACGGGCGTTCGCCCCGCTGCCGCGCCGCGTCAACCCCGCCGTCCCGACAACCGGATACGACGACGTGAAGCGTGTGGCGCTGGCGCGGTTGACGATTCAAAACATCCCGTCGATTCAGGTGGACTGGGCGCTCTACGGGCCCAAGCTCGCGCAGGTGGCGCTGACGGTTGGCGCCGACGATGTGGATGCCGTCTCGCCGGACGAGGATGCAGGACAGGGCCGCCGCCGGTCGCCGCTCGAGGAAATCCGCCGCAATATCCGCGCGGCCAGCCTGGAGCCCGTTGAACGGAATGGGCGCTTCGAGACGCTGCCTCGATGATGGTTCGTCTCGGGGCGGTGGGGTATCTCAACGCGCGGCCGCTCGTGTGGGGTCTCGAGCGCTCGCTCCGATTCCTGCTGCGATTCGACGTGCCGTCCACGTGCGCGTCGCTCCTGCACGACGGCGCGATCGACATCGGGCTGATTCCCTCTATCGAGTACCTCCGGGGCGGCCCGTACGCGATCGTGCCCGATCTCGCGATCGCCTCGCGCGGGCCGGTGGCATCGGTGCTTCTGTTCACGTCGCGGCCGATACGCGACGTCCGGTCGATCGCGATGGACGTCAGCTCACGCACCTCGGTGGCTCTTGTGCGCGTCCTGTGCGCTCAGCTGTTCAAAATCAACCCGAAGATTGAACCCGCCGGCCCCGACTTGCCGCAGATGCTGGGGCGGTGCGACGCTGCGCTGATCATCGGCGACAACGCGCTGTTTCAGCCGCCGAACGTCGAGCACACGCTGCCGGTCGAGGTCATCGATCTGGGTAAGGCCTGGACGGACCTGACCGGTCTGCCGTTCGTCTATGCCTTCTGGGCCGGCCGGCCGGGGATGCTCGAGCCCGGGGACGTCGAAGCCCTGCAGCGGGCACGGGACGCGGGCGTAGCAGCGTCTGACGATGTGGCCTGCGCGTACCTGAGGGACATGCCCGCCCGGCAGGTGCTCGGGATGCGCTACCTGCGGGAGAATATCAAGTACCATTTAGGCGCCGAGGAGCAGGCAGGCCTGGAGCTGTTCTATCGGTATGCGGCGGAAATCAACGTGGCGCCGTCTTCGGACGGCCTCCGGTTTTTCTGATGCCAGCGAACCCGGCGAACATCACCCGGCTTGTCGAGAAGGTACAGGCAGGCGCCCGCGTAGACGCTGCCGAGGCGCTCGAGCTCTATCGCTCCGCGCCGACCGCGGTCCTGGGCGCCCTGGCCGACGGCATCCGCGCGCGGAAACACCCAGAAGGACTCGTCACCTACATCATCGACCGCAACGTCAACTACACGAACGTCTGCGTGGCGAAGTGCAACTTCTGCGCGTTCTACCGGCCGGTCGGATCGCCGGACGGCTACGTGCTCGGGTTCGACGAGCTGTTTCGCAAGATCGATGAGACCGTCGCGGTCGGCGGCGTGCAGCTGCTGCTGCAGGGCGGCCACAATCCCGACCTCCCGATGTCGTGGTACGAGGACCTGTTCCGGGCGGTCAAGGAACGGTATCCGTCGTTCAAACTCCACGCCCTGTCGCCGCCCGAAGTCATCCACCTCTCACGCCTCACCCAGCTGCCGGTGCCGGCCGTAATAGACAGGCTGATCGCGGCGGGGCTCGACAGCATTCCCGGCGGCGGCGCTGAAATCCTCGTCGATCGCGTGCGCAAGCTCCTGCACTGCTACGGAAAAGCCACCGCCGACGAATGGCTGGACGTCATGCGGCACGCGCATCGCGCGGGGCTGCGCACGACCGCGACGATGATGTACGGCACCGTCGAAACCGACGAGGAGCGCATCGAGCACATGATGCGCCTGCGCGATCTGCAGGACGAGACGGGGGGCTTCACGGCGTTCATCACGTGGAGCTACCAGCCGGATCACACCGAGCTCTCGGGTACCGAGGCGACGGGCGTCGACTACCTGCGCACGCTGGCGATTGCCCGGATCGTGCTGGACAACTTCGACAACCTGCAGGCCTCGTGGGTCACCCAGGGCGGCAAAGTGGGGCAGTTGAGCCTCGCGTACGGCGCGAACGACATGGGCAGCGTGATGATCGAAGAGAACGTCGTCAGGGCCGCCGGTGCGAGCTACTGCATGGACGAGCTCGAGATCGTCCGCAACATCGAGGACGCCGGGTTCGCGGCCAAGCGCCGCAACATGCACTACGAGGTGCTCGGCGACCCGATCTTCCGCGAACGCGACGTGCCGCGGATGCTCGAGCTTGCCACTGCGCGCGAGGCGGGAGACACGCACGTGCCCGACGAGCTCCGCTTGTATCCTGCCCGGAGCCGAGCCGGGAAAGCCGCGAGGCCGTAACTGATTCGCTACCACGCCGCCTGGGTCGTGCCCATCGAGGGGCGGCCCGTTCGCGACGGATGGGTCACGGTCGATCGCGGCCGCATCGTCGCGACCGGTCACCGCACCGCGCCCGACGACATTCACGAGGTGGACCTGGGCGAGGTGGCGGTGATGCCCGGCCTCGTGAATGCGCACACGCATCTGGAGCTGTCGTACCTGCGCGACGAAGTCGCGCCCGCGTCTGAGTTCGTGACCTGGATTCGTGGCCTGCTGGCCGCCCGGCGCCAGGCAGGCGATGCCCGGAGCCCCGAGATCCTCGCGGCCGTCAATGCCGCCGTGGCCGAAGCCATCGCGTACGGGACCGCCGTGGTCGGTGATATCAGCAACACGCTCGCGAGCTTCGCGCCGCTGGCCCGCAGTCCCCTGGCGGCTGTCGTGTTCTACGAGATCGTCAAGTTCAACGCCCCCGACCCCGATGCCGTCGTCGAGCGCGCGCGGCGGGAGATCGCCGCGCTGACGCCGTCGGCCATGGTCAGGGCGAGCCTGGCGGCGCATGCGCCGTACTCCGTCGCGCCCCTGGTGTTGCGCGCGATCCGCAAGGACGTCGATCGCGATGCCTTCGCGCCGTGCAGCGTGCATTTGTCGGAGTCGGCGGAAGAGACCGAGTTCATCAAGACCGCCGGGGGACCGTGGCGTGCGCTGCTCGAGGAGCTCGGGTCCTGGGATCCCGCGTGGACGGCGCCGGGCGGCAGCCCCGTGCAGTACCTGGACGAGAACGGCTTCCTCGACGCGCACGTGCTGGCCGTCCACGGCGTGCAGATGTCGCCGGACGACCTCGCGCGCCTGGCGTCGCGCGGGACCACGCTCGTCACCTGTCCGCGCAGCAACGGCCACACGGGCGCGGGGGTGCCGCCGATCGAGGACTTCTACAAGTCCGGCGTGCGCGTCGCGATCGGCACCGACAGCCTGGCGAGCACGCCGGATCTCAGCGTGTTCGCTGAAGTGGCCACGCTGCACGCGCTGGCGCCGTCGGTGCCGGCGTCGGCACTGCTCGACAGCGCCACGCGCCAGGGTGCGCGCGCGCTCGGCTTCGACGCCGACTTCGGTACGATCGAGCCGGGGAAGCGCGCACGGCTGCTGGCGATCGACCTGCCGCCGCGGACCGACGATGTGGAAGAATACCTGGTGTCGGGCGTGCAGCCCGGACAGATCCACTGGCTCGAATGATGTTCACCCGCCTCCGCACCTACCTGTCGTTCGTCAGGTTCAGCCACTCGGTGTTCGCGCTGCCGTTCGCGCTGGCGGGCGCGCTTCTGGCGTCGCGGCAGTCGCCGATCACGGCCGCCACGCTCGGATGGATTCTTGTGGCCATGGTGTCGGCGCGCAGCGCGGCCATGGGGTTCAACCGGCTCGTGGATGCGCGGATGGACGCGCTCAACCCCCGAACGTCCAACCGGGAGCTGCCGCGCGGCGCGATGTCGATGCGCGAAGCCGCGCTGTTCGTGGCGGTCGCGTCGGCCTGCTTCGCCTACTCGGCGTGGCGCCTCAGCCCGCTGTGCTTCGTGCTGTCGCCGGTGGCGCTGGCCATCGTCTTCTGGTACTCGCTGGCCAAGCGGTACACGACGTGGACGCAGATGTTCCTCGGCCTGGCGATGGCCGTGGCGCCGGTGGGCGGGTGGCTCGCCGTCGGCGGGCGCGCCGGCTGGGAACCGTGGCTGCTGGCGCTTGCGATCGGCACGTGGGTCGGCGGGTTCGACGTCCTGTATGCCTGCCAGGATGTGGACTTCGACCGCGCGCACGGCCTCCGGTCGATCCCTGTCCGGTTCGGCGTGGCTCGCTCGCTCGCCATCTCGCGGGCGATGCACGTGGTCACGGTGGCATGCCTCCTCGCGCTGCCGCTGGTGACGCCGCTGCCGGCCTGGTACGAGCTGGGCGTCGCGCTGGTCGCCGCGCTGCTGGTGTACGAACAGTCGCTCGTCAGCGCGGACGATCTCTCGCAGGTCAAGAGAGCATTCGACATGAACGGGTACGTCGGCATCCTGTATCTGATTGTCCTGGCGGTGGCGGTCTATGGCGGGTGAGCCGCATCGTTCGATTGCGCTGGCGGTGACCGGAGCGAGCGGAGCGCTCTACGCCGTCAGGACGCTCGCCGAGCTCCTCTCGCGGGGCGTTCATGTCGAGCTGGTCGTGTCCGACTACGGCCGCCGTCTCCTGCGCGACGAGCTCGGAGAGGCGGCGTCGGTGGAGCGGCTGAAGCCGTTTCTGTCGGCGAAGTACGGCCCGCAGGTGAACGCGGGCGAGTTCACCCTCCACAGCAACCGCGATCTCGGCGCGACGATCGCCAGCGGCAGTCAGGGATGCACGGCGATGGTCGTCGTGCCGTGTTCGATGAAGACGCTGGCCGGCATCGCCCACGGCCTGTCGCGCAATCTCGTCGAGCGCGCAGCTGACGTGATGCTGAAGGAACACCGGCCGCTGGTGATTGTCCCGCGCGAAACGCCGATGAGCCTGCCGGCCCTGCGCAACATGGTGCTCTGCGCCGAAGCCGGCGCGGTGGTACTGCCGGCGATGCCGGCGTTCTATCAGCTCCCGAAGACGCTCGACGATCTCGCTGATTTCATGGCGGGGAAGATCCTGAGCGCCGTCGGCTTCGAGCACCAGCTCTATCCCGCCTGGACCGGCCAGGTTGGCTCCTGAGCTCTCTTTCAGACGCCATGTTGCGGTCAGCATCGACTGCAAGCCACGAAGACACGAAGACACGAAGATGATCTTGTCCAAATGTTTCTTCGTGCTTTCGTGCCTTGGTGGCTTACAGGCGTTTCGAACTGGTCAGAGCGCCTGTCAAAGAGTGCAGTGACAGACCTTTCGAAGAAACCCCAACGCATCGCGGGGATGTTCGACGCCATCGCGCCGCGCTACGATTTTCTCAACCACCTGTTGAGCGCGGGCATCGATCGTCATTGGCGGAGCCGGGCCATCCGAGCGCTCCGCCTGACCGGCCGGGAGCGCGTGCTCGACCTGTGCACCGGGACGGCCGACCTCGCAATCGCGGCGCGCCGGGCGCGGCCGCCGGCCGCGCGCGTGGTCGGGATCGATTTCGCCGGCGCCATGCTGTTGATTGGCGCGCGGAAGATCCGCCGCGCACGCCTGAGCGGCGGGATCGCGCTGGCCAGAGGGGACGCGATGCGCATCCCCGTCGCGGACGCGTCGGTCGATGCCGTCACGATCGGATTCGGCATCCGGAACGTCGAGGAGCCTGAGGTGGCGTTGCGCGAGGTGGCCCGCGTGCTGAAGCCGGGAGGCCGAATCGTGGTCCTCGAGTTCGCCATTCCCACGACGCCACTGTTCAAAGCGGTCTACCTGGCGTATTTCCGTCACATCCTGCCGCGCATCGGCCGCGCGGTGTCGCGACACGATGCCGCGTACGGGTATCTGCCGGCCTCGGTCGGCGCGTTCGCATCGCCCGATGCGTTCATGACTCTTCTACGGAATGTTGGATTTCGTGACGTATCGGCCGACCCGATGGCGTTTGGCAGCGTCTATATGTATACGGCCCGAAGGGGCTAGAGGCTGGGGGTGTCCCAGCCCAGCCTCAGCCTCAAGCCCCCGCTGTTATACTGACTTAACTACCTGATGTACTTCGAGATCGACGACTATCGGCCCGACATCACTCCCGTCGGACGCGCGATTTCCTGGCGCGAGGGCGTCCTTCTCTCGATCATCTTTCACCTGCTCGCCGTCATCCTCATCCTGGTGTTTCCGAAACTGTTTCCGTTCGACGCCAAGGCCGCGCAGGCCCGCGCCGCGCTGTTGCAGCAAAAGCAGCCCGACGACACACGCTTCGTCTTCATTCAGCCGCGCAACGATCTCGCGGCGCCGAAGCCGCCGCCCAAAGCGCCCAATTCGGACAAGGACCGTGTGGCCAGCGCGCCCGAGCGCGCGCCGAACCCGACGAACCCGCTGCCGTTCTCGCGCGGCAACACGCCGGAGCGCGTACAGGCGCCCCCGCCGCCCGCTCCCGCGCGAGGCCAGGGGCCCGCGCCTGAACCGCAGCAGGGCCAGCAGGCGCAGAACGACGCCAGGGTGCCGGTACCGGAATCCCAGTCCGCGATGACGCTTCCCGCTCCTCCCACTCCGCCGGCGACGCCGTCGCAGAACGGCGCCGGCGGCCGCTCGCAGGTCCCGGGTGGATCGCTCGGCGACGCGCTCCGGAACCTGCAGCGCTACGTGCCGCGGGAGCAGTTCGAGAACCCGGGCGGAAACGGCGGCGGCTTCGGTCCCGAGATTCAGTTCGACTCCAAGGGCGTGGAGTTCGGGCCGTGGATTCGCCGCTTCATCGCGCAGGTCAAGCGCAACTGGTTCGTCCCGTACTCGTCGATGTCGATGCGAGGCCACGTCGTGATCACGTTCAACGTCCACAAGGACGGCACGATCACCGATCTCAACGTCATCGGCCCGTGCCCGATCGAGGCGTTCAACAACGCCGCGTTCGGCGCCCTGTCTGGTTCGAACCCGACCACGCCGCTCCCGCCCGAGTACCCGGCGGACAAGGCGTTCTTCACGGTCACTTTCTTCTACAACGAGTCCCCGCCGTGACGAGGTCCCAGCAGCGCGGCCTGGTGATGCTGCTGGTCGCGTTCATCGCGTACGTGATCTTCCGCGTACGGTGACGCGCCCTCTCGTCGTCGCGGTGCTCGGGCCGACGGCCACCGGCAAGAGCGCGCTGTCGCTGGCGATTGCCGAGCGCTACGGGGGCGAAGTCGTCAACTGCGATTCGACAGCCGTCTATCGCGGGTTCGACATCGGGACCGACAAGCTGCCGATGACGGACCGGCGCGGCATCCCGCATCACCTGATTGACATCGTCGATCCGGCCGGCGAGTACACGGCCGCGCAATACGCGCGAGACGCGTCGGCGGCCATCCGCGACATCCAGGCGCGCGGGCGCCTCCCGATTGTCGTCGGCGGAACGGGCTTTTACTTTCGCGCGCTGACGCGCGGCCTGTTTCCCGGTCCCGGACGTGACGCCGACCTGCGGGCTCGCCTGGACGCGATCGCGGCGAGGCGGGGTGTCGAACGGCTGCACCGGATCCTGCGACGGGTCGATGCGGAGTCGGCGGCGCGGATTCAGCCTCGCGATCAGAAGCGGATCGTTCGCGCGCTCGAGGTGTACTTCCTCACCGGCCGGCCCTTGACGGCTCACTTCGCCGACACCGCCTCGCCCATTCCCGACATGCACGTGCGGGCGATCGGGCTGACGCTTCCGGCGGCGGCACTGGCAACACGTGTCGCTCGCCGCGTGGACGAGCAGTTCGCGCGGGGCTTACTCGACGAGATGCGGGCGCTGCTCGAACACGGGGTCCCCGACCACGCGCGTCCGTTCGGCGGGCTGGTGTATCGCCAGGCGCTCGAACACCTGCACGGCGTGCGCGACGAGGCCGCTACGCGAGCGCTCATCGTCCAGGAAAACCGCCGCTACGCCAAGCGGCAGCTGGTCTGGTTCCGCAAGGAGCCCGGCCTCGCGTGGTTCGACGGCCCGGGCGAATCGGCAGCGACCCAGGCCTCGGTATTCGAGTGGCTCGGCGACGTAAAATAGAAGTCGTTCCGTGCCCCCCTTCAACCGCGCCATCGTCATCGTGCTCGACAGCGTCGGCGTGGGCGAATTGCCGGACGCCGATCGCTATGGCGACGGCGGCAGCAATACGCTCGGCAACATCGCCCGCGAGGTGCCGCTGCGCGTCCCGACGCTGCGTTCGCTCGGCCTCGATCGCATCGTCGCGATAGGAGGACCGCCGGTCGGAGCGAATCCCGGGGCCGCAACCGGCCGCATGCGCGAGTCATCCGCCGGCAAGGATTCCGTCACCGGGCACTGGGAGATGATGGGGATCGTGCTGGACGAGCCGTTTCCGGTGTTTCCGGACGGGTTTGCTCCTCACATCATCGCTGAGTTTTCACGTAAGACCGGCCGTGCAGTCCTCGGCAACAAGGCCGCGTCGGGAACCGCGATCCTCGACGAGCTGGGGCCGGAGCACATGCGGACCGGGGCCCTGATCGTCTACACGTCGGCCGACAGCGTGTTTCAGATCGCCGCACACGAGGCGGTCGTGCCCGTGCCGGAGTTGTACCGGGCGTGCGAGATCGCGTACAAGCTCGTGGGGGAGGGCCTCGGCGTGGGCCGCGTGATTGCCCGGCCGTTCGTCGGCGCGCCTGGCAGTTTCACGCGGACGGCCAATCGCCACGACTACGCGCTGCCCCCGCGCGGAGAGACCCTGCTCGATCGCGTCAAGGCGGCCGGGCTGCCGGTCGTAGCCATCGGCAAGATCGAGGACCTGTTTGCCGGCCGCGGCGTGACGCACGCGGTGCACACCGCGAGCGACGATGAGGGGATGGACGAGGTGATACGGCACGTGGAGCAGCCCGGGCGCGGCCTCGTATTCGCCAACCTGGTCGATTTCGATACCCGCTTCGGGCATCGCAACGACGTGGCGGGGTATGCGGCGAACCTCGAACGGTTCGATGCGCGCCTGGCCGCGCTGCTGCCACGGCTGCGCGAGGACGACCTGCTGGTCGTGACAGCGGACCACGGCAACGATCCGACGACCCCGAGCACCGATCACTCGCGCGAGCACGTGCCGCTCATGGTTGCTGGCGCCCGTGTACGCGCCGGCACCGATCTCGGCACGCGGCGCACGTTCGCCGACCTCGGGCAGACGCTGGCCGATGTCTTCGGCGTCGGGGCACTGGCGCACGGGACGAGCTTCCTGGCCGAGGTGGCCGCGGCGCCAGCCGGTCAGGCCGGTGCGGGCCGATGACGATCCGCGAGCAGCTCGAGCAGCGGGAACGCGACATCCTCGCGCCGCAGGCCGCCAGGAGCGCGGACTCGCGCGGGCGTCTGCGTCCAGAAGCTGAAGACGACGTCCGTCCGGCGTTTCAGCGGGACCGCGATCGCATCATCCACAGCAAGGCGTTCCGCCGGTTGAAACACAAGACGCAGGTGTTCTTCTCGCCGACGGGCGATCACTATCGGACCCGTCTCACGCATACGCTCGAGGTGTCGCAGATCGCCCGCACGATCGCCAAGGTGCTGCGCCTCCACGAGGAGCTCACCGAGGCCATCGCGCTCGGGCACGACCTCGGGCACACGCCGTTCGGCCACGCGGGCGAACGTGTGATCGATCAGCTGATGCCGGGCGGCTTCAACCACTACGAGCAGAGCCTGCGCATCGTCGACGTGCTCGAGAACGACGGGCGCGGGATGAATCTCAGCTGGGAAGTCCGCGACGGCATCGCGAAGCACTCGAAAGGCAAGTCCGGCGCGCCGGTCGGGATGCCGGAGGCGCTGCGCGCGAGCACGGTCGAGGGCCAGATCATGCGCGTCGCGGATCTGATTGCCTACGTCAACCACGACATCGACGATGCGACGCGCGCGGGGTTGCTGTCGCCCGCCGATCTGCCGGGCGAGCCCGTGCGGATGCTGGGCAGCACCTCGTCGGCGCGGATCGCCACCCTGGTCAAGGACGTCGTGACCGAGACGATGGCGGGCGGCCTCTCCGAAATCCGCATGAGCCCGCAGATTCTCGAGGCGGTGCTCGAGCTGCGCCGGTATCTGTTCGACGCCGTCTACGAGAACAGCGTCGCGACCCTGGAGTTCAAGAAGGCGTCGGACGTCCTGAGCGGCCTGTGGGACAAGGTTCGCGAGCGGCCGGCGGACTTCCTCGATTCGCGGACCATCGAGCAGGAGGGCCTCGACGCCGCGACGCGCGACTTTCTCGCCGGCATGACCGATCGGTACGCGATCCGGCTGTTCGAACAGCTCTTCATCCCCAAGCCCTGGGACTCTGACTAGCCGTTTTCTGCATGGTATAATCGGGGGTTCCATGCTGCTCGATTTAAGCCGGATCCGGGCACCCCACGAGCATTTCGAGCAGGGGTACCCGGCCGAAGCGTTCGCGGCGGATCGTGAAGATTTCCGGGTGGCGGCGCCGGTGTCGCTGGCGTTCGACATCTTCAAGGACCCGGGCCAGGGCGATCACTTCCGGATCGTCGGGCGGACGCAGACGACGCTCGAACAGCCCTGCAGCCGGTGCCTGGAGCCGATTCGGGTGCCTGTCGATGCGTCGTTCGACCTGCGGTATCAGCCGCACGCGCCGAACGCCGCCGGGCACGGGAAGCACGACGAACGCGAGATCGAGGAGGACGACTTCGCGACCGCGTTCTACGAGAACGACCAGATCGACCTCGGCCAGCTGATGCGCGAGCAGTTCTACCTCGCGGCGCCGATGAAGCCGCTCTGCGACGCCGCGTGCCAGGGGCTGTGCCCGGTGTGCGGCACGAATCTGAACCGGGGAACGTGCGACTGCCGGCGCGACTGGGTCGACCCGCGCTTCGCCGTGCTCAAGACGCTGGGGACCAAGCCGGACTCGACGACGAAGGACTAGAGAGATGCCAAATCCAAAACGACGACACTCCAAGACGCGGACGGCGAACCGCCGCACGCACGATGCCCTGAAGCCCGCCAGCCTGTCCGAGTGCCCGCACTGCCACGAACCCAAGCAGCCGCACCGCGTCTGCGCCAACTGCGGCTACTACCGCGGACGGCAGGTCCGGGCCGTCGAAGAAGACTAGGAATTAAGGTTCCAAAGTTCCAAGGGTCCGACGTTCCAGGGTTCGACCGTGGAACCTTGAACCTTGGGACCCTGGAACCTTGGAACCTCGAATGATTTGGATCGCCGTCGACGCGATGGGAGGCGACGAGGCGCCGCGCAACATCGTCGAAGGTGCGCTGGCGGCCGTTCGTCACTTCGACCTCGGCGTCCTGCTCGTGGGCGCCGCGGCCGCGATTGACGTGGAACTGGCGCGGGCGGCGGACGTCGATCGATCGGCCGTGCGCGTGATGGATGCTCCAGATGTCGTCGGGATGGAGGAGTCTCCGGTGGCGGCGCTGCGCCGGAAGCCCGCGGCGTCGATCAAGGTCGCGGCCGACGCGGTGGCGCGGGGTGAAGCGTCGGCGCTCGTGAGCGCGGGTCACACGGGGGCCACGGTGATGGCGGCGCACGGCGCGTTCGGCATGCTGCGGGGCGTCGATCGGCCGGCGCTGGCGGTGACCATTCCGACGCGGCGTCGTCCGGCGGTGCTGCTCGACGTGGGCGCGAGCGCGGAGTGCCGGCCGCAGCACCTCCTGCAGTTTGCGGTGATGGGCGAGGTGTACACGCGCACGGTGCTCGGCACGGAGTCGCCGCGGGTCGGCCTCCTGTCCACCGGAACGGAAGCCACCAAGGGCAACGAGCTGACGCGCGAGGCGCACCAGCTGCTGAAGGCCTCCGCGCTCAATTTCGTGGGCAACGTCGAGGCGCGCGACGTGTACAGCGGCAACGCGGACGTCATCGTGTGCGACGGGTTTACCGGCAACGTGGCGCTCAAGATCAGCGAGGGCCTGGTCGGGTTGGTCGAGGGACTGTTGAGTGAAGAGCTGTCGAGCACGATGACGATGCGCGTCGGATCGCTGCTGACCCGGCGCGCGCTGCGGCACTTCCGCCGGCGCGTGGACTACTCGGAATACGGCGGCGCGCCGCTGCTCGGCGTGGCGGGCGTGACGATCGTCGGCCACGGGCGCTCGAGCGCCAAGGCCGTGCGCAACGCCGTTGCCATGGCGTACCGGCTGGCCTCCGATCGTTTCCTCGAACGCGTCGGACAGGACGCCGGCGCCGCTGCGGTGTCCCGCCATTGATCGCTTTCGTATTTCCCGGGCAGGGTTCCCAGAAGGTCGGGATGGGCCAGGCGCTCGCCGAGACTTTCCAGGTCTGCCGTGAAACCTTCGAAGAAGCCGACGCCGCGCTCGGCTGGCCGCTCAGCCGCCTGTGTTTCAGCGGACCCGAAGACCAACTGGCGCTGACGATGAACACGCAGCCCGCGACGCTGGCCGTGAGCATCGCCGCCTGCCGGCTGCTCGCGTCGCGCGGTCTCGTGCCGGCGTTCGTCGCCGGGCACAGCCTCGGCGAGTACTCCGCCAACGTCGCCGCCGGCACGTTCGGGTTCGCGGACGCACTGACGACGGTACATCGCCGGGGCCGCTACATGCAGGAGGCCGTGCCCGTCGGAACGGGCGCGATGGCCGCCGTGCTCGGCCTTGACGCGGAGCTCGTCGCGCAGGCCTGCCGCGAAGCCGAGGAGGAGAAAGGCGCCGAGGAAGAGCAGGGCGCCGGGAACGTCGTCAGCCCGGCAAATCTGAATGGCGCGGGCCAGGTGGTTATCGCCGGTACCCGCGACGCCGTGACGCGCGCCGGCGAGCGCGCGAAGGCCCTCGGGGCGAAGCGCGTCATTCCGCTGCCGGTGAGCGCGCCGTTTCACTGCGCCCTGATGAAGCCGGCTGAAGAACGGCTGGCGCCCGAACTCCGCGCGCTGGTGACGGCAGACCCGCGCGTGCCGATCGTCGCGAACGTCGATGCCGAGCCGAAGCGCGACGCGAGCGCCGCGATCGAGGCGCTCGTCGCGCAGGTGTCGGCGCCTGTCCGGTGGGAAGCAGTCGTGAGGCGCCTTGCGTCGGAGGGCGTCACAACGTATGTTGAGGTGGGACCAGGCACCGTGCTGAGCGGGCTGGTGCGGAAGATCGATCGCGACGCGCGGGTGCTCAGTTGCGGCGTGCCCGGGGACCTCGCGGCCCTCGACGTCCTGATGGAAGTGAAGCGCTGATCGCGTGATGTTCGATCTGTCGGACAAGGTGGCTCTCGTGACCGGTGCGTCGCGCGGCATCGGCCGCGCGATTGCCGCCCGGCTGGCCGAACAGGGCGCGCTCGTGGTGGCCGCCGCGCGCGGCGATCATGCGAACGCGACGGCGGCGGATATCGCCGCTGCCGGACGGCGCGCCGAGGCGGTGAGCCTCGACGTCACCGACGCCGCGGCGGTGCAGGCGCTCCCCGGCGAGATCGTCGATCGCCACGGGCGGCTCGACATCGTCGTGAGCAACGCGGGCGTGACGCGCGATCAGCTGCTGATGCGCATGAAGCGCGAGGATTGGGACGCCGTCATCGCCACCAACCTGACCGCGATGTTCGCGCTCGCGCAGGCCGCGATGCGGCCCATGCTCAAGCAGCGCGGCGGCCGCATCATCGCCGTCAGCTCGGTCGTGGGGCAGATGGGCAACGCCGGCCAGACCAACTACGCGGCGTCGAAAGCGGGGCTGATCGGGTTCGCAAAGGCGCTGGCCCGCGAGGTGGCGTCGCGCGGCATCACCGTGAACGTCATCGCCCCGGGCATGGTCGACACGGACATGACCAGGGCCATCGCCGAGAAGGCGCAGGTCGATTGGGCGCAGCAGATACCGCTCGGGCGCCTCGGATCGGTGGACGATGTGGCGGCTGCGGCGTGCTATCTTGCGTCGGACGAGGCAGCGTATATTACAGGGCACGTTCTCGCCGTCAACGGCGGAATGTACATGTAGGGACTGTAGGAGGATTGAATGGCCGTATCGGACAAAGTCAAGAGCATCATCGTGGAGCAGTTGGGCGTCGATGAGGAAGAAGTGACGCCGGACGCTTCGTTTGTGGACGATCTGGGAGCGGACTCACTCGACACGGTCGAGCTCGTGATGGCCTTCGAAGAGGAGTTCGGCATCGAGATTCCCGACGAGGAAGCCGAGAAGATCACGCGCGTCAAGGAAGCGGTCGACTACATCGAGTCGCACGCGAAAACAAAAAAGTAGACCTTCCCCGGGGACCGGACATTTCATGGCGGACAGACGGCGCGTCGTCGTCACGGGCATTGGCTTGGTGTCGTCGCTTGGTATCGGCACCGAGACCAACTGGCGCTGCCTCTTGGCAGGCAAGAGCGGCATCGGGACCATCACCAAGTTCGATCCGACGCAGTTCTCGACCCGCATCGCAGGCGAGGTCAAGGGCTTCGACCCGCTGGCGTACATCGAGAAGAAAGACGTCAAGAAGATGGACGTCTTCATCCAGTACGCGATCGCGGCCTCGCAGTTTGCCGTCGACGATGCGGCGCTGACCTTCACGAAGGAGGAAGCCCCGCGCGTCGGGGTGTTCATCGCGTCGGGGATCGGCGGGTTCACCACGATCGAGCGCGAGCACATCGCGCTGCTCAAGGGAGGCCCCCGCAAGATCTCTCCGTTTTTCATCCCGTCGGCGATCATCAATCTCGCCGCCGGCCAGGTGTCCATCCGGTTCGGCGCCAAGGGACCGAACCTGGCGACGTGCACGGCCTGCTCGGCGTCCGCGCACGCGCTCGGCGACGCCTACGAGATCATCATGCGCGGGACTGCCGACGTGATGATCGCGGGCGGATCGGAAGCCGCCATCACGCCCATGGGCGTGGGAGGCTTCGCGGCGCTGCGCGCGTTGTCGCAGAGAAACGACGACCCCGAGCACGCGAGCCGCCCCTTCGACAGGGATCGCGACGGCTTCATCGTCGGCGAAGGATCGGGGATGCTGATCCTCGAGGAGTACGAGCGAGCCAGGCAGCGCGGCGCGCGGATCTACGCCGAGGTCGTCGGGTACGGCATGTCGGCCGACGCGTACCACATCACCGCGCCGTCCGAGGACGGGGACGGCCCGTTCCGCGTGATGGGCGCCGCCATCGAAAGCGCCGGCGTCCAGCCGTCGGACGTGGATTACATCAACGCTCACGGGACGTCGACGCCGCACGGCGACCGCGTCGAGACGATTGCGATCAAGCGCTGCTTCGGCGAGCACGCCCCGAAGCTGGCCGTCTCGTCCACCAAGTCGATGACGGGACACCTGCTCGGCGCGGCCGGCGGACTCGAAGCCGGCATCACGGCGCTGGCCGTCTACAACCAGATGGTGCCGCCCACGGTCAACCTCGATTGCCCGGACGAGGAATGCGACCTCGACTACGTCCCGAAGGTCAAACGGGACATGAAGATCGAGTACGCCCTGTCGAATTCCTTTGGCTTCGGCGGCACGAACGCCGCCCTGCTGTTCAAGCGGTTCCGTGCATAGAACGCAGAGATCGCAGAGAACCGTTATCTCTGCGCATTCCGCGTGCTCGGCGTTCAACGTCGTGACCACATGAAGATTGCCGTCTGTATCAAGCAGGTTCCGACCCGCGACTGGCAGCCGCGCCTCGACGCGGCCGGTACGTGGGTCCGCGAGCAGGACGCCGCGTTCGAGATGAACGAGCCTGACGCGTATGCCCTCGAGGAGAGCCTGCGTCTCAAGGAGAAGCACGGCGGCGAAGTGGTCGTGTGCTCCGCCGGGCCGGCGCGCGTGGCCCAGGTGCTGCGCGAGGCGCTCGCGCGTGGCGCCGACCGCGCCATCCACCTCGAGAGCGATGCCCTGGCAGGCGCCGATGCCGGCGTGATCGCGGCAGCGCTCGCTGGCGCGATGGGCGGCGAGCAGTT
>Ga0070665_100001510_pt1 | contig 27033 bp, 21 predicted proteins | sample KBSS13metaG_FD_65862 | JGI IMG/M metagenome (GOLD analysis project Ga0070665, IMG submission 65862) | Switchgrass rhizosphere microbial communities from Kellogg Biological Station, Michigan, USA - KBS S1-3 metaG | ecosystem: Host-associated > Plants > Roots > Rhizosphere > Soil ... | reverse complement strand
CAACATGAAGCGCTCAACAGCCAAAATCGTCCGGGAATACGGCCCCTTCCCGGGTGCGGACAAGGTGGGTGGTGTCTCGTACGACGGTCAGCAAGTCTGGTTCGCCTCCGGCGACAAGCTGAACGCCTTCGATCCCACGAGCGGTAGGCCCGTGCGCTCGCTCGACATCGCAGCGCATGCGGGGACGGCCTACGACGGCCAGCATCTGTACCAGATCGCGGAAGATCGGATCCTGAAAATCGATCCCCACACCGGCAAGGTCCTGGCCACGATCCCCGCTCCGGGCGGCGGCCGCGACTCGGGTCTCGCCTGGGCCGAAGGAACGCTCTGGGTGGGCGAGTATCGGGCGCGCAAGATCCACCAGATCGACCCCGAAACCGGCGCCATCCTGCGCACCATCGAATCCAACCGCTTCGTCACGGGCGTCACCTGGGTCGATGGCGAGTTGTGGCACGCCACCTGGGAGGGGGACGAGAGCACTTTGCGGCACATCAACCCCGAGACGGGCGAGGTGCTGGAGCAACTGGACATGCCACCCGGGGCCAACGTATCGGGCCTCGAGTCCGACGGCGGCGAGCAGTTTTTCTGCGGCGGCGGCAATACCGGCAAGGTGCGCGCCGTCCGTCGCCCGAAGTAACGGCGCACCCGCCGGAAATGACAGCACCCGGGCAGATGTGCGAGCATCCTGCCCGTGGGTGCCCGCTTCCTTCTGATCTCCTCCCTTTGCCTGATTCTGGCAATCGTCCGCATGGCCGGAACGCACGCCCATTTGGAGCATTCGCACGCTGGCGCCTCGGGGACACACCACGTGGTCATGGCGGACGAGGACTCGCCGCTGCACCTGATGTCTCATCTGGTTCATGGGGACATCGATGCCGACGACTCAGTACAGTCGGTCGCAAAGGTGTTCGTCTTGGCCGCGATTTACGCCCCTGCGCTGGTTCTCCTGGTTCTGGTCAGCCTTCTCGCACCGACGCTGAGGCTGCACCTGTGGAGAGAGCGGCCTGAGCTACGGCCGCCAGCCCAACGTTGCGCGTTCGAGCTTTCACCTCCTTCCCACGCCCCGCCCGTCGCTCCCTAAGAAAGCCTGACGGTTCATTCGCTGCACCTGCAGCTTTAATCGCTTTCATGGGAGGCATCCGTGGGATGCATCTTTCTGTATCGCCTGCCACGCAGGCCCAAGCCGCTACGTCCGGCGGCCCTCGCGCTGGCCTTGCTCGCGTGTTTCGAGCTAAGCACGGCGGGCGCCCAAGCTCTGCCATCTTTTCCGGAGCTGCTTCGACAGTCGGAGAAGCTGTCCCCTCGCTTGATCGAAGGCGAAGCCAACGTGCAGGCGGCCGAGGGACTGGCGCGTCAATCTGGCGCTCTTCCCAATCCAGTGATCAGTTATGAATCCGAGAATTTCGGTGGAACCAACAACTTCTCCCGAATTTCACCGGTGCAGAACACGCTATCGCTGAGTGAGACGATCGAGATCGGCGGTAAGCGCAGCGCACGCATCGCAGCGGGGGCGGCGAACGTCGAGGCCGCCAAGGCAGGGTACCAGCAGGTCCGAGTGGACTTTGCTCGCGACCTTGCCAGCGCGTATGCGAGCTGTGAGCTGGCGGGGTTACGCGTCCAGTTACTGCAGGAAGAGCTCGCACGCGCCAATGAGGATCTGCGGGCGACCAGGCTGTTGGTGGATGCGGGTCGCGAGTCCGATCTTCGATCAATGCAGGCCCAAGCGGCTCTGACCAATACTTTGGCCGATGTCGAATCCGCCCGAGCGGAATTGAGTGCGGCATTGATCAAAATATCGACGCTGTCAGGGGTTTCGCAGCCTTACAGTGATGTGCGGCCGCTTCTCTTGCTTCACGCAGATTCATTGAAGCTCCCATCCGAAGCGATGCCCGAGCAGACTCCGGCGCTGCGTACCGCGGAGGCTCAACGCGAAACCGCAGCGCGTCGTGTGGAGCTGGAACGTAAGCGGCCGATTTCCGACATCACGGTGTCGGTCGGTTCGCGACGGCTGGCTGGACTGGACGCTACGGCGGTGGTGGCGGGTGTTTCGGTTCCACTGCCCCTGTTCGATCAGAATCGCGGCGCAATCGCGGCGCAACTTTCGGAGCTTCGTGCAGCCGAGGCGCGACTGAACGAGGCGCGGCTCGAACTGACAGGAAGTTGGCAAGCTGCCTTCGCCCAGGCCCGCGCTGCGGATCTACGCCTCAAGGCCTCCAGCGAATCCGAGGCCGCAGCACGCAAGGCCTATCGGTTGGGCCGGATCGGTTATGACGCCGGCCGCACTGCGTTGATCGAGTTGTTGGCCATTCGCCGCGCGTTGACCGAAGCCCAATTGAGGGCGAGTCAAGCCCGTTTCGAACGCGTTCAAGCCCAGATCAACTTGTTTCATCTGGTTGGCCGAATTGCTTTCGAGGACATGCCATGATCGCCCTGGAAGTGAAGCAGCGCCGCCTGCTGGGCATCCTTGCTCTCGTCATTGCCGGCGTGTTGGGTTTTACGTTGGCCAAGGTCACAACGAAACCGGCGCCCTCAGGTATGGAGTCGCGGCCTGGTTCGACGCAGGAGCCTGCATCGCCGACGAAGCTGGACGTGGATGAATCTCATCTGGCGGCGGTGGGAATCGAGTTGGAGACCGTCACACCGGGAAACCTCAGCGCCGAGATTCGCGCTCCCGCCACGGTCTCTTCCACCCCGGACGCCGAGGCAATCGTTACCGCGCACGCGACTGGCACGGTTGTAACCATTCAGAAAGCACTCGGCGAGGCGGTGCGAGCCAGAGAGACTCTGGCGAGAGTCGAAAGCCGTGAAGCTGCGGCCATCGCCGCTGAGCGCGACGTGGCAGTCTCCAAGGCAGCTCTGGCCCGTTCCGTCATGGAACGCGAGCGAGGGTTATATGAGCAACATGTCACGCCCCGTCAAGACTTCGAAGCGGCCCAGGCTCAATTGATTGCGGCGGAGTCGGAAGAGCGGCGCGCACGGGCAGCCGCGGCAGATGCCCACGTAGCGCAGGATGGCCGCAGTATCCAAATCGTCAGCCCGATATCGGGGCATATTACGGCTGCCGCAGCCAGACTGGGTGCGTTCGTACAAGCTGACACGGAGCTTTTCCGGATCACGGATCCGACACGACTTCAGATCGAGGCCTCGGTGACGGCAACCGATGCAACACGCATTGCCTCTGGTGATCCTGCTCTGGTCAGATACGGCTCGCGCAAGCCCATGGATGCTGTGGTCCGCTCGGTAACGGCCGCCATCAACGAGGAAACACGCGCCGCAACCGTCGTCTTATCGCTCAGCAGTCCGCTACGGACGGCCTTCGCCTCAAACGGCCCCGCCGATGGAGTGAGCTCACCCGAGAGCCCTCCAGCCCCGGGGGAGCTGGTTCAGGTGGTGATCAAACCTCGAACATCGGCCCCGACCGGATTCGTTATCCCCGAAGACGCCATCCAGCGTATCGAGGGTCGGGATGTCGTGTTTGTCAGGACATCGAGCGGATTTCGAGTGCAGCCGGTCGTCGTCGGCTCGCGTAGCGCAGGGCGAGCGTCGATCCTCTCGGGTCTGGGAGCAAGCGACAGCATCGCCACTCGCAACGCCTTCTTCCTGAAGGCCGAGCTGGGCAAGGGTGCGGAAGGAGACGAGGAATGATCAAGTGGATCGTAACTCACTCCGTTCGCGCACGCTGGTTTGTTGTCGTCGTTGTCGCAGCCCTGGCCGGCTACGGCCTGTGGCAGTTGTTTCTGCTGCCGATCGATGCACTACCCGACATCACGAACAAACAGGTACAGATCAATACCCTGGCGCCTGGACTTGGCCCCGTGGAGGTCGAGAAGCGCGTCACCTTTCCCATCGAGACAGCGCTCGCCGGACTCGCCGGCGTTGAGAGCACGCGATCATTTTCCCGCAACGGATTCAGCCAGGTCACGGCTATCTTCAAGGAAAGCTCGGACCTCTACTTCATGCGACAACGCGTCGCCGAACGTTTGTCCGAGGCGCGACCCAATCTTCCGGAAGGAGCCGAGCCGCTCATGGGCCCGGTGTCCACCGGGCTGGGTGAGGTTTTCATGTACACCGTGGAGTTCGCATACCCGGAAGGCAAGGGCGCGCCCACGCACGACGGTCGACCGGGATGGCAGACCGATGGGTCCTTTCTGACAGAGGACGGTGAGCGACTCACTGACGAGATCTCGAGGCTTGCCTACTTGCGGTCCGTCCAGGACTGGATCATCCGCCCGCAGTTGCGGACGGTGCCGGGTGTAGCCGATATCGACTCTCTTGGCGGGTACGAGAAGCAATTTGTCATCGAGCCGGATCCGATCAAACTGACTTCCTTCGGAATCTCGTACACCCAGGTGGCCCAGGCACTTCAGGCTGCGAATCTTTCCGTGAGTGCCAACTACATCCACCGCGCAGGGGAGGCTTACCTGGTACGTGCGGATGCGCGGATTCGTTCGATCGATGAGATAAAGCGGGCTGTTGTTGCAACGCGTGGGGGCGTCCCGGTTACGGTACAGCAGATCGCCAACGTCCGGGTTGGTGGCGAGCTGCGGCGGGGCGCAGGCAGTAAAAACGGTTACGAGGCCGTGATCGGAACCGCGCTCATGTTGGTGGGCGAGAATAGTCGCACGGTGGCGCAGGCCGTCCGCGCGAAACTTCAGGAAGTCAGCAAGGCGCTGCCCGCCGGGATCACGTCCCAGGTGGCACTCGATCGTTCGGAGTTGGTTGTTGCAACGATCACTACCGTAGCCGAGAACCTCGGCATCGGCGCGCTCCTGGTCATAGCCATCCTGTTCCTCGTCCTTGGAAATGCCCGGGCGGCAGTGATTGCCGTGCTCGTCATTCCTCTCTCATTGCTGATGAGTGCGATCGGGATGAATGCCTCCAAGGTCACAGGTAATCTGATGAGCCTCGGTGCGCTGGACTTCGGCCTGATCATCGACGGCGCCGTGGTGGTCGTTGAGAACACGCTGCGGCGGATCGCGGAGCGACAGCACAGGGAGGGCAGGGTGCTTACCGCCGAGGAGCGCTCGACGGAAGTCATCAGCTCGTCGCAGGAAATGATCCGGCCCAGTGTGTATGGACAACTCGTGATTTTGCTGGTGTTCGTGCCATGCCTGACTTTTCAGGGCGTGGAAGGAAAGATGTTCTCGCCCATGGTGATCACCTTGATGCTGGCTCTGGCCAGCGCCTTCGTGTTGTCCCTGACTCTGGTACCGGCCCTTGCCGCCATCCTGATCAGGGGGCGAGTGGCCGAGTCAGAGGTGTCCTTTATTTTGGGGGTCAAGAGATGGTATGAGCCCAAGCTGCGCCGCACCATCGAGCATCCCTGGCCCGTTATCGCAGGCGCGGTGTTGATCTTCGCAGCGGCGCTCGGGACCTTCCAGTTCGTAGGACAGGAGTTCATGCCGACCCTCGACGAGCAGAACTTCAACCTGTCATCGGTGCGCATTCCTTCGACCTCCGTGGAGCAATCCGTGAGGTTGGATCTACCTATCGAGCGGGAGATCCTCTCGCTGCCGGAAGTCAAGCTCGTGTTCTCGAAGAACGGCACGGCCAATCTGGCCGCGGATCCGATGCCGCCCAACGCATCCGACAACTACGTGATGTTAAAGCCGAAAAGTCAGTGGCCGGAGGGTGTGAAAACCAAGGCGGACGTGATCAAGCGCATTCAGGAGAAGACCGCCCCCATCGTCGGCAACGGCTATGACATCACTCAACCTATCCAGATGCGCTTCAATGAGTTGATCGGTGGTGTGCGCAGCGACGTGGCGGTGAAGGTCTACGGTGACAACCTCGACCAGATGGCGGAAACCGCCCGGCGGATCGAGGCAGTGTTGGCCAAGGTACCGGGCACCGCGGACCTGCGCGTCGCACAAACGAAGGGTTTCCCGACGTTTGACATCCGCTTCGACCGGGATGCGATTGCGCGATTCGGCCTGACCGTTGAGGAGGTGGCGGATACGATGGAGGCGGCTCTTGCCGGACGTCCTGCGGGGCTGCTCTTTGCGGGCGATAAGCGGTTCCAGATCGTGGTTCGCGCTCCCGATGCGGCTCGAAATGACGTCGAGGCGATTGGCGCCTTGTCCGTCATGCTTCCAGCCCGTGTTGCGGGCGAGCCGCCACGGTCTGTTCCGTTGCGGCAACTCGCCACGTTCAGATGGTCGGAGGGTCTGAACGAAGTGAGCCGCGACAACGGCAAGCGGCGGATCTACGTGGAAGCGAATGTACGCGGACGCGATCTGGCCTCTTACGTGGCGGATGCCCAAGCGGCGATCGACCGCGAGGTGAAGTTGCCGGCCGGTACCTGGTTGGAGTGGGGCGGACAGTTCCAGAATCTGCAGGCCGCGAAGCTGCGGCTCGCCGTGGTGGTACCGATCTGCATTGCCTTGATCTTCGGTGTTTTGTACATGGCGCTCGGCAGTGCAATATTGGCTCTGACGGTCTTCACGGCCGTGCCCCTTGCGATTGCAGGAGGTGTGTTCACGTTGGCGCTGCGCGGTATGCCCTTTTCGATCTCGGCCGCGGTAGGTTTCATCGCGGTCTCGGGTGTTGCAGTCTTGAACGGTCTCGTGCTGATGGCCTCGATCCGTCGCAGATTAGAAATGGAACCGGACGTAGACTCGGCAATCTTGCACGGAACGCTCGAGCGTGTGAGGCCTGTGCTCATGACCGCGCTGGTGGCCTCGTTAGGTTTTGTGCCGATGGCCGTCGCAACACGCGCTGGCGCCGAGGTTCAGAAGCCACTCGCGACGGTCGTCATCGGTGGACTCGTCACCGCCACTGCTCTGACGCTGTTCGTGCTCCCGGCCGTTTACCGGCGAGTCCTGGGTGCCCGTCCCGGCCGTGCTACCGGCGAGTCCCTCACAATGGCGACAGAATCATGACGATGAGACGCGTCCTACGCCGGAGTGCCTCCTAATGACAGCTGAGTATCGCACTCATCCTGGAGCAGTATCTGGCGCAGGAGCGGCGCTGCTTTCCGCGCTGCTCTTCGGAGTCACCACGCCGCTCGCCAAGCAATTGCTCACTGGAACCAACCCGCTCCTGATAGCGGGTTTGCTGTACGCGGGGAGTGGATTCGGATTGACTTTGTTGATTCTGGTGCAGGACCACGGGCGCTTCGTTCTGGGGTTGCCACGATCTGACCGGCCTTGGCTTGCGGGCGCCGTCCTCACCGGCGGCGTTCTGGGTCCGGCCTTGTTGATGTTCGGACTGTCTCGCGCCGATGCGGCCGCAGCCTCGTTGCTTTTGAACCTCGAGGCCGTGTTTACGGCCGTCATCGCCTGGGTCATCTTTCATGAGGCGACCAGCCGCCGGGTGGTGTTGGGTTTCGTTCTGATCTTTATAGGCAGCCTCGCGCTGGTCTGGCCTACCACCGTCGCAAGAGGCCAAAGCCTGAGCGCACTGGCAGCGATCGCAGGTGCGTGTGCATGCTGGGCCGTAGACAACAATCTGACACGCAAGATTTCCGCCGGGAATGCCCGCGCGATCGCGGCAGTCAAAGGACTCGCCGCCGGCGTCACCAATGTCGGGTTGGCTTTGTCCTTACAGACATCACTTCCTCCATCGGGAAAGCTGTGGGCGTCATTGGTGCTGGGGTTTGTCGGCTATGGCATGAGCCTGGTGCTCTTCATCTATTCACTGCGGAACCTGGGAACGGCTCGGACCGGCGCCTATTTCGCAACCGCCCCCTTCATCGGCAGCGCAGTCGCCATTGCGATGTACGGGGAGCCGGTCGGGTGGCCTTTTGGGATCGCGGCGCTCTGCATGGCACTCGGCGTTTGGCTACATCTGACCGAGGCTCACGAGCACGAGCACGCCCACGAGCCGCTGATTCACACTCACTCCCACTCGCATGACGAGCACCACCAGCACGAGCACGAGACGGGCTGGGACGGCGGTGAGCCTCATATGCACGAGCACCGCCATGAGCCCTTACGGCACAGCCATCCCCACTTTCCGGATATCCACCATCAGCACACGCATCACTGAGGAAATTCCATTGGGGCGTCCAGCTCGGCACTTTCTGCTGTCCGGAGGACGGGAGATGGTATCGGAAGGGTGCGCCCAGGCTGCAAACTAGGCCGGACCATTTGCGGGGAGTGACGCTGCGATGCTTCGGCCCAAATACATTACGTTCGACTGCTACGGCACCCTGACCAACTTTCGCATGTCTCAGATGACCCGGGAGAGCTTTCCCGACCGGGTAGCGCCCGATCGAATGGACGCGTTCGTACGGGATTTCGCGGCGTACCGCCTGGACGAGGTGATGGGTGACTGGAAGCCCTACCAGGACATTATCCGCCAGGCGCTCGAGCGAGCCTGTCGCCGTTGGAAGATCGAGTACCGGGACGAGGAGGCGCGTCGCATGTATGCAGCGGTTCCGACGTGGGGACCGCATCCGGATGTCTCCGAACCCCTTGCGCGGATTGCCCGGCACATCCCCCTGGTCATTCTTTCGAACGCCTCGAACGACCAGATCCATCAAAACGTGGCCAGACTCGGCGCGCCGTTCCATAGGATTTTCACGGCGGAGCAGGCTCGAGCCTACAAGCCGCGCCTGCAAGCTTTCGAGTACATGTTGGATCAGCTCGGCTGCGGACCCGAAGACATCCTGCACGTATCCTCCAGCCCGCGTTATGATTTGATGTCGGCGAATGACCTGGGCATATGCAATAAGGCGTTCGTTGCACGTGGCCACGAGCCGTCGCCGGCCGCAGCGTACTCTTACCGCGAAATCAAGGACATTGGAGGACTGCCTGCGCTCGTCGGTTTGTAGTTGCGCTGGACAATGAAACTCGAGTCCTACTGGCTCGATACAGCGCCTCCCTTCGCTGCTGGAGCGCAGGGGCCCGTGGAAGGGCGCGCGGACGTAGTCGTGATTGGTGCCGGGTTCACCGGCCTATCCGCTGCTCTAACGCTGACTCGTAGAGGGGCTTCGGTGGTCGTGCTCGAGGCGGGTCGCGTCGTCGGTGAAGCCTCCGGCCGCAATGGCGGCCACTGTAACAACGGACTACCCCATGACTTCGGCGCACTCGTCGATCGCTTTGGTGCGCAGCAGGCGCGCGCCTTCTACCAGGCCTACGGAGCCGCGGTCGATGCTGTGGAGCAAATCGTTCGCGAAGAAGCGATCGATTGCCATTTTCAGCGTCGTGGCCGCCTCAAGCTGGCCGCCAAACCAGGGCACTATGACAAGCTGGCCAAGACCTACGAAGTCCTGCACGACAACGTAGATCCGCAAGTGCAACTGGTGCCTGCGGATCGCATTCGCGAGGAGGTGGGATCGGGTGCCTTCTATGGCGGGCTCATCCAGGTCACCAGCGCTCAGATGCACATGGGCCAATTTGGTGTTGGATTGGCGCAGGCCGCGGCACGGCGCGGGGCATCGATCTACGAGTCCGCCACGGTTACGGGGCTGGAGCGTCTGTCCGGCGGGTCCCATCGTGTAACCTGCGCACGAGGTGTGATCGAGGCCAGACAAGTGCTGCTGGCTACAGGCGTCACTCAGGTTGGACCCTTCGGCTGGTTCCGTCGGCGTATGGCCCCCGTGGGGAGCTTCATCATCGTCACTGAGCCCCTCGACGTTGCAGTGCTCGACCGTTTGCTGCCGAAGCGACGCTGCTATGTCACCAGCAAAAATATCGGCAACTATTTTCGCGTGACGCCGGACAATCGCCTGCTGTTTGGTGGGCGGGCGCGCTTTGCGATGTCGAATCCCCGCTCAGACCAGAAGAGTGGCCATGTCCTGCGGAGCACGCTGGGCCAGTTGTTTCCCGAGTTGAGCCGCGTACGAGTGGATTACTGCTGGGGCGGCCTTGTCGATATGACAGCCGACCGGCTGCCCCGTGCGGGCGAGCACGAGGGCTTGTTCTACTCCATGGGTTATAGCGGACATGGGGTGCAGATGTCGGTGCGGATGGGGCAGATCATGACGGACGTGTTGGACGGGCGCGCGGCTGCCAATCCCTGGCGTGAGCTGGACTGGCCCCCCATTCCCGGACATTTTGGCAAGCCGTGGTTTCTCCCTTTTGTCGGCGCCTATTACCGGTTGCAGGACATTCTCTACTGAGGCGGTGATAACCGCCGATGTCGGAAGCATTGACCACCCCATGAGCGTTCTTTACCGAGCGGATGTAGCACGAGCGCCAGCGTGGGCGAAGTTCTTCGCGGCCAGCGCGCCGGATATCGACTTCCGTGTGTGGCCGGATGCGGGCGACCTGGCCCACGTCGAATATCTCATTGCGTGGAATGCGCCCGCCTCATTCCTGGCCGCAGTGCCGAATCTCCGGGTTCTCTTCTCCTCGGGCGCCGGAGTGGATCACATGGACTTGTCGGCTGTCCCGCCGCACGTGCAGATAGTCCGGATGGTTGAGCCTGGCATCGTCAATGGCATGATTGAGTACGTGACGATGTCAGTCCTCGCCCTGCACCGTGATCTGTTTGATTATGTTCATGCGCAAGCAGCCGCTCTATGGCGAGTCATCGAGGTTCATCCCGCCAGTGCCCGCACCGTGGGGGTAATGGGTCTTGGTGTCCTTGGTCAGGCAGTGTTGGAGCGCTTGGGCACTTTTGGGTTTCAGCGTTGCGGGTGGAATCGCTCGCCCAAGGAAATTCCCGGTGTGAGCTGTTATGCGGAGGAGGAGTCATTGGACCGGTTTCTGGCCCGGTGTGACATTCTGATCTGCCTGGTACCGCTGACGCACGCTACGCGAGGCATTCTCAACGCTCGCGTTTTTGCGGCCCTGCCTCGCGGCGCATCCATCATCAATGTCGGGCGAGGCGGCCATTTGGACAGCCACGCGCTTGTGAAGGCGCTCGATTCCGGGCAACTGTCGAGGGCCATCCTGGATGTAGTCGACCCCGAGCCTCTGCCGCCGTCTCATCCGCTTTGGCACCATCCACGGGTCCTGATAACGCCACACGTGGCGAGCATGACTCAGCCTGAGACGGCCGCTCCCGTACTGCTCGAGAACATCCGCAGGCATCAACGGGGCGAATCGCTGCGCGACGTGATCGATCGCCGCAGGGGTTACTGAAGCGGCAGGGATGAGGGCTGACGCTACTGAGCGCCGGGGCCGACGATGCACCATACAATCTGCTGTTTGCCGCCAGGCTTTTGACTATTCATTTTCCGGGCTTTCCCCCATACAGCATGCCCATTCGGACGGTTTCACTATACTTTCCGATGTCATCCGCAAATCGCCACCGCATAACGGCGCCGGAGCTCGACCTGTGAACCGCTTGTCTTCGAAAGCCAGCACGCTCACTCGGAACCCCCTGCACAAATTTTTGGCGGCGCTAGCCGTGGCTGCCTGCCTGGTTGTCAGCTATTCAGTGCACGCCCACGGCATCTGGTTTGCGCAACGTGCGACCCAACTCGCCCTGCTTTATGGCATAGGCGCTGACGATCTCGATTCCGTCAAACGGCAATCGATGGTGCAGAGCATTGCGGGTTACGATACCGACTGGAAACCCATCCCGACGAAACTGCGCGTCGCAGGTCCCTTGCTCCTGGTGGACAGCGAGAGCCAACCGACCGTCGTCACGGCCGTGCTCTTCAACGGAATCTGGAGCAAGACTCCCCAGGGTGAGTGGCTCAAGAAAGGACGCGACGAAGTCCCGAATGCCACCACCAGCGAGAAGAACTACAAGTACGCCGTTCGTATCGTCGGACCCTTGAGTGGGCCGATTCCGCCCTTCCCTGACCAGACCCTGCAAGTCATTCCGGTCGGGACAATACCGCAGCTCATGGGCAAGCCGCTGAAGCTGCGCGTGCTGTTCCGCGGCAAGCCCGCCGCCAAAGCGCGAGTGATGTGGGATTGGCTCAATGATCCGGACGGCAAGCCGGTCAAGACGGCGGCGGACGGAACCGTCACCATCAAGGTGCGCAACCAGGGGCTCAACGTCATCACGGCGATTTTCGACGGGCCGTCGGACGAGCCGACGAAAGCCGACAAGATGGAGCACCTTGCGACGCTTTCCTTCGTGTTGCCCCATGCACCCGAATAGTCCATGAGACGGAACATCACCGTGAAACAACTACTCGCCTCGTTCGTTGCCCTGATCGTCCTGGCTGTTGCTTCGATGACTCTCAACACTGCGCGCGCGCACGGAAATAATCAGCCTGAGCATGGCGGAATCCTGCAGCTCGTGGGCGATATGTCATTTGAGCTGGTTCCCGCAGTCGATCACGTCGAGTTGTGGGTCGAAGACGACGGCGAAGAGGTGACCAGCGCCGACCTGGCCGCTAAGCTCACCATTGTCGACGGCGGTGCGAAGTCCGAAGTGGCGCTGACGCCCGCCGGCGGCAATAAGTTCGAAGCAAAGGGTGTGAAGATCGCGAAGGGCGCCAAAGTGACGGCGCTGCTGACCCTCAAGGACAAACAGTCCAAGATTGCCGCGAACTTCACCGTCAAGTAGCGTTGCGCCGGTGCAGGCCGCAAAAACCACGCTTTTTGCGGCCGGGAACGAAGGTGATGTCCGAAAAACGCTGGCCTATTCGGGCGGGGGCGCCCAGCCCGCAGGCGACTTTTTCCCATCAACTAGCGGAGTTCAGGATGGATGGTTCTGTGCTTGCGGCGATGGGGCCATGGGCCGAGGAGATGCGCGCCATCCGGCACGACATCCATCGGCACCCGGAGCTCGGTTTCAAGGAACAGCGGACCGCTTCCCTGGTCGCCGATCGCCTGCGCTCATGGGGCATTCCCGTCCATGAGGGAATAGGCAAAACAGGTGTCATCGGAGTTATCAGTGCCGGAACATCCGACCGCGCGATAGGGCTGCGTGCCGACATGGATGCGCTGCCCATCCACGAAACCACCGGTATGCCGCACGCGAGTCTCCATCAAGGCATTGCGCACAGCTGCGGTCACGATGGTCACACGACAATGCTGCTCTGGGCCGCTCGCTACCTCGCTGAAACACGCCGGTTCAACGGCCGTGTTCACCTGATCTTCCAGCCAGCGGAAGAGGGCCAGGCCGGTGCCAAGGCGATGATCGACGACGGCCTGTTTGAGAAGTTTCCGTGCGCCGAGGTCTACGCGCTACATAACTGGCCGTCGCTGCCCGCGGGTACGGTCGCGGTACGGCCGGGTCCGATGATGGCCGCGGCAGCCCGGTTCGACATCATCGTGCGCGGGACAGGCGGTCACGCCGCACAGCCCCATCTGACTTCCGACACGATCCTGTGCGCGGCACAGATAGTGATGGGTGCAAACACTCTGGTCGCTCGTCGGATCGACCCGAATGCCGCCGCTGTGTTGTCCGTTACCTGCATCCACGGTGGCGATGCGCACAATGTCCTACCGTCTGAAGTGAAGATTACCGGTACGGTACGCACTTTTGACCCTGTAGTTCAGGACAAGATTGAAGTCGCTTTACGCGAGATCGTCGCAGGCACGGCGCGGGCGGCCGAGTGCACAGCCTCTGTAGATTACGTGCGCTACTATCCCGCGACGATCAACAACGCGGAATGTGCCCAGCATGTTATTGATGCCAGCCGCGCCTTGTTTGGCCAGGCGCTTGTGCCCGACAGTCCAGCGGCAACCTCAGAAGACTTCGCGTTCATGCTTCAAGAGGTGCCAGGGGCTTACATATGGCTGGGGCAGGGCTCCGATACACACCGCTTCTCACTGCATCATCCCCGCTACGACTTCAACGACGAGATTCTGCCTCGAGGTGCCGCATTGTTGGCCGCACTGGCCGAGCGGCGACTACCGCTTTGAGGCGCGGGCCTTGCGACCGGCGCCTGTCAGGCGATCTCGCCATGACATAAATACTTCGTATGCATGTACTCATCCAATCCATAGCGCGACCCCTCACGCCCGTAGCCTGACTCCTTGATCCCTCCGAACGGCGCTGCCTCGCTGGCGAACGCACCTTCGTTGATCCCGACAATGCCCGCTTCCAGTCTGTCAGCGACGCGCCAGATTCGAGCGATATCGCGCGAGTAGAAGTAGGCAGCCAGGCCGTAGGGCGTATCGTTGGCTTGGCGCACCACTTCCGCTTCTTCGCGGAAGCGAATCAGCGGCACGACGGGACCGAACGTTTCCTCATCGAGCAGGACCGAACCCGGGCTCACATCACCCAGCACGGTTGGGGCGTAATAGTTGGGCCCGTCGGCAATGTCGTTCCGCAGAGCATGGCCACCGGTGAGTACTTTTGCTCCGCGCTCCACGGCATCACGCACGTGACGCTCAATCTTCTCTACGGCACGGCAATTGATCATCGGGCCGATCTGCGAGTCCTCGCGACTCGCCGGTCCCACCCGCAACGCACTGACGCGAGAAGTCACTGCATCAGCGAACCGCTCATAGACTGAATTCTGTACATAGACCCGATTGGGACTGACACAGGTCTGGCCGCCATTGCGAAACTTCGCGCGCAGCAACCCTTCAACAGTTGCGTTGAGATCGGCATCATCGAAGACGATGAAAGGAGCATTGCCCCCGAGCTCGAGGGACAGCTTCTTGAGTGTCGCGGCTGACCCGTGCGCCAACTGCTTGCCGACCTGGGTGGACCCGGTGAAGGTAATCTTGCGCACGCGGCCATCCGCGACCCAGACACCCGCGGTGTCTCCTACGTTAGCGCGGGATGCCGTAATGATGTTGACGACACCCGCCGGAAGGCCTGCCTCCTCGAGCAGCTTGACGAGTGCAAGTCCCGTCAGTGGCGTGTCTTCGGCCGGTTTGGCGACAACGGTGCATCCGGCCGCCAGAGCGGGTGCCATTTTGCGTGCCAGCATCGCGAGCGGAAAATTCCAGGGTGTGATCGCTGCGACCACTCCAACCGGCTCCTTCACCACCATCATCTTCCTGCCACGGATGGATTCCGGTATGAGATCGCCGTAGGAACGCACCGCTTCCTCGGCAAACCACTCCACGTAGGAGGCCCCGTAGGCGACTTCACCCCGTGCCTCGCTCAGCGGTTTGCCCTGTTCGCGCGACATGAGCCGCGCGAGATCCTCAGTGTTTGCCACGATCAGGCCATGCCAGCGCTTCAATAACTGTGCGCGGCTTCTGGCGGTGAGAGCTCGCCAGCCATCAAAGGCTGCGTGCGCGGCATCGACGGCTTGTGTTGCGTCCACTGGGCCGCTATCCGGGACCTCTGCGATTGGGGCATCGCTTGCTGGATCGGTCACAGCGTACCTGCGGGCGGTGCACGACTCGCACCACTTTCCAGCGATGAAGTTGTGGCTACGGAGGAGGTCAGGACGAACGAGAGTGAGGGTCATGGATGATATCCAGTTCAACTTCAGTGGCTGTTTTCAATCGCGGCGGCAATCGCCGCGCCCATTTCGGTGGTGGATGCCGTGCCACCCAGATCCGGTGTACGAGGGCCCTTGGCCAACACGCTTTCGATGGCCTTCAGGATGGCGTTGTGTGCGTCGTGTGCAGGTCCGGCGCCCTGGCCGAGGAAGTCGAGCATCATGGCTCCGGACCAGATCATCGCCACCGGATTGGCGATGTTGCGACCGTAAATGTCGGGCGCGGAGCCGTGCACAGGCTCGAAGAGCGACGGGAAGGCGCGCTCAGGGTTGATGTTGGCCGAAGGCGCAAGGCCGATGGTTCCGGTGCAGGCGGGCCCGAGATCCGAGAGAATATCGCCGAACAGGTTCGAGGCGACCACCACGTCGAACCGGTTCGGCTGCAGAACGAAGCGCGCGCATAGAATATCAATGTGCTGCTTGTCCCAAGTGACTTGCGGATAGAGGCGCCCGACTTCCGCCGCGCGTGCATCCCACCAAGGCATGCTGATCGCTATGCCATTACTCTTGGTCGCCACCGTGACATGTCGGCGCGGGCGCTGTTGCGCCATGTTGAAAGCAAACTTCAGCACGCGCTCGGTGCCGTGCCGCGTAAAGATCGATTCCTGAACGACAAACTCGCGCTCGGTCCCTTCGAACATCACTCCGCCCACCGAGGAATACTCACCTTCAGTGTTTTCGCGCACGATCACGAAGTCGATATCACCGGGACCGTGTCCTGCGAGTGGACAGGGGACACCAGAGAAGGTTTTTGCCGGCCGCAGGTTGATGTACTGATCGAATTCGCGGCGGAACTTCAGCAGCGAGCCCCACAACGAAATGTGATCGGGTACCGTGGCAGGCCAGCCCACGGCGCCGAAATAGATCGCATCCTGGCGGTACAACTGGCTCTTCCAGTCCTCCGGCATCATGCGCCCGGTGCGGGTGTAATAGTCACAGCTCGCCCAGTCGATGTGCGTGTACTCGAGCTCCAGGTCGAAACGGCGGGCGGCAGCGTCCAAGGCACGCAACCCTTCGGGCATGACTTCCCGCCCGATGCCATCGCCGGGAATCACCGCAATTCTGAATGTTGCCGTCATGGGGTCCTCGCCAGGCAGATCAGCTCAGTGCGGCACGAACATCACTCTCCGCAAGCACATCGTCCAGCGTACGTCGCAGCCGCTCGAACAACAGATCCATCTCGGCGGCGCTGTAAGACAGGGCCGGCGCAAACCCGAGAATGTTGTCGGTGAAAGCTCGAAAGATGAGACCGTTGCGATATGCAATCCGACTAATGCGCTCGCTCAGGCGCAGCGCAGGATCGAAGGCCCGGCGAGTTTTCTTATCGGCCACAAGCTCCAAGGCGCCCAGAAGCCCGCGCTGGCGGGCATCCCCAACCAGCGGATGCTCCAATAGCTGTTGTAGCCCACGCTCGAAACGCGGCGCGCGGGCGATCCCGTTCGCGAGCACACCGCCTTCGTGGTAGAGACGCAGCACCTCCAGGGCAACGGCAGCGCTGAGCGGATGCGCGGAGTATGTGTATCCGTGTCCTACAGGAGCTCCTTCCGATGAACCCTCGGCAATTGCCGAGTACACTTGCTCGGACAGCAGGACGGCTCCCAGCGGCGCGTAGCCGGCCGTGAGTCCCTTGGCAACGGTCATGAGGTCCGGCTCGACCGCTTCCGCTTCACAGGCGAACAGCGGACCCGTGCGGCCGAACCCCGTAATGACCTCATCGACAACGAGCAGAATGCCGAGCTCGCGGCACGCGGTGCTCATCGCCTTCAACCAACCCTTTGGCGGGACAATCACGCCTCCGGAGCCGATCACGGGTTCGCAAAAGAACGCGGCCACGTTCTCTGCTCCGAGCTCGCGTACTTTGTCACGCAGTGCGGCTACCGAGGCGGTGATGATGCTGTCACTGTCAGACCCTTCCGGGCTCCGATAGGGATAGGGACAGGGAATATGGTGTTGGTTGGGACGCGGGACGTCGAAGTTGCGATGGAATGCCGCCAGTGCGGTCAATCCGGAGCCGAGTGTCGATGAGCCGTGATAGCCTCGCTGCAGGGCGATGAAGTGCTTGCGCGTCGGCTCGTTGAGTACGTTGTAATAATGAGTGATGTAGCGGATGGCCGAGTCCACTGCATCCGAGCCGCCCAACGTGAAATAGACGTGTTGCAGCGAGGCGGGCGCGAGCTCGACCAGGCGAGCTGCGAGTCGGATTGCAGGCTCAGAGCTGAAATGAAAGTACCCCGTCGCATAAGGCAATCTCGCCATCTGCTCCGCCGCGACTCGGACGATGCTCTCCTGCCCGTAGCCAACATTGACGCACCACAGACCCGAAAACGCATCCAGGAGCTCATGACCCTCGATGTCCCGGAGGTACACACCGTGGGCTGATTCGAGGATCGTCGGGCCACGGCGCTCGTGCTCGCGGAAATTCACGAGGGGATGCACCAGGTGTTGACGGTCGAGATCGGCCAGTGAAGATGAGTTGCGCATGATGGGCAAATGGATCACGTAATAAACAGCGAGGCTGGCATCTTAGAGACGGCCCGGTAGCGGGTGTTGTCGCTTAGTCCTGCGCGACGCTAACGAGATTGCGTTCTCGCCAGCTGGCTTGGAATTTTCTGCCGCCAGGACGGGTGGCTGTCGGAAGCCTGGCGGAAGCGGCAAACTATGCTGATTCACGGCGCAAAAAGCGCTTTTTGTTCGCCGCCCAACGGGGAATTGAGGTGAACGGCAGCCCGGCTCGTGTTCTAGTGTAGGCGCATGACCGAAGAGAAAACCTTGCCCCGTCGTGAGGTACTGCGCGGCCTGAGCGCCGCTGGCGTGCTTGCGGCGTTGGGGGGTAGCCTTGCAACGGGTATCGGCTACGGCGCGGTCGACAGCGCGCGCGCGATTCCCCGCAGAGGTGGGCGGATCCGGGTGGCTAGCGTATCGAGCTCCACAGCCGACACACTCGATCCCGCGAAGGGTGCTCTGTCGACCGACTATGCACGCCTGAACATGATTTATAGCGGTCTCACCCAGTTTGACTCGAATCTGAGTGCGCAACCGGCACTCGCGCAGGAGATCCAAGATAGCGGACGGATCCTTTGGACGATCAAGCTGCGCCGCGGGGTTCAGTTCCACGATGGCAAGCCTCTGACGCCCGCCGACGTGGTCTACTCGCTTTTGCGCCACAAAAATCCGGCTACAGCCTCGAAGATGAAGGCGATCGCGGATCAGTTTCAGGAGGTCAAGGCGACAGGACCTAACGAGGTGCAGATCCGATTGACCGGTGCGAATGCGGACCTGCCTGCGATCCTGGCGGACGCGCACTTCCTGATCGTGCAGGACGGCACGACGGACTTCCGTACCGCAGTGGGCACCGGTCCCTACAAGTGCAAGGAGTTCAATCCGGGCGTGCGTACCGTGGGAACCCGGAACCCGAATTACTGGAAGCCGGGCAAGCCCTATCTCGACGAGATCGAGCTCGTTGGCATTTCCGATGAATCTGCGCGTGTCAACGCCCTGTTGTCCGGCGACGTCCAGATCATTAACGCGGTCGATCCGCGCTCCATTCGGCGCGTGATGGCTTCAGCCAACCATGCTGTGCTCGAAACCAAATCCGGGCTCTATACGGATCTGATCATGCGCCAGGACATGACTCCGACCGGCCATCCCGATTTCGTGCTCGCGATGAAGTACCTGCTGAATCGCGAGTTGACACGCAAGGCGCTGTTCCGCGGCTATGCCACCGTGGCCAACGATCAACCTATTCCTCCAAGTAACCGGTACTACCTGGCGGATCTACCGCAGCGGCCTTACGATCCGGAGCGCGCGAAGTTTCTCCTGAAGAAGGCAGGCCTCAGCGGGGTACGCCTGGTGGTGTATGCGTCGCCGGCGGCGGAAGGGTCGGTCGATATGGGCTCTCTGCTGCAGCTATCTGCGGCGGAGATCGGCCTGAATATGGCTGTCAACCGTGTGCCAGCCGACGGCTACTGGTCGAATCACTGGATGAAACATCCACTGGGTTTCGGCAACATCAACCCGCGTCCCACCGCCGACCTGCTGTTCTCGACCTCCTTCAAGTCCGACGCGCCGTGGAACGAGTCGGGTTGGAAGAACGCGCAGTTCGACCAGCTGCTGCTGGCGGCCCGGGGTGAAGCCGACGAGACCAAGCGCAAGCAGATGTACGGGGACATGCAGGTGCTGATCCATGAGAAAGCTGGCCTCGGGATTCCAGTGTTCATCAGCCTCCTCGATGGGTACGACAAGCGCGTGCGGGGGTACAGTTCGATCCCGATCGGGGGCCTGATGGGGTACTCATTTGCCGACAACGTCTGGGTGGAGGCCTGATGGCAATCCTGATTGTCAGACGTGTTGGGATCGCGCTGCTGACGTTGCTGTTGGTGTCGGCGGTTATATTCTCGATTACCGCCGTGCTGCCGGGCGATGCCGCACAGGCGGCACTGGGCCAAAGTGCAACTCCTGAGATGATCGCGGCGCTGCGGGCGCAGATGGGACTGGACGACCCCGCGTACCTGCGCTACCTGCGTTGGCTGGGTGGGTTGTTGACTGGCAACCCCGGCCAGTCGCTCGCCAACAACAGGCCGGTTGCCGAGCTCATCGCCCTGCGGCTACCGCGGTCGCTATTGCTCGCGGGTGCCGCCGCGGCGGTGTCCGTCCCGGTCGCGCTCACGACGGGCATTCTGTCGGCCATGTACCCTGGCTCACGCCTGGATCGGCTCCTCAGTACGGCCACACTGGCCATGATCGCGGTGCCAGAATTCCTGGTTGCCACAGTTGCGGTGTTGATTTTCGCGGTCAAGTTACACTGGCTGTCCGCACTCTCGTATGTGCCTGATACGCCCGGCATCGCACCGTTCCTGCGGGCGTATACCATGCCCGTCATGAGTCTGTCTTTCGTCGTGATAGCGCAAATGGCGCGCATGACACGGGCAGCCGTCATCGAGCAGGTGAGTCAGCCCTACGTGGAGATGGCGATTCTGAAGGGCGCAAGGCCTGCGCGGATCATCCTGCGGCATGCGTTGCCCAATGCGGCAGGTCCCATAGTGAACGCCATGGCGCTCAGCCTGTCGTACCTGTTGGGCGGGGCCATCATCGTCGAGACGATATTCAACTATCCGGGTATCGCAAGCCTGATGGTCGATGCCGTCACCAATCGCGACATACCGCTCCTGCAGGCCTGCGCCATGATCTTTTGCTGCGCTTACCTGATTCTGGTGTTGTTGGCGGATGTCTTCGCCATTGTCTCGAGCCCCAAGCTGCGGCGCCGATGAGCATGCCAGTCGTTTCGGATCAGCAGCCCGCGCCGCAAGGTGTCGTTCACCGCGTCCGGTTCCGTAGGCGCAGGCCAAACCGGTTCTCGATCGCTGGTTTGGTTGGATCTGCCCTCGTCATTTTCTGGTCGTTGGTTGCGCTGCTGGGACCGTTGCTTGCCCCTCACGGTGTGGGCGCCATCGTTGCCGACGATTCCTTTGCGCCGATGACCGTGCAGTTTCCGTTGGGGAGCGACTACCTGGGGCGTGATGTGTTGAGCCGTATCCTCTACGGTGCGCGGTATACCGTCGGCCTGGCTCTTGCGGCTGCGCTGTTGGCCAGTACCGCGGGCACTGCGCTCGGTCTATTCGCCACCGTCAGCGGTCGGTGGATCGATGAAACGCTTAGCCGCCTGTTGGACGCCTTGACTTGCATTCCAAGCAAAGTCTTTGCCCTCGTGATGGTGGCAGGATTTGGATCCTCAGTGCCTCTATTGATACTCACTGCTGCACTGAGCTATCTGCCGGGTGCATACCGCATTGCCCGCTCCCTGGCAGTGAACCTGAACGTGATGGAGTACGTTCAGGTGGCAAGGGCGCGGGGCGAGGGGCGTGCGCACATCGCGTGTTTCGAGATCTTGCCTAACATGATCCACCCCATGCTCGCGGATTTTGGTCTGCGCTACGTCTTCGTGGTGCTGTTGCTGAGCGGTTTGAGCTTTTTGGGGCTGGGCGTACAACCGCCGGCAGCGGATCTGGGATCGCTGGTGCGCGAAAATATTTCCGGCCTGGCGGATGGTTCGCCAGCGGTCATCATGCCGGCGCTGGCCATCGCAACCCTGACGATCGGTGTGAACCTGTTGATCGATAGCTTGCCCGGGCGCGCGCGGAGCCTCACGCAGGGTGCACTGAGATGAACGATCTCGTACGAGTCTCGGGCCTGCGTGTGGTGGCGCGGAATGACTCTGCAGAGGAGAGCGTCATCGTCAGGGACGTGAGTTTCTCCATCCGGCAAGGTGAAGTGCTCGCGCTCATCGGCGAGTCCGGGTCAGGCAAGACGACGATCGCGCTTGCTCTCATGGGCTACGCGCGCGGGGGCCTTCGCATTGCAGCTGGGTCCATTCAGATCGGCGCCACGGCTGTGTTGTCCCTCGGTGGCCAGGAGCTGTCGCGGTTCCGCGGACGTCAGGTAGCGTATATCGCTCAAAGCGCCGCAGCGGCGTTCAACCCTGCGAAATCGATCATGGATCAGGTGATCGAGGGGGCACGAATTCACGGCGTTATGACGCGCGCCGCCGCGCAAGCGAAGGCCATTGAGTTGTTTCGCTCTCTAGCACTGCCCGCACCGGAGGAAATCGGCCGGCGTTATCCGCATGAAGTCTCGGGTGGCCAATTGCAGCGCCTGATGGCGGCGATGGCGCTCATTACCGATCCACAGCTGGTCATCCTCGATGAGCCGACCACGGCCCTCGATGTCACGACTCAAATCGAAGTGCTACGCGCGTTCAAGAAGGTTGTCCGGGAGCGACAGACCACCGCGGTGTACGTGTCGCACGATCTTGCAGTGGTGGCCCAAATCGCCGACCACATTGCTGTGTTGAATCATGGCGAGATCTGCGAGTGTGGACTGGCCGGACAGGTTCTCGATGCGCCGTGTGATTCATACACTCAGACGTTGATGGCGGCAGCGCGACCGGTTGTTCGTATCGCTGGAAGTCCGGATGCTGGCGACAAGCCAGCCGCTGCGCCGCTACTTGCCATCGATGGCTTGACAGCAGGTTATGGCCGACGCGACAGGCATGGCTGTCCTTATAACCTCGTGCTGCGGGATGTGAGTCTGACGCTGCGCAAGGGCGCCGCACTGGGTGTGATTGGGGAATCAGGCTCTGGAAAATCTACCCTTGCTCGGGCGATTGCAGGGCTTGTCGCGCCTGCGGGCGGCACGATCCAATTTGATGGTGCCCCGCTTGCGCCCGGGCTCGAACTGCGCACTCGCGAGCAGTTGCGACGGATTCAGATCGTATTCCAGAATGCCGATACGGCCTTGAATCCCGCACACACGGTGGCGCGCATTCTCGGCAGACCGCTCAATCTGTATCACGGGTTGCGTGGTCGCGTACGCGACAAGAGAATCGCGGAGCTGCTGGATCGCGTCCGCCTTCCGGCCGCTCTCATGCAGCGCCAGTGTGCCGATCTGTCAGGAGGGCAGAAACAGCGGATCAACCTGGCACGAGCCCTGGCCGCCGAGCCGGACCTGATCCTTTGCGACGAGGTGACCTCGGCACTTGACACCGTCGTTGGCGCCGCGATTCTTGATCTGATGGCGGAGTTGCGTCGCGAGCTCAATGTCTCGTATCTGTTCATCAGCCACGATATTGCAACGGTGCGCTCCTTGTGTGACGACGTGCTGGTGTTATATGCCGGCTGCAAAGTCGAATCGACTAGCCGCCAGGCGTTATCCGTGGCGCCGTCACATCCGTATACCGACCTGCTCGTCGAGTCAGTGCCCGAATTGCGCAGAGGTTGGCTCGAGGAGGTTGCACCTGCGGTGCAATTACCCCCTGTTGGCGCCAGCGCCTCCGGTGCACTGGGTTTATGCACTTTCTTGCGGCGGTGCCCGATCCGCATCGACGGAGTTTGTAACGTGGAGCCACCGTCGCGGGTAGTCACGCGAAATGGCAAGCAAATACTCTGTCACCACAGTGACGAGGAGTTGCAACACATGTGCAAGTTAGTTCCGCTGGATGCAAGCCGGCCTGAGGGGTCTGCGCCTGAGAGGCCCGTATAGTGGCCGGCCGTTTCGTCAGACTGGCCGAAACGGGCCGGCGTGCGGTCACTCTAATTGTGGATGGCAAAGTGATCCGAGCACACGAAGGCGACACTCTGCTCGTGGCGTTGTTGACTTCGATGGGGCACGTCCGCGCATCCGAATTCGGTGATGGCCTGCGCGCGGGGTTCTGCTTGATGGGGGCTTGCCAGGATTGCTGGGTCTGGAGCTCAGATGGCAACCGCCTTCGTGCTTGTACAACAGTGCTGAGCGAGGGGATGGCTATCAGCACACAACAACCGGAGGTCACATGGCCCAACCTCGAGTAGTCGTCGTGGGCGCCGGCCCTGCCGGGGTCCGATGCGCCGAAGCCCTGGTGGCCGCCGGCATCCGGCCTACATTGATAGATGAGAACCGGCGTGATGGCGGCCAGATCTACAGACGTCAGCCCGAGAGCTTCTCGCGGCCGTACTCGAAGCTGTATGGGACTGAGGCGGCTCGCGCCGCGGCCATCCACAGCACCTTTGAGAGTCTGCGCGGCCAGATCGATTATCTGCCGCAAACGCTTGTTTGGAACATCGAAGGTCACAGTCTTTACCTGGTGAGGGAATCCAGGCATATCACGTTGACATTCGATGCCCTGGTGCTGTGCACGGGTGCCACGGACCGATTGATGCCGGTCAAGGGCTGGAATCTGGCGGGGACCTATAGTCTGGGTGGGGCGCAAGTTGCACTCAAGTCCCAGGCCTGCGCCATCGGCAACGAGGTGGTGTTTGTCGGTACTGGCGCCTTGCTCTACCTCGTGGCCGCCCAATATCAGCAGGCGGGTGCTCGAGTCAGGGCGGTGCTCGATACTGCGCCTTGGTCGGCGCGAGCGGGTGCGTTACCAAGCTTGTTGGCGGCACCGGCAACTCTGTGGAAGGGGTTGCTCCTCGCCCTCAAGCTGCGCAGCGCCGGCGTTCCGGTCTACACGGGTATCGAGCCTCTCGAAATCCTGGGTACGGCCGAGAATGGCGTCAGCGGTATCTCCTTTAAGGACTCCGGCGGTCGTGTTGTTGAGCTCAGGTGCGATGCTGTCGCACTCGGGTATCACCTGCGCCCTGAAACACAACTTGCCGATCTGGCCCGATGTAATTTCTATTTCGATCCCTCTACCCGCCAGTGGCTACCGCAGGTCGATCCGGACGGACGCACCTCTGTATCCGGCGTCTATTTAGCGGGGGACGGCGCCCGTATACGGGGCGCCAATGCAGCCGAAAACAGCGGGCGGTTGGCGGCACTCGCTGTACTGCAGGACTTGGGGCAAGCACCTGCCGTCGACACGGTGGCAGCGCTCCGAGGGTCACTCGAGAAGCTCGACCGCTTCGCGCAAGGTCTGAGTCAGGCATTTCCCTGGCCGGCGCAACACGCAGGCCGTCTGTCGGACGACACCGTCGTTTGCCGCTGCGAGTCCGTGAGCGTTGGTGAGTTGCGCCAGGTCATACAACAGACGGGCGCCTGTGAGTCTAACCGCGCCAAGGCCTTCAGCCGTGTCGGTATGGGCCGATGCCAGGGTCGCTATTGCGGACACGCCGCTGCGGAAATCATTGCTCATGCCGCGAATGTGCCGATTGAGCAGGTCGGCCGGCTACGTGGGCAGGCGCCCGTCAAGCCGTTGCAGATAGCAGCAGTGGAAAGTGCAAGCCTGCCGGCATCTGTCGAGGAAGCCAAATGAGTGTGGGCATCGGCAGACCGCAGGCAGTATCGGATGTCGTAATCGTTGGCGGTGGCATCATGGGGAGCTCGTGCGCGCTCTTTCTTCGTCAACGGGGCTTAACAGTTTCGTTGGTCGAGCGGGGGCTGGTCGGCCAGCAGGCCAGCGGTGTCAATTTCGGCAATGTGCGCCGCCAGGGGCGGCCGCTGATGCAGCTGCCACTCGCCAACCGGGCCATTGCGTCATGGCGTCGCATGAAGGAGCTGGTCGGCATGGATGTTGAATATCTTCAGGTGGGACACGTGCGTGTCTGCTATCGGGATCGCCCCGAGTTGGTTGAAGAGTTCGAGAGGTATGCCCGCGAGGCACGTGCCTATGAGTTGGATCTGGAAATACTCAGCGGCGTAGCGATGCGCGCACGATTCCCCTATCTGGGTAATGAGGTGTTGGCAGCTTCTTACTCTCTTCACGACGGGCACGCCAACCCGCGCCTGGTGGCTCCGGCGTTTGGGCGGGCTGCGCGGCGGGCTGGAGCCGCGGTGTTTGAGAACACTCACATTGTCAACGTCGAGAAGGAGGGGGCGGATTTTCGGGTGACCAGCGATGACGGTCGGGTTTTCCGCGCGCCTGTTCTCGTGGTCACTGCCGGTGCCTGGGGAAATCTGCTTTCCACGCAGTTCGGTGAGCCTGTTGATCTCGTTGCGCGTGGGCCTACGATGTGCGTCACCGAACCTGTTCCGTACAGCATCCGGCCCAGCACGGGTGTGTTTACACCGGTTGAACAGGAGACCGTGTATTTCCGCCAGATTACTCGAGGCAACCTGATCATCGGTGGGGGCACTCGGGGACCGGCCTATCCGGACTCGTGTCGGGCGTACGTGCGACCTGAGAACACGTTGAGGCAGCTGAAGCAGATCCAGCGGCTCGCGCCCGCGCTCGGACGGTTGAATATCATTCGAGTGTGGAGCGGTATCGAAGGCTATATGCCCGATGGCTTGCCTGTCTTGGGGCCCAGTGAGCGTGTCCCCGGGTTGTATTACGCCTTTGGGTTCAGCGGTTCAGGTTTTCAGATTGGGCCTGGTGTAGGCGAGACACTCGCTGAACTGATCCAGACGGGGACGACGACCATACCTCTGGAGGCGTATCGCATGGCCCGCTTCTCATCAGCGCCGCGCGGTGGGTGCGTCGCAAGTCGAGCCAGTTAGATTGGGCCGACTTGGATCTTTGACCCATCCCGCAATCGCGACAAGCGAAACGGGCCGGGGGCGACGCTTGGAGTGTCATTGGCAATCAACTGAGCAGCCAGATATCCCACTCCCGGTCCAAGGCCGAAACCGTGGCCAGAGCAGCCTGCGGCAAGATACAGTCCCGGCGCATTCTCGACTGGCGAGATCACCGGCACCGCATCGGGTGTCGAATCGACATAGCCCCCCCAAGCTTCGCTAACGTCGATATTCGCAAGCTCCGGGAAGTTGGACCGGACCCGCTCGAGCACTGCTCGCATCGTGCCCGGGCTCGGGGCGGGATCGAGAACGCGAATTTGACTGAAGCGATCAGGTTTGCCGGAATACCACATTGCCAGCGATTCAGGCCCGCTCAGAAATGATTTACCGGCGGATATCTGCACAGCCTTCAATCGCTTGATGAACATAGGCATGAACGGCTTTGCAAATCGCAGGCTCTGCGGGGTCACTTCGAGGTTGGCCCTGCCACTGATTGCCAACGTGTAGCTACCATCCAGGCGCCGCGTCAGGGCGCAATCGGGTGTATAGATGGCCTCGCCGATATTGGGGGCGGGACGCGTCCGCAATGCCGTCTGCCGAACGCTCGCCTGAGGGAAACTGATGCCCAGCGAGTGACAGAATGCTGATGACCATGCGCCCGCCGAACACAGCACTGCATCCGCCGCGATATAGCCTTTCTCGGTGTGGACACCCTTCACGGTTCCATTGGCAAACTCAACTCCATAGGCCGCACATTGTTGGTGGAGCGTCGCACCCAGCTTTCTCGCCCCGGAGGCGAACACGGGGGCCGCCAGGGCCGGTTCCGCCTTGCCATCGTGGGC
>Ga0070665_100001509_pt1 | contig 27065 bp, 20 predicted proteins | sample KBSS13metaG_FD_65862 | JGI IMG/M metagenome (GOLD analysis project Ga0070665, IMG submission 65862) | Switchgrass rhizosphere microbial communities from Kellogg Biological Station, Michigan, USA - KBS S1-3 metaG | ecosystem: Host-associated > Plants > Roots > Rhizosphere > Soil ... | reverse complement strand
CCCTACTCTACGACCGCACCCCTCCACGCGCTGACCCGGCACAACGGGCAAGCCCACGAGCCCTGACCCGGCAGAAGGTGCGGGCCCTGGACCACTGACCCGGCAGAAGGGGCGTGCCCAGGAACTCTGACCCGGCACATCTCACGTCACCTTCTGCCGGGTCAGCGTCGTATGGCCGGACTCTTCTGCCGGGTCAGCGTCGTACGGTCGGACTCTTCTGCCGGGTCAGCGTCGTACGGCGGGACTCTTCTGCCGGGTCAGCGGTCAGGAGGTCGGGGCGGGGACGTGGGTGAGCCACACCCGACCCTGCTCGGCGTCGTCGGTGAGCAGGAGCAGCGCGGGGCCGTGCGCGGCCACCGTCACGGCCTGATCGCCCTCCACCGCGACCGCCGCCGGCAGCGGCACCCGCTCGAGACCGGCGGCCGGTCCGACCGCCATCCGGTACGTCGTGCCGTCGCTGTACGTCGTGGCCAGCGAGAAGCCCGTCCACGCCAGACCGCTGACGTAGGCGGCCGAGTGGGCGTCCGCGTCGCGCTGGCCGAACGTCGACTCCCGGGTCCACCGACCTGCGTGATCGGTCCAGACGGCGAACGAGTCGTCGAAGGTGCCGACGACCGCCGGCCCGGCACCCGTCAGCACCACCCGATCACCCGAGGTGGGCCCGGTGTCTCCCGGCAGCCGGGACGGCGTCCACCGGCCAGGGCCGGTGCCGGTCCAGGTCGTGGCGACGAGCCGGCCTTGGGCGACGATCGAGTTCCCCACGACCGTCCAGGAGCCCCGCCACCACACGGCGTCGAGCGCCTGGGTGTCGGCCGCCGGGGTGTCGGCGAGTCCCGGCGCTCCTTCCCGCAACGTGAAACGGGCGCCCGTAGGCGACGACCACACGGCCGCGCCGCTGCTCCGGGTCCCGGCGATCAGGTAGCCGGCCGGTCCGCCGACCAGCCGGTTCACGCTGATCGCGTTCGGTCCGCCGTACTGCTCGAACGCCGCGGACACCACGACCAGCGACCCGTCCGGGCGCTGTCGCCAGGTCGCGACCCGGGGGTTGCCGTGGGCTCCCCCGGACTTCGCGCCCAGGACGGCGGCTCGACCGCCACGACAGCCGACCGAGCCGAGGATCTCCGAGCCGGCGTAGAAGTCCCGGCGCGGGTCGAGCTCGACCGGGCGCCACACGGCTCCGTCGACGCTGCTCCACACCGCCGGCTTCGTGGTGCCGTGGGCGTCGGCGGTCGCTCCGACCACCAGCCACCGGTCGCGACACCAGGTCGCGTCCCGCACGAGCGCGCGCTCTCCCGCGGGAACCGGGAGCGACGCCCCCTGCCACCCGAGGTGCACCGGCTTCGGGTCCGACGAGTGCGAGCCGCTGCTGCACGCCGAGATCAGGACGCCGGCCGCCAGTGCGGCGACGAGCGGCGCGGCTCGGTGCCGTCGGCCAGTCACCTCGCCGAGGCTAGTCCGACGTACCGACCGCTCATCGGAGAGACTGACGCCGTGCAGGACGTCGCGTCGTACGCCGGGTTCGCGGCCGGACTGCTGACCCTGACCGGCCTGACCGTCGCGCTGTCCCGGTGGGCACGGATCGGCCTGGGCTGGTTCCCCCTGGTCGTGGTGGTGCGCGCGTCGGTGCAGCTGGCCGTGGTCGCGGCGCTGCTGCGCGGCATCCTGGCGGTCCCCTGGACGGTCGCCGCCTTCGTGGTGCTGATGCTGTCGACCGCGTCGTGGACGTCGGGCCGCCGGATCCGCGGCCTCTGGCACGGACGGCGGATCGCTGCCACCGGCGTGCTCGCGGGCGCCGCTGCGGCCCTGGTCGCGATCTTCGCGCTGCAGCTGGTCGACGTGGACGTGCGCGACCTGGTCGCGGTCGCGGGCATCGTGATCGGCAACAGCATGAGCGCGGCCACCCTGGCCGGACGGAACTTCCACCGCGCCTCCTACAGCCGCCGCGACGAGATCGAGGGCTGGCTCTCGCTCGGCGCCACCCCCACCGAGGCGCACGAGGAGATCGGGCACGAGGCCGTCCGCGAGGCGCTGCTCCCGACGCTCGACCAGACCAAGTCGACCGGCCTGGTGACCCTGCCGGGAGCGTTCGTCGGAGCCCTGTTCGGTGGCGCGTCGCCGGTCGAGGCCGCCCAGTTCCAGCTGGTCGTGCTGGCCGGGGTTGCGCTCGCGATGACCGTCACCGGCGTCGTGGTCACCCGGATGGCCGGCCGCTCGCCGTACGTCGTCACGGAGGCGGCCGAGTCCTGAGCGGTCTCAGTGGCCGGCGACCACGGCCTCCTCGTCCTCCTGGGGCAGCTGCGGCCCGGCGATCAGGGTCGCGATCGCGGTGGTGACGGGCACGGCCAGGATGAGCCCGATCGCGCTGGTGAAGGTCCGCGCGACCTCCTCCGCCAGTGACTCGGTGGAGACCAGGTCGAGCAACGAGCGGTCGTAGACGTAGAGCAGCATCAGCACCACGAGGGCGGCCCCGGCGTAGGCGAACACGATCGTGTAGATGGTTGAGGCGATGTGGTCGCGGCCGATCCGCATCGCGCCGGCGAACAGCTGCCGGCGACCGGCCTGCGGCGCCGCCGCACGCAGCTCCCACACCGACGAGGCCTGGGTGATGGTCACGTCGTTGAGGACGCCCAGACCGGCCAGGACCATGCCGCAGGCGAGCACGCCCTGGAAGTCCAGGCTGCTGCCGGCGAACGACGACAGCGCGCCGCCGCTCTCGTCGGCGATGCCGGTCAGGTGTGCGTCGCCGATCACGAACGTCCCGATCAGGGCGGTCAGCCCGATGCCGACCAGCGTGCCGGCCAGAGCAGTGCTGGTCCGCAACGACAACCCGTGCGTCGAGTAGAGGACGACGAACATGATCGCCGAGGCACTGACGCAGGCCACGGCCAGCCCGGGCTTGCCGCTGAGCAGGGCGGGCAGCAGGAAGTAGTAGAGCGTCGCGCCGCTCACCACCAGCCCCACGACCGCCATCGCCCCGCGTCGGCCGGCCACCAGGAGCACGATCGCGACGAAGACGAGTGCCAGCCACAGGAGCGGGGCCGACCGGCGTACGGAGCTGAAGGTGTAGCTCGTCGGCTGACCGTTCTTGCCCGGCGTCCGGAACAGCTCCACGTGGTCACCACGGCCGATCCCGGAGGACGCGACCTCGGGTGGCACCTGGACGTCGGCGCGGTCGCCCTTGCCCACGCCCTCGAGCACCCGGACCTGGACGGTGTCGCACCCGGCGGGCGGACGCGTTCCCGAGGCGTCCGGTGGACAGGCCGGTCCGAGGGCGAGGACCTCGGCATCCGGGGTGGTCACCCCCGGGGCGGCGTACGGCGCGCCCGCTCGCACCCGGTCGACCGCCGCGTGGTCGGGCCAGAGGGCGACCAGCCCAGCGATCGTCGCCAACGCCACGAGCGCGAGCGCCGCCAGCAGGATCGCCCGGACCCGACCACCGATCGCGACGTCAGCGTCGGGGACGGCGCGGTGCGAGTGAGCCACGGGCCCATCCTGCCGGGTCGCCCGAATCGTCAGTCGAGGGTCTCCGGGAGACCGAGCGGGCCGATCAGTGCGGCCGGGCCCAGAGTCGTGATCTCGGCGATCCGGCCGCCCTCGATCCGCAGCACGTCGACCTTGAACGCCCGGAACACCGTGTCGCCCGGTCGGCGCAGATAGCTCACGGCGGCCGGCATCCGGTTGACCCCGGTCGGCAGCAACCGCCAGTCACCGTCCCGATCGGGTCCGAGACCGCGCTGGATCAGGCTGCTCACCGCGGCCAGCCCGTCGTACACCATCGGGTTGGGCGGCATCGAGACCCGCACGTCCGCGCTCGCGGCGGCGATCGCCGCCGCGGGGTCGCACCGCTCGTGGGCGTCGATGAACGTGGCGAGCAGCTGACGCTCCTCGGCACTGGGCTCGTGCGCCGACCACTCGGTCCGGTGGGTCGGCAGGTGGGCCCGCATCGTCTCGCGGGCCCGTTGGAGGGCGGAGTTCGCGGCCGCGACGCTGGTCTCGAGCAGTCGTGCCGTGTCCGCCGCCGGCAGACCGAGCACCTCCCGCGCCAGGAGCGTCGCTCGCTGCCGGGGCGGCAGCACCTGCAGCGCGGTGAGGAACGCGAGCTCGATGGTCTCGCGAGCGACATAGGCCTGGTCCGGCCCGGCGGCGTCGGCCGGCACCTCGTCGAGGAGGGTGTCGGGGTAGGCCGTCAGCCAGCTCACCTCGACGCCCGCCGCGACCCGGCGCTGCCGGGTGCGTGACCGGTCGATGCAGACGTGCGTCGCGATCCGGTAGAGCCAGGCCCGGACGTTGTCACCGTCGAACCCGGCCCGGCCCCGCCAGGCACGCAGGTAGGTCTCCTGCACCGCGTCCTCGGCGTCGTCGTACGACGCGAGCATCCGGTAGCAGTGCACGTGCAGCTCACGCCGGTGCTGCTCGAAGGCGGTCTCCACGTCGGCCCCGTCGTCCATCGTCATCCCCGTTCCGACACCCGCGCGGCTCAGCGCGCGGGGTGCTTGACCTCCTGGATGGCCCACGTGTTGCCGTCGGGGTCCTCGAAGAAGACGAACGTGCCGTAGTCGGCGTGGTTCGGGTCGACACCGGGGGTCTGCACCCCGTCCAGGAAGTGCTGGGGTCCGCTGTTGGCGACGCCCTTCTCCTCCAGGAACGCGTGGGCGGCCTCGGCGTCGTCGACGACCAGGTGGGTGCCCTTGAGCGACCCCGGAGCCACGCCACCGCCGAGGCCGGTGCCGAACACGATCGAGCAGGCCGACCCGGGCGGCGTCACCTGGATCGCCCGGAACGACTCGTGGGGGTGGAAGTCGCTGTCGAGCCGGAACCCGAGGGTGTCGACGTAGAAGGCTCGCGCCCGCTCGACGTCCGACACCGGTGCGATGACCACTTCCAGCTTCCAGTCCATGCTGATGTTCTCCTCTGTCGGGGGCCCCACTGTGGCAGGGCCGTCATCAGGTAGAACGACAGGGCGTGCGAGAACTCATCGGTCCCGCGATGAGTTCTTTCGGCCTCGGGAGAGCCGCTCAGCGCTCGGTGCCGTCGGCGGCCACGTCACCGAGGGCCCGCAACACCTGCGCGGCGTGCGGAACGGCGATCATCACCTGGCCGCGCAGGCACCGGAGCAGGTCGTCGGCGAACGTCGTGCCGAGATGGCCCTTGGCCAGGAAGCCGGTGGCGCCGGCCCGGAAGAGCGCGGCCACGGTCGGGACGTCGTTGCTCGCCGAGACCGCGACCACGACCGGTGGTGGCTCCTGGGCCCGGAGCGCCCGCGCCGCCATCGCACCGCCCGACGGCATCCGGACGTCGAGGACGACCAGCTGCGCGCGGGTCTCGGCGACCAGCTCGGGGAGTGCGCCACCGGTGGCGACGTCGGCGACGACGGTGAACCCGCCGTGGGCGGTCAGGACGTCGACCATCGCGCGTCGCATCACCTCGTCGTCGTCGGCCAGGACGACCCGGATCGTGCTCACGGGTGACCCACCGACGTACGGGCACGGCGCAGCGAGGTCACGGTCACCCACGGTCCTGCCTTTCGGCCGACAGCGCATGCGTTCCCAGATTCAACGCGCCTAGTGCGGATGCACTAGATCTGTGCGACGGTCTTCTCGGATCGGGAGGAGGGCGGGTTCGCGTGCCTGAGGAACACGAGAGCGTCACGGAAGTCCCGGAGCAGCCGATCCGGGTCCTCATCATCGACGACCACGAGGTCCTGGCGTCGAGCCTCGCCATGGTGCTCGACGCCGAGAGCGACATCACGGCCATCGGCGTGGCGACCACCCTGAAGCAGGCCCGGGAGCTGATCGCGAGCACCCGCCCCGACGTCCTGCTCCTGGACCACCGGATGCCCGACGGCGACGGCGTGGCCGCGATCCCGCAGCTGCGCGCCCTGCGTCCCACGCTGGGGATCGTCGTGCTCACCGCCAGCGCAGCCGACCACGTCCTGCTCTCCGCGATCGAGAACGGCGCCTCCGGGTTCCTGTCCAAGACCCGCAGCCTGGACGAGGTCACCGCGGCCGTCCGCGCTGCCGCCGCGGGCGAGTCGGTGATCTCGCCGGAGCTGCTCGCGCGGCTCCTGCCGCGCTTCGGTCGCGGCAAGGTGCAATCCCCCGACGAGCTGACCGAGCGCGAGCGCGAGGTCCTGGCGCTGGTGGCCGAGGGACTCTCCAACGCGGCGATCGCCGAGCGCTTGGTGGTCTCGGTCCACACGGTGCGCAACCACATCGCGAGCCTGTCGGCCAAGCTCGGCGCCCACTCCAAGCTGGAGGCGCTCTCGATCGCCGTTCGCCAGGGCCTGCTCCCGGACCTGTGACGTCGGGTCGAGCCGTCCCACCAGCGACCTGGGTGCCCTAGTAGATCGGTGCTAGGCAAGTGGACACCGCCGACTCATGCGCGCGATCGGGCGGTCGGGGACTCTGGTGAAGCCCCCGTCACGGGGGGTGGTTCACAGACGTACGTGTTCGCGCGTCGTCCCGCCCGCTCCATGGTCCCGGCACGTCGGAGACCGTGGTCGGGCCGAACCACCCGCCCGACGAGTGCTCCCCTGGTCGACGTCTCCCCCCCCGTGACGCCGGCCGGCGGGCTCTCGGAGGACCCGGAGCGGGCCCCGTCTGACCTCGTTCCCCCCGGTACGGTCAGGCGGGGCCCTCCGGGGCCTCCCCCGGTCGCTGGCCACGGCCGTGGAGCGGGTACTGGTCCGGCGCCGTCGGCAGCCAGAGCCGCACCCGCATCCCGCCCTCGTCGCGTCGTTCGACCTCGAGGCGCCCACCCGCGATCGTGGCGCGGTCCGCCATCGCGGGGATGCCCAGGTGGCCGGGCCGCGGCTCCACCGTCGCCGGGTCGAAGCCTCGCCCGTCGTCCTCGACGACGACCTCGACCCCCCCGTCGCTGTGGCCGAGGCGGATCTCGACCGCGTGGGCCTCGGCGTGGCGCACGACGTTGGCCATCGCCTCGCGGGCGATCCGGTACGCCGTGACCCGCTGGCCGGGCGGCAGGTCGAGGCGGGTGTCGCCGGTGACCCGCCACCGGAGGTGGTGGTCCTCGAAGGTGTTCTCCGCGGCCACCTCGAGCGCCGAGGCCAGGTCGGTCTCCACGGCCGGAGACTCGAGGTCGAACAACAGAGCCCGGAGTCGGCCGATCGCCTCGCTCACGGTCGCGGACAGGGTCTCGGCCGTCTCGAGCTGCTCGGGCGGGCCGTCCGCGAGCTGACGTCGTAGCAGTCCCAGGCGGAGCTCCACCGCAGCGAGCGCCTGCACCGAGTCGTCGTGGACGTCGGCGGCGATCCGGGCGCGTTCGTCCTCCTGCGCCTGCACCAGCCGGTCGAGCAGGTGCTGGCGCTGGTCGGCCAGGTGCTCCAACGTCGACTGCGCCGCCACGCGGTCGGAGATGTCGCGCTGCACGGTCGCCAGCGCGAACGGCTCCCCCGTCTCGGGGTCGCGCATCAGGAAGCTGGAGATCGCCACCGGGATCGGTGGACCTCCGCGATGGTCGCGCAGCGTGGACTGCCCGGCCCATCGTCCGGTGGTCACCACCGCCGGCTGCTCGATCTCGGCCGAGACCGCCAGGCCTTCGTCGGTGAGGAAGTCCGTGATGCTCATCGCGGTCACGTCGCGGTCCTCGAGCCCGACCAGCCGTCGCCCGGCGGGGTTCACGTACATCACCGCACCATCGGGCCGCGCCATCGCGATGAAGTCGTCGGAGGTCTCGACGAGTGCCTGGAAACGCACCAGCTCGGCGTTCTTCGCGCTGATCACGGTGACGGCCCGGTCGGTGTTGCGCAGCACGGTCCACACCGCGCGCACGATCCCGACGACGAGCGCGGCGGCCGGCAGCAGGAGACCGGCCAGCGTCACCCGATCCAGGGCGGCGTACAGCATCGTGGCCACGGCGATCAGTCCGAAGCCCGCCGAGACCACCAGCTGGGAGAACTCGAACGCCGGCAGCGTGACCCGGCCCGTGTCGGGAACCCAACCCGAGAGGGCGATCGCGAGGGTGGCGATCGCCGAGAGGGCCGCGAGCAGCGTGCCCGGGTGGTAGGTGCTGGCCGTGATCCGGTAGACGAACACGGCGTCGACCACGGCGAACCCGGCGATCCCGATGGTGAGCAGCACCGTCGACCAGGCCCGGATCCCGGTCGCCACCAGGGCCCCGGTGACGAGCATGAGCATGCCGACGTCGAGCAGGGGATAGGCGAGGTTCGTGACCACCACCGAGTCGGGGACCTCGGCTCCGGAGATGGTGTCGAGGGTGTGGAACTGCAGCGCCACCGCGAGCCCGGCAACGGTCAGCCCGCCGAAGACGGCGTCGAACGCGATCCCGATCGATCGATGCTCGATCCGCACGCGGAGCAGCACCCACAGCGCCAGCAGGAGCACGGCGTCCATCGCCAGCCAGGCGTAGTCGGCGACCGAGGGGTACGGCGGAGGCTCCTGGAGGCGCACCCAGCCGAGGAACAGCACGAAGCCCAGTGCCCGGAGCGAGATGGCCCCGGCCACCAGCCACCAGAGCAACCGGTCGGCGGGAACCGTGAGCGGACGGACGAGGGCCACCAGTGCGACAACGACGTACGTCGTGCCCTGGAGCCAGCCGTCGTAGCCGATGTGGAACGTCGGCGTCGACCGGAACCCGGGGATCGTGGTGACCGAGAACCCCAGCACCAGCAGGGCCGCCGCGGCGATGAGCAGGCGTACCGGGAGCCGGTGCAGGGGCTCGTGGGCCGGCTGCGTGCTCATCGGGACCCCGTCCTCCGGACGACCGGTCGTCCGGTTCGCCCGTGGCACCGGATGCTAGCCCCGCCGCGCCGCCCGCCACCGCGAACGCCGAGTCGTCACCTGACGACTCGGCGTTGTGTGGATGTCTCTGTGCGCCCACTCGGTGAGAGTTGGTTGCCCTTCGCACTGCCGAGCGAGGGCACGTTCCGGGCGTGCTTCGTGGTCGGCGCGCTGGCGGCGTTCGCGGGCGTGGCGATCGCGGCGACGATCCCGCGCTGGAAGCGCGACCGCGCGGACGAACGGTCGGAGCCGGCCGCGGCCGAGGTCGCCTGACCGTCGTCAGGCAGGAGCGGGCTCGGCCGGACCGGTCCCCTCGTCGCCGACCTCATCCGCGGGCGGTGTGTCCTCGGAGGCCGGCATCGTCTCGCCCTCGATGGAGATGTGCGGGAGGAGCTTGTCGAGCCAGCCCGGCAACCACCAGGCGGCCTTCCCGAACAGCACGATCGAGGCCGGCGCGAGCGTGACCACGAGGATGCCCGCGAGCACCACGGCGGTGGCCAGGCCCACGCCGAACTGCTTGATCACCGGATCGCCGTTGAGGATGAAGCTGGCGAAGACCGATGCCATGATCAGCGCCGCCGCCGAGGTGATGCGCGCGCTCGATGCGAGCCCGGAGCGGACGGCCTCCTTGGCCTCCTCCCCCTGGTGGTGGTGGGCCTGCACGTGGCTGACCAGGAACACCTCGTAGTCCATCGACAGGCCGAAGAGCACCGCGAACATCATCAACGGCACGTAGCTGGCGATGGGCACCGACGTGTCCGGGGTGTCGATGCCGACCTGCGAGATCCCCCAGCCCCACTGGAAGACCGCGGTCAGGACGCCGAACGACGCGGCCGCCGACAACAGGTTGGTGATCGCCGCCTGGAGCGGGATCAGGATCGAGCGGAAGGCGATCATCAGCAACAGGAACCCGAGCAGGATCACGGTGCCGATCACCAGTAGCAGCCGGGCACTGATCAGCGATGCGAGGTCGACGTACGACGCGGTGTAGCCGCCGACGTACGACGTCATCCCCTTCACGTCGACCGGCGGCAGGACGTCGTTGCGGACGGTCCTGACGAGCGTCGCTGTGTCGTCCGAGGCCGGCGAGGTCTTGGGGACGGCCGAGAGCAGGACGACGTCGCCCTTCTTGTTGATCTGCGGTGGCGTCAGCGAGACCACGCCGGACGTGGCCGACAGGGCGTGCTGCAGGTTCACGACCCGCGGGTCCGTGCCACGCGGATCACCACCGGCCGCGGTGACCATGTCGGTCAGCTGTGACTGAAGGTCGAGCGCCTGCTGCTGCTCCTGCTGCGCCTGCTTCTGCTGGCGCTTGAGGTCGTTGGCCTCGGCCTGGAGCTGGTTCGCCTGCACCTGGAGGGCGTCGCCCTGCTTCTGGAGCGAGGCGGCCTGCGCCTGCAGGGCGTCACCCTGCCGCTGGAGCGAAGCGGCCTGGGCCTCGAGGCCGGCCTTCTGCCGGTTCAGGGAGTCGGCCTTGGCCTGCAGCTCGTTCGCCTGCCGCTGCAGGGCGTCCGCCTTCGCCTGCAGCGTGCGGGCCTGGGCGGCCAGGTGCTGGGCATCCCGCTCGAGCGGGGCGAGCTGTCCGCGGACCTCCGTCTCACGCTGCTTGACCCGAGCCAGCCGGCGCTCCAGCCGCGCCAGTCGGTTGGGGTTGTCCTGGGAGTTCTTGATGCGGGTCTCGAGGATCCGCTCACGCACCTCCAGTGCGACCAGCCGGGCGGCGAGCGGCTTGATCCGGGCGGCGAGGGCCTCGGCCTTCCGCTTCAGGGCGGCCTGCTGGGCCTCGAGCTTGCGCTGCTGGGCCTGCAGCTCGGCCTTCTGCCGCTGCAGCTGGGCGGCCTGCTGCTCGAGCGAGGCCTGCTGGGCCTTGAGCTGGTTGCCCTGGGCGGTCAGCGAGGCCTGCTCGGCCTTGAGCTGGTCTCCCTGCTGGTTCAGGTTCGCCTGCTGCGCCTCGAGCTGCTTCTGCTGCTGCTCGAGCTGCTTCTGCTGCTTCGGCAGCTGCTTCTGCTTCTTCTCGAGGTCCTTCTGCAGCGAGGTCGCCTGGTTGTACATCTGGGTGTACTGGGCGCTCTGCGTGGCGACCGGATCCAGCTGCGACGCCACCTGGAGAGGGCCGTTGAAGCCCACCCCGAAACCGGCGGTGATCAGGTCGTAGGCCTGGCGCTCGGTGGTCGCGGGGTTGGTCGCGCCGATGTCCTCCTGGCCCAGCTCCAGCGAGAACACCGGGATGATCATGGGGGCCAGGAAGGCCAGGGAGACGACGCTGATGATGACCGGGTGGCGGCGTACGACGCCGGACCAGCGGTGCCACATCCCCTGGCCGGGCACGTGCGGCGGCGAGAGGAACTTCGGCACCGCGGCCCAGCGGATGCGGTGCTTGATCAGGCCGAGGAACGCCGGCAGCAGCGAGATCGAGCCGAGCACGGCCATCACGACGCCGATGGCCGAGGCCAGGCCGAGCGCGGTCACCAGCGGGATCCCCGCGACGTACAACGAGAGCAGGGCGATCACGACCGTGCCGCCGGCGAACACGATCGCGCTGCCGGACGTGGCCACGGCGTTCGCGATGGAGTCCTGCATCGCCATGCCGTCGCGCAGCTGTTCCTGATGTCGGGTGACCAGGAAGAGGGCGTAGTCGATGCCGACGCCGAGCCCGATCATCGTGGCCAGGGTCGGCCCGCTGGTCGGGATCGCGAACAGATGGCCGGCGAGTCCGACCAACGAGAGGCCGGCGGCCAGTCCGAGCACCGCGGTCAGGATCGGCATCCCCATCGCCATCAGGCTGCCCAGCACGAGGCTGAGGATGATCATCGCGACGACGATGCCGACGATCTCGCTGGTCTCGGACTTCTCCGTCGAGAGGGTCGTCCCGATGTTGCCCGCGGCCTCCACGTCGATGCCGGCCTTCGTCGCAGGATCGGCGGCATTCACGACGTGCTGGGCGATCTCCTCGGTGAGGTCGCTGGACGCGACGTCCATCAGGACCGGGGCGAACCCCGTCTGCTTGTCCTTCGAGAGCAGGCCCGCCGTCTGGCCGGCACTGCTCAGCGGGTTGGTCACGCTGTAGACGTGCGGCTCCTTCTTGATCGCCAGGATCGAGTCGTGGATCGCCTGCTTGTACTTCTGGTCGGTGAGCTTGCCCGACTTGATGTCGAAGACGATCGGGTTCGCGCCGTTCTGCTGGGGCGGGAACCGGTCCTGCAGCAGGTTCTTGGCCTCCTGGCTCCCGGTGCCCGGCAGCGAGAGGTCGTTGCTCGTGAGCGAGCCGAACCTGGCGACCGCCCCGAACACGACGACCAGCAGCACGACCCAGGCGCCGATGACGACGAGCGGCCGGCGCGCGCACAGCATGCCGAGTCTGTGGAGCAGTCGCGCCACCGTGTACCTCCCCCACCACGGCACCGCCCTCTGGCGCCGCCGAGGAAGACGGGACGACCCGGGATTCCGGTTCCCGGTGCGCTGCGGCGTCGCAGGTGTTGCTACCCGGACAAGGAACGACTCCGACCCGCCTTCTCAAGCGAGCACAAATTACTCTGCGCGCCGTCGTTCTGGGTAGCGGCGCGGCGAAGTCGGCGAGCCCCGTGACCCATCGGGACTAGTGCGTCGCCCGCACGAGCGCCGTCGTCGTTCGGATGTCACGCAGGGGGCGGCCGGAACGTCTGACCCGCAACGACCCGAGGGCGAGAGGACCGACGATGACCGGCAACCCGTGGGAGCTGCTCCCGACCGTGCGCACCGTCGCCGAGCTCGAGGAGTACGGCGTTCCGGAGCCGATCGTGCGCGACAAGGTCGAGCAGCGACTGGCCGACGCGCACCGGGAGTGGATCGCGGGGACGCCCTTGGTGTTCGTGGCGACGGCGTCCGCCGAAGGACACTGCGATGTGTCTCCGAAGGGCGACCCGGCCGGCTTCGTCCGGGTGCTCGACGACACGACGCTCGCGATCCCCGAGCGTGCGGGCAACCGGCGGATGGACGGCTTCCGCAACGTGCTCGCCAACCCGCACGTCGGTCTGGTCCTCGTGATCCCCGGCCGACCGGAGACCCTGCGGATCAACGGCGCCGCTCGCCTGGTCACGGACGGCCCGTTCTTCGACGACATGGTGGTGCGATCGCACCGGCCCCGTTTGGCGCTCGTCGTGACGGTCGACGAGGTGTTCTTCCACTGCCCCAAGGCGTTCGCCCGGTCCCGCACCTGGAAGCCCGAGTCGTGGCAGCCCGCCGCGGTGCGCCCGTACGCCGCCATCGCCCAGGCCTTGTGGCGGAAGGGTCAGAGCATCGAGTCGATCGAGGCCCGCAGCACCCCCGAGGCCGTCGACGCCCAGCTCTACCCCGCCGACGAGTCGTCCTGACGGTGGGTCAGCGCACAGGCAGGACCGGTTCCCAGACGTGACTGGGCGCGTAGGGAGAGGCGCCGTTGAAGAACCACGACCCCAGGTCGCGGAGCCGGGCCAGGCACTGGCGCAGGTAGTGGGGGTCCGGGCTGGTGAAGTGGGGGTGCTCGGTCAGCTCGGGGATGACCGCCGTCCAGCACCAGAAGCCCTCGCCCACCCAGCGCTCGATGGTCGTCTGTCCTTCCAGCGACTCGCACGCCACGCGCATCGCCTCCTCGAGGCGGGAGAAGCTCTCCTCGTCCCAGCGGAAGTCGTGGCGCATCCCGTCGGTGAACGAGCCCTCGCGTGCCTCCTGCTCGGCGCGCAGCGTGTCCCACGGCCACTCCGCGGCCTCGATCCCCCGGTGGCGTGGCAGCTCGGCGGGATCGAGTGGCACGGTGAGGTCCGAGGGCTCCACTGCCGCCATCGACTCCGTCGCGTCCATCCTGAGATTGTCACCCGTCACGGCCGTTCAGGACGGTAAAACCGCCAGAACCGGAACGGCGAGGACGCGGACGTTGTCGGGCGCCGCCGATCGCGCATCCTCACCGGCCCACGATCGGCCGGGCAGGTCGAGGGGTGTGACATTTCCGAGGCCGATGGCGCTGAGGGAGTGGGTGCCCCGTCGCTATCTTTCGCCTGCGACGGGGCATCCACCTATCTGGAGCCGCCTGTCGGAGTCGAACCGACGACCTATTCATTACGAGTGAATCGCTCTACCGACTGAGCTAAGGCGGCGTGCTGCCCGTCCGCACAGCGGTCCGGGCAACGGCCGGAAGTATACGGATCGTGGACGGGCCGCGCGGAATCGGCGTACCTCTCGGGACGTCATACGTTCCGTGGCCCGGAACCCTCGGAACGTACGACGTCCGGGGCGGCGGCCGAGAGGCGTTCAGCAGGAGAGCCCGGAGGTCGGGACGATCCCCGAGACCAGGTAGCTGTCGACCGCGTCGTCGACGCACCTGTTGCCCTGGTGGTAGCCCGTGTGGCCGTCGCCGTCGCGGCGGATCAGCACGCCCGACGCGAGCTGGTGGGCGAGCGCGACGGCCCAGCGGTAGGGCGTGGCCGGGTCGCGGGTCGTGCCGATCACCACGATCGGCAGGGCACCCCGGGCGTGGATCGTGGGCACCTTCTCGTCCGACCGCGGGGTGAACCCGTCGCAGGACGTGAGCCCCCACGCATAGACCCGGCCGAACACCGGCGAGGCCTTCTCGAACGCGGGGAACTGGGCGGGCACCTGCGAGTAGGGGATGGAGTACGGGTCGTCGACGCAGGAGATGTCGTAGTAGGCCTCCAGGAAGTTGTCCTGGAACGAGCCGTCGGCGTTGCGGTGGGCGTAGGCGTCGGCGAGCTTCATCAGCAGGGTGCCGTCGCCATCGAGGGCCGACCGGAGCGCCGAGCTGAGCAGGATCCAGTACCCACGGTCGTAGAGCGTGGCGGCGATGCCGTAGAACGCGTTGCCGGCGGTCAGCTCCCGGCCGTCGCTGGTCGGCAACGGCTTGCGGGAGATCCGGTCGAGCACGGCGCTGATCGTTCGCTGCACGTCGGGCACGGTCTTGCCCAGGAAGCAGCCGACGGACGACTGCACGCAGTTGGCGGCGTACGCGTCGAGGGCCGTCTGGAAGCCCGCAGCCTGCTGGAGCACGGACGCGCGCGTGCCGAGGGACGGGTCGACGGCGCCGTCGAGGACGAAGCGGCCGACCCGCTGCGGGAAGAGCTGGGCGTACGTCGCGCCGAGCTCGGTGCCGTACGACGCCCCGAAGTAGCTCATCCGCGACTCCCCCAGCGCGGCCCGGAGGATGTCCATGTCACGGGCGGACTCGACCGTGGAGACGTGACCGGCGAGGGCGCCCGACGTGCGCACGCAACCCCGCGCCAGGCGCTGCTGCTGCCGGCGGAACTGCGCGACCTGGGTCGGTGTCCTCGGATCGGGGTCGGAGGACAGGTAGGCGTTGAACGCTGGGTCGTCGAGACATTCCACCGGCGAGCTCTGGCCGGTGCCGCGTGGGTCGAAGCCGACGATGTCGAAGTGGGCGAGCAAGGCGTCGCCGAAGTACGTGCCCTTGCCTGCGGCGTACGACGTCCCCGCAGCACCCGGCCCTCCGGGGTTGACCACCAGCGAGCCGATCCGGGACCCCGTTGCCGGGACCTTCAACAGATGGAGCTTGATCGTGGCTCCGGCCGGGTTGCGGTAGTCGAGGGGGACGGTGAGCGAGGCACAGTCGTTGCCGTCGCCGCACCCGGACCAGGCGAGCGACTGGGAGTAGAAGCGTGCCAGGGCGGCCGACGGCGGCTGGGCCGCCGGTGGGCCGCCGGACGGTGCCACGGGCGTCGGCCCCCCGGCGTCGCTGCCGGAGCCACGGGTGACGACCAGGGCGGTGCCCGCGACCAGCAGGACGAGCAGGACGACGGTGACCGCGGCGACGAAGCGCCTCACCTCGGCATCACCGCGCCGGGGTCTTCAGGGCGACCATCAGCGACTCGAGCGCCAGCGGCACCGGCACGTTGAACTCGAGCATCTGCTCGCGGGCGTCGAAGATCCAGCCGATCCGACGGAGGTTGAGCTCGGGGCTCGACGTCCGCAGGATCTGGTCGACGTCGGCACGGAGCTCCTCGTTGACGAGCGCGCCACCGCCTCCCGTGGCCAGGGCGATCACGTCGCGGTAGACCGACACCAGGTCCATCAGGCTGCGGTCGACGACGTCGAGGTGGCGCCGCTTGGCCCGCGTCTTCTGCGCGCGCTCCAGCGCTGCCACCGCCGGCGCGTACTCGCGGGGCCGCCGACCGCGCTCGACGACGCCGTACGACGCGTCGAGGTCGCTGCGCTCACGCGCGTCGAGCTCGCCGGTGATCAGGTCGGCCTCCTCCTGGGTGGTCTCGACGAGGTTCTGTGCGGCGTTCATGCAGGAGGCGAGGCTGGTGAGCCTGGCCGGGATCGAGACGACCTCCTTGCGCCGGTTGCGGGCGCCCTCGTCACGAGCCAGGGCGCGGGCCCGGCCGATGTGGCCCTGGCTGGCCCGGGCGCAGTAGGACGCGAGGGCGGGCTCGACGCCGTCGATCCGGGAGAGGAAGCCGGCCACCTCCTCGGCCGAGGGGGTGCTCAGGGTGACCAGGCGGCAGCGCGAGCGGATCGTCGGCAGCAGGTCTTCGACGGTCGGGGCGCACAGGATCCAGACCGTGCGGTCGGTCGGCTCCTCGATCGCCTTGAGCAGGGCGTTGGCGGCCTGGTCGGTGAGCCGGTCGGCGTCCTCGACGATCATCACCTGCCAGCGCCGGCCGACCGGCGCGAGGGCGGAACGCCGGACCAGGTCGCGCACCTCGTCGACCCCGATCGAGAGGCGGTCGGTGCGGACGACGGTGACGTCGGCGTGGGTGCCGGCCAGCACGGTGTGGCACGAGTGACAGACCCCGCAGCCGGGTGGCTGCTGCTCGCACTCGAGGGCGGCGGCGAAGGCGACGGCGGCGTTGGACCGACCGGAGCCGGGCGGGCCGGTGAAGAGGAAGGCCTGGCTCATGCCGTGTCCCGAGGCGGCCGAGCGGAGTGACTCGACGACGCGGCGCTGGCCGACCAGGGTGTCCCAGACCGACCTGCTCATGTCGGTCGCGGTGGTGGTCATCGCACCGCCTGGGTCAGCAGCGGCCCGACCCGCGTGGCCACGACGGCCGCGATCTCCTCGGCCGGCCGGCTCGCGTCGACCACGAGGTAGTGGTCGGGGTCGGCGGCGGCGAGCGCCAGGAAGGCCTCGCGCGCCCGGACGAAGAAGTCGTGGGACTCCCCCTCGATCCGGTCACGTTCGTCGAAGCGGCCCAAGCCGTGGTGGGGATCGAGGTCGAGCACGACGGTCAGCTGGGGGCGGAGGTCTCGGGTGGCCCAGCGGGCGACCCGCTCGACCTCGGCGAGCTCGAGGGCACGGCCGGCCCCCTGGTAGGCCAGCATCGAGTCGACGTACCGATCGGTGATCACGACCTCGCCGCGCTCGAGCGCGGGCATCACGACGGTGTCGACGTGCTCGGCCTTGTCGGCGGCGTAGAGCAGCACCTCGGTGCGGTGGGAGAGCTCGCCGGTCGCGGGATCGAGCACGATGCGACGCATCTCCTTGCCGACGGCGGTATCGCCCGGCTCGAAGGTCAGCAGCGCTCGGTAGCCACGGTCGGTGAGGTCGCCGGCGAGGGCACGGGCCTGGGTGGACTTGCCCGCCCCTTCGCCGCCCTCGAAGCAGACGAAGACGCCGGTGGTGGAGTGCACGACGCTCGCCTTCTGCCGATGGGATCCTGCCGATGAACCTGTCGGCCGAGCGTAGTCGAGGCCGCCCACGGTCCTCGCTACGGTGACGACATGACAGCCTCGGCGACTGCCGCTCCTACGTTCGTCACCTCCGACAAGGTCGTGCTCGGCGGCAGTGCCGTCCTCGGCGTGCTGGCCGGGATCGCCGACTACGGCCACTGGAACTCTGTCGTCGCCTTCGTCGTCTCCGCCGGGGCGGTCTGCCTGCTGGCGTCGGTGGTGGGTCGATCGGTGGAGCAGCTCGGCGACCGGTTCGGTCCCGGCGCGACCGGCGTGCTCCAGTCGGCGCTCGGCAACCTGCCCGAGCTGTTCATCTGCATCTTCGCCCTCAAGGCCGGGCTCGTGGACGTCGTGCGCGCCGCGCTGGTCGGGTCGATCCTGGCCAACCTGCTGCTGGTGCTCGGCATCGCGTTCGTCGTCGGCGGCCTCAAGCACGGCACGCAGCAGCTCGGGTCGGAACGCGCGCGGACCATCGTGGTGCTGATGCTGCTGTCGGTGTCGGCGATGGCGATCCCGTCGTTCACCCACTGGCTGCACACACCGGCGGGCGACCACGAGAAGACCTTCTCGGTGATCGTGTCCGTGCTGCTGCTGGCCCTGTTCGGGCTGTCGCTCCCCTTCTCGCTACGCCGCGACACGGGCGAGGGTGACGAGGCGCAGCGCGAGGCCGCCCGCTGGCCGCTCCCCCTCGCGATCAGCCTGCTGGCCGGCGCCAGCGTGGGCGCGGCGTTCGTCTCCGACTGGTTCGTGCACGCCCTCCAGCCCGCCATGGACACCCTGTCGGTCAGCCAGACCTTCGCCGGACTCGTCGTCGTCGCCATCGCCGGCAACGCGGTCGAGAACGTCGTCGGCGTCCAGCTGTCCTACCGCGACCAGTCGGCGTACGCCTTCTCGGTGATCCTCAACAGCCCCGTACAGATCGCCCTGGTGCTGGCGCCGGTGCTGGTGCTGATCTCGCAGATCTTCGGGCTCGCCTCGCTGACACTGGTGCTGTCGCCGATGCTCGTGATCGTGCTGATGCTGGCGGTGATCCTGGCGGCGTTCATCGCCTTCGACGGGGAGTCGACGTGGCTCGAGGGCGCCTCGCTGATCGTCCTCTACGGCATCATCGCCACGGCGTTCTGGTGGGGCTAGCGAGGACATTCCGGGTCGTCCGCTCCAGAGGGTGCTCTACCACCCACTCAGGCGGACGACCCGAGACCACCGCCAGTCGTCCGCTCCAGAGGGTGCTCTACCACCCGCTCAGGCGGACGACCCGAGACCACCCGGAGTGTGCCGTCAGCGCTTCGCCGCGGCCTTCTTCGTCGACTTCTTCGCCGTCTTCTTCGTGGTCTTCTTGGCGGCGCCGCGCTTGGCCGCCTTCTTCGCCGGGCCCTTCGCACGTCGTTCGGCGAGCAGCTCCGCAGCGCGCTCGAGGGTGATCGCCTCGACCGTGTCCTCCTTGCGGAGGGTCGCGTTGTACTCCCCGTCGGTGACGTAGTCGCCGAAGCGGCCGGACTTCACCACGACCGGCGCACCCGACACCGGGTCGGGGCCGAGCTCCTTCAGCGGTGGTGCGGCCGCAGCACGGCCGCGCTGCTTGGGCTGGGCGTAGATCGCCAGCGCCTCGTCGATCGTGATCGTGAGCAGCTGGTCCTCCGAGGTCAGCGAGCGCGAGTCGCTGCCCTTCTTCAGGTAGGGCCCGTAGCGGCCGTTCTGGGCCGTGATCTCGACGCCGTCGGCATCGGTGCCGACGACCCGCGGGAGTGACAACAGCCTGACCGCGTCGTCGAGCGAGACGGTGTCGAGCGACATCGTCGAGAAGAGCGAGCCCGTGCGGGCCCGGGCGTTCTTGGGTGCGTCCTCGGCGAGCTGCTCGGTGACGTAGGGGCCGTACCGGCCGTTCTTCGCGACGACCCTCAGCCCGGTGTCGGGGTGGACGCCGAGCTCCTTCTCCTCGCCGGCCGGGTTGGCCAGCAGCTCGTGGGCCTTGGCCAGGGTCAGCTCGTCGGGCGGCAGGTCGTCGGGCACGTTGGCACGCACCGGCGCGCCCGCCTCACCGTCGGGACCCTCGCCCTCCTTGCTCGCGACCTCGAGGTAGGGCCCGTAGCGCCCGACCCGCAGCACGATCCCGGAGTCGGGACCGCCGACCGGGAACGTCGCGAGCTCCTTGGCGTCGATGTCGCCGAGCTCGTTGACCAGCTGGTGCAGGCCGATGACCCGGTCGGAACCGAAGTAGAACTCGCCCAGCTCGGTGACCCGGTCCTTGCGGCCACCGGCGATCTCGTCGAGGACGTCCTCCATGCCGGCGGTGAACTCGTAGCTGATCTGCCGGGGGAACTGCTCCTCCAGCAGGCGTACGACGGAGAACGCGATCCATGCCGGCACCAGCGCGGTGCCCTTCTTGTAGACGTAGCCGCGGTTGAGGATCGTCCCGATGATCGAGGCGTACGTCGACGGCCGGCCGATCTCGCGGTCCTCCAGCTCCTTGATCAAGGTCGCCTCGGTGTAGCGCGCCGGCGGCTTCGTCTCGTGGCCCTGCGGGGTCAGCGAGGCGGCCGACACCGGGTCACCCTCGTGCAGGTCGGGCAGCGGTGTCTCGGCGTCGTCCTGGCGCTTGTCGTTGTCGGTGCCCTCGACGTAGGCCTTGAGGAAGCCGTGGAAGGTGATCACACGGCCGCTCGCCGAGAACACCACGTCGCGGCTGTCGCTGGTCGCGCCCCCGATCCGGATCGTCACCGACTGGCCGACGGCGTCCTTCATCTGCGAGGCGACGGTGCGCATCCAGATCAGCTCGTAGAGCCGGAACTGGTCACCGGTCAGGCCGGTCTCGGCCGGCGTGCGAAAGCGCTCGCCGGAGGGGCGGATCGCCTCGTGCGCCTCCTGGGCGTTCTTGACCTTGGAGGCGTAGGTGCGCGGAGCGTCGGGGAGGTACTCGCCGCCGTACAGCTCGCGGACCTGTGACCGCGCGGCCTGCACGGCGGTGCCCGACAGGGTGGTCGAGTCGGTGCGCATGTAGGTGATGTGGCCGCCCTCGTAGAGCCGCTGCGCCACCGACATGGTCACCGATGCGCTCATCCCGAGCTTGCGGCTGGCCTCCTGCTGCATCGTCGTCGTGCGGAACGGCGCGTAGGGCTGGCGGCGGTAAGGCTTCGACTCGACCGAGCGCACGTCGTAGGACGTGTCGCGCAGCCCGGAGACGAGTGCCTCGGCGGCGTTGCGGTCGAGGTGGACGCGGTCGGACTCACGCTTGCCCTTGAGCTCGCCGTCGGTGCCGAAGTCGGATCCGCTGGCGACCCGCATCTCGTCGATGCTGTGCAGCTTCGCCGGGAACATCCGCGGCTCCTTGCCGGAGCCGGCGTCGAAGGTGCCCTCGAGGTCCCAGTACGACGCGACCCGGAACGCCATCCGGTCGCGCTCGCGGTCGACCACCAACCGGGTCGCCACCGACTGGACGCGGCCGGCGGACAGGCCGGACATCACCTTCTTCCAGAGGACCGGGCTGACCTCGTAGCCGTAGAGGCGGTCGAGGATCCGCCGGGCCTCCTGCGCCTCGACCAGGTCGTCGTTGATCTGACGCGGGTTGGCGACGGCTTCCAGGATCGCGGCCTTGGTGATCTCGTGGAAGACCATCCGGTGCACGGGGATGTTCTTGGGCTTCAGCTCGTCGAGGAGGTGCCAGGCGATGGCCTCGCCCTCGCGGTCCTCGTCGGTGGCGAGGTAGAGCTCGTCGGCGTCCTTGAGCAGGCTCTTCAGCTTGGCGATGTGGCTCTTCTTCTCGCGGGGCACGACGTAGTACGGCGTGAACCCGTTGTCGACGTCGACGGCCAGCCGACCCCACGGCTTGTCCTTGATCGAGGCCGGGGTGTCAGCCGCCGAGTTGGGCAGGTCACGGATGTGGCCGACCGAGGACTCGACCACGTAGTCGTCGCCCAGGTAGCCGCCGATCGTCCGCGCTTTGGCGGGCGACTCGACGATCACCAGTTTGTGCGTCACTGCTTCTCCTGACTCGAAATCTCGGGTGAGCCGGCTCCCGGATCGGGCCGGCCGGGGCTCACGGCCGCTCACGGTAGCGCGTCGATGCCAACGAAATGTTCCCGCTGTCCCTTCGAGGAACGCCTCACACCGGTGCGAGGAAGCCCTCCCGGACCAGACTGCGGACCTTCGGGAGGTACGTCGCGGCGAGCTCGTCGCGGTCGCGGTCGAGCAGGAGGGCGAGCGCGTCGAGGATCTGGCGGACGGTCAGCTCGCCGTCGCTGGCACCCGCCAACGCGGCCTCGACCGTGTCGACCTGTCGGGCACGGCAGAGCCCGCGTCGCTGGCGCAGCACGATCGTCTCGGGGTCCTCCGCGCCCGGGTCGCCGTGCGTCTCCTGGACGACGTCGACGCGCAGGCTCAGCCGGCTCGCCTCGCCGACCTCGGTCCGTTGGGCCACCGACCATGCCTCGACCGCGGGCGCGACCGGCTGCTCCACGGCGTACGGGTGGTCGAGGAGCTCTCGGGCGCTGCCACCCCTGCGCAGGTTGACCCAGCCGAAGCCGACGCCCTCGATGCGTTGGTCCTCGAACCAGCCCAGCCACTCGTCGTAGGCCTCCTGGTAGCCGGGCTCGCCGTGCCGGCCGGCGTCCTTCAGCCAGAGCTCGACGTACGACGGCGGGTCGAGCACCTCGCGCTGGACCACGAGCGCGTCGCAGTCGTCGCCGAGCCAGCCGGCCACCCGTTCGTCCCAGGACCGGCCTTCCTGGATCGCCCAGTTGGCGACGACGTGGCACCAGCCGCCGTCGGACAGGTGGGCGGGCGCGCCGCGGACGATCGCCTCGACCACCTGGTCTCCGGGGAGACCGGAGTCCCGGTAGACGAGGCGATCCGCCGTGGCGGGCGAGATCACGAACGGCGGGTTGGTGGTGATCAGGTCGAACGCATCCTCGGCGACCGGGTCCCAGAGCGACCCGGCCCGGACGTCGACCTCGATCTCGTTGAGTGCGGCGTTGAAGGTGGTGATCGCGAGGGCGCGCGGATTGACGTCGGTGGCGACGACGACGCCGGCGTGGGCCGACAGATGGAGGGACTGGACGCCGCAGCCGGTGCCGAGGTCGAGGGCGCGGCCCACCTCTCTCCTGGTGGTGAGCTGGGCCAGCGACGTCGAGGCGGGGCTGACGCCGAGCACATGGTCGGCGGTCACCCGGATCGGCTGCCCGTCGAGCCCCGGGGTCAGGTCGCTGACGACCCACCAGTCGCGCGCGTCGTCGGCGTACGGACGACAGTCGAGCTCCGCGCGCACGGCGGCGCCCTCGGTGGCGAGCAGTCCCGCGGCGGTGAGCTCGTCGACGAGTCCCGGCAGAGCGCGATCGGCGTGAGCGCGCTCGATCGGTGCCTGGAGGAGGAACAGCCTGATCAGGACCGCCAGCGGCGACCCGTCCGTCGTACGCCGCAGGGCCGGGGTGGTCTCGTTGCGCTGCAGGGCCGCGCGGGCGGTTGCACCGAGCAGGTCGTCGACCGCGTCGACGGTGTAGTCGGCGTGGTCGAGGACGGCCCGGAGAGCCGGGGCGAGGGCCCGGTCGGGGATCGTCACCCGGTGCGGGGGTCGTGGTAGTAGGTGTCGAGGCTGGCCTCGTCGGCATACTCGTCCAGCGAGCCGCGGTAGACCCCGCGCCGGAGCTCGGACTCGTAGCCGGCGTACTCGGGAGCGCCGACCTCCCGGGCGTGGGCGAGCTCGGCCTCGACGTCGTAGGGGACGCGGACGAAGGACAGCCCGAAGGGCGCCGGCTCGAGGCTGTCCGCGACGCCCTCGAGAATGCAGTAGAGAGGTGTCGGGTCGCCCATGCAGTTGCCGACGCTGCCGGTGTTGAAGAGGGTCCGGCCGCGCAGCTGGGTCTCGTAGAACGGGTCGTGTGAGTCGCCGAACCCGACGACGTCGGGGACCGGTCCGTTGCCGGTCGCCGGGGTGTTGGCGAACTGGGCGAGGAACTCGCGCTCGTCGTGCGCGTAGCGGACCCGGCGGTGCACCGTCTCGGACGAGGCGTGCATGATCCGGATCCGGCGGCCGCTCATCGTGAAGTCGTGGCTGAAGGGCAACCCCCGCAGCCACTCGCCCTGGCCGGGCGCCAGCTGCGCGAGCCACCACCTCAGCGACTCGTTGTCGAACTCGCGCGCGGGGTGCGGCAGGAAGTCGTCCCAGTTGCCCAGGATGTTGACCTCGCAGCGCTGCTGGCAGATCTCGACCACCTCCCGTCCGCGGTGACCCTTCCCGACGTAGTCGCCGAGGTTGAAGATCCGGGTGATGCCGCGAGCCTCGATGTCGGCCAGCACGGCCTCGAGTGCGGTGAGGTTGCCATGGACGTCCGAGACCAGGGCGATCCGTTCCGAGGTGGGGCTGAGGACCATGCGGTCATCGTGGCACCGGGATCGACGTGGGCCGAATCGTGCCGCCGCCGTACCCCGGATGTTTGAATCGGGTCATGGCTCGTGGATTCCGGATGCTCGCGGCGACCCTGCTCGCCGGCGGCACCGTGCTCTCCGGCGTCGCTCCGGCGCTGGCCACCCACGGTCCGGTCCAGGGCGGCGGGATGGTCGACCCGCACGCCCACCCGGGTCTGCTCAAGGCGCAGATCACGTTCGTCAAGAAGCCCGCACACCCCTGGCGCAGCCGGATCATCTGGGATGCGCGGAGACAACGCGCGGACGGGTCGTGGAAGGTCCTCGCGCACGACTCGTGGCGCGCGGGCTCGGGGCTGCCGGGCGGGAGCACGACGAGCTCCTGCGTGAAGGGGCACGGCTGGCTGCCGAACGGGAGGTACACGTTGCGGCAGTACGACGACTACGCCGGCAACCTGATCCACGGCCGGGCGTTCCGGCTCTCCGACAAGCGCTGCTCGAACGGGACCCTGCGCGAACAGCTGTTCATCCACACCGAGTCGGGCGCCGGCAACCACCAGTGCGCCAACGGTCCGGGCGACCAGATCTGCCGGTGGGAGTACCCCCGGATCAACGACTACACCTCCCACGGCTGCATCAAGATGTCGCCGTCGGACATCCTGGCCCTGACCCGCGACTACCACCGCTTCTTCCGGGCCGGCGTCCGCTACCCGATGACCCGGGTCTCGCTCCTCGTCCGCTGACTCGGCGTTCGTCCGTGATCTGTGTGTGATGCGTCAGCGTGCTGAGGCGTGCACCTTCTGACGGGTCGGCGTCATCGCGCGTGCGGCTTCTGACGGGTCAGCGTGCTGAGGCGTGCACCTTCTGACGGGTCAGCGGAATGACGACGGCCCGCCCGGGGATCCCGGACGGGCCGTCGTGGTGTCAGACAGCCTTGCGAGCAAGCTCGCTGCGGCGTTCGCTCCGGTCGTTCCGCCCCGGCTACGCCGGGGCGGAACGTCCTCGCTCAGCCCTGCTGCTCGAACTGGCGGGTGGCGTCGTCGGACGGGTCGACGGTGTCGACCGGTCCGTCGGTCGCGGCCGGCGCGGTCGGTGCCGCAGCCGCCGGCGTGTCCGACGGGTCGTCACCGAGCACGACCGGACGGCGCTTGGAGATGACCACCGCCACCGCGATGCCGGCCGCCGCCGCGATCGCGATGATCAGGCGCAGCGGTGTGTTGGCGTGCTCGCCGACCGACATCTTCACGATCGCCGAGACGATCAGCAGCGAGACCAGGTTCATCACCTTGATCAGCGGGTTGATCGACGGGCCGGCGGTGTCCTTGAAGGGGTCACCGACGGTGTCACCGATGATCGTCGCCTCGTGGGCGGCCGAGCCCTTGCCACCGTGGTGGCCGTCCTCGACCAGCTTCTTGGCGTTGTCCCAGGCCCCACCGGAGTTGGCCAGGAAGACCGCCATCAGGGCACCGGCGCCGATGGCACCGGCCAGGAAGCCGGCCAGGGGGCCGACGCCGAGGCCGAAGCCGACGGCGACCGGGGCCAGGATCGCCAGCAGACCGGGCGTGGCCAGCTCGCGCAGGGAGTCCTTGGTGACGATGTCGACGACCTTGCCGTACTCGGGACGACCCGTGCCCTCCATGATCCCGGGGATGTCGCGGAACTGGCGACGTACCTCGTAGACCACCGCGCCGGCGGCACGGCCGACGGCGTTGATGGCGAGGCCGGAGAAGAGGAACACCGCGGCCACACCGAGGAGCAGACCGACCAGGACGTTCGGGTAGGAGACGTCGAACGAGAAGGCCAAGGTCGTGAGGCGACCCGGCTGCGAGGTCACGTTGGCGTCCGTGATCGCCTGGGCCAGCGAGTTGCTGTAGGAGCCGAACAGCGCGCTCGCCGCGAGGACCGCGGTCGCGATCGCGATGCCCTTGGTGATCGCCTTCGTGGTGTTGCCGACCGCGTCGAGCTCGGTGAGGATCTGCGCACCCTCGGCACTGACGTCGCCGGACATCTCGGCGATGCCCTGGGCGTTGTCGGAGACCGGACCGAAGGTGTCCATCGCCACGATCACGCCGACGGTGGTGAGCAGGCCGCAGCCCGCCAGCGACACCGCGGCCAGCGCCACGGTCACGCTGCCGCCACCGATCAGGAACGCCCCGAACACGGCCGCACCGATCACGAGCGTGGTGTAGACCGCCGACTCGAGACCGACCCCGATACCGGACAGGATCACCGTCGCGGCGCCGGTCAGCGACGTCTTGCCGACGTCCTTGACCGGCCGGTAGTCGGTGCCGGTGTAGTAGCCGGTCAGCGCCAGGATGGCAGCAGCCAGCACGATGCCGATCAACACGGCCCCGGCGGCGACGAGCCGCGGGTTGCCGTCGGCGTTCACGCCGAGGTCGGCGAAGCTGCCGGGCAGGTACACCAGGCACAGGATCACGGCCGCGACGGCGCTGATGGCCGCCGAGATGTAGAAGGCGCGGTTGATCGTGACCAGGCCGTTCTCACCCTCGCGCGGCTTGCAGAGGTAGATGCCCACGACGGCGGTGAGGGCACCGATCGCCGGGATCAGCAGCGGCAGGACCAGGCCCTTGTCGCCGAACGCCTGCGAGCCGAGGATCAGCGCCGCGACCAGGGTCACGGCGTACGACTCGAAGAGGTCGGCCGCCATGCCGGCGCAGTCGCCGACGTTGTCACCGACGTTGTCGGCGATGGTCGCGGCGTTGCGCGGGTCGTCCTCGGGGATGCCCTGCTCGACCTTGCCGACCAGGTCGGCGCCGACGTCGGCGGCCTTGGTGAAGATGCCGCCACCGACACGCATGAACATCGCCAGCAGCGCGGCTCCGAATCCGAAGCCCTCGAGCACGTGCGGGGCCTTGTCCTTGAACAGCAGGACGACGGCGCTGGCGCCCAGCAGCCCCAGGCCGACGGTCATCATGCCGACCATGGCGCCGGTGCGGAAGCCGATGTTCATCGCCCGCTCGCGGCCCTCGGTGTTGGCCGCGGAGGCGACCCGCAGGTTCGCCTTCACCGCCAGGTTCATCCCGAAGTAGCCCACGGCGGCCGAGAACCCGGCCCCGAACAGGAAGAAGATCGAGCGACCGATCCGTACCCCCCAGTCGTCAGCCGGCAGGAACGCCAGCACGACGAACGCGATCGCCGCGAAGACCGCCAGCGTGCGGAACTGCCGCTGGAGATAGGCGTTGGCCCCCTCCTGCACCGCATGCGCGATGTTCTTCATGTTGTCGGTGCCTTCGCCGGCGGCAAGGACCTCTTGGCGGAACATGTACGCCATCGCGA
>Ga0070665_100001507_pt1 | contig 27098 bp, 19 predicted proteins | sample KBSS13metaG_FD_65862 | JGI IMG/M metagenome (GOLD analysis project Ga0070665, IMG submission 65862) | Switchgrass rhizosphere microbial communities from Kellogg Biological Station, Michigan, USA - KBS S1-3 metaG | ecosystem: Host-associated > Plants > Roots > Rhizosphere > Soil ... | reverse complement strand
ATACTCCGTGATTTCCGCCAGCGGCACGAGCGCTGTCACCGTCGCACGCTGCCCCGGTCTCGCGTCGTTGCCGTTGATGCGCGCACGTTTGGTTGCCAGATCACCCGTGATGTCGCCGATCGAAGTGGCTGGCGCGGTGATCTCGACCTTCACGACCGGCTCCAGCACGATCGGATTCGCTTTGCGAACCGCGTCCAGAAACGCCTTGCGGCCGGCGGACACGAAGGCGACTTCCTTCGAATCCACCGAGTGATGTTTGCCGTCGTACACGACGACGCGGATGTCCTGCAGTGGGAAGCCAGCTACCGCGCCTTCGGTTAGCGCCTGGCGCACGCCCTTCTCCACGGCCGGGATGAACTGGCCAGGAATGGAGCCACCTACGACTTCATCGACGAACTCGAAGCCACCGCCGCGTTCCAGCGCCTCTACGCGCAGGAACACTTCGCCGAACTGCCCGGCACCGCCCGTCTGCTTCTTGTGACGGCAGTGTCCGTCCGCCTGACGTGTGATCGTTTCGCGATACGGGATGCTCGGCAGGTGCGTCTTGATATGCACGCCGTAGCGCTCGGTCATCCGCTCCAACAACACGCGCAGGTGAAACTCGCCCATGCCGTACAGCACGGTCTCGTTCAGTGCGGCGTGATGCTCGATGCGGATGCAGGGATCTTCGGCGGTGAGCTTGTGCAGGGCGTCTGCGAGTCGTTGTTCGTCACCGCGCCGTTCCGGTTCGATTGCGAGCCCATGCATGGGCGGCGGGAAGTGGATGGACCGGAGGTGGTAGTTGTCTTCGTCGTGGGAGTCGTGAAGCACATCGTCAAAGTGGATATCGTCGACCTTCGAGATACCGCAGATGTCGCCTGGGATGCCCAGCGGTACCTCCGTGGTTTCCTTCCCTAGAACCCTATAGAGGTGCGCGATCCGGAACGACTTGCGCGCATCCCCCACGAAGAGTTGAGCGCCGGGTCTCACGGTACCCTGATGAATGCGGAAGATTCCGAGCTTCCCCACGTACGGATCCACGCTCACCTTGAACACATGCGCGACGACGTGATCCGCAGGATCGGGCGCCACGCGCACGCGAATGGCGTCATCCCCCGGCCCTTTCAGAAACGGCGGCGGATTGCCTTCCATCGGATTCGGCAGCAGCCGCGTGATGATGTTCAGCAGCTCGGGAATGCCTGCGCCCGTTTCTGCGGACGTGAAGCACACAGGGACGAGATGCCCTTCGCGTAGCGCCTTCTCGAAAGAGTTGTGCACATCCTCCGCTGGCAGATCGCCGCCCTCATCGAGATAGCGCGCCATCAGCTCTTCGTCGACTTCAACGACCTGATCGAGAATGTGCGTGTGCGCGGCCTCTACAGACGAAAAGTCTGTCGACTGGCCCCTCGGCTGGAAGAAGCAGTCAACGACAGCGTTCCCGTTCTCGGCGGGCAGATTCAGCGGCAGGCACTGCACGCCGAAACGGGCACGGAGCTCGGCGAGCAGCTGCTCGGGATGCGCGTCCCGGCTGTCGACCTTGTTGACGACGACGATGCGGCAGAGGCCGCGGTCTTCCGCGAAATCCATGAGGCGTTCGGTGACCAGATCCACGTTCGAGGTGGCGCTGATCACGATCGCCGCGGACTCGACGGCTTCGAGCACGGCGAACGCACGCCCGAGGAAGTCGGTGTAGCCGGGCGTGTCGATCATCGTGAAATGGTGCGCGTCGCTGTCGAAACTGCAGAGCGCCGTATCTATCGAATGCTGAAGGCGCTTTTCCTGCGGATCGAAATCTGAAACGGTGGAGCCGCGTTGCACGCTCCCCTTGTTCCGCACTATCCCTGCCTGCAGAAGCAATGCTTCCAGCAGGAGGGTCTTGCCGGCGCCAGCCTGGCCGACCAGGGCGACGTTGCGGATGTCCTGAGTCGAGTAGCCCATAGCGAGTACTCCAGGATGACGCGGGGGCAAGCGTACTCCCGCAACTCCGGTCCGGGCTAGCGCCCCGGCGAATCCCGCGGCGCACTGTACGAGCGAAGGCTTGGTCACAACGTCAGACACGGTCCGACACAAGGCGGCCCCGCTCGCCGACGGCAGGGACCGCGACGGGCCCGTAAGGTCGCGGTTCGTATTCCACTATCCGGAGAGGACCATGCCCCAGCAGCCAGGCAAGCCGACACCCGACGATCCTCGCAAGGACTCACCGATCAAGGATCCGCCGGTGAATCCCGAGCACGACCCCGAGGAACCCGAGCCTGTTCGGGAAGCCGATGACACGCAGCGAGTGATCTACGACGAGAACCGGGTGCCCGGCTAGGACGTCTTGAGTTCGAGCCCCGACCCCTGCTGATCGACGGTGTGCAGGATCACCGGCCGGCGCCACACCTTGTGGACGTACTCCAGCACGCGCCGACTGCGCTCGAGGTCGAGACCTCGTCCATCGACAGTGTGGTCGTGCGCGAGCTCCAGCGTGCCGTCGACGCGCACATGCTTGGCCGCGACGCTCGGCGCTCCGAAGTTGTACTTGTGGTGAATCACACTCTCGTGGAGCGCGGTGAGATCGTGCTCCAGCACTTTCACCTGCCCGTCTGAGCGGGCGCTGAAGCGGAACATGCCGAGTTCGTCGGCGAGCTCGCGCGTGAGGTAGTTGCGGACGAAGCCGAAGTCATCGTCCTGCTGCATGATCGTGCGGGCCGCCTCGAGCCCCTCGTTCTCGATGATCTTCTCCCACATGGAGAAGCCGAGGTGATAAGGGTTGATGTTCAGCGACACCTGCTGGTCGGCTGCGATCGGCCGCACCACGTCCGAATGACACTTGATCGCATCGAGATACGCCTGCTGCGGAATGAAATCCGCCTCGCGTAGCAGACGGGCGTGCCAGTAAGACGCCCAGCCTTCGTTCATGATCTGGGTCGCGAAGACCGGATAGAAATAGAACGACTCCTCGCGGACCGCGAGGAAGATGTCCCGCTCCCAGCTTTCCATGTCCGGCGCATACGATGCGATGAACCATAAGAGATCGCGCTCGGGATGCGGCGGCACCGGTGCCTTCTTCTTCACCTCGGTGAAGTTGAACGCCGCAGCCGGGTCGAGCTTCGCAAACCGCTTGCGGAAGTCGTCATCGACGATCGGCTTCGCATCCGACAGATACTCGGGGTAACGCTGTCTGCGCAACTCCTGGTCGACATCGATGTGCTGCTCGAGCGCGAGCGCCGCGTCCAGCACCGACTCCACCCGCTCACGCCCGTACTGCTCGATGGCCTGCTGGATCTGCCGCGCGTGATTGGCGGCATGCTCGACGATGTGCTCGCTGACCTGCCCCTGGCAGCGCTGGAACAGCATGTTGTTCTTGGAGAAATCCGCATGCCCCAGCACGTGTGCCGTCACCAGCACGTTCTCGGCGAGCCCGTTGCTCGCAGCGAGATACGCGTGACCCGGATTACCGGGGAACACCACCTCGAACAGCCGCGAGTTACCCATGTGCCGCTGGATGAGCTGGTAGATATAGCGGACGCCGAACGACCAGTGCGGCATGCGCACCGGCAGACCGTAGACGGCAATCTCCATCATGAAGCTGTCAGGAACGGCTTCGAAGTCGACGGGGTGAAAATTCAGGCCAGAGCGGGCCGCAAGCTCTTCGATGCGGCGGACGTACGATTGCCAGTCCTCGCTCATGTGTCGACGGCCTTGCTCTCAGCAGTGAAGAAATGGCGCACAGCGCCCCACACGTCGTCGTGGTCGTTCAGCGCATAGCTGCCCGCCGCCATACCGGACGACGCAAGTTCCGCGTACAGGCGCCCGGTCTCTGTGGCGAGCTGACGCGACAGACCTGACGAGACCTCGACATAGCCGGTGTAACAGGCGTCCTGCGCGATGCTGCGCAGCGTGTCGCGCGCTAGCGCGTTGTCGCCCATCGAGTTATCGCCGTCGGACGCGTAGAACAGGTAGATGTTGCAGCGGCCGGGGTTGTAGCGCTCGTCGATGATCTCGCGGACCTTCGAGAAGCCGGTGGACGCCACGGTGCCGCCCGTGCCGCTCACCTGGAAGAACTCAGGCTCCGAGAACTCCCACGCTTCCGTGGTATGCGCGACGAACACCGTCTCCATGGAGCGGTACTCTCTCCGCAGCCCCTGCACCACCCAGAAGAAGAAGGACTTCGCGAGCTTGCGATCGCGATCCGACATGCTTCCCGACACGTCCAGCATGAAGAACACGACCGCGTGAATCGCCGGTTGCTTGCGCCGGGCGAGCTGGCGGAAGCGCAGGTCGTCGTCGGTGAACGTCGGGATGGCGTTGGGATTGCCCCGACGCTTGACCAGCTGCTTGAAGGAACGGCGCCGATCGAGGCGCGAACGCGCGCCGCGACGGTCCCAGCCTTCCCGGATCCAGTCGGTTTCTTCCGACGGGCCAACGCGTGCCTTGAGATTGGGAAGCTGCATTTCCTCCCAGAGCCAGTCGACGATGTCGTCGATCTTGAGCTCCAGCATGAGCTGCACTTCGCCCTCGTCCTGACCGCCGGGACCTTTTTCGCCGGCGCCGCGCTGACGCTGCGGGCCCTGGAGCACGTCCCCGGGCTTGGCGGCGCCCTGACCGGCGCCTTGCTGCTCATCCGGTTTGCGCAGCCTGAAGTGGTAGTGCTCGAGCATGCGCACCGGCACGCGCACGGTTTTCGCCGTGTCGTTGATGACATCGGCGCCTGCCACGATCTGTGGCAGGTTTTCCCGAACAGAGTCCCGCACTTTCTCGTCGTGTCGGAGCCAGTCACGCGCGCCGCGCGAGAACAGCTCGTACCACTTGGTCAGACCGGAAGGACTACTGGTGCCGCTTCGATCTTCCATTTGCCTCTTACCGTCGTGCGCTGAGCAGAGGAGGAGTGGGGATCACACTACTCCTGTGCAAGCAGTGTCGTCACGTAGCTCAGCGCTTCCTTGGCGCTGTGCTCGTCATAACCGTACTCGCTGATCAGCCGTTGCTGAACAACCGAGATCTTCTGCCGGGCGTCGTCATCCGGCCGTGCGGTGGACGTCACCAATCGCAGCACATCGCGACGTTCTTCGAACAGATACTGCTCGATCGCCTCACGCATGCGCGCGTGGCTCGACAGCTTGAACTTCTCGCCTGCCTTGAAGGCAACCATGGCCTTGCGGACCACTTCCTGACGGAAGGACAGCTTGCCCGAGTCCGAAACCTTGATCTTCTCCTCGACCGAGCGCAGGAAGCGTTCGTCCGCCGGCCGCGTCTCGTTCGTGATGGGGTCGGTCACCTGGCGATGGTCCAGGGACGCCTCCACCTCGTCGAGATACTTCTCCAGCAATTGCTGCGCCTCCTCCTCGAACGAGGCGAACATCGCGCGATGCACGTCCTCCTTGACCCAGCGGTTGTAGAACTCCTTGCGGGCCGTCACGAGGTGATCGATCCAGCCCTTCTTCTGCTTGTTATCGATACGCGCGTCGTGCTCGATCGCGTCCTTCAACGCAAGCAGCAGCTCCATGCTGGTCAGGCTGTGCGCATTGCTGCGCGTAATGGCGTTCGAAATGGCGTTGATCACGAAGCGCGGGCTGATGCCCGTCAGGCCCTCATCCGGCGCTTCGGCACGCAGACGCGTGCCCTCGCTCTCCGGCACGCCCTCCACGGCTTCGCCAGCGTACAGGCGCAGCTTCTTGGCGACATCCAGCCCCTCGCGCTCCGGTTTCGCCAGGCGCGTGAGGATCGAGAACACGGAGGCGAGGTTCAGCACGTGCGGGTCGAGGTGCACATTGCGGAACGCCGGCGCCCCCGACACTAACTTTTGATAGATGCGCGACTCGTCCTTGTACGACAGCGCATAGGGCACCTTGATGATGACCATGCGGTCGAGCAGCGCCTCGTTCTCTTTCTCCTGCAGGAACTTGTGGAACTCGGCGAGGTTCGTGTGCGCGAGGATCGTCTCGTCCAGGTGGATCAGCGGGAAGCGGGAGACCTTGACGTTCTTTTCCTGGGTCATCGTGAGCAGGAGGTACAGGAACTCCCGCTTCACTTTCAAAATTTCGATCATTTCGAGCATGCCGCGACTGGCCGCATACACAGCACCGCTCCAGGACCAGGCCCGCGGATCGCCCTCGTCGCCGATCTGGGCGACTTTCGCGAGGTCCACGGAGCCCACGAGGTCGGCGATGTCGGCCGTGGTCGGGTCATGCGGCGCGTAGGTGCCGATACCCTGACGCGAGGCTTCAGAGAGGAAGGCCCTCTCGACGGGCACCCGGAGGAAGTCCCCTTCGAAGTCGCGTTCGACGTAGTCCCTCGCCCAGGGTGACAGCTCACCGGAGATATCGACGCCGTACGTCTCCCGGAATTTGGGCCGCAGGCTCGTGGGCACGAGATTCAGCGGGTTCTCGCGCATCGGCGAGCCCTTGATGGCGTAGAGCGCGCCCTCGTCGGTGCGGCTGTACTCCTCCAACCCGCGCTTGAGCAGGATGGCCACCGTGCTCTTGCCGCCAGACGGCGGGCCTAGCAGCAGTAACAGTCGACGGCCAACATCGGAACCGGCCGCAGCGGCCTTGAAATACTCGACGAGCCGCGTCAGCGGCTCGTCTATTCCAAACAGGTCTTTCCGAAACAGCTCGCGGGAGCGAGCCGCTTCGTTGGCATCGCTTGCCATATCCCGCCCATGCCAGCGAAGCATGTCGTAGATGTACTCGTGGCTCGAGCGGACCATGGCGGCCGGATTCGATGGAAGAATCTGGTCGAGGAAGTCACTGAACGTGCCTTCCCATCGTTGTCCGCGATGCTGCTTGCTGAAGGAGCTCAGCGAGTCGATGAAGTCAGAAGAAGAAGACTGCGATCGCATCGTCCTTCCCTCCCGTGCAGCCGCAGGTGAGTGCGAAGCTGCCTCGTATTCAACGGTGGTCGCGATAGTGGCATCCGCGACCTTCGGCGTTAACTTAAATCCATCCTTCGCCACAGAATGTGATGGTCCTCTATCTCGTGGTTATCCGTAACGTTATGACGTTCACAACGAACGAATGTTCACGAGCTGTAAAAGCAAAATGCATTCCTGCCGAGAAAAGCGCCGTAAACCGTGCGTGACGGCACGCGCAAGCCTCAAGTGATTGATTTACGGCAACCGCATCGCTCCGGATGCGGGCAGGCAGGTGGCCCATTGCGCGACGGCGGTGCGTACGCGCTGCGAGTAGCCGGTGCATGCACCGGCCCTGTCTCGGCGAACGATTGCAGCTGAAAACAGATGCCTCAGTGGCCCAGGATGCCCTTGAGTTTGTCCCCGAGCTTCTTGCGAAGTTCCTCTTTCTTCTCATCGAGCTTCTTGTCCACCTCCTTCTTCACGCGTGACTTGAGGTACCCCTCGACGTCAGGCCGCACTTTCATGTCGGCCAGCGTACCGGTGATGGTGACCGGGATCTCCGCCGCCTTCAGGTCCGTCATGCTGGCGTCGCCTTCTGGCAGCTTGTAGATCTCGGTGACGAGCCGATAGTCGACTGCTTGCGACTCGAGCGCAAGCGTTCCTTTGCCCTTCGCACGGATGTATGACATGTCGACGAGCAGGTCATCGTTACTCAGGACGCCCTTGTCGACGAGCGCGCTGCCCGAGAGCGCGTTAAAGGCCGTCTTCGGTTCGCCTGCCGGACGTGCCGGCTGCTCCTGACGCTTGAAGAGCGCCATAGCGCGCCGCAGTTCGTACCACAGATCGACGCCGGTCACGGCGCCGTTCTTGACGTCGAAATCGATTTTGCCGGCCAGTGTCTTGAACATCGCCTGATCGGTGTTACCGCTTGCGCTCAGCTTCGCGCTGGCATTGCCCTTGCCCACGACACGGGTCGTCTCGAACCCTGCCTTCATGAGCGCACCGATATCGATGCTTCGGACATGTTCATCGAGGGAGAGTGTCGCTTGCGCCGGTTTCGCGTCGAGCACGATATTGCCGTCATACGTGCCACCGAAGAGCTTCGCCTGTGTGGGCCCCAGGTGAGTGCGGCCATCCTTTGCTTCTACGGGCAATCGCACATCAGTGAACTGCAGGTCGGCAACCTTGGCGCGGCCCACTCGAAGCTTGCCCTGCAGATTCAGACTGCGAAGCATCTCTTTCGGGATCTCTGTTGGCGGGACAGCAGCCTTCGCTGATGCAGGCGCCGAGCCGCTTCCGCTCGTCTTGGGCGCCTCTTGCTTCGGCGCCATGTAACGATCGAGGTCGATGCCGTTGACATCGAGGTCGAAGCGTAGCGCCATCGCTTCCAGGTCTTCGATGCCGAAGGTGCCTTTGACAGTCGTTTCATCCAAAGCCAGGTCGAGCGCGCTGAGCTGCAGCTGCTTCTCCGTGAGCCGGAAGTTGCTCGCGAGCGCAAATGCGGACAGCGCCTTGGGATCGCTGGTGGTCGGCGGCTCGATCTCGAACGACTTCATGAGCTCGCGCGGTGAGGTCTTCGGCACCTGGATCTTGCCGCTCACGACGTAGGCGCCGAGGAGCTTCTCTCCCTGCACCTCCACCTTCACCGGCAGATCGCCTAATTTCAGATCGAGCGTGGTGGGTGCGAGAGTCTCGGCTTTTGTATCCAGCGCGAGCGAGGGTGAGCTCACCGCGATCGCTAGCGGTTTACTGGCGGGCTTGCCCTCGACCGGTTTGCCGAACCAGTCGGCTTTCGCGTCGAGCTTCTGCACCTCGATGCGCGAGCTCTCCGGCGGCATCAGGATGCGGGCTTTCGTTTCGACGTGGGCTACCTTCGCGGTGCCGCCTTCGTCATAGTCAAATTTCACGTCGGCATCGACGGGATCGCTGCCACCCAGCGCCCCTGTATGAATTTCGAGGCCGGTGAGCCGCGCGACGGTTTTCTTCGCCTCATCCCTATATATAAGAGTCGCTTTTGATACATCGACGCCGGCGATGGAGGTATTAGCCGTGCCGCCCGAGGACTCTGCCGGGGCGGGCTCTTTAGTCTCGCTGAGGTCCTTCCAGTTGTTGGCTTCCGGGCTGCGGCTCACGAGCGTCACCGACAGGCCGTCGATCGACACGCGACGGACCTCCACCTGCTTGTGCAGGAGAGGAAGCAACTTCACTCCAACGCTTGCGCTCGTGACGCTGAGGAAGGGATCGCTGCCATAACCCGGCGGGTTGCCGAGCCGCACATCGTTGATCTCGAGCGCGATCCACGGAAACAGTTTCAGTCCGAGCTTGCCGCGGATCTCGAGGGGGCGGCCCGTCTTCTGTTCCACGAGCTTCGCGATGTCGTCGCGATAGTCATTGGGATCGACCCACAGCACGATCGCGAGAGCTCCGAGTACGACGAGGCCGATTACGGCCCCCACCACGATTCCCGCGATCTTCACAGCACGCATCGTTCAAACCTTCCCCTGCTTCGACCGAGACGATTGTCTGCCTTTAGCGGCAGTGCGCCAACCCTGAGGGTCTCCAATAGGCGTCAAGTGGGTTACGGCGGCCGGACGTGGCATAACGCAGCGTCGCCGGAAAACGCGTACGCGTTCTCGCTTTTCCCGACTCGTCGGGAGGTGACGACAGGCAGGCGTCATTATTGTGAACTGACGCAAGGAGATGGTGCGCCGCCTCTCTATCCTCACCGCGGTGTATCTGGCCGCACCTTCGCTTGCGTGCGCCCGGACGCCGCACAACCAGCTGAAGGCCAGATAAAAGATTTAGGGAGTTGTCCTGTGCCCAGTCCAGCATCGAACCGGTCTCTCGATGGCGGCAATGAGGCAAGCAGCACGCCGTCGGCGCGCGCAGCAGCCGAAATCATTGCTATTTCGAATCGTGACGATTTCCTCCTGGAGATCGGTGAAGCGCTGAGCGGTCAGACATCCGTTCGTCCCGTCGACTCCGTCGAAACGGCGCTCGAACAGATCGGCGGCAATCGCCGCACGACCCAGCTGCTGGCAATCGATGCTCGCGATGTAGACAACTTGCGCGCGGCCGTCGAAACCCTCAACTCCCAGGCCCCGCACATGGTGGTGCTCGTGTTCGCGAATGCGGACGCGGAAAAGCAGGCCGCCAGCCAGCTCAAGGGCACGAGCATTTTCGCCGTGCTGACGCTGCCGATCGACAAGCGCAAGGCCGCGGCCGTCATCGAAGGCGCCGTTGCGGATGCGGTAAAGCGGCGCCCCGCGGCTCCGGCGTCGCGCAGCGATGCGGGCGGCGGCTTCGATCGCAACTCGCCGATCACCGTGGAAACGGCTCCCGCCGACTCCGGCAGCTTCGACTCGTCGGGCTCGGATGAAGGCGGCAGCAAGAAGATGATCCTGATCGGTGGCGCCGTCGCCGCCGTGCTCGTCGCGGGTGCCGCGGCGTGGTTCTTCATGCGCTCACCGACGCAGGCCCCCACGGCCGGCGCGCCCGACAAGAAGCCGGGCGTCTCGATCAACGCGAACAAGGACAACCTCTCTGACGACAACGTGGTCGCGGAACCCGCGCCGGTCGTCGAGATGCCGCTCATCAACGGTACCGTCGACGAGTTGCTCGAGAAAGCACGTCTCGCCATGCGCGAACGCCGCTATACCGAGCCGAACGGCGACAACGCCCTGCTCTTCTATCGTTCGGCGGCGAAGGCCGATCCGAACAACGGCGAAGCGAAGGACGGCCTGCGCCGCGTCGCTGCCGTGCTGAACTCGCGCTTCGAAGAAGCGCTCACCGCGGGCCGCTATGACGAGGCCGCTCTCGCCCTCGCTCACCTGAAGGCCGCTGCGCCGGACGACCGGCAGCAGACCGCGCCGCTGGAAGCGAAGCTCTCGACCGCGCAGATCAACAAGATGCTGGCCGATGGCAACCTCGACCGCGCCGCGTCGCTCGTAAAGGGCGCGCAGCAGTCGGGCGCCGTGCCGGATGCGCAGATCCGCAACTGGAGAACGGAAATCCTCCGTCGCCAGGATGAGGCAAAGCAGAAGCGTTTCGTGGACCTGGCGGAAGACGCGATCCGCGACGGACGCCTTTCTGACGGCGACAGCAGCGCGAAGGCCTATGCCGAGCAGCTGAAGGATCTCGGTTCGAGCGCCGCCTCTGCGTACCAGCGCGTTCAGCGCGATCTCGGCAACGCCTACATGCGCAAGGCGCGTGAAGCCGCCAACACGAATCGCGGCCCTGAAGTGGACCGCTGGCTGGCCGAAGCCAAGTCCGCCGGCGTCAGCACCGCCGAGCTGAACAGCTTCCAGCGTGACCTGTCGGCCGCGAAGCAGAAGGCCGCTGCTGCCGAAGCCGATCGTCTCGCGACGCTCGCCAAGGATCGCATCCGCGACGGCAAGCTCACCGAGCCCGCCACCGACAGCGCCGCGTACTACCTGACGTCTCTGCAGGCGGCGGACGCGAACCACAGCTACTTCGCCACCGGCAGCCGCGACCTCGTCGCCAAGCTGCTCGACCGCGCCAACGCGGCCGCTCGCGATGGCAAGAACCCGGAGGCCGATCTCACGCAGGCGCGCCGCTGGGGTGCCGATGCGAACAGCATCGCCGCGATTCAGCAAGCTGCCGCGGCTCGCAACCGTGCCACGCCGACGCGTGCGACCGCCGGTGCGCAGAACGCCCCGGCTGCCGCTGCCGCGAACAACGCCGCGGGCTCAGCCAACGCCGATCCGGCGAGCCGGCTGAAGCGCACGCGTAAGGTCGATCCGGAATATCCGGAACGCGCCCTGACCCAGAAGATCACCGGTTCGGTGACCCTCGAGTTCACCGTGAACACGAAGGGCGAGCCGGAAGACGTGCACGTGGTTTCCGCGGAACCCGCGGGCACGTTCGATCGCGCCGCTATCGCGGCAGTGAGACGTTGGCGCTACGAGCCGCTCGTCATCGACGGAGCACCGCAGGAAGTGACGACACGGACGACGGTGCGCTTCACCCTGAGTGACAAATAAGTAAGGGGTATCAGGCAATGAACTTTTCGGGCGCCGATCGTACGCGCCAGCTCATCACGGTAGGCGTCGGCACAGTGCTGCTGCTCGTGATGGGCGGCGTGCTCATCGCCGGTTTCCGTCTCGCCACGCAGATGAATGCGAAGGTGCAGGCGCTGCAGACCTCGAGCGTGTTGCAGACCTATCCGAACACGATTAGCGCGCAGCTCATCTCGCTGCGCGATCGACTGGAAGCGCGTCAGTACGCCGGCCAGCAGCTGGCGGACCTGCGCGCCACCGTCGAACGCTTCGACGAGCAGATGAAGCAGCTCAACGCCGCGAAGGCGGGCGACTCTTCGGTGCTCGACCAGGCGACCGATCTGTGGAAGCAGTACGGTCCGGCGGTCGATCCGGTCATCGACTTCCACGGTCAGCCGTATGTCGACTCCGACGAGAGCGGTAGCACGTTCTCCGCGGAAGGTCGCACGCACTACGCCGACGTGAAGCGCGCGTCCCTGTTCGCGCAGGAAAACGCCAAGCGTCTGCAGAGCCAGATCGCCGCGGTTGCCACGCGCATGCAGACGGAAGCGTCTTCAGGCGCCGCGCAGCTGCGCTTGCTGCTGTCCGCGGGTGTTATCGCGGCCCTCATCCTTGCGGTTGCGGCAGCGTGGTTCCAGCTGACCCGCGGTCGCAGCGAGCGCATCGCGAAGGACGCGCAGGAGCAGACGAAGGACATTCTGAAGACCGTGAAGGAAGGCTTCTTCCTTCTCGACGCGGACTACAAGATCGGCACGGTGTGGTCGGACGCGCTCACGCGCATGTTCGGCCGCTCGGACTTCTCCGGCCTCGCCTTCGAAGAGCTGCTGAAGAAGCTCGTGCCGCCGGCGACGCTCGCCACCGCGACCAAATACATCAAGCTGCTGTGGGGTGAACGCGCCCACGAGAGCCTGATGAAGTCGATCAACCCGCTGGGCCAGCTCGAAATTCACGTCGAGAACGCGCAGGGCCAGCGTGAAGCGCGCTACCTGCAGTTCGACTTCCATCGCGTCATGGGTCCGAAGGGCGTCAAGCACGTGCTGGCCTCGGTGAGTGACATCACCGCCAGCGTACTGCTCGCGAAGGAACTGCACGAGTCGCAGGAGAACGCGAACCAGCAGGTCGACATGCTGATGGGCGTGATGCACGTCGATCCGGTGCAGCTCATGTCGTTCCTGGACGCGACCGAGACGGGCCTGCAGCTCGTCAACGCGATCATGAAGGAGCCGGCGCGCTCGGATAACGAGTTCCGCAAGAAGATCGACGGCCTGTTCCGCGAGATGCACTCGATCAAGGGCGAGGCCTCGGCGCTCAACCTCATGAGCGTGGCGCATCGTACGCACGCGCTCGAAGACATGGTCAGCGAGCTGAAGAAGAAGCCGGATCTGTCCGGTAACGACTTCCTCCCGATCGTGCTCAAGATCGACGAGCTGATGGCCCACCTGCGCAGCGTGCGCGAGCTGGGCAATCGCCTCTCCTCGCTGCGCGGAAGCGCGCCGGCCCAGGACAGCGGCGCGTCGATGATCGTGAAGGGCCCGGCTGCCGTGCAGAAGGCGGCGGCGGACGAGCTGGCTCATACGTTGAGCTCGCTTGCCGAGCGGCTCGCGAGCGATCACAAGAAGAAGTTCAGGGTGCATTTCAACGGGCTCGCGGACATTCCGCGCTCGTATGTGCCGACCCTCAAGGACGTGCTGATCCAGATGCTGCGCAACTCCGCGGTGCACGGCATCGAGTCGTCGGACATTCGCCAGGCGCAGACCAAGGACGCCGTCGGCGCGGTCCGCATCGAGTTCAGGAAATCCGGCGAAGGCTTCGAGCTGATGTTCGAAGATGACGGCGCGGGCCTGCTGCCCGACCAGCTGAAGGCTGCCGCCGTGCGCAAGCAGCTCGTGACGGCCGAAGAAGCCGCCGCGATGGATACGCGCGCAGCGATGGCGCTGATCTTCCGCCCGGGCTTCTCCACGCAGGAACACGTTTCCATGGACGCTGGCCGCGGTGTCGGCATGGATGTGGTCGCCAAGAGCGTCTACGCGATTGGCGGCAAGATCGGGGTGACCACGAACCCTGGCAAGTTCACCCGATTCAAGGTCTCACTGCCGGCTACCGAGGAGGCGAACACCGCAGTCGCGTAAGGCTTTCGAGTGACGTGGACGTCACGGCAGCCTGAACCCTGACCAGCGCGCAATCAGCATGAACGCATCAATGAACGCCAACGGCGCAAAGCGCGCCATGAAGCTGATGATCGTGGATGACTCGAACATCATGCGCCGGCGCATCGAGCGCTCGCAGCAGTTCGAGGAGCTAGAGCTCGTCGGTACCGCCTGCAACGGCCTGGAGGCCATCGAGATGTTCCGGAAGATGGATCCGGACGTTGTGACGATGGACCTCACAATGCCGCAAATGGACGGTATCGAATGTATCGAAAATATTGTAAAAATTAAGCCCGCGGTCCGGATCCTGGTGATCTCGGCACTGGCGGACAAGGCCACCGCTGTCGAAGCGATGGAAAAAGGGGCGAACGGCTTTCTCAACAAGCCGTTCACGGACCGGCAACTGAACGAAGCAATCGCAGAGTTAATCCGATGATTCAGGAGCAGGAGCTGAAAACTTTCGTCGAGGGGACGACGAACTACTTCGAGGTGGCGGCCCAGCAGCCCGCTTCGATCGGCTCACCCTATCTGGTGACGGAAGGCACGCCTTCGTGTCACGAGTACACCGGCATGATCAGCATCACCGGCAAGCGCGAGGGCGTGGTGTATTTCACCGCCCCGAAAGCGATGCTCACCGTGCTGCTGATGAAAATGCAGGAAAGCGATTTCAGCCACGAAACCATGCGGGACCTCGTCGGCGAGGTGGCGAACACCATCTCGGGCAACGCGCGCAAGGATTTCGGGCGGGACTTCGTGATCTCAGTGCCCAGTGTGCTGTCAGGGGAGCGACCGGAGATTCCGTCGGCGGCGGGCACGCGCTCGTTCGTCATTCCGATCAACTGGCGCAGTCATTCTGCCAAGCTGATCGTCGCTCTGAAGTAGTTCATTCCTCGAGACAGGCTTTTTTCGCGAACCGCAGGCTCGAGCTAGGGCCTGCGGCTTTCGTGTGATCAAACTCAAACAATAAGCAAGTCGCACTCCTGCGACTCCCCCCGCTGCCGATATCCCTGTTATGTTGGGTCTCGCACCTTCTCGGGGGTTCTCGTAAATGGATCTGGCTTCATTCGGGCAGTCCGCGTCGCACGCGCTGGGCGCCTTTCAACAACTCGACGACACCACGGTTTCGGTTCTCGCGATGCTCCTCGGCATCTGCGGCGGCTGGTTTCTGACGGGCCTGCATCAGCAGCTCAAGGCCAAGCGCGTAAAAGTTTCGCGCCGCCAGCAGCCGGTCTTGCGCAAACCCGACTAACCTTTCAGCGCGACAGCGCGCGAGTGTGCGGAACGCAGTTTGCTCCGCTCTCGCATGCGCTATCTCGCTCTCTGCTGCGACTACGACGGCACGCTCGCTACTGACGGGCGCCTGCTTCCCGAAACCGTGGACGCGCTCGAGCGCCTGATCGCTTCCGGCCGCCGCCTCATCATGGTCACCGGTCGCGAGCTCGATGATCTGCAGGGCGTGTGCGAGCGGCTCGACCTCTTCGAGTACGTGGTCGCCGAGAACGGCGCGCTGCTCTATCAACCTTCGACGCGCGCCGAGAAAACACTCGCGCCTCGCCCCTCCGATGAGTTCGCCGCGCGCCTGCGCTCGCAAGGCGTCGAGCGCGTGTCGCAAGGACGCGTGATCGTCGCGACGTGGGAGCCGTGGGAAGCGGTCGTGCTCGAGACGATCCGCGAGATGGGGCTCGAGCTTCAGGTGATCTTCAACAAGGGCGCGGTGATGGTGCTGCCCGCCGGCGTGAACAAGGCTACCGGCCTTGCGTGCGCGCTGGAAGCACTGGGCTTGTCGGCTCATAACGCTATCGCCATCGGCGACGCTGAGAACGATCACGCGCTGCTGCGCTCCTGCGAGTTCTCGGTCGCGGTGTCGAACGCGCTGCCCAAGCTCAAGGAAGCCGCGGATTTCGTGACGAAGCGGGATCACGGCGGCGGCGTGGTCGAGCTCATCGACGCGATTCTGAAAGACGACCTGGCGTCCTTCGAGCCGCGGCTCGAACGGCATCATGTACTGCTCGGCACGGCGGAAGGGGGGCAGGAGGAAGTGAAACTCCCGCCGCACGGCCAGAACGTGCTGCTCGTCGGCACGTCGGGGAGCGGCAAATCGACGCTCACCACGGGCTTTCTCGAAAGACTCGCCGAGCAACGCTACACGTTCTGCCTCATCGATCCGGAAGGCGACTACGACACCTTCGCCGATGCCATATCCATCGGTACGCCTACGCGACCGCCGAGCATCGACGAGATCGTTCAGCTCCTCGCGAAACCGCACGCGAGCTGCATCGCGAACATCGTGGGGCTGCCGATCGCCGATCGACCGGGCTTCTTCGCGAGCCTCGCTCCTCGTCTGCAGGAGCTACGCGCGAAATCCGGCCGGCCGCACTGGATCGTGATCGACGAAGCGCATCACTTGCTGCCGGCTGAGTGGCAGCCTGGGCCGCTCGCGTTGCCCGACAAGCTAAGCGGCGTGTGGCAGGTGACGGTGCATCCCGATCTGATTGCGCCGAAAGCGCTCGAGGACGTCACCACCCTGATCGCGGTGGGCAAGCAGCCCGTGGCTGCATTTCAGGAGTTCAGCAGCGTCGTCAAACAGGCGGCGCCGCAGCTCGACGAGGTTCAACTCGCGCCGGGCGAAGCGATCCTCTGGCCCGTGGCGACTCGCGACAAGCCACGTCGACTCAAGATCGCGCCAAGCCATACCGAGCGCCGTCGTCACACGCGCAAGTATGCAGAGGGTGAGCTGGCGCCCGAGCAGAGCTTTTATTTCCGCGGCCCGCAGAACAAGCTGAAGCTGCGCGCGTACAACCTCATCCTGTTTCTGCAGATGGCGGATGGCGTCGACGAAGAGACGTGGACGCATCACCTCAAGCGCGGCGACTACTCCGACTGGATCCGGCACGCCATCAAGGACGATGGGCTCGCGGATCAGATCAAGGCCGTCGAGCAAAACGACGCGCTGCCGGCCGAGCAGAGCCTGCGCGCGATCAAGGAAGCGATCGAGCAGCGCTACACGCTGCCCGCCGCCGCAAGCCCGCCCGGCACGCCGAAGGCGAGCAAGCAGGAAGGGTCCGCCAAAGCAGGCCGGCGTTCTTAGCGGCCCGGCGATTGAGGGCCTCTTAGAACAGCGACCCCTTGTCGTCGCGCCCCATCATCTCCCGCCGAACCAACGGAATCGGCGGCCCGCCGTACGACAAGAACTTGTCGTGAAACTCCCGCCACTTCTCCGGCGACTTCGGGTCAATGCTCGCCGCCGGAGGGTGCGCCGCCATCCAGTCCGTGCGCAACCTCATGATCATCAGCTTGCCCAGCGTGTAGTTCAGATACGCCGGGTCATACGTCCCGCGCGCAGCCTGCTGACGCGCCGTGCCCACATCCGCGAACGCGCTCTCGCGAAACAGCTTCTCGCACTGCTCGACCGTCATGCCTTGAGTGTGCAGCCCGATCGCGCACATGAATCGCACATTCCGAAGAAGCGCATTCGTGAGCTGTCCGACGTGATACTCGGGCGCACCGTAACCGCCACCCGCGTCCCACATCATCTCTTCTGCGTAGTGCGCCCAGCCCTCAGCGTACGCGTAACCCACCCAGAGGCCCGCGACGAGCGACTTGTTTCGAAGCGCATGCTGGAACTGCAGATAGTGGCCCGGCCACACCTCATGCGCTGACGTGAAGTACAGATCCGCAACACCCGGCACGTACTCCGCCCGCTCTTTCGCCGTCCACGTCGGATCCGGCGGCGCGACGAAAAATGTCGACACCACGCCCTTTTCATACGGGCCGGGAATGTTGATGTACGCGAAGTTGCCGCGGTTGTAGGGCGGCGATTCTTTCACCGCCGCCTGCTGCGACGACGGCACCGTAACGATCTTCTTCTCGGTGACGAACGCCTCCAGCTCGTTGAGCTGCGCGATCGCGCCGCGCACCGAGCCTTCCTTCGGTTTGCTGGCGTTCATCTTCTCGATGCACGCCGGGATCGGCTTACCCGGCAGGAACAGATCGCACGCCGAGTGCAGCGCCTTCAGGTTGCGATCGAGATCGGCCTGGCCGGCGGCGAGCACATCCTTCAATGGCGCGTCGACGTCTTCCGTCTGCTTCAGCATCTGCGAGAACAGCACTGCGCCGAGCGCGAAATCGTTCGTCGCGTTCTTGCGCTCCGATTCGAGCCACGTCTTGAGGCCGTTCATCGCCGTCGCCGCGGCGTCGGTTGCCTCGGCGAGTTGCTTCTGCAGATCGGCGTCCTGCACGCTGGCGAAGACCTTGGGCACGTCGCTCTTGTAGAACTCCGCGTAACCGCCGAAGCCCGCGATGCCGCGTTCGATAAGGCTCTTCGCCATGGGCGTCTGCAGGTTCGCGCGAATATCCGCGGCGAGCTGCGGGATGCTGCGCGCGTAGCCGATGAAGCCCGCCATGCGCTTGTCGAGAGGCGCGTACTCGCGGCTGAGGTACGCATCGGGGTCGAGCCGGTCGATGTAGAAGGCCGGGTTCTTGAACGGAAAGCGCGCGGTGTCCAGCCAGAACAGGCTTCGGTCGATGACGCCGGCGACGAGGTAATCCCGCTCGAAGCGTTGCTCCGGAGTGAGCGCATCGGCCGGGAAGGCCTCGGCTTCCGCGCGAGCGATCTTCAGGCGCGCGATCTCGTCGGCGATGCCCTGCGTACTCCAGTCGGGTGCCTTGCCATCGAACTCGTGCCGGCCGGCATCCACGCCCTGGAACGGGTTCGCCTTGAGCGAGTCCTCGATGAACCGATTGACGAAGCCGTCCCATTGCGCGGGCTTCGCCGCGGCGGTGTTGGCGGGTGGCTGGGCGGGCTGCTCTTTGCTGCAAGCGGCGAGGAGCAACGTTGCGATGACCACACAGGTCAGCGCGAGACGGTTTCCGTAGTTCATCAATCGACCCGTTGTACCCTCACGGCGTGCAGCGCCCCGTCCTCTTCGAGCTCGATGCCGAACTCGATGGGGCGGCAGCACACTTCACAGTCTTCTATGTATTCGCGCTCGCCGGCGGTCAGGTCGACCCGGGTTTCGAGGCGTTCACCGCAATACGGGCATTGCACCGGCACGAATTGCTCGAGCTCTCCGGCCCGGCCAGCGCCCGGTTCGAATACCGGCTCCAGCCCATAGAGCTGATCGATATCGCTCTCCTCGCGGCTGGAGATGCGTTTGGTGAGGGATTCGAGCTGGGGGGAGCGGCGGCGGTTCACGCCGGCATTCTACTTCACAAGCGATAAGCCCGTTTCGGCAGCCGATAGGCGAGGTCGCCGGCCACGCGATGGGCGGACTCCTCCTCCATCCGATGCTCCGCGACCAGCCGCGCCAGGAACGCGCAATCGACGCGCCGCGCCACATCGTGACGCGCGGGGATCGACAGGAAAGCCCGTGTATCGTCGTTGAACCCGACCGTGTTGCAGAAGCCGGCGGTCTCGGTGGTCTGTTCCCGGAAACGCATCATCCCCTCCGGGCTGTCGTGGAACCACCACGCGGGGCCGAGCCGCAAGGCCGGATAGTGACCCGCGAGCGGAGCGAGCTCGCGGCTGTAACTCGTCTCATCCAGCGTGAACACGATGATCGTGAGGTCGCGTTCGTTGCCGAAGCGATCGAGCAGTGGCTTGAGCGAGTGCACGTAGTCCACTGCACGCGGAATGTCCGCCCCCACGTCGCGACCATACTCGGCGAAAAGCCGCGCGTTGTGATTACGAAATGAGCCCGGATGAATCTGCATCACGAGCCCGTCGTCGAGGCTCATGCGTGCCATCTCCGTCAGCATTTGCGCCCGGAACAGCTCCGCATCCGACGCGCTCACGCCGCCCGCGATGACCCGATTGAAAAGTGCCTCGCTCTCGTGGGCCGTGAGATCCGCGGTGCGCGGCGTCGCATGCCCATGATCCGTCGCGGTGGCACCGAGACTGGCAAAGAACTCACGCCGCACACGATGGGCCTGCAGATAGCCACGCCACGAGTGCACATCGCATTGCGTGAGCTCACCGAACTCTGTAAGCGCTGCGCGGAACAGCTCATGCTCGGGGTCGATGACGGGATCGGGACGATACGTCGTGATCACGCGGCCGTTCCAACCACTCGCGCGAAGCGCGCGGTGGTGCTCCAGCGAATCGGTGGGCGATTCAGTGGTCGCCAGCACTTCGATGCGGAACCGCTCGAACAACGCGCGAGGACGGAACTCGGGCTTCGCGAGCGCTGCGCCAATCGCATCGAAATAGTGGTCGGCGCTGCTCGCCTCGAGCGCGACCTCCAGCCCGAACACGTTCGCGAACACATGATTCAGCCACAGCCACGAAGGCGTGCCGTCAAAAAGATGGAAGTGGCTCGCGAAAATCCGCCAGGCCTCGCGCGGATCGGCCTTCGGTTGCTGGCCGCGCGGCACGACCGTGAGATCGGCAAGCGCCACGCCCTGGCTGTAAAGCATGCGGAACAGATAATGGTCGGGAGCCAGCAGCAGCTCCGTCGCATTCCCGAACGGCTCGTTGCGCGCGAACCAGGCAGGATCGGTGTGACCATGCGGGCTGATGATGGGCAGATCGCGCACGGCCCGGTAAAGCTCGCGCGCGATCGCGCGTACCGCGGGATCCGCGGGGAAGAGCCGGTCTTCGTGCAGGCTGAGTGGGCGGGCCATCGAAGCATCATAGCGGTGGCGACGGTGGTTTTGATATGTAGTCCAAAAGTGTAGGTCGCTGGACAACGAACAGGGCCGCCTCTTAAATGCCCGCATCGTGACGCGCCGGCTGCAAGACACATCGCTTCGTGAACTGCCAGCAACCGTAGGGAAACCCGGTTATCAGCGACGCGGCATTTCCACCGGCATCGTGCATCTGGGCCCGGGCGCATTTCATCGCGCGCATCAGGCGTGGTACGTCGAGGGACTGCTGCCGCGCGATCCGCGGTGGGGAATCTGCGGCGTCTCCCTTCGCGGCGCCGACGTGCGAAATGCGCTGGCGGAGCAGGACAATCTGTACACGCTCGCCGTTCGCGACGAACAGATCTCCTACCAGGTGATCGGCGCGATTCGTGAACTGCTCGTCGCGCCGGAAGATCCGGAAGCGGTGCTGCAGCGACTGACTGCGCCCTCGACTCACCTCGTCACCATCACCGTCACCGAGAAAGGCTACTGCCTCGCCGCGGATGGCTCCCTCGACCTCTCGCATCCGGATGTACGAGGCGATCTTCGTAATCCACACGCCCCCGCGAGCGTCGTCGGCTTTCTGACCGAAGCGCTGCGCCGACGCCGCGAACCCGGGATCCCGCCGTTCACGATAGTGAGCTGCGACAATCTCCCAGAGAACGGCGCCAGGTTGGCGCGAGCCACGGCGCAGTTCGCAGGCGAGATCGATAAGACACTGGCGCGCTGGATACAGAATGAAGTCTCTTTCCCGCGCACGATGGTCGACAGCATCACTCCGGCCACCACGCCCGACTTCGAGCGATCGGTCGAGCAGGCGCTGGGTGTTCGCGATCGCTGGCCGGTACAGCGTGAAGCCTTCGCGCAGTGGGTGCTCGAACGGGGCTCCCGCGGCCCGATGCCCGACTGGGAGGCCGCCGGTGTAACGCTCACGAACGACGTCGGCGCCTATGAGCGCGCGAAGCTGCGCCTCCTCAACGGGGCTCACTCCACGCTTGCGTATACTGGCTTGCTTGCAGGGTATCGCACCGTGGCGGAAGCGATGGGCGACGACACGATTCGGCAAACGATCGAAGCACTGATGACGGAAGACATCCTTCCCACACTGAGAGCCCCTGCAGATCTCGACTTGCGCGCGTACATTCGCGCGATCCTGCGGCGGCTCCGAAATCCGAACATGCATCATGCGCTCGCGCAAATCGCGATGGACGGCTCGCAGAAGCTGCCGATCCGGATCATCGGAACGGTGCGGGACGCGCTGGCCGCAGGGCGCCCGATCGATCGCCTGTGCGTGCCGCTCGCAGCATGGATGCGTTTCGTTCGTCGTTCAGCGCTTCAGGGGCAAGCGCTGAACGATCCATTGGCCGCGACGCTGGCCGATGTCGGCCGCGCGTGCATCGGCGTGGGCACGTCCGACGTGCCGCGGTTCCTCGCACTGGACGCAGTATTTCCAACCGACCTTCGCGAGGACGCACGCTTCATGCGATCCCTCGCCAGCGCCTATGACCGTCAGGACAATTCATTATGAGCGCCCGCATCGTCTGCTTCGGTGAGCTGCTGTTGAGGCTCAACGCGCCGGATCGCGAATTACTGCTGCAAAGTGGGCAGCTGCGCGTGTACGTCGGCGGCGCGGAAGCGAACGTCGCAGTTTCGCTGGCACATTTCGGGCACGCCGCATCCATGGTGAGCGTGGTACCTGACACGAGGCTCGGCGACGCCTGTATCGCGGAGCTGCGGCGCCATGGCGTCGACACCGCGCGCGTTCGCCGCGTCCCGGGGAGACTCGGCATCTATTTCATGTCATCGGGAGCGGGCCAGCGTCCGTCCGAGATTCTGTATGACCGCGCCAATTCCGCGTTCGCCATCGCCGGCGATGACGCCATCGACTGGGCGCAGGCGCTGGAAGGCGCCGAATGGCTGCACATTTCCGGGATCACACCGGCACTGGGCGAGCGCGCGTCCGCGGCGACACTGAACGCGGCGCGTGCCGCACGCCGGCGTGGCGTGCACGTCTCATTCGACTGCAACTATCGCGCAAAGCTGTGGGAGGCGTGGCACGGTGACCCGGCGAAGATCCTCCGGCAGATCATCGAGCAGTCGGATCTCGTGTTTGCGGACGAGCGCGCGCTGGCGTTGGTGCTGGGCGCACCGGCGGGTGACGGATTCGCGAAGGCGACCGCGCAGGCGTTTGCCGCATTCCCACAGCTCTCGCGAATCGCTACGACCGTTCGCACCGAGCACAACGTGGATCGACACGACATGTCGGCGGTGCTCGCCACACGCGACGCCCTCTTCTCAACGCGCACCGTCAATCTCGAGGCGATCGTCGATCGCATCGGCACCGGCGACGCCTTTGCCGCGGGCCTGCTGCACGGCCTGCTCACCCGTATGGCTGAGCAGAATTCACTCGACTTCGCCCTCGCCGCAACTTGCCTGAAACACACGATTCCGGGCGACTTCAACACGGTCAGCGTCGCGCAGGTCGAGGACCTGCTGGCGGGACGGGGGTTCGCAGTGAGACGATGAGCGCATGAACACCGCGTCCATTGCTGAAATCCTGCGGCTCTCGCCCGTCATGCCTGTCGTAACCATCGAGGACGCTGCCACCGCGCCCGACCTGGCACAGGCGCTCGTGCGCGGCGGTATCCGCACAATCGAAATCACGCTTCGTACGCCTCAGGCACTGCGCGCGATCGAGCTGGTCGCGGCGCGAGTCCCGCAGATCTGCGTCGGCGTCGGCACCGTGATGACGCCGGACGATCTCAACCTGGCCGCGAACGCCGGCGCGGCCTTCGCGATTTCACCGGGTGCAACCCGGGAGTTGCTTGCGGCGGGATCGAACCTGCGCATCCCGTACCTGCCCGCGGTGGCCACGGCCTCTGAACTGATGACGGCCATGGCGGCGGGCTATCGGCACTTCAAACTGTTCCCCGCCAACGCGGCGGGCGGCGTGGCGGCGCTGAAAGGCTTTCACGGCCCCTTCCCGGAAGCGCGGTTCTGCCCTACCGGGGGCGTCTCCCTGCAGACCGCGCCGGACTACCTGAAGCTTCCGAACGTGCTGTGCGTGGGCGGTTCGTGGCTCACGCCGGCGGATGCGCTCAAAGCGGGCGATTGGGACCGCGTCGAAAAGCTGGCGCGCGAAGCTGCGGCGCTCGCGCGCGCCGCCTAGCCGATCACTGACCGAGCTTCACCGGATCGAGATCGCCGGTGTAGTAATCCATCAGCGTGCGCTGGAACTGCAGATTGAAGCGCGCCGTGACGAGCGCGCTCGCGGCCTGCACCTGCGTGGCTCGCGACTGCGTCACTTCAACCAGGGTCGAAGCACCAGCGGTGTACCGATCCTGCGAAGCCTGAAGAGCAAGCTCGGCCGCGCGCACCTGCGCCTGCGCGACGACGAGTTGCTCCTGGGCGGCCTGGAAATCCAGCACTGCGCGTCGGACCTGCAGCCCCACATCCTGCTGCAGATTCTCGAGATTGAGCCGCTCGCTGTCCGCCAGGATCTCAGCGCGGCGCGTCGCATTGCTGGTCGCCATGCGATCGAAGATCGGCACGGACACCCCGAGGCCAATCGAACCGCCGCGACGATCGTCCAGCTGTGAGCTGAAATTCTGAGGCGACGCGCTGTTGTACGCGGAGCTGTAGCCGGCATTGAGCGACACGGTCGGCCAGCGATTCGAGCGCGCGACACGCACGTCCTGATCGGCGGCATCCACGCGCGCCTGCTGGGCCTTGAGGTCGATGCGCTGGCCGGACGCGCGCCTCTGCAGCGAGCCGAGATCGAGCTGCTGGGCGGCAGCCGCCGCGGTCGAATCCTCCGGTGCCTCGAATTCGTACACGCCCGTGGGATCGAGCTGCAGCGTCTGCATCAGATCGACCTTCGCGAGCTCGAACTGGCGCTCCGCATCCACCACCGCGAACCGCGCGCTCGCCGCGTTGGCCTGCTGCTGATAGAGATCCGCGATCGTGCGCGCACCGTTGTCGACGAAAGTCTGGATCTGCTGCTCGAGCTGCGTCACCGCCTGCAGATTCTGCCGCTGCACGCGCAGCTGCTCCTGCCGCGAGATGAGCGCGAGGAACTGCGAGGCAACGCTGAACGCAACGGTCTCACGTGCCCGGTGCAGCTCTTCTTCGGTGGCCTGGCTATTGAGCTTGGCACTCTTGTACTGCGCGATATTGCCGAGCCCGTCGAACAGCACGACACCGCTGTTGACGCCGAGGCTCAGCGACTTGGTCGTCTGGCTCACCACCTGCCCGGCCTGCTGGTCGAAGCTGCGACCGAAGTTGCGTGAACCCGTCGTGCTGAGATTGAGATTCGGCAGGAACTGGCTGGTCGCTTCGCTCACGCCGACCTGACCGAGCGCCGCGGAGTTCTGTGCCGCGCGCACGGTCATGTTCTGCTCGAGAGCGATTCGAATCGCTTCCTTGAAGGAGATGATGCGCGTCCCCGCGGGGGGCGGCGCATTCTGTGCGAAGACCGCCGCGTTCAGTGCGAGCGCGACGAGCGCGGAGACCCACGCGACTGCAGTTCTTTTCATACTGACGTTATTCGTATCGCAAGGCCTGTATGGGATTCAGCGAAGCGGCCTGCCTCGCCGGATAGAATCCGAAGAACACGCCGACCGCGGCGGAGAACGCGACCGCGATGACGACGGCTTCCGCCGGAGTCGACGTCGTCCAGCCGGTTACGCGCCCGACGATCGCAGCACCGCCGAAACCGATGACCACCCCGATGAGGCCGCCCAGCATGCTGATCGCGACGCTCTCGATGAGGAACTGCGTGAGCACATCCGAACCACGCGCGCCGATAGCCATGCGAATGCCGATCTCGCGCGTCCGCTCGGTCACCGACACGAGCATGATGTTCATGATGCCGATGCCGCCGACCAGCAGCGAGATCGAGGCGATCGCGGCGAGCAGCAGCGTCATCACCTTGGTGGTGCTCGACGCGGCGGCGGCGATCTCATCCTGATTGCGGATGGTGAAGTCGTCGTCATCGCCGTCGCCGAGCTTGTGCGACTCGCGCAGGATGCTGCGGATTTCTTCCTGCGCGGCGGGCACATCCTGCGCCGACGAGGTGCTGCCGATGATCTGATTCACCCGCTGCCGGCCGCTGAGCCTGCTCTGGGCCGTGGTGAAAGGCACGAGAATGATGTCGTCAGCGTCCTGACCGCCCGCGCTCTGTCCCTTCGATCGAAGCACGCCCATCACCGTGAACGGCACGTCCCGGATTTGCATCTGCTGACCGATGGGATCGCCGCCCGGGAAAAGCTGCTTCGCCACCGTGCTGCCGAGAACTGCGACTTTGCGCGCGCTGCGCAGATCGGGCTCGGTAAAGAAGGTGCCCACGTCGACCGGCCAGTCGCGAATCGTCTGATAGTCCGTCGACACGCCTTGAATGCGCGTGCGCCAGTTGCCCGCGCCACTGATCGCCTGTGCCTGAGTGAACACGACCGGTGAAACCGCGTTGAGCAAAAGGCTCTCGCGCTGGAGCTTTTCGTAATCCGCGGGCGTGAGGCGATTGAAGGTCGCGGCACCCTGATTCACACCGCCCGCCGCGCTCGCGCCCGGCATGATCATGATCATGTTGGTGCCGAGCGAGCCGATCTGCTTCTGGATGCTTTCCTGCGCCCCGTAGCCCACTGCCACCATCACGATGACGGCGGCCACGCCGATGACGATGCCGAGCATCGTCAGGAACGTGCGCATCTTGTTCTTGAGGATGCTCTGGGTCGCGACCTTGATCAGCGTGGACTTTCTCATGCGGGCTCCGTGACCAGCGCCTTCAGGTCTTCGGCGGCAACCCTGCGGTTGACCATGGGCTCATCGCGCAGGATGCGTCCGTCGCGCACTTCGACGAGCCGCTTCGCGTAGCACGCGATATCCGGCTCGTGCGTCACGATGAGGATCGTCACGCCTTCCTCGTTCAGTTCCTGGAACAGCGCCATGATCTCGACTGACGTGCGCGAGTCGAGGTTACCGGTCGGCTCGTCGGCAAGCAGCACGGTCGGCGTGGTGACGAGTGCGCGCGCAATGGCGACGCGCTGCTGCTGGCCGCCGGACAATTCGCTCGGATGATGATCGACGCGCTGGCCGAGGCCGACGCGCTCCAGCGAGCGGTGCGCGAGCGCGCGCGTGTCGCGCTTCTTGCCGGAGCGATCGTAGAGCAATGGCAGCTCCACGTTCTCGAGCGCGCTCGTGCGCGCGAGCAGGTTGAAGCCCTGGAATACGAATCCCAGCTTCTGGTTGCGCAGGTCGGCGAGCTGATTTTTCGAGAGCCCGTTCACCTTGACGCCGTCGAGGTAGTAGTCGCCGGAGGTCGGCACGTCGAGGCAGCCGAGCATGTTCATGAGCGTCGACTTGCCCGAGCCCGAGTGGCCCATGACGGCGATCATCTCGCCGCTTTTCACGCGCAGGTCCACGCCGCGCAGCGCGTGCACGGTCTGGCTGCCCATGTGATAGACCTTCGTGACGCCTTCGACGCGAATGACATCGGTG
>Ga0070665_100001505_pt1 | contig 27126 bp, 22 predicted proteins | sample KBSS13metaG_FD_65862 | JGI IMG/M metagenome (GOLD analysis project Ga0070665, IMG submission 65862) | Switchgrass rhizosphere microbial communities from Kellogg Biological Station, Michigan, USA - KBS S1-3 metaG | ecosystem: Host-associated > Plants > Roots > Rhizosphere > Soil ... | reverse complement strand
CCTGGCAGGAACTTATCGCTGCCGTTGAATACCGGCGTCCCGTCGATCGCGAGCTTCCGTTTGTCTTTGACAAGCTGCCGAAGGAGCGCCTCCGCTTGCGGCAGGATCCGCGTCTGGACGATGCCGTTGAACGACATCGCGCGATCGGACGAGGCGGCGGGCTGATGCGCAGACACGGTCAGCGTGCCCAGAAGCAGCAGCGCGATCGTTGGGCCGCGGAACGTGCACAGACAAGGCATCATGACCTGATCCTCAGCGAGCCAGCCACCCGCCGTCGACGGCCAGCACGTGGCCGTTGACATAGTCCGACGCCGACGAGGCGAGGAACACGACGGCCCCGACGAGATCGGCCGGCGTGCCCCATCGGCCTGCGGGAATGCGCTCGGTGATCTGGCGCGTCCGGACTTCGTCGGCCCTCAGACCCGCGGTGTTGTCGGTGACCATATAGCCGGGCGCGATCGCATTCACGTTGATGCCCCGGGCCGCCCACTCGTTCGCCAGCGCTTTGGTGAGCTGGGCGACGCCGCCCTTCGCCGCGGCGTAGCCCGGAACCGTGATGCCTCCCTGAAACGACAACAGCGACGCGACGTTGATGATCTTTCCGCTGCCGCGTTCGAGCATGTGGCGCCCGACCGCGCGTGACAGCCTGAACACGCTCGAGAGGTTCACTTCGATGACGACGTCCCACAAGTCGTCACCGTGCGCCTCGGCAGGCTGCCGGCGGATGATGCCGGCGTTGTTGATCAGGATGTCGAGGCGTCCGTACACGCCCAGGGCATCGGCCGCAAGGCGATCTGCCGCGGATCGGTCGCTCAGATCTGCTTCCAGCGTGACAGCGCGCCGCCCGAGACGCTCGATCGCGCCTGCCGTATCGGCCGCCGGCGTCGAGGCGTGCAGCACGAGGTCTGCGCCGGCCGAGGCCAGTCCGAGGGCCATGCCAGCGCCAAGGCCGCGCGACGCGCCGGTGACGAGTGCCACCTTGCCGGCCAGCGAGAACAGATCGTCGGTCATTGCGCCTGCGTTATCGAGTGCCCGCGACGGCGAGAAAGTCCTCGCGCGGCGGGCTGAAAATATCAACCAGCACCACGGGTTCGTCGAGCATGGTCGCGCCATGCTCGAGGCCGGACGGAAAGAACAGGACGTCACCGGCCGACGCGATCCGCTCCTCGCCGGCCACCGTGAACCGCACGCGACCGCGCTCGACGATGGTGATCTGCTCGTGCGGGTGGGAGTGCACGGCGGTAACGATTCGTGGCGCGAACGAGAGGCGGCAGACCATGAGCCGTTCGCCCCAGATCATCTGTCGCTGGATGCCCTCGCCGATTTGCTCGACCGGGTGCGACGCCCAATCGTTGTGCTGGAACGCAGCGGTATCGAACGGATTCATGGCCCTCCGTCAAGCGCTCATGTTTTGAGCGAAGGATTGCGCCGCCACGAGCGCAGCGGCTCCGCGCAGCCGCGGATACTGCTCCGGCGGCACGATCACGATCGGTGTCGCGCCGGCCGATTGCGTCAACACACGTTCGGCCAGCGCCGTCCGCACTGTGGCTTCGATGAGGTCCCAGGCCGCTGTGATCTCGCCGCTGATGTACAGGTGCGACGGGTCGATGACGTTGACGACCGCGCCCAGCCCGAGTCCAAGATACCGCCCCGTCGACAACAAGGCAGCAAGCGCCTTGGCATCGCCGCCGCGAGCCCTGGCAATGAGGTCGTCGATCGTCAGCGCCGCGACATCGGCCGAGACCGGCCGCTCGCGCAGATCGCGTCCGAAATAGCGAGACAGCGTCGCCAGGTTCGAGACGTACACCTCCCAGCATCCCGCGGCGCCGCACCCGCAGCGCGGACCGTCGAGATTCAGCGGGACGTGGCCGAACTCGCCGGCGATGTTGTGCTGTCCGCGCACGAGCTGACCGGCGACCACGAGGCCGACGCCGAGACCATCGGACACATTGAGATAGACGAAGTGGCCCGACGCCCCGGCGTCGCGGGTCGACCAGAGCTGGGCCAACGCGCACGCCTTGCCGGAATTCTCGATCTCGACCGGCAATCCGGTCGCCGCGGCGATCGGATCTCTCAACGAGACATCGCGCCAGCCCAGGTTCGGCGCCGAGAGGACGCGGCCGGTCTCGGCGTCCACCATGCCCGGCACGACCACGCCGACGCCCTCGCACCGGCCCAGATCGTCGTGCCCCGCGAGGATCGCGTTGATGCGCTTCGCGAGGCTGGCGACGAACCGCTTGTGATCGCGCTCGGTTGGATAGCTGGTGACACTGGCGAGTTGCCGGCCCAGCAGGTCGGTCACCATGACGAACGTACGCGTCGGCCGGATGTCGACGGCGACGACGCATCGCTTGCGCGAATCCATGTAGAGAAACGTCGGCTTGCGGCCGCGCTTCGCTTCACCCGTGGCTCCCTCGAACACGGCGCCGTCCTCGATCAGCTGATTGACCAGGACGCTGACGGCCCCGCGGCGAATCCCCATCAGCCTCGCCAGATCGGCGCGCGAGATCGGCTGGTTGACGCGGATGAGATTCAAGGCGACGCGGCGGTTGATCTCGCGCGCGGTTCCCCGGGTGGCCACCCGCAGGTTTCTCGGATGCAGGGTCTTCATTTGTCCTTTGCGTGTTCAATATAACGCAAGCAGTCAGAGGAGAGCGCACGTTTCATCGCGCGCGATTGCGTCCAGGAGCCAACTATTGTTCTTATATTGGTCAATATAGAGGTCTCAGCGTCTCTATTCAAGCCGTTCCACGTCTGCCGATCGCATTCCTTCCTCTACAGACGTCACTTGACAGACATTCTCGTAGGCTTATATTGTCCCCCAACAAGACAATATATAACCGCGTCGAAAGGATGCGGTTCTTCCACGAGGGTACGCCGTGAGTCAGAACACAAGAGGCTTGATCGTCGCCGCCGTCCTCTTCGGCGGATGGCTGCTCGCATCGCGCGCCGGTGCCCAGGGGACCACGGCGACGGTGGTCGGCACGATCACCGATTCGAGCGGCGGCGCGCTGCCAGGTACCCTCGTCACGGCGCGCAATGCCGACACCGGGCTGGCCCGCAGCGTGCCCGCCGGCGCCGATGGCGCCTACCGGATTGAGTTTCTGCCGATCGGCAACTATGTCCTGGAGGCCGTCCTCGACGGGTTCAAGACCGCGCATCGCAGCGGCATCGTCCTGCGCGTCTCGGACACCGTGCGTGTGGACATCGCGCTGGAGCTCGGCGCGCTCGCCGAGATGGTGACCGTCAACGCGGCTCCGCCGCTGGTCAACACGAGCACCGCCGAGATCGGACGGACCATCGAAGCCGCGGCCATCGCTCAATTGCCGCTGGTCGATCGCAACGTCTACTCGCTGCTGGATCTGACGCCCGGCGTGCAGTCCAACAACAACGGCGTGGCTGCGGCGTCGACTGGCACCAGCTCGCTCGTGCTCGGTTACCCCGAGCAGCGCACGTTGATCAACGGCGGCGCCGATGGCGGCACCGGTTCGGTGAACTACTACCTCGATGGCGGCATCAACATGACCGGGCTGCGCAACACCGGCAACATCCTGCCCAACCCGGACGCCATCCAGGAGGTCAAGGTCCAAACCAACAGCTACAGCGTGGAGTATGGCCGTTTCGCCAGCGGCGTCATCAACGTGGTCACCAAGTCCGGGACGAACCAGTATCACGGCTCGCTCTTTGATTTCTTCCGGGCCGGGCAGTTCAACGCCAGGGATTGGGGATCGACGCTGGACACGCCGCCGCTCGACCGCAAGCAGTTCGGCGGCGTCGCGGGCGGGCCGCTGCAACGCGACCGCACGTTCTTCTTCTCGTCCTACTCCGGGCTGCGCCAGACCACCAGCACCTTCCTCAACAACGCCATCGTGCCGACCGCGTTGGAGCGCATCGGTGACTTCAGCGCATCGACGACCAAGCCCGTTGATCCGGCGACCGGACAAACCTTCGTGTGCAACGGCGTCGTCGGCGTCATCTGCGCCAACCGCATCGACCCGGTGGCCGCCAGGATCATCAACACCTACGTCCCAGCCGCCAACGTCCCCGGGAACATCTGGCAGGGCTACGTGCAGAGCCCGTTCGACTCCGACGAGCTCCTGGTGAAGATCGACCATCAGATCAACGACGCTCACCGCTTCACGGGAAGTTATTTCGTGACCGGCGGCACCAACACGGTCGCGGCCGGCACCGGCAACCTGCCCTGGGCCAGCCAGCAATTCAACTGGCGGCAGCACAACGTCAATCTGAGCGACACGTGGATCGTCGATTCGAGGAGGATCAACCAGGCGTGGTTCAGCGCGACGCGTAACTTCGGCGGCCGCCTCAATCTTCCCCAGACATCATTGGCGGACCTTGGATCGGCGTTCACCATCCAGGGGGCACCTTCACTGCCGCAGATCACCGTCAGCGGATATTTCACCTTGACCAACGCGATCGGCGGCCCGACCGCCGGCGGCAACTTCTACTCTGGCCGCGACGTCTTCAGCTGGACAACGGAACGCCACGCCGTGAAGCTCGGCGGTGAACTCTCGTACAACAAGACGACCCAGGACACGCTGCTCAACAACTACGGCGTCTTCACCTTCAACAACAGCGTGACACGAAACGCGCTGGCGGACTTCGAGATCGGTATTCCCAGTGCGGTGTCGCAGGACGCGCCGGTCACCGCGTACTGGAACAGTTGGTACGGCGCGGCGTTCCTGCAGGACGACTTCCGCCTCAACGGACGTGTGACCCTCAATCTCGGCTTGCGGTGGGATGTGCAGACGCCGGGAACCGATCCGCTCAACCGGTTCACCACGTATGTGCCCGGCCAGAAATCGACCGTCAACCCGTCGGCGCCCGTCGGTCAGCTGTTCTACGGGGACCCCGGCATCGAACGCGGCGTGATCAAGACGGCCTGGAACCACGTATCACCGCGCGTCGGCATCGTCTGGGATCCTGCTGGCGATGGCCGGACCTCGGTCCGCGCCGCGGCTGGCATGTTCTACGGCAGCATCTCCGGCAACGAGTGGAATACGATGACGAACTTTCAGCCGTGGTCCACGCGGCTGACCTTCACCAACACCAATCCCAGGACGAGCGCGACGGGCGCGCCACTTGGCGCCTCACTGAGCAACCCCTACAACGCCTACGTTGGCGGCAATCCCTTCCCCTATAACGGAACCTTCGCCAACGGGGGCGGCATCTTCGGTGTGTCGCAGGATTTCCAGTGGGCGCACTCGTACCAGACCAACGTCGGGATCGAGCGGCAGGTCGGACGATCGCTCAGCGTCGGGGCATCGTATGTGGGCTCGTTCAACCGCGACCTCCCTTTTGCGCGTGATGTGAACTACCCGGTGCTCACCGCCACCGCGACCAATGCCGGCGCGAGCATCCTGTCGCGCCGTCCGAACCCGGCGTTCGGCGCCGTCCTGCTCATCGACTCGGACCAGACCTCGTCCTACAACGGCCTGCAGATCACGGCGGCCTCGCGCCCGTGGCACCACGTCAGCTTCAACAGCTTCTACACACTGAGCAAGACGATGACGAGCGTGCAGCTGCAGAACAACACCACGCAGGGGCTCGCCCAGAACTACAGCAATCTGGCGGAAGACTACGGCCGTGCCGACACCGACCAGCGCCACGTCTTCAACCTGAGCGCGAACTGGGACATCGACTACTACCGCGGCGGGAACGCCATCGTGCGCAACGTGTTCAACGGGTGGAGCCTGTCGCCGATCATCAAGTTGCGGAGCGGTCTGCCGTTCACCGTCACCAACAACGGCGTCGACGCCAACCTCGATGGCGTCACCGCCAGCGATCGCGCGCAATTGATCGGCGATCCCAGCGTCTCTGATCCGTCGGCGACCATGTGGTTCAACACGGCCGCGTTTACCCAGAACAGAGCGGTCACGGGCATCGCCACGGATGGCAACTCGGCGCGCAACCTGCTCGACGGACCCTGGTACCACAGCGTCGACCTCGCGCTCTCGCGCAGCTTCGAGCTGCAGGGCAGCGTGAGACTCGCCGTCCGGGCGGAAGGCACGAACGTCTTCAACATGGTGAGCCTCGGACAGCCGGGCAACGCGGTTCCCGCAGCGGGCACGACCTCCGCGACCTTCGGCGTGATTCGCACCGCAAGCCCGATGCGGAGGATGCAGTTCGGGCTGCGCCTGACGTTCTGAGAGAGTGCGCATCGATCGCCGTCATCGACGCAAGGAATAAACGGCACGCCACCTCGCTCTATATCGCAGGAGGGCGCGATGAAGGCGATGTTCGCGAATCTAACCAAAGCCGACTTCGGAGGGCGTCCGGACAGGGAGCCACGCGTCGCCAGGCGGTTGCAGGTGCACGCGCTGTTCGACGAGATTCAAATCGCGATCTGCACGGGCGATCTCGCTAGAGTCGACCGGCTCATGGTGAAACTTGCCCTGGCGAGCACCGGCCGTGCGCAAGTGAATTAACGCACCATGGACCAGCCCGACGCATGACGTTCTGCTCTTTTAGCGGAAGGCCGCTCGCACGCCGACAAAGACGCGCGTCTCGTTGTCGCCGCCGTATTCCTTGAAAAACACACGCTGGTAGTTCCCCTCGCCGATGGCGGCAATCCTCCTCGTGAGCGGGACGACAACGCCCGCGCCAGGCTGAAGCATGAACGCGTTGTCCCCGTCTATGAACCGCGTGCCGACCGTGGTGACGAGATCCGCGTGGGTACGCACGCCGCCTCCGAGTAACTGCCCGTAGAACAGCACCGGTCCGGCCGATACACCAACTCGGGGGCCGGCGCCGTAATAGGCCAACGTCAGAGTACCCGCGCCATAAGTCGAAACCGTATTCCGTGCGATGGAGACACCAGCCTCGCCAACGATTCGCACCGTGTCGTTAAGGCCAGCCGAGATACTGAGCGCGATGCCGAGGGGATAGGTTTGCCCTGGGATATGCAGCGCCTGGTATCCAAGCGCCACATCGACATCTGGCTCGGGCAGCGTCTGACCTGCCGGGCTGACTGACGCTACTACGATAAACGCTGTGCAAGACGCGATGTGCATGAACAGCTTCAATCAACCACCTCCGAAAACGAGCGGAAGGCGAGCGGCGGGTCCCACCCGCTTCCCTCGCGGAGTTCGAAGTACCGCGGACCTTGAGCGACCCGCGGCCCGGGTGGTTGAAGCGATCGTCAGTCGCAATACGCGCCCTGACAGGGAGCAGGCGTGCTGGATGTGTCCTGGTTGACGCTGCCAACCATCACGGGATGAATCGAGCAGTGATACTGGCCTCCGGCAGTCGCAATCGCCATCGGCTGGCTCGATGCTCCCGGCAGGATATTGCCTGTGTCGACTGATTGGTCATTCAGCACGACGCGGTGCGTGATGCTGTCCACGTTGTGCCACACGACCATCTGACCGGCAGGCAGACTCGCCGGGTTCGGCGAAAATGACTGAGCGCCGTTGACGGCGACGACGTTGATCGTCACGACGCCGGAAGAGCTCGATGTCGGAGCGATCGGGTTCACGCTGTTTCCGCTGTTTCCACTGGCATAGTTGGTTCCACCGCAGCCCCAAACGCCGAGACCCAGTGCGACCACGGAAAAGACTGTTACGAATGCACGCATGTTGTTCTCCCTTAGTGTTGTTGTTGTTGCTCTGTGTTCCACCTATACAGACTGGGCACGTCCAGGAAATATTCCGCCCGAGGTCTCGGCCCTCTGTTTATCTCTGGATCACTGTCGCCGCCGCCGCGCACCGAGCGCCCCCTCGGCCGGCGCTCCCGTCGAAGCCATGCCGGCCGATCGTGGGCCGGCTACCTGACGTCGTCTGCGCCATGTCCATGGCAGCGCGTGAGGAAGTGGTCCAGGACGAAGTCGGCGACGTCACGACCGAGCCGGTGCCCACTCGTCAAGTCGTTACGGAAATGCACGCCGGCGAAAATGCGGCTCTGCGTGGCTTCATCCGCGGCTGCCGACACGCTCCCGAACGAGCGTTCGACGCCAGGGAGGACTTCCGAGGTCACGGCGAAATCGAGATGGTCCCGGTGAAGCACCGCCGTCAGGACCGCGGCGGCAGCGGCGCTGATCACTGCGTGAGCGCCGGGATACGCAGGATCGGCCGTGGTATTGCCGACCTCTGGCAACCAGTTGGCGTCTGGCGTCGTCTCGGGGTTGTCGTCTGTACCGGCCGCGCGAATCGCCGTGACCGGGCGCCAGCGATTGTAGGTGTACTTGGCGTCGTAGAACGCGATGACGCTGTCCGCAACGCTGAGATTCAACAACGCAAACAGGCGGGCCTCCTGAGCGATCGTCAGATGACGGTCGAGCGAGGCCGTCTGGGCGATCTCGTTCCAATAGTTCTGAATCGCGCCGTTCCAGAACCGTCCTGCCAGCGCTTCATCAGGCGTGGCCGCCGTGCCGCCGCTGACGCCGAAGGACTGCACCTCGCTCACCTCGTCGGCATACCGGTCGCTGGTCAACGCTCGAAGAGCGCTCGAGTGGCATACGCATGTGCGCGCCATCGACGTATAGACCACGGACTCCGGAGACTTATTCCCGAGAGGCCGCGTCTGATTGGAGGTCAGAGTGAAGAAGTTGTGGTTACTTTGCGCGGCATCCCCGAAGCTCGGGGACGATCTGAGGCACTGACGCGCCGATGACTCAGCAGTGCTTCAGCGGCGAATCGTTGCAGCGACGACCGGCCGGACGACCGTTCGAGTCGCCTTCTTCCGCGTATCAAACCGGTCGCGCGCGTTCCGGATAGTCGACCAGTTCGACTGAAGCCAGGACACCAGGCCAAGGACAGGCTCTGTCAGCCCTCTGCCAAGAGGCGTGAGCTCGTACTCAACGCGAGGGGGCACCTCCGCGTACACATGCCGCGTGAGCATGCCGTCACGCTCCAGGTTTCGCACGGTCGCCGTGAGCATCCGCTGCGATATCCCTGGGATGCTGCGCTTCAAGTCTGAGAACCGCCCTCGAAACGCGGGCCTGCCCTTCAGAATGAAGATCACCAGGAGGCTCCATTTGTCTCCGAGGCGACTCAGCATGTCTCGAAAGTCACAGTCGTGATGGCTGTTCTCCTCCGCAATCCTTTTCGCCCGCTGCGCCATCGTTTGTCCTTCCGTCATGCCTGAGGCGGCCTCTTGCCGTCCATCAGGTATCTGACACATACACAGTATATATCAGTAACTATATGACACCGTTGAATTTCACGACGTAGGTTCCCTCCGTGTGACCAACGCAGAAAAAAGTGCCGTCTTGCGCGCCGATCGTTGGTATCTGATTCTATCTGAGTATCAGATAGTAACTATCAACACGTGTGGAAGGAGCCGAATCATGACAACCCTCTTCTCGACATCCATCACGGTCCCTCAGACGTCCGCAATCCCGCGCGGCCGTGTCGCTCTTGCGGTGCTGTGGCTCACGCAGATTGCCATCGCCGCGATGTTCCTGTTCGCCGGCGGACTGAAGCTGACCGGCGCGCCTGAAATGGTGGGAGTATTCGATGCAATCGGCATCGGGCAATGGTTCCGTTACGTGACCGGCTCGATCGAGGTCCTCTCCGCCGTGGCGCTCCTCGTGCCGGCCTCGGCGGTGTTCGGGGCGCTCCTGTTGATTCCCACGATGATCGGCGCCGTCATCACTCATCTCTTCATCGTCGGCGGGTCTCCGCTGCCGGCAACCGTGCTGCTCATCGGATCCGCCGCGGTCGCGTGGGCACGTCGTGACCAGCTGCCGAGCGTGTTGTCGAGGTGGAGCTGAGTAACTTCCTTCGTTCGGACTGGCGGGTGGCCGCCAGGGACACGTCGGCGCGTCAACGAAGCCATCCGAGCAACGTCGCTCGTCCGTGCCAGTCATATAATCCGGCGAATGACGTCCAGGGCAGACCTTCTCGTCGGCACACTCGTGCTTGCGCTCGTCTCGGTCATCGCAGCCGCGCAAGCCGCGCAGGAGGGTGCCGCTATCACGCCGGCGCGGTCCGCACTCGTCGAGGGCCGGCCGGTCGACTCGCGTCCCACGGAAAAGCGCGACAACACGCCTGAGTTTGCGGGGCAGACTCGTGCGCCGTACCACGCGACGAAGCCGTATACCATCACCACGCTCGTCGACGGAATCACCGCGCCTTGGAGCCTGGCGTTCCTGCCCGGCGGCGACATGCTTATTACCGAGCGGCTGCCCGGAAAAATGCGCCTGCGGCACGCCGACGGCCGACTGTCCGCGCCGCTCGGCGGCCTCGAGGTGCTCCGGTCCGCCGATGCGGCCGACATCGGACTGCTCGATGTCGTGCTCGACCCTGCATTCGCCACCAACCATCGAATCTTCTTCACCTTCTACGACTACGTCGGCGGCACGAACAGCAACACCTGCGTCGCGCGAGCCCGCCTGGACGAAGCGACACTACGGGTCAACGACGTCACGGTGATCTTCCACGCCGAACCGCGGATTCCTTCGAAACGGCTCGGCGGCAAGACCGGTGGCCGCCTCGTGTTCAGCTCGGACGGACATCTATTCCTCACGATTGGCGATCGATCGGATTCACCTCCGTGGGATGTCGCTCAGCGGCTGGACACGCACCTCGGAAAGGTGCTGCGCATCACGCGCGACGGCGCGCCGGCGCCGGACAATCCCTTCATCGGCAAGGCGGGCGCGCTGCCGGAGATCTGGGCCTACGGCTCGCGCAACGCCGAAGGGCTGGCGCTCGACCCGCGCACCGGCCGTCTGTGGGCGGACGAACACGGCCCCCGGGGCGGCGACGAACTGAACATCATCGAACGAGGGAAAAACTACGGGTGGCCGCTCGTCGCGCACGGCATCGACTATCCCGGCACGCCGATCGGCGACGGCCTCACGCACAAGGACGGCCTGCAGGATCCCGTGTACTACTGGGACCCGGTGATCGCACCGTCCGGCCTCGCGTTCTATACCGGCACGCTGTTTCCTGACTGGAAAGACAGCCTGTTCATCGGCGGCCTGGGCAGCATGACGCTCGTGAGGTTGAAGATCGTCAACGACAAGGTGGTCGAAGAGGAACCGCTCCTCACCGAACTCCGCAGGCGGATCCGCGATGTGCGGGTCGGACCGGATGGTGCCGTCTACGTGTTGACTGACAGCGGTGGCTCCGCAGTGACGGCGAACACGCCGCCGACGAGCACGCTGTTGAAGCTCACGCCGAAGTGAGCGGCGCAACTCCTCCCAGAAGTCTTTGACTTTAGCGGTAAAGTATAGTAATTCACGGCGGGTCTCCGGTATGAGTCGACACGTGCTGACAGTGGATCTTCGCGACGACCCCGGGGCGATCGCCGCCTATCGTGAACACCATCGCCGCGTGTGGCCGGAAGTGCAGGAAAGCCTTCGCCGCGCCGGGGTTCGACACATGGAAATCCTGATCCACGGACGCCGGCTCGTGATGATTCTCGAGCTCGACAACGGCGTCGATCTCCGGCGTGTCTTCGCCGACCACGCCGGCTCCCACCCGCGTGTGCAGGAATGGGAACGGATCATGCGATCCCTCCAGGAACCGGCCTCCGGCGCGTCGCCCGGCGAGTGGTGGGCGGTGATGGATCCAGTCTTCCACCTTTCATGACCGCGCCAGCCGCGGCGCGAATCGACGCGCATCAGCATTTCTGGCGATACGACCCCGCTCAGTACAAATGGATCGACGACGCCATGGCCGCCCTCAAGCGCGACTGTCTGCCGGACGAGGCGCGGCGCGAGATGGCGAGCGCCGGCATCGACGCGTGTGTCGCGGTGCAGGCGCGGCAGACGCTCGATGAGACGCGCTCGCTGCTGGCGCTCGCCGACGCGTCCCCTGCGATCGCCGGCGTCGTTGGCTGGATCGATCTGCAGGCGGCGGACGCGCGGCTGCAGCTCGAACTGTTTGCCGATCATCAGAAACTGGTCGGCATCCGGCACATCATCCAGAGCGAACCGGACGATCGCTTCATGCTGCGCCCGGCGTTCTGCCGCGGCATCGCGCTGCTTGAAGAGTTCGGCCTCGCCTATGACATCCTTGTGTACAGTCGGCATCTGGCAGCAGCCGCGGAGCTCGCGGAGCGTTTTCCGAGCCAGCGATTCGTGCTCGACCACCTTGGCAAGCCGGACATTCGACATGGCGAGCTATGTGCGTGGGAGAAGAGCCTTCGCCTCCTCGCCGACTGTTCCAATGTGTCTGCAAAGCTCTCGGGGCTGGTGACAGAAGCCGACTGGCACACGTGGTCGGCGCAAGATATCCGCCCATATCTCGATGTTGCCTTCGACTCTTTCGGCGCCGGGCGCCTCATGATCGGATCGGATTGGCCGGTCTGCACCGTCGCCGGCGACTACACGCGCGTGATGGCCCTGGTCTCGGACTATCTTGCGGACCGGCCGGCGCAGGAGCGCGACGCCGTGCTCGGCGGCAACGCGCAGCGGTTCTACAATCTGACCGTGACGAGTGCAGCGGAGACGCGATGACGGGACCACGAAATTCACGAAAGCCACGAGCGCACGAAAAACACGAAATGGATCGGCTTTCACGTGTTTCGCGCTTTCGCGTATTTCGTGGTGTCCCACTGCTGATTCTGCTGGCGGTGAGCGCATGCGGGCAGCGGCAGAGCGCCGGCGGGCTGACGATCGCCGTCATCCCGAAGGGGACGTCTCACGTTTTCTGGCAGAGCATTCACGCCGGCGCCGAGAAAGCGGCCCGCGAAACAGGCTCGACCATCATCTGGCGCGGGCCGCTGCGCGAGGACGACCGCGACTCGCAGGTGTCGGAGGTCGAAGGCTTCGTCAGCCGCGGCGTCTCCGGCATCGTGCTTGCGCCGCTCGACGAGGCGGCGCTCGCGCCGCCGGTCGCCGACGCCGCGCGCCGCGGCATTCCCGTCGTCGTGATCGATTCGGGACTCAAGGGCAGCGGTTACGTGAGCTTCGTCGCGACCGACAACCGTAAGGGCGGGCGGCTCGCGGGCGACCATCTGGCGGGACTGTTGAAGGATGCGGGCAGGATCGTGATGCTCCGGTACGCGGAGGGCTCCGAGAGCACGTTGCAGCGCGAAGAGGGTTTTCTCGAATCCATCGGCGCGCGCAAGAACCTCGAGGTGCTGAGCGCGAACCAGTACGGCGGCGCCGACGTCGAGGGTGCCTACAAGCAGAGCGAGACGCTGCTCAGCCGCTTCAAGCGGCCCGACGGCTCGCTCGCCGTCGACGGCATCTTTACGCCGAACGAATCGACGACGCTCGCGATGCTGCGGGTGCTCGAAGACAACGGCTGGGCGGGAAAAGTGAAGTTCATCGGTTTCGATGCGTCGGACAGTCTGGTCAAAGGGCTGGCCGACGCGCACATCGATGGTCTCGTGCTGCAGGACCCGGTCAACATGGGTTATCTCGGCGTGAAGACGATGGTGGCACACATCCGCGGCCAGACGGTCGAACGGCGAATCGACACGGGCGTCCGCCTCGTCACACGCGATCAGATGAACGACGCGGACGCGAAGGAACTGCTGCATCCGGATTTGTCGCGATGGCTGAAGCCGTAGGCGCTCCGCGCCTCGAGATGCGGGGCGTCGGCAAGAGGTTCGGCGCCACCATCGCGCTTGATGGCGCGGACCTGACGGTGCACCCGGGCGAGGTGTGCGCTCTCGTCGGCCAGAACGGCGCCGGCAAGAGCACGCTGATGGCGATCCTCGCCGGCGCAATCGCGCCAGACGAGGGCACGATGCGGATCGACGCCGTGCCCTACGCGCCGCGCGATCCGTTCGAGTCGCGCCGCGCTGGTGTCGCGATGATCCATCAGGAGCTGTCGCTCGCGCCGCACTTGAGCGTGATGGAGAACATCGTGCTCGGGATCGAGCCGGTGCGTCACGGTTTCGTGCAGCGCCGGCGCATGCGTGACATCGCGATCGACGCGATGCGGCAGCTCGGCCACGATGATATCCGGCCGGACGCTCAGGTCTCTACGCTTCAACCCGCAGCGCAGCAGCTCGTCGAGATTGCCCGGGCGCTCGCGACCGGCTGCCGCGTCCTCGTCCTCGACGAGCCGACGAGCAGCCTCGGTCCCGCCGACGTTCGCGCGCTGTTCGACCTGATCGGCCGTCTCAAGGCGCGCGGGATGGCGATCGTGTACATCTCGCACTTCATCGAAGAAGTGAAAGCCGTGTCGGACCGTTTTGTCGTCTTGCGCGACGGCCGGAACGCCGGCGATGGCGTCACCGCCGCCGCCAGCGCCGCAGACATCGTCGCGATGATGGTGGGGCGGACGCTGGACGATATGTACCCGCGCGGCGCGCGGACCGCTGGCGAGCCCATGCTGCAACTTGATCGCGTCGTGCCGGGTTCGGCGACGCTCACGCTGCACCGCGGCGAAATCCTGGGCATCGCCGGCCTTCTCGGATCGGGACGCACGCGTCTGCTTCGGGCAATCTTCGGCCTCGAGCCGGTCACGAGCGGCGCGATCGTCGTCGGCGCGTATTCGGGGCCTGCGACGCCGCACGATCGCTGGCGCCAGGGAGTGGGGCTGCTGAGCGAGGACCGCGCCGGCGAAGGGCTGGCGCTCGGCTTGAGCGTTGCCGACAACATGACGCTCACGAGTCTCGAACCGCTCGGAACGTCCTTCGCCGTTCTGCCGTCGAGGCAGCTGGCGGCCGCGTCGCGCTGGATCGATCGGCTGGGCATCCGCTGCGCCGGCGCGCGCCAGACCGTCGGCGAGCTGTCGGGTGGCAACCAGCAGAAGGTGGCCGTCGCGCGGCTGCTGCACCACGACGTCGACGTCCTGGTGCTCGACGAGCCGACGCGAGGGATCGACGTGGCGAGCAAGGCGCAGATCTACGCCCTGCTCGACGAACTGGTCTGCGGCACCGGCGATCGAAAGGCCGTGCTGTTGGTGAGCAGCTACCTGCCCGAGCTCCTGGGAGTGTGCGATCGCATTGCAGTCATGTCGCGCGGTCGGCTTGGGCCGGCGCGCCCGGTGGAGGAATGGACAGAGCACTCGCTGCTGATGCACGCCTCGGGCGCCAGAGCCGCATCGTAACGGCACGGCGGCTGCTCGACGAGCGCGGGGTGCTCCTCGGCCTCGTCGTCGTCGCGGCGACGTTTGGCGTGCTCATCGGTCCTCAGTTCTTCGCCGCCGCCAATCTCGAGCTGATGGCGCGGCAGACGGCCATCGTCTGCGTCGCGGCGCTTGGCATGACGATGGTGATCGTGGCGGGAGGGATCGATCTGTCCGTGGGATCGATCGTCGCACTGAGTACCGTCGTTACGGCGTTGCTGCTTCGTCACGATTCGAGCGGAAGCGGCGCGCTCCTCGCCGCGTTTGCCGCCCTGGCAGCGGGCGCGGTCTGTGGAGCGCTGAACGGTGTGCTGGTCACACAGTTGCGTGTGGTGCCGTTCATCGTGACGCTCGGCACGATGCTGCTGGTGCGAGGCGCCGCCAAAGGCCTATCGGGCGAGCGGCGGCTGGAAGCGCCCGCCACATGGCTGAACGAGCTGCTGCGGACAGCGCAAAACGGCCGCGGGCTGCTTCTGCCCTCCGGCATCTGGCTGACCGCGGCGCTCGCCGTCGTCGTTGCGCTGACGCTGCAATACACGCGATTCGGCCGCCACTTGTTCGCCATCGGCTCGAGCGAGCGGACGGCGCGCCTGTGCGGCGTGCGCATCACGCGTACCAAGATTGCCGTATACACGGTTGCCGGCGCGCTCGGCGCGCTCGCCGGTGTTCTGACGTTCTCGAAGCTGTCGGTCGGCGATCCGACGGTGGCCATCGGCCTCGAGCTCGACGTCATTGCGGCGGTGATCATCGGTGGCGGCAGCCTTCTCGGCGGCCGCGGCAGCATCATCGGCACGATCGCGGGCGCGGCCATCATGACCATCATCCAGATCGGCTGCTCCCAACAAGGCCTGCCGAACTGGGTGCAGCAGATCGTCACCGGCGCGATCATCGTTTTCGCGGTGGCGCTCGATCGGTGGCGGAGCAAGACGCAGAGTTAAGCGGGAGGACACTGGGTGAAACAAGCCACCGAGACACAGAGACACAGAGGACGACATCCGCGGATTGCGCGGATTACGCGGACTACAACACAAGGACGATCGCGCGTCGCACGTCGGGGTTTGTTTCACTCAGTGTCCTCCACCGCCTCTGTGTCGCTGCGCGAGGCCGCGCACCGATGAGGATCGTCGGCCTCGATGTGCTCGACTTGAGATTTCCGACGTCGCGAACTCAAGACGGGACCGACGCGGTGCACGTCGATCCTGACTACTCCGCTGCGTACGTGATGCTTCGCACCGACGCCGGTCTCGAAGGACACGGCCTGACGTTCACGATCGGCCGGGGCAACGAGGTCTGCGTCGCGGCGATCGAGGCGTTCCGCCACCTCGTTGTCGGGTTGACGCTGGCCGACGTGACTTCCGACTTTGCCGGGTTCTGGCGGCAGCTTGCGTCAGACTCGCAGCTGCGCTGGCTGGGCCCCGAAAAAGGCGTCATTCACCTGGCGCTTGCCGCCGTCGTCAACGCGGTCTGGGATCTGTACGCGAAAGCCGAGCGGAAGCCGGTCTGGAAGCTGCTCGCCGATATGACGCCGCAACAGATCGTGTCGTGCGTCGACTTTCGCTACATCACCGACGCGCTCACCGCCGACGAAGCGCTGGAACTGCTCGAACGGCAGGAGCCGACAAAGCCCGCGCGTGAGGCGGCGCTGCTGCGGGCCGGCTACCCCGCGTACACGACGTCGGTCGGCTGGATGGGTTACTCCGATGACAAGATTCGCGCGCGCTGCCGCGAAGCGATCGCGGACGGCTTCTCGCACTTCAAAGTCAAGGTCGGAGGCACTCCGGAGGACGATCGGCGCCGCGTGCGCCTTGTGCGGGAAGCGATCGGGCACGACCGTACGCTGATGATCGACGCCAATCAGAAATGGGACGTCGACGAAGCGATCGCGTGCGTGGCCGACCTCGCACGCTTCAACCCGTGGTGGATCGAGGAGCCGACCAGCCCGGACGACGTGCTGGGGCACGCCACGATCGCGAACGCGGTGCGTCCGATGGGCGTCGGTGTCGCGACCGGCGAGCATTGTTCGAACCGGATCGTGTTCAAACAGCTGCTGCAGGCAAAGGCGATCGACTTCTGCCAGATCGACAGCTGCCGGCTGGGCGGCGTGAACGAGAATCTCGCGGTGATGCTGATGGCCGCCAAGTTCGGCGTGCCGGTCTGTCCGCATGCCGGCGGCGTCGGCCTCTGCGAGTACGTGCAGCATCTGTCGATGTTCGACTACATCGGCATCTCCGGGTTGATGGATGGCCGCGTCATCGAGTACGTCGATCACCTTCACGAACATTTCGAGGATCCGACGGTCGTGCGCGGCGGCCGCTACACCGCGCCGATGCGTCCCGGCTACAGCATCACCATTCGCGAGGCGTCCCGGCTGGCCTATCGCTATCCGGACGGCGAGATCTGGACGGAGAGAGTATGAAAGCGATTGTTGTGCCCGTGTTGCTGATGATTGCCGGGGCGCCGGCCTTTCAGGTCGGACAGGATCGCCGTCCCGAGAAGGCGGCTGCGCAAGCCGGCGGCACAGCGGTCTTTGACGTGAAAGCGTTCGGCGCCAAAGGCGACGGCAAGGCGCTCGATGCCGACGCCATCAACTCCGCAATCGCGGCGGCACACGCGGCGGGCGGCGGGACCGTGCGGCTCGGCGCCGGCACGTACCTCTCCACGTCGATCCGGCTGCAGAGTCATGTCGGCCTGCTCCTCGATCATGGCGCCACGATCCTTGCCGCTGATCCGAGCGCCGGCCCGTACGACGAGCCCGAGCCGAACGAGTGGGACGCATTTCAGGATTTCGGCCACAGCCATTGGCACAACAGCCTGATCTGGGGCGAGAACCTCGACGATGTGTCCATCACCGGGCCTGGGTTGATTCACGGCAAGGGTCTCGTTCGCTCCAACACCAACGTCCCGAAAGGCTCCGGCAACAAGGCGATTGCCCTCAAGAACAGCCGGAACGTGACGATTCGCGACGTGTCGATTCTGCACGGCGGCTGGTTCGCGATCCTTGCAACCGGCGTCGATAACTTCACCATCGACAACGTCAAGATCGACACGAACCGCGACGGCATCGACGTCGACGCGTGCCGCAACGTCCGCATCTCGAACGCCACGGTCAACTCACCGTTCGACGACGGGATCTGCCTGAAAAGCAGCTACGGTCTCGGGTCGGCGCGGCCCACCGAGAACGTGACCATCACCAACTCGCAGGTCAGCGGCTACGACGAAGGCACGCTGCTCGACGGTACTTTCAAGCGGACCGTGAAGTACAACCGCGGCACGACGGGGCGCATCAAGTTCGGCACCGAGAGCAATGGCGGCTTCAAGAACATCACGATTGCCAATTGCGTGATGGAGTACAGCCGCGGGCTGGCGATTGAAAGCGTGGACGGCGCCGTCATCGAGGACGTGACGATCACGAACATCACGATGCGCGACATCGTGAACGCGCCGATCTTCGTCAGGCTCGGTCGCCGCGCCCGTGGTCCGAACAGTCCAGCGGCCGGCGTCATCAACCGCGTCCGGATCAGCAACATCGTTGCGTCGAACGTCGATGCCAGGCACGGCGTGCTGATCAGCGGTATCCCGGGCCACCAGATCGAGGATCTGCGGCTCAGCGACATCCGCATCGCCTACCAGGGTGGCGGTACTGCCGCGGACGCCGCGCTCCAGCCCGAAGAGAAAGAAACGGAGTACCCGGAGCCGGACATGTTCGGCAACATCCCGGCCTACGGCTTGTACGCGCGGCACGTGAAGACGCTATCCGCGCGCGACCTGCTGTTCACGACCGACAAGCCCGACGCGCGTCCGGCGTTCCGGTTCGAGGATGCGGCCGGCGTCGACCTCGATGGAATCGTCCTGCCGCGACCGATGTCCCCGGTGTTCGTCCTGCAGCGAGTGACTGACTTTCTCCTGCGCAACAGCCCGAGCCTGCCGGACAAGCGGCTGCCCAACGCCGTGAAGGAAGCGTTCTAATCATCTCGTTGATCCTCGTCAGCGTTGAACGCGCGATCCGTCGAACTCTACAACCACCACCGTGGCCATCGGATCGAAGATCGGGCGCTCGAGATTCAGGAAGGTCCTGCCGTTCTCGGTCTTCATCGCGACCGGCGCCTTGTCCGCCAGACGGTATGCGCGCGTGATCGCGTTCTTCATCGCCGGGATAGCGAACGGCGCCCGCGGCTCGTCGAAGAAGGTGATGTACAGCTTGCCTGGTTTGGTGGTGACGCGCCACTGCGTCTGTTGATAGACCAACAGATCGCCGCGCACATCCTTCGCGCCCTTCGGGCTCGGCTCGCCCATCTCATCTCCGAATGGCGTCGGGCCGGCGCCGTACACCGCGTCGCCGTTGGCCTGCAGCCAGCGGCCGACCGTGCGAAGGACGTCCTGGCTCGCCTGCGGGATGACGCCTTCGGCGGTGGGTCCGACGTTGAGCAGGTAGTTACCGCCCTTGCTGACGATGTCCACGAGCTTGAAGGCGATCTGCCCGGGCGACTTCCAGTCGGTGTCGTCGTTCCGGAATCCCCACGTGTGGTTGATGGTCGCCGGCACCTCCCACGCTTCGCCAGACACTTCGGACGGGATGACGTTGTCGCCCGTGCTCTTGTAGTCGCCCTCGGTGCCGAGCCGCCCGTCGATCAGCGTGTCTGGCTGCGTCGATCGCACGATGTTGGCGAAGCGCTGCGCGCGATCGCCGGTCATCATGCGCGGCGTGTCGAACCAGATCAGCGCCACCTTGCCGTAGTTGGTCAGCAGTTCCTTCACCTGCGGCTCGGCCTTGCTGCGCAGGTACTGGTCGTAGTCCTTCTTGTCGTCGGGACCGAAGTCCCAGTCGTTGCCAGCACCGTTGCGCTCGTGCCAGTCCTGCGACTGCGAGTAATAGAAACCGAGCCGGATACCGCCGCGCGCGCAGGCGTCGGCGAGCTCCTTCAGCACGTCGCGTTTGAACGGCGTCGCGTCGACGATGTTGTACGGGCTCGCGCTCGACTTGAACATGGCGAAGCCGTCGTGGTGCTTCGACGTGATGACGATGTACTTCATGCCCGCGTCTTTCGCCAGCGTGACCCATGCGTCCGCGTCGAACTTGACCGGGTTGAAGCGGGTGGCGAGCTTCTCGTACTCCTTCACCGGCACGGCCGAACGCAGCATGACCCATTCGCCGAGGCCGGGCGAGCGCTTGCCGTTCCATTCGCCCGCCGGGATCGCGTACAGACCCCAATGGATGAAGAGGCCGTACTTGGCGTCACGGAACCATTCCAAACGCTTTTCCTTGGCCGCGTCCACACGTGGAGCCGTGGCCTGACCCCCTGTAGGGCTGAGGGCTGAGGGCTCAGGGGCTAGGGTTAAGGGCTGGCGCGCAGTCAGGAGCGCGAGCGAGACGAGGGCCGACATGGTTTTGGTCATGGTGGGCTCAAAAGCTCAAACGAACCGACAGTTGGATGACGCGCGGCGGGCGCGTGGGGCTGGCGATGCCGATCGCCGTTCCGAAGTTCGGGTTGATCTGCGCACCGGTGGCATCGAACCGTGCCGTGCGATCGATGTCCTGGAACTCGACCTGGTTGAACAGATTGTAGATCTCGGCGCGGATCTGCGCCGCTTTGCTGCCGCCGAAGCTCACGTTCTTGAACACGGCAAAGTTGGTGTTGATCAGCCCTGGTTTCTTCACGACGTTGCGCGGCGAGTTGCCGTATGTTCCGCGCGCCGGGCGCGCGAACGCCGCGGTGTTGAAGAACCCGGTCAGCGGATCCCCGCCGCCCGCCATCGGATCGGCGACGAGGTTCGGCCGCACCAGATGGAGGCACGGTGAGGTGATCGATTCCGTACCCGCGAGGCACGCGCCGTTGCCGGCTTCGCCGCCGGTGAAGTCGAACGCATCGGTCGTCGTCATCGAGACGTTGGCCCAGTCGCCGGAGACGAAGTCGCTCTCGCCCGAGACCTGCCAGCCGTCAAGGAGCACACGCATCGTTCCGGTGTGCCGCCCCGGCAGATCCCAGGAGTAGTTGACGATCAGGCTGTTGCGGTTGCTCTGCGTCAGCTCGGAGTAGAAGAAGTCGAAGGGTCGGTTGAACGAGTACACCAGGTTGCCGGGATCCTCGTCGGCGGTGCCGCGTGATCGCTGGAGCGTATAAGCGGCGCCGAACTGCACGCCGCGGATGTAGCGGCGATTCACCTGGACCTGAAGCGCCTGATAATCGCTCTCGGCGAAATTGCCGCGGACCCGGATGTTCTGATATCCGCGGTAAGGCCGAAGGAATTCCGCCGGAAGAGCGGCGGCAACCGGCGTGGCGCTGGCCGGCGCCGTCGGATCACGGTTGGCGGGGTTGAGATCGGTGAACCGCGCGCCGTCCGGAACGCCGTTCAGATCGTAGTACATCTCCATGTTGAACGACTTGTATCCGGTGTACGTCGCATCGACGGCCGTGCCCCACCCGAGCTCGCGGCGCAACCCCACCGACCAGTTGACCGAGCTCGGCGTCGTGGCGTTGGTCTCGAGCGCCTCGACGGTCGCCGGGCGGGTCGCCTGGTTGGCGCCCGGCGAGAACAGGTTGCTGAGCGTGTTGTAGTAGACGATCGGGTTGTGGATGAAGGGCGGGTTCGAGGCGAGATTGCCGAGCGCGCCGCCGCCCAGGCGCGCCTGATGGAAGTAGCCGGCGCTCGAATGCAGCACGGTCGTGGCCGCACCGGTCATGTCCCAGGAGAGTCCGAGCCGCGGCTCGACTTGCGGCTTGAGCACGTCGCGGAATCCCGCCGGCACGCCGGGGTCGGTCTCCTTCACCATCCCGTTGGCTTCGTCGCCCGTGCCCGGCACGTAGGCGCCGATGAAGATCGGATTGAGCGACTGTCCGGTGACCGGATCGTAGGCGACGCGAGCGCCGTTGATGAGCGCCGGCTGGTAGAGCCGCGGCGCCTTGGCGGGGTCGTACTTCGATGGGTCGAAGTTCGCGACCTGGCCGTCCGGCCGTGTGTATGGCGAGTAGAAGAGGAAGCGCGCGCCATAGTCGATGGTGACGCGCGGCCTCGCCTGCCACGTGTCCTGGAGATACCACTCGGACCACCACTGGCGGTTCTGGGTCACGCGGTACTTGTCGGTTTCGGTGTACTGCGAAAAGACGCCGAGCGCCGCGTTGGAGAACGCGAAATTCGTGTTCAGCGGGTTGCTGGTGTTGTTGCTGAACGTGATGTCCCCCTGCCACGTGCCGCCGCGCGCCTCGTTGTTCTGCATGTACTCGTAGTGCCCGCCGATCTTGAATGTGTGCGTGTTGCGCGTCCAGGTGAAGTTGTCGCGGACGCTGGCCAGCCAATCGTAGGCCGTCGATCCCAGGCGGCTGTCGTAGGTGAAGTCGGGCGTGTCGACGCCGGCGCCGGTGAGGCCGAAACGCACGAACGGCAGCAGGCCGAGCGGATTCAGTTCCGGATGGAACTGGGCGGCCGTGAAGCCGATAGAGCTGCGCGTGAACTTCGCGTAGTCACTGTCGTTCTTCACGCCAAAGCCCTCGGTCGCGCGGCGAACGCCGACGCCGAATTCGTTGACGCGGTTCGACGACGAGATATGGTTCCACCCGCCGTTGATGCCGCTGTCGCCGGAGATGTAGCTGCCGTCGAAGAAGCCCCACTTGGCCGGCCCGGCGGTGATCTCCGATCCGTACTGCTTCGAGCTGAACTGGCGGTACGACAGCCAGTAGCTGTTGCTGCCCGACGGCCGGCCGTCGACGCGCAGCAGGTTGTTCATCCGCGGGTTTTCCGGCGTCTCCTGCCGGGTGAAGTTGGACACCGCGCCGGATCCGGGACCCGTCGAGGCGACGTTGGGCAGCGGGAGCATGTTCAGCAGCGCCAGCGCGTTCGGGTCGAGGCGGTTCGCCGGGATGATATTGCCCGGGAAGCAGCCGGGACCGCCCGTGGTCACACTGCATGCACCCGACGAGAGTGGATCCTTGATGAACATCAGCTTGCCGTTGACATCGAAGGTCTGCGAGAAATTGCCCGCACGCTCGAGCGCCGTCGGCATGCGATACAGCCGCACCTGCGCCGGCTTCTGCACCTGCGGCGCCTCCATCGAGTAGAAGAAGAACAGCTTCTTGTCCGTCCCGTTGTCGAGCCACGGAATCTTCACTGGTCCGCCCAGATTGAATCCAGGTGTGTCGATCTTCAGCTTTGGTTTGGCGATACCGGCGCGCTCGTTTTCCCACGGCGTCGCATTCCAGGCATCTCGTCGTCCGTACCAGTAGCCGCTGCCGTGATAATTCTGGCTGCCGCTCTTGCTCACGATTTCGATGTTGGCGCCTGCGCTGTGTCCGAACTCCGCCTTGTAGGTGTTCAGCAGCACCTTGACCTCGGCGATGGCGTCGAGGTTGATCGATGAGTTCATGCGGTTGGTACCCGACAACTCGTTCCCGTTCAGGCCGTCCACCGTCACCTGATTCCAGGTCCGCCGCTGCCCCGCGATGTTCGGGATCTGCGATCCGAAGCTGTCGCCCAACGCATCGATGTCATTCTCGTAGTGGACCCCGGGCAGCAGCCGCAGCAGGTTCACGACGTCGCGCCCCTTGGTCTGGATCTGGGAAATCTGCGCCGATGTCAGCAGGCCGGAGTAGTCGCTGTTCTTCGTCTCGACGACGGTGCCCTGGGCCGCGACGGTCACCACTTCGGCGACCGATCCGATTTCGAGCGTCAGCACGCCCAGCGCCAGCTGACTGCTGGCGTTCAGCACGTTGCTGCGGCGTTCGTACTTGCGAAAGCCGGAGAGCTCCGCGATCACGGTGTAGGCGCCGGGCTGGACGGCGCGGAATGTGAATTCGCCGCGCTCGTTGGTCGTCAGCGTCCGGCCGCTGGCGGTCGCCTCGTTCAACAGCGTGACGGTGGCGCCGGGCAGCACCTGGCCGGTGCCGTCGACGACGGAGCCGGTGACGATGCCGGTGTCCTGGGCGCGTGCGCGATGGGGCAGCGTTGCAACGATAATAAGGACGGCGCAGAGAACCTCGCGAAGCCGTGACCTGCTCATGGCTGCTCCTCGTGAGTGCTGGCGGCCTGGGAAGCCGCGAGTGGGCGCTGTGTTACTATGCTTTATCGTTAAAGTCAATTGACTTTAACGGTAAAGTGCTTGTGTGGGACACCATGCACACGACCACCATGAAGCGCATCGCCGTGGAGCTCGGGGTTTCGATCACCACGGTCTCGAAGGTGCTCAACAACCACGACGACATCGGCGAAGCGACGCGCACGCGCGTGCTCGCCAAAGTGGAGGAGCTCGGTTACCAGCGCAACGCCGTCGCGCGCAGCCTCAGCCTGCGCCGCACGCACACACTCGGCATCGTGATCCCCGACCTGATGCACTCCTTCTTCGTCGAGATCATCGCCGGCATCGAGCCGGTGGCCAGCGTCCGCGGCTACGGCCTGCTGCTCTGCAGCTCCGGCGAGGATCCGCACAAGGAGCGGGCCGAGCTCGCCATGCTCCGCGGCCGTCAGGTCGACGGTGTCGTCGTCGCCTCGGCGCACGGATCGGGCAACACCGACATCCTGCAGCACCTCGTGAAGCACGGCACCACGGTGGTCATGATCGACCGCGACGATCATCCGTCGGTCAAGTGTCACCGCGTGCTCACCGACGATGAGCAGGTGGGACAGCTGGCGACGTCGCACCTGCTCGATGCCGGGCGGCGCGCTATCGCCCACATCGGTGGGCCGCCGATCGTTCATGCCAAGCGGCGCGAGCGCGGCTGGCGCGATGCGCTGAAGGCCCGCGGCCTGAAACCGCCGGAAGGGTGGATCGTCCGCGGCGGCTTCATGGAAGGCGACGGTTACCGCGCGATGAGGCGGCTGCTGACGGTACGGCCGCGCATCGACGCGGTCTTCGCGGCCAACGACCCGGCGGCGATCGGCGCGATGAAGGCGATCTGGGAAGCGGGGCTGCGCGTGCCTGACGACATCGCGATCGTCGGCGTCGGCGACATCGCGCTCGGCGACTTGTTGCGCGTGCCGCTGACGACGGTCGGCTGGTCGCGGCGGGACCAGGGGCGCCACGCGGCGGAGCTGCTGTTGAACGGCCTGGATCTCAAATCGGATCCGCCGCAGCGGATCATCATCCCGCCGCGGCTTACGGTGCGAGAGTCCTCGGGGGCGGCGCGGTGAGACTCGCGGCCGGCCGTCAGGATCGGTGAATGAGGCGTCGCGAGTTTCTCGGTCTGGCGGCGCTGCCGCTTGCACAGGCGCTGAACCGGCAGCCGGTCCGCTCGCTGCACGGACGCGTGGTTGGACTGGACGGCACCGACGCGGCGGGTGTGGAGTTGACGAGGGATTGGCAGGATGCGTACTGCCGCTCGCGCATCACGAATCGCACCAGCCGGGCAATCCGCATCAAAGAAGTCGTGCTGTTCGACACCGAGCTCGCGATGCCGCTCGAGACCACGCTGTATGGCGAAGGCTTCCAGATGCTGACGCAGACAGGTGGCACCCTGGGCGAACCGGTCGACTTCAGCCAGTACACCGACGCGAAGCACTACCGCCTCTCAGAGGCTGAACACGGGCGATCGTTCTACGGCCTTGTGACGTTCACGCTGCCGGACCACACGACGACGCTCTGTGCGTTCAGCTCGTGCGCACGCTTCAGCGGACGTTTTCGCCTGAGTACCGGCTCCGCGACGCGCGAAGGACGCGAAGGCGGCGGGGCCGCACGTGCGGTGTACCGGCTGGCCGCCGTCATGGACACCGAGGGGCTGCCGCTTGCCGCCGGCGAGAGCTGGGACCTCGAAGAGCTGACGGTGCGCAGCGGCACCGATCGCGTCCAGCTGCTCGACGAACTCGGCGCCGCGCTCCTGAGGCACCATCCGCGTTTGATCGCACCGCGCTCTGTTCAGGGACGGTTTCCATCGCCGCCGACCGGCTGGTGCTCGTGGTACTGCTTCGGACCGCGCGTGACCGCACAGCAGGTGCTCGACAACCTCGATGCCATCGCCGACCGTTATCCCGCGTTGAGATATGTGCAGATCGACGACGGGTATCAGAGCGCGATGGGCGATTGGCTGGAAACCGGCGCCGCATTTGGCGGAAACGTGCGGACCGTCCTCGATCAGATCCGCCGCCGGGGCTTCGAGCCGGCGATCTGGGTCGCGCCATTCGTCGCCGAATCAGAGTCGGCTGTGTTCAAGGAGCACGCCGACTGGTTCGTCAAGGACGCCGACGGGTTGCCGCTGCGATCCGATCGAGTCACGTTCGGCGGCTGGCGGCGGGGACCGTGGTACGTCCTCGACGGAACGCACCCCGCCGTCCAGACGCACTTCGAGCACGTATTCAAGACGATGCGCGCCGAATGGGGGTGTACGTACTTCAAGCTCGACGCCAATTTCTGGGGAGCAATACACGGCGGCGTCTTCCACGATGCGCGCGCCACGCGCGTCGAGGCATATCGGCGCGGCATGCAGGCGATCCTCCGCGGCGCCGGAGACGCCTTTCTGCTCGGCTGCAATCATCCGGTGTGGCCGTCGCTTGGACTCGTCCACGGTTCGCGCAGCTCGAACGACATCAAGCGCAGCTGGGATCGCGTGATGACGACGGCGCGCCAGAACCTGAGTCGCAATTGGCAGAACGGCCGTCTCTGGTGGAACGATCCCGACGCCGTCGTGCTCTCGGACGAACTGACGGACGCGGAATGCCGCTTTCACGCGACCGCAATGTTCGCGAGCGGCGGCATGATGTTGTCCGGCGACGACCTCACGACGTTGCCGGCGCCGCGCGCGGCGATGCTGCGCAAGCTGCTGCCTGCCACCGGCGTCGCCGCCGAGTTCGACGATGAAACGCTGCGTGTCGGCCACGTGCGGCTGCCGGACGCCGACATGGTCTGTCTGTTCAACTGGGACGACGTCCCCCGAACCCTGACCGTGCGATTGCGGGCGGCCGGCGACGTCACTGACCACTGGACGGGCGAATCGCTGGGCCGCCGCCAGGGCGTCCTCTCGTTCGAAATGGAGCCGCGTTCGGCGCGTCTCCTGCGCACCGCCTGAACCGACCGTTCGTTGACCTGGGTCGATTGGCTTGACCAATCGACAGGCCCCACGTAAATGGTTGCCAACAGGCCGCGGCAATTGTAGTCTCCCCTCCGCAATCGAACAGGCTCTTACTTTAGCGATACAGTAAGTGCAATTTCTGCCAAATC
>Ga0070665_100001504_pt1 | contig 27130 bp, 29 predicted proteins | sample KBSS13metaG_FD_65862 | JGI IMG/M metagenome (GOLD analysis project Ga0070665, IMG submission 65862) | Switchgrass rhizosphere microbial communities from Kellogg Biological Station, Michigan, USA - KBS S1-3 metaG | ecosystem: Host-associated > Plants > Roots > Rhizosphere > Soil ... | reverse complement strand
CCAATCTTCCGGGGCCTAACCCGATACCGCCCGGGCGATCAGGAAAGCGACCGCGCCGGCGATGCCGCCGATCACCATCGTCTGCAATGACGAACGCAGCGCCCGGCTGCCGGTCAGCCATCCCTTGATCCCGCCGAACACGGCGAGCGCGAGAAGAGTCACGACGATCGACGCCTTCAGCGCATCGCCGAGATCGCGCACCAGCATATAGGGCAGCAGCGGGATCAGCCCGCCGACGATATAGGAAGCGCCGATCGTCAGCGCGCTGGCCGGGGCGCGGGCGGAATTCGGCTTCTCCAGCCCCAGTTCGAACCGCATCATGAAATCGACCCAGCGATGGCGGTCGCGCGCCAGCGCGTCGACCACGGTATCGGCCATCTGCGGGTCCAGCCCCTGCCCGGTCAGGATCAGCCGCACCTCCCGCCGCTCCTCGTCCGGCGTCTCCTCGGTCTCGCGCAGCTCACGGCGATATTCGGCACGGTAGTGCTCGGCGTCGGTCCGCGCGGCGAGATATCCGCCCAGCCCCATCGCAACCGCCCCTGCGGCAATCTCAGCCAGCCCGGCGGTGACGATGATGCCGCCGCCGACGGTCGCGCCGGTCAGCCCGGCGGCCAGCGCGAACGGCACGGTCAGCCCGTCCGACATGCCGATCACGACATCGCGGACGGTGTCGGAGGCCAGGAAGTGGAATTCGGAGTGCGCGGCCTTGGCCATATTCTTCAGACTTTCGATGGAAGATCAGATTGACGGAGGCGCCATAGGCGCGCAAGCAATCGCCGCATAACGGGAGGATGAGACGTTCGGCATGACCGGCTCAATCACCGTCACAGCCGCATCGCATTGACCGCGTAGTGTCGGCCCGCAACACACAGAAAGAGGGAGCCCCCATGATAACCGTCTATCACCTCGAAAACTCCCGCTCCGAACGGGTCATCTGGCTGATGGAGGAGTTGGGGCTGGCTTACGACCTGCAGCGCTTCGACCGCGAGCCGACGATGCGCGCGCCGGATTCGATGAAGGCGATCAACCCGCTGGGCAAAGCGCCGATGATCAGGGACGGCGAGACGGTGGTCATCGAGTCCGGCGCGATCATCGAATATATCACCAACCGGCATGGCGGCCGGCTGGCGGTGGGCGTGAACTCGCACAATTACGGCCGCTATCTGCAATGGATGCACTTCGCCGAAGGCACGGCGATGGGCCGCTTTATCCTGAACCTCTTCGTTGGCGGCTTCTTCCCCGGTATTGACCCAGACTCGCCGCTGGTCGGTATGGCCAAGCAGGGCAGCGCGGAACTTCTCGCCTATCTCGACGGCGAACTGGCCAAGAGCCCCTACTTCGCCGGCTCCGACTTCACCGCCGCCGACATCATGATGATGTATTGCTTCGGCATCGTCCGCAGCCCGGTGATGAACACCGACTTCAAGCAATACCCCAACATCGCCGCCTATATCGCCCGCATCGAGGCCCGCCCCGGCTATAAGAAGGCAATGGCGATCGCCAATCCGAAGAAGGCTTAGCCGCCGGTCAGCTCCGTATCGATCGGCACCTGATCCAGCTCGACGCCGGCGGTCTCCAGCAGGCGGCTGACGGTCATGTAGAGGCCGATGACCAGGATCAGGTCGACCACGGCCTGGTCCGACAGGTGCCCGCGCACCGCCGCCAGCGTCGCGTCGCCGGCGCGGACGTTCAGGATCACATCGTCGGCGAACGCCATCACCGCCTGCTGGGCAGGCGTCAGCACGGGGTCCGGTCTGCCGGCCTTGATCGCCGCGATCTGCGCGTCGCTGAGCCCGATCTGCCGGCCCAGCCCCTCGTGATGGAAAACCTCGTAGGCGGACCTGGAGATATAGCCGACCCGCAGGATCGCCACCTCGCGCAGCATCGGGTCGAGGTCGGACGGCTGGTAGAAGCCGGCGGAGAACTGGCCGAAACCGTTGAACACCGGCTCCGACGCGTTGGCGACCATCCGCATGATGTTGATCGGCGCCCGTTCCAGCGTCGCGCGCACGGTGGCGGACAGCCTGGCGGGATCGGCATAGGGGATGCGGGTCATGGTGCGCAGGCCTCCGCTTGTTCGGTGGGGACGAAGCTGAAATTGGCAAGGACGACCTGCGCCACCGGATAGCGCCAGTTTTTTAGCCCGTCGCCGCGCGGCGGCGCAGGGCAGAGGCCGAGGGCGGAGTCCTGCTCAGTGCCTGGGCGGGTTTCGCTGGCGCCATATTTGAGCGCCCTGCCGAACGGGTTGAAGATCGTCAGCCGCATGCCGTAACCGTCGGCGAGGTCAGGCCGCTGCTCGAGCTTCACCGTCAGCGTTTTCTCGGGATGGGTGAGCTTGTCGACGTAGTGCAGATTGGTCGGACCGTTCGGGCCTTCGTCCGCCTCGACGAAGAACGTGTCTCCGGGCAGGACGATGATCTGGTCCTTCGTCACATAGGGGGTCTTGAGCGCGCTCTCATCCACCAAATCCGGGCTGTTCGGGATACGCAGATGGACGGAATGCCCATCCCGGCAGACCGTGCCTCTGCACATCTCGTACTGGATGTACTTCAGAATCGGATCGCTCGGCCTGAATAACACCGTTCGGCCGTTCACCTGGATCGGCACAGGCGGTCCGTCCGGCTTCTTGTCCGCGCAACCGGCAAGCGCCAGCAGCGCAAGCCCCGCTATAGCGCCCTGCAGCAGGCGTTCCACTATCTCGTCCCTCCCCTTTTTGTCCGGTCCTTATTGTTCGGCGTTCTGCGCCGTTCAGAACTCCAGGCAGATCTTGCCAAAGTGCTTCTGCGATTCCTGGTGACGGAAGGCATCGGCGATGCCGTCGAGACCGAAGCGCGAATCGATCACCGGCTTGATCCCGCTGGCGGCGATGGCGCGGTTCATGTCTAGCTGGTCTTTGCGGCTGCCGACCATGATACCCGTGACGCGGATCTGGCTGGAGAACAGGAGATAGGTCGGAACCTCCCCGCTGATGCCGGTCAAGACGCCGATCAGGGCGATATGGCCGCCCATGCGGCTGGCCCACATCGATTGGGTCAGCGTGCCCGGGCCGCCGACCTCAAGCACGTGATCGACGCCGCGGCCGCCGGTCATTTCCTTGATCTTCTTGCCCCATTTGGGCTCGGACTTGTAGTTCAGCACATGATCGGTGCCAAGCGCCTTCAGCCGCTCCAGCTTCTCGTCGGAGGAGGAGGTGGCATAGACCGTGGCCCCGGCCATCTTGGCGAATTGCAGCGCGAAGATCGACACGCCACCAGTGCCCTGGACCAGCACGGCGTCGCCGGGCTTGACCCCGCCGGCCACCACCAGCCCGCGCCAGGCGGTCAGGCCGGCGCAGGAGAGCGTCGCCGCCTCGGCATGGCTGTAGCCCGGCGGTGTCTTGGTAAAGGCCTGGGCCGGCACCGTGACATATTCGCGGGCATAGCCGTCGATCGTGTCGCCGGGAATACGGCGCGTCGTGTCCGGGGTGGCGTCATCCATCAGCCAGTCGGGATAGAACATGCTTGTGACATAGTCGCCGATGACAAACTCGGTCACCCCCTCGCCCACCGCCGCGACCTCGCCGGCGCCATCGGACATCGGGATACGGTTGTCGGCGGTCTTCAACTGGCCGATGGCGATGACATAGTCGTGATAGTTGAGCGAGCTGGCATGAAGGCGGACGGTGATCTCGCCCGCCTTAGGCGGCGGGGCATCGGGAACGTCGACCACGACCAGCTTGTCGAGCCCGCCCGGCGCCTTCAGCGTCACTGCCTTCATATCGATTTCCCCGATTTGGATGCTTGTACTGGCAACAAGACATACCATCGGGATCAATTGCTTATATACCCAAAATCGTCATGCCCGGGCTTGACCCGGGCATCCACGCGGTTCTACGCGCGCCGGTGCAGAAGGCTAGGCGTGGATGGCCGGGTCAAGCCCGGCCATGACGGTGAAGGTGGGGAAAACGCGATTTAAGCCTTACGGGAACAGCCCCCTGAGCCGCTTGCCTTCCCGCACTTTCTCCACACCGATCGCCATCGCAGCGGTGCGGTTGGAGATTTTCTCAGCCGCGGCGCGTTTTGTCACCTGGGAGAAGGCCATCTCCAGCAACCGGTAGAGCTTGTCGTTGACCTCGGTCTCGGCCCAGAACAGCTGCTGCAGGTCCTGCACCCACTCGAAATAGGAGACGATCACGCCGCCCGAATTGCAGAGGATGTCGGGGATGACGAAGATCTCGTCGCGGCGCTGGTCGAGGATGCGGTCGGCCTCTGGCGTCGTCGGGCCGTTGGCGCCCTCGGCCAGGATGCGGCACTTGATCCGCCCGGCATTCTCGCCGGTGATCACCTGCTCGACCGCTGCCGGTACCAGGATGTCGCAGGGCTGCTCCAGCAGCTCCATCGGATCGATCGCGAGCTGGTTCGACCAGCCCCTGAGCACGCCGCCATTGCCGGCGACGTAACGCTCGATCGCATCGATATCCAATCCCTTGGGATCATAATAGGCGGCGGTATGGTCGCTGATGCCCCGAATGGTCGAACCGGTGCGGCGCGCCAGGTTGATCGCGGTGACGCTGCCGACATTGCCGTAGCCCTGGACGATCGCGGTGGTGCCTTCCGGCTTGATCTTGAGCTGGTTGAGCGCGCGCTCGATCAGATAGACGACGCCACGCCCGGTCGCCTCGCGCCGGCCGGCGGTGCCGCCGACCGAAACCGGCTTGCCGGTCACGATCTCACTGACCGAGTGGCCGACATTGGTCGAATAGGTATCCATGAACCAGGCCATCACCTGCTCGTTGGTGCCCATGTCAGGCGCCATGATGTCGGTATGCGGCCCGACGAACGGGATCATCTCCTGCATATAGCGGCGGGACACCGCCTCCAGCTCACGCTTCGACAGTTTCTGCGGGTCGCAGGTGACGCCGCCCTTGGCCCCGCCATAGGGCAGGCCGGCCAGCGCGCATTTCCAGCTCATCCAGATCGACAGTGCCCCAACCTCGCCGATATCGACATTGGGGGCGAAGCGGACACCGCCCTTGGTCGGCCCAAGCGTCAGGTGATGCTGCACCCGATAGCCCTCGAACACCGCGGTCGACCCGTCGTCCATGTGGATCGGGATCGACACGGTGATGGCGCGCTTCGGGTAGAGCAGCCGGTCGCGCTCATCGAGTGGGATGCCCAGGTGATCGGCGATCGTGCCGAACTGTTCCTTCGCCATGGCGAAGACCGGGCCCGAATAGATTGTCATGAAAGTCCCCTGAGAATGAGCGAATGCGCCGCGCCGGGATCCGGGCGGCTTGGGTTGTTTTCCATAGAGTGAATGTAGCCGCCTCACTGCATGGCGTTCATGCATTCCCTACATGGCTGATTCTCGCCGGTTTTCCGGCGGATGCCCTGCGCTAACCCGCAGGAAAACGGCCCGTTCCGGCAAATCTGCGAAATTCGGCAACGATTTTCCTGCGCAAATTTGTTTCGGCCCTGTCCCCCAAATCCCGTCATTGCGAGCGCAAGCGAAGCAATCCAGAGTCGTTAGCCCAAGACCGATCGGTGAGGCCCTGGATTGCTTCGCTTCGCTCGCAATGACGGGTATAGGTCGTTGAACTTTGAAAAGGGGAAAACATGGCCGAGCAGGAATTCGCGGGCAAAGTGGCGCTGGTGACCGGCGGCAGCAGCGGGCTGGGGCGGACGACGGCGTTGGCCTTCGCCAAGGCCGGGGCCAAGGTCGCATTGGGCGATATCGCCGACGAGGGCGGACACGAGACCGTCCGCATGATCACAGAGGCCGGCGGCGAGGCGATCTATATCCATGCCGACATGCGCGATGAGGCGGCGATCGCGGCGATGGTGGGCCAGACTGTGGCCCGCTTCGGCCAGCTGGATTTCGCCTATAACAATGCCGGCATCTCAGGCGGGGCGCGGCCGGACGAGTTCTGGGACACCCCGATCTTCGACGACACCTTCGCGATCAATGCGCGCGGCGTGTTCCTGTGCATGAAATACGAGGTCGCGCAGATGCTGAAGCAGGACGGCGACGCCAGCGGATTTCGCGGCGCCATCGTCAACACCGCCTCGGTCGCCGGGGTGAACGGCACCGGCCACCCGTCCTATACCGGATCGAAGCATGCGGTGATGGGGCTGACCAAGTCGGCCGCCATGCTGTGCGCAACCCAGGGCATTCGCGTGAATGCGGTCTGCCCGGGCGCCATCGACACGCCGATGGTGCAGGGCGTGACAGCGCGCAACCCGGACAACGCCAAGCTGATCGCCAAGCTGCACCCGATGATGCGCATCGGCCAGCCGCAGGAGGTCGCCGACGCGGTGCTGTTCCTGTGCTCGGCCCGGGCCAGCTTCATCACCGGCCACCCGCTGGCGGTCGACGGCGGCACGCTGGCGCGATGAGCGAAACGTTCGCCTCGACTCTGTTCGCGGGCAAGGTCGCGCTGGTCACCGGCTCGACCTCCGGCATCGGCCTCGCGACGGCCGAGCTCATGGGCCAGGGCGGCGCCAGGGCGGTGATCCTGAACGGCCGGGACAAAGCCGCCGGCGAGGGCCAGCAGCTTCGGCTGGCGGTGCTGGCGCCCGGCACCGAATTCCGCTTCATCGCCGCCGACTATGCCGATCAAGGCCAGGTGGACGCGCTGTTCGCTGAGATCGAGGCCGGGTTCGGCGGACTGGACATACTGGTCCATACCGCGATCGGCGGCGGGCCACCCGACCTGTTCATGAAACTCGACCCGGCCGGCTGGCAGGCGACGCTGGAAGGCAAGCTGATCAGCCTGATGCGCTGCTGCCATAAGGCGATCCCGATGATGCAGGCGAGGGGCGGCGGCGCGATCGTCTCGGTCGCCTCGGACGCGGCCAAGCTGGCGACGCCGGGCGAATCGGTGATCGGCGCGGCCTTCGCCGGCAACGCCATGTTCGTGAAGACGCTGGCGGTCGAGCTCGCCCGCCACAAGATCCGCGCCAATGTCGTGACGCCCTCGATCACCCGCAACACCAAGACCTACGATGCGGTGATGGCGGGCGAATTCAGCCGCAGGCTGTTCCAGAAAGCCGAGAGCCGTGCCCGCCTGGGCGTGCCGGTGCCGGAAAACGTCGCCCCGATCATCGCCTTTTTGGCCAGCCCGCTGGCCTCCCACATCACCGGGCAGGTGGTGAGCGCGAATGGTGGGATTTCGGTGGCTTAAGGCCGACTAGCGTCGCCCCACCCGCCGCAGCACATAATCCGCCAGCAGCGCCTCGGTCCGGGCGGTGAAATGGACCATGCCGACCAGCATGTAGGTCTGGTCCGCATCGGGTGATTTCCATTTCGTGGGCGTCGCGTAACAGTCAGGTCCCAGTGCGGTCGGGGTTTGGCAGGCGTCCTCGTTCATCGGATGCTTGAACCCATGGGCGGCGGGATTTGCGGCCAAATCGGCAAAGAAGGCGCGTGTATCGACGGGAATGATCCTGGGATCGCGCTGCAGCGCCGCACGCGCGGTTGCGTTGAAATCCTCGGTCAGGCCTGTGAGAAGCGGATTCGCCTGGATGAAACCGGTCGCCCCCAGGTCGTACAGGTTGAGCACCACAATCCGCTTGGCGCCGTTGTCGAGCATGCGCCGGACCAGGACGGCAAGGTCCTTGGCCGCCTGCTCGACCACTGCCCTGGTGGCGCCGAAAGTGGCGGTGTCACCCTTGCCCAGCGCGGTGTTCATCTTGAAGAAATTGATCAGCACGTCGTTGGTGCCGAGATAGACCGTGACCAGCTGATCGTCGGTGAACTGCCCATGCTCGGCGAGAAACCGGTCGAGCTGCACGGTGCCGGGAATCGGCGGCTGACCGGGCTTGCCGATCGCGGTTCGGGCGCCACCCTGGGCATAGCAGAGCCCGCCCGCACGCGCTTCCAAGCCATCGGCGTGCGGGACATCCGGCTTGCCGACCCAATTTGGACCGAGATCGTAACCGTAATGGCGGGCGACAATCTGATTCCAGATCGGCGAGGGCGCCGTGGTCGGCTTGAAGCCGAAGGCGCCGCAATCGGACAGGCTGTCGCCAAACGATACGACCTCGCGGATCGGCGGCTGGCCGCCGGCCTGCGCCGCACCGCCAAGGCAGAGCGCGGCCAAACAGAACACTAGAATGGACCGCATTTTCTTTCCCTTCATTATGGTTCGCTGCCCCGTTCCCGCCTGGCCTGCGCGGTCCGCGGCGTTGCCAGCAGCAGGTTGGTTTCCGATGCCGTGATGCCGGGAATTAGCCGGATGCGGCGCAGCACGGCGTCGAGTTCGGTCAGGCTTTGGGTGCCCAGTTCGACGATCAGGTCCCATTTGCCGTTGGTGGTGTGGATGGCGCTGACCTCGGTGAAGCCGGCCAGCGCGTCGACGATACGGTCGGCCGCGCGGCCCTCGATCTCGATCAGGGTGAGGCCGCGCACCGGCAGCGAGACGACGTCCGAGCGCAGGATCGGCGTATAGCCGACGATCTCGCCATCGCGCTCCAGCCGGTCCATGCGCGCCCGAACGGTCGCGCGCGACAGGTTGAGATCAAGCGCGAGGTCTGAGACGCTGCGCCGGCCGTTCTTGCGCAGCAGTGCGATCAGGCGGCGGTCGATATCGTCCATGGGTCACCAGAGTGGCGGAAAGCGCTGCCGTTTTGGTAAAATCAACACCGCTTTCTGGCAATATTCCATATTCATTTCGCCAGAAGCCACCTCTATTTCTGTGGAACAGCATAAAAACGGCATAAAGGAGACCTCATCGATGACCATGCCCCCTTGCATCCTTATCGGCGTTCCGGTTCAGCAAGGTACGGGCAGGCTTGGCTGCGACATGGGGCCGAGCGCGTTCCGCGCCGCCGGCCTGACCGGAGCGCTGACCGACCTGGGGCTGACGGTCATCGATCGCGGAAATCTTTCGCCCGCGCCGGTCCGCGATGTCAGCCATCCCAACACAGCGATCAAGTCGCTGCCGGAAATCGTCGCCTGGATCGAGGCGGTGACCGACGCGGTCTATCGCGAGGGCGCCAACGGCATGCCGATCGTGCTCGGCGGCGACCATAGTTTGGGCGCCGGTACACTGGCCGGCCACGCAAAGCGCGCCGCCGAGCTGGGCCGGCCGTTGTTCGTGCTGTGGCTGGACGCCCATGTCGATTTCCACACGCTGGATTCGACGGTCAGCGGCAATCTGCACGGCGTCCCTGTCGCCTATGCCACCGGCCGGGAGAGCTTCGAAGGCATCTATCCGCCGCTCGCCGTGCCGGTGAAGCCGGAGAATATCTGCATGATGGGCATCCGCAGCGTCGACCCGGCCGAGCGGACCGCGATCGCCAATACCGGCATCACCGTGTTCGACATGCGCGCGATCGACGAGCATGGCGTGGCCCGCCTGCTGTCCGGCTGGCTGGACAGCGTGGCCGCTGCGAACGGCCTGCTGCATGTCAGCTTCGATGTCGATTTCCTCGATGACGGCATCGCGCCGGGCGTCGGCACGACGGTGCCGGGCGGCGTCACCTTCCGCGAAGCGCATCTCGTGATGGAGATGCTGTGCGACAGCGGGCTGGTGACCAGCTTGGACCTGGTCGAGCTGAACCCCTTCCTCGACGAGCGAGGCCGCACCGCCCTGCTGATGGTCGATCTTGCCGCCAGCCTGATGGGCCGCCGCGTGCTGGACAGGCCGACAAGGAGCTATTGACCCCATGTCCCGCAAGCTCCCCCCAAGAAAGACCCCAAGAAAGACGTTGAATCTCGTCCCGTTCGTCAGCGTCGATCATATGATGAAGCTGGTGCTGACCATCGGTATCGAGCGTTTCCTGGTCGAGTTGGCCGCCGCGATCGAAAGCGACTTCAAGCGCTGGGACGCTTTCGACAAGACGCCGCGGCTGGCCTCGCACAGCCCCGACGGCGTGATCGAGCTGATGCCGACCAGCGACAAGGCGACCTATGGCTTCAAATATGTGAACGGCCATCCGAAGAACATGCGCGACGGGCTGCAGACCGTCACCGCCTTCGGCGTGCTGGCCGATGTCGCCAGCGGCTATCCGCTGCTGCTGACCGAGATGACCATCCTGACCGCGCTGCGCACCGCCGCGACCTCGGTGCTGGCCGCCAAATATCTGGCACCGAAAGGCGCCAGGACGATGGCGGTGATCGGGAACGGGGCGCAGGCGGAGTTCCAGGCCATCGCCTTCAAGGCGCTGCTCGGCATCGACCGGCTGCGCCTCTATGACATCGACCCGACGGCGAGCGAGAAATGCGTGCGCAACCTGGCCGGGTTCGGCTTCGACATCACCGTCTGCGGGTCGGCTGAGCAGGCTGTCGAGGGGGCGCAGATCGTCACCACCGTCACCGCCGACAAGCAATATGCAACGATCCTGACCGACAACATGGTCGGCGCCGGCATCCACATCAACGCGATCGGCGGCGACTGCCCGGGCAAGACCGAGCTGCACGCCGATATTCTGAAGCGCGCGGCCATCTTCACCGAATACACGCCGCAGACCCGGATCGAAGGCGAAATCCAGCAGCTTGCCGCCGACCACCCCGTGACCGAGCTCTGGCAAGTGATCGCCGGCCTGGCCACAGGCCGGCGGGACGCGCGGCAGATCACGCTGTTCGACTCCGTCGGCTTCGCGATCGAGGACTTCTCAGCGCTGCGCTATGTCAACGAGCAGCTCCGCGCCACCGGGCTCTATGAGGAGCTGGACCTGCTGGCCGACCCGGACGAGCCGCGCGACCTGTTCGGCATGCTGCTGCGCGCCGCGCCGGTGCAGACGGCGGCATGACCTCAGAGCAAGGCAGCTAAAGCCTCAGTCGTTTGCCTCGGACTGCGCTTTCAGTTAGGAACCGGCTGCGTTTTCATTGCTGCATTGCGGAAGTCGATGAGTCCTTCGGACGGCCCCCCAGTGGACGGCCCCCCCATGGACGGCCCTTTGGCCTCCTATCATGAACGTATCGCGTCGGGGACGCTCGAGCCCGATTCCGCGCAGGAAAGCGCCGCGGCGCGGTTGGATGCCCTCTGGCGGGAGCTCGCCGCACAACCACCCCAGCCCGGCTTTTTTGGCCGCCTGTTCGGCGAGAAGCCGGTAAGCCCGCGCGGGCTCTATCTCTGGGGTCCGGTCGGGCGCGGCAAGACCATGCTGATGGACCTGTTCTTCGACGCCGCTACAGAGCCGAAGAAGCGCCGCGTCCACTTCGCCGCCTTCATGCTGGAGGTCCATGGCCGTCTGCATGTCCTGCGCGGCCAGGGCCACGGCGACGCGGTCGATATCCTGGCCAAGGAGATCGCGGGCGATGTCCGGCTGCTCTGCTTCGACGAGTTCCAGATCACCGACATCGCCGACGCGATGGTGCTGGGCCGGTTGTTCACCGGCCTGTTCGCCGGCGGGGTGATCGTCGTCGCGACGTCCAACACCGTACCCGACAATCTCTACAAGGACGGGCTGCAGCGCGCCCTGTTCCTGCCTTTCATCGCGCTCTTGAAGACCAAGGTCGATGTCTTCGAAGTCGCCGGGCCGAACGATCATCGCCAGGGCCGGCTGCATGGGCGGCGCGTCTATCTGGTGCCGGCCGACGAGGCGGCCGAGGCTGAGCTGGGCCGCATCTTCCGCGACCTGGCGGCCGGCGCGGCGCCGCATCCGGCGACCGTCGCGGTCGAGGGCGGACGGCGCCTCGATATCCCCAAGGCCGGTCCCAAGGTCGCCTGGTTCGAGGCGTCGGATCTGATCAGCGAGGCGCTGTCGGCCGCCGACTATCTGGCGCTGGTCCAGCATTACGACACGGTGATGATCTCGCACCTGCCCCGGCTGGCATCCGACCAGCGCAACGAGGCGCGGCGGCTGATCACGCTGGTCGACGTCCTCTACGACAACGGCACGCGCCTGATCGCCAGCGCCGACTGCCTGCCCGAGTTTCTCTATTCCCAAGGCCTGCACGCGACCGAATTCGAACGAACCGCCAGCCGCCTGATAGAAATGCAGTCGGAGGACTGGGTTCATGCTCGGGAAGAGCGTGAACCAGCCCTTACGAAGGCAGCGGAATGAATGGCGTCGCGCTTCGGCTGGCTTAGAACCTACATCACCATCGGCGCGACGCAGGGCGTCATCCTGGCGGTCCCTGCCTGGCAGACCGCGCTGACCGGCAAGTCGATGCCGCATAACTGGCCGGAGGCCAAGCCGCTGCTGTTCGACCTGGCGATGGCCACCGGCCATGGCGTGCTCAGGACCTATAGCTGGCTACCCAGCGCGATCTACCATATCGGCTTCCACGGCTGGGCCTTTCAGCACTGGCTGTTCGACGGGTGGTGACCCGCCTGGCGGTCAGAAGCCCGGGATGTTTCCGGTTTCCCAGAAGGCGCGCAGCGAGGCGATCTTGCCGTCGGGCGTCGCCTTGTAGCAGATCACGCACGGCAGCTGGAACGCCGCGCCGCTGGCCTGGGTGATGTGGAGCGTGACCACGTTCGCCACCTCGTCACCACACAGGTGCGACTGATGCACTTCGAACGTCACGTCCTTATTGGGGGCGATCGCGGTATCGTAGAAGTGGGTGACGCCGGCCTTGCCGTGATGGCCCTTGCCCTCGGGATCGAAGACCGACGGGCCGACCGGATCCTGTACAACGGCATCGTCAGCGAACAGCGCGATCCAGCCGTCGCGGTCATGCGCCTTGATCCGCTCAGCCGACATCCGTGACAAATCGCGCGCCGTGACCATGTGCTTCCCCCGTGTGAATGGCGGCGGCACGATAGAGAGGTACGCGCGCGCTGACCAGACCTACCGCCTCAATCTACTTCCCGGATCTACCTTGTTTGGCTACCTCGACTGACTTCCCTCCGACAAAACTCCCGCGTCCGGAGCGTTATCTTTCTTCTCGCTTTCAAAAGGTTACCCGCAACCGGTCAAAAATCGGGATACTATCCCCGGGGAGTACATCTGGGAGTACATCGACTTGCTCCATGCAGCCTTCCCGTGTATAAGCGCGCCCTTCGGGTGGCGAGGCCGGGTTTCGACCCTACAATGGCATGCCCAACCACCTTTTCTGCGCCCTTCGGGGCGTCATCCATCAGGGATCGAAAATGCCTAAATTGAAGTCGAAGAGCGGCGCCAAGAAGCGCTTCTCGCTCACCGCCACTGGCAAGGTGAAGTTCAAGGGCGCGTACACCGCCCACCGTATGGTCAGCAAAAGCAAGCAGGCCAAAGTGCGCAACAAGGGCACTCATATTCTGAGCGAGTCCGATGCGTACAAGGTCAAGCGTTATTGGCTGGCATAAGGAGGGCATGACATGGCACGCGTAAAACGGGGTGTTACCACCCATGCTCGTCACAAGAAGATTCTCGATCTCGCCAAGGGCTATCGCGGCCGTGGCTCGAAGGCCTATCGCGTCGCGATCGAGAAGGTCGAGAAGGGGCTGCAATACGCCTATCGCGACCGCCGCAACAAGAAGCGCGAGTTCCGTGGCCTGTGGATCCAGCGCATCAATGCCGCCTCGCGGATGAACGGGCTGACCTATTCACAGTTCATGGACGGGCTGCACAAGGCCGGCATCGAGGTCGACCGCAAGGTCCTGGCCGACATCGCGGCGCAGGAGCCGGATTCGTTTAAGCTCTTGGTCGACCAAGCCAAGACGGCACTGGGCGGAGCGGCAGCCCAGGCTGCCTGAACCACCAACCAGACGATCACATTAAAAAGGGGCCGCTCTTGCGAGGGCCCCTTTTTTCGTGTCTTTCGGCGAGCCACGGATGAAATGGTAGACGTGCGATGACAGACCTTACGGACGATCTGGGCGCCTTGCGCGCCGAATTGCTGAAACGCGTGGCCGATGCGGGCGACGAGGCGGCGCTAGAGCAGGTCCGCGTCGAGACGCTGGGCAAGAAGGGCGTCGTCACGCTCCGTATGGCGAGCCTGGGCCAGGTCGCGCCGGAACGGCGGCGCGAGGTCGGGCAGGCCAATAACGAGCTCAAGAACGCGGTCACCCAGGCCATCGCCGAGCGCCAGGCGGTCCTCGGCAAGGCCGCCCGGGCGGCCAAATTGGCGGCGGAGCGGATCGACGTCACCCTGCCGGTGGCGCCGGAGGCTGAGGGCCACATCCACCCGATCAGCCAGACGATCGAGGAGATCGCCCAGATCTTCGCCGAGATGGGCTTCACCATCGCTGAAGGACCCGAGATCGAGAACGACTTCAACAACTTCACCGCACTCAACATGCCGGAGGACCATCCGGCGCGGCAGATGCACGACACCTTCTATCTGCCGCCCGGCGCCGATGGCACGGCGCGGGTCCTGCGCACCCACACCTCCCCGGTGCAGGTGCGCACGATGATGAGCCAGAAGCCGCCGATCCGCATCATCGCACCGGGGCGGACCTATCGCTCGGACTATGACATGACCCACACGCCGATGTTCCATCAGGTGGAAGGGCTGGTCATCGACGAATCCACCCATATGGGCCATCTGCGCGGCTGCCTGATCGAGTTCCTGCGCGCCTTCTTCCAGATCGACGACCTGCCGCTGCGCTTCCGCCCCAGTTTCTTCCCCTTCACCGAGCCATCGGCCGAGATCGATATCGGCTGCTCGCGCAAGGGCGGGCAACTAAAGCTCGGCAATTTCGGCGACTGGCTGGAAATCGGCGGGTGCGGCATGGTGCATCCGAAGGTGCTGGAGAATTGCGGGATCGATCCGACCCGCTATCAGGGCTTCGCCTTCGGCATGGGGATCGAGCGCATGGCGATGCTGAAATACGGCATCCCGGACCTGCGCACCTTCTTCGATGCCGACCTTCGGTGGCTCCGCCACTACGGCTTCTCCTTCCTCGACCAGCCGAGCCTCGGGCTCGGCCTGACGCGGTGACGCGGACATGAAATTCACGCTTAACTGGCTGAAAGACCATCTCGACACCACGGCCTCGCTGGACGAGATCGCCACGACCCTGACCCGCATCGGGCTGGAGGTCGAAGGCATCGAGAACCCGGCCGAGGCGCTGGCCCCCTTTGTCGTCGGCGAGGTTGTCGAGGCGGTGCAACACCCGAACGCCGACCGGCTGCGCGTCTGCCAGGTCAATATCGGCAAAGACCAGCTGGTCGAGGTGGTCTGCGGCGCGCCCAATGCGCGGGTGGGGCTGAAGACCGCCTTTGCCGCGCCGGGCAGCGTCATACCGGCGACCGGGGACGTGCTGAAGGTCGGCGCGATCCGCGGCGTCACCTCGAACGGCATGCTGTGCTCGACCCGCGAGCTCAAGCTGGGCGAGGACCATGACGGCATCATGGAACTGCCCGCCGATGCCGTGCCCGGCGCGCCGATCGGCCCGCTGCTGGGGCTGGACGATCCTGTCATCGAGATCAACCTGACGCCCAACCGCGCCGACTGCGCCGGCGTCCGCGGCGTCGCCCGCGACTTGGCGGCAGCCGGGCTGGGCACGCTGAAGCCGCTGACCGTCGAACCGGTGTCGGCTGCCTTCGACGGCCAGCTTGAGGTGGTGATCGAAGATCAGACCGCCTGCCCGCTGTTCCTCGGCCGCACCGTGCGCGGCGTGAAGAACGGACCGAGCCCGAAATGGCTGCAGGACCGGCTGACCGCCATCGGCCTCAGGCCCATTTCGGCGCTGGTCGACATCACCAACTACTTCACCTTCGACCGCAACCGGCCGCTGCATGTGTTCGACGTCGCCAAGGTGAATGGGCATACGCTGACCGTGCGTTCGGCGCGTGACGGCGAGACGATTTCGGCGCTGAACGGCAAGGACTACACGCTCCAGCCCGGCATGACGGTGATCGCAGATGCCGAGGGGGTCGAGAGCCTGGGCGGCATTATGGGCGGCATGGCGAGCGGCTGCGAGGCGGACACGCACGACGTCTATATCGAGTGCGCCTTGTTCGACCCCAAGCGCACCGCCGCCACCGGCCGGACCCTGCAGATCAATTCCGACGCCCGCTATCGCTTCGAACGCGGACTGGACCCTGCCGCGGTGATGGATGGCATGGAAGCAGCCACACGGATGGTGATCGAGCTGTGCGGCGGCGAGGCCAGCGAGGTCGTGATCGCCGGCGCGGTGCCGCCATGGCAGCGCCTGATCAAGCTTCGGTCAAGCCGTGTTGCATCCCTTGGCGGCGTCGAGGTTTCGGGGCGTCGGCAAGTTGAGATTTTGACCGCGCTCGGCTGCGTCGGGATCGCCTACGATCTTTCCGAGGAAGCAACGGATAGCTTCATCGTGGACGGAGAACTCTCGCCGTCGAAGGATATGGCTGACTATGCAGAGTCCTTCTCCATCCCAATCCCCTCCTGGCGCGCCGACATCGAGGGCGAGGCCGATCTGGTCGAAGAGGTGCTGCGCATCGAAGGCTACGACAAGATTCCCGAGACGCCCCTGCCCCGCCTTTCCGCCATCGCCAAGCCGGCGGTCGACGTCGCGCAGCGCCGCGTCTTTTGGGCCAAGCGCCTGCTCGCCAGCCGCGGGCTGGAGGAGGCGGTCACCTGGTCCTTCATGGACAAGAAAATCGCCACGCTGTTCGGCGCGGCCGAGAGCCTGGAGCTGGTCAATCCGATCAGCGCCGACCTGTCGGTCATGCGCCCGTCGATCCTGCCCAACCTGATCGCGGCAGCCAGCCGGAATGCCGCGCGCGGCTATCCCGACGCCGCTTTGTTCGAGGTCGGCCCGGTCTTCGCGGAAGCCGGCCAGTCCACAATCGCCACCGGCATCCGCACCGGCCAGTCGCGCGGGCGGCACTGGACCGGCAAGGCCAAGACGGTCGATGCGTTCGACGCCAAGGCCGATGCGCTGGCCCTGCTGGAGTCGCTTGGCCTCGATACCGCCAAGCTGGTGACCGACACCAACCCGCCGGATTGGTTCCATCCCGGCCAGGCCGGTGTGCTGAAGCTGGGGCCGACCGTGCTCGCCACCTTCGGCACGATCCATCCCGATATCCTGGATGCGATCGGCTTCGAGGATGCGTGCGTCGGTTTCACCGTCGATCTGGGCGCCGTGCCGCTGCCGCGCCGCAAGGGCACCGAGCGGCCGCAGCTCGTACTGTCGCCGTTCCAGCCATTGAAGCGCGACTTCGCCTTCATCGTCGCCGAGACGGTGACCGCCGATAAGCTTCTCCGGGCCGTCCGCGGGGCCGACAAGGCGATGATCGTCGACGCTCGTCTGTTCGACGTCTATACCGGAACGGGCATTGCGCCGGGGATGAAATCCCTGGCGGTCGAGGTGACCTTGCAGCCGGCCGAGCGCACCCTGACCGATGCCGAGATCGAGGCGGTGGCCGCGCGCATTGTCGCGGCGGCAACCAAGGAGACCGGTGCGACGTTAAGAGGATGACGTTTTAACCTAAGAGGATCGGGAAATGAGCGACAAGATCGCGGAACTGCACGAGAAGGCCCAACAGTACGCCGACAAGTACAAGGACCCTGAACTGCACGATTTCATGCTCTCCGTGTCGCACGAATTGGAAGAGGCGGAGATGCTGCGCCACCATTTCGGCTATTTCCTGATGCACGCCCAGGCGATCCTGCCGCACGACGTCCAGCCGCGCCACTTCAAGGAAGCGCTGGCCCGGGCGAAGAAGGTGCTGGGCAAGTAGTTTTCGTCATTGCGCAGCAATCCGGAGCCATTTGCCACAATCCTTGGCTCTTGGCCCTGGATTGCTTCGCCGCTACGCTTCCCGCAACGACAGGTATAGGGGAAGCGCATCATGGATCTGGGCCTCAAAGGCAAAACCGTCATCGTCACCGGCGGCTCGGGCGGCATCGGCCGTGGGCTGCTGATGGAATTCGCCCGCGAGGGCTGCAACGTCGTCAACGCCTCCCGCGATATGAAGATCGGCGCTGAGATCGAGGCCGACGCCAAGGCGCAGGGCCTTGCCGGCACGATCGTCTCGATCAAGACCGACATCACCGACCGCAAGAACGTCGACGCCCTGGTGGCGGCCACGCATGAGCGCTTCGGCCTGGTCGATGTGCTGGTCAACAATGCCGGCGGCGTCGCCGCCCAGTCGCCCTTCGAGCAGCTGTCGGAAGAGACCCGCAAATGGGAGCTGGCGCTGAATGTCGACGGCGTCGTCAACTGCTGCCAGGCGGTGGCGGAGGATATGCTGTCCCGCGCCAAGGGCAGCATCGTCAATGTCGGCTCCAATTCGAGCCTCTTGGGCGAGGCGGCGCAGCAGGTGGTGCATTACGGCGCCACCAAGGGCTTTGTGAACAGCTTCAGCAAGGCCCTGGCCTATGAGTGGGGGCCGAAGGGTGTGCGGGTGAACAACATCGCCCCCGGCTGGATCGTGCCCTACAAGAACGAGGATGTCGGTCCCGGCAGCTTCTGGAACCGTCTGGTCGTCGACAATCGCGGCAAGCCCGAGCAGATGCAGGAAGCGCTGGACGCCGGCCATCTCCAGAACATGGCCAACCTGCCGATCCGCCGCCTGGGCCGGCCCGAGGACATCGCCTATCTGGCCCTGTTCCTGGCCTCCGACGTCTCCAGCTACATCACCGGCCAGCTGATCAGCGTCTCGGGCGGCGTCTATATGCCGTGACCGGAGGGCCGGGCCGTGAAACGCGTATCTTTCAACGCCGCCCTTAGAAGCCCCGTGCTGTGGTTCAGCATCAGCGCGGTGATCCTTGCCCTGGTGGTCGCGACGACCGGACCGCCGATGCCGCCGCTCGCGGTCCAGCGCGGCATAGGGGCATTGTACCGGCATAAATATAAAGAGGCGCTCGAGCTTCTGACGCCCTACGCCGAAGGCGGCGACACGACCGCTCAGTTCACGCTGGCAACGATGTCGTCGAGCGGCTGGGGCGTGACGCGCAGCGACAGCGAGGCGTTCAAATGGTACCGACGCGCCGCCAACGGAGGCTCGAGGCTCGCCCAGGTCGGGATTTTCTATAAGAACAGCCGTACCGTGACCAAAGACGACGCCGAGGCAGCCAAGTGGTTTCGGTTGGCTGCCGAGCGAGGAGAGGCGGAAGCGCAGTACGATCTCGGTATCATGTACGAGACTGGACGCGGCGTCCCCCAGGATATCCACGAAGCGGCCAGCTGGTATAGGAAATCCGCTGCGCAGGAGGATGCTCAAGCCCAGAACAATCTGGCCCTTCTCTATATGCGTGGCGACGGCGTGCAGCAGGACTTCGCTGAGGCGCGCAAATGGTTCGGCGAAGCCGCGGATCGCGCCAACGCGCAGGCGATGATCCATCTCGCCGAGATCTATCTGAACGGGCAGGGCGTCGCCCCGGACAGGATCGAGGCCTACAAATGGTATGTGATCGCGAGCCGCTATTGCGACATGCTGATGCGGAAAAGCTGTCCGGAGATCACCCGCGACGGCGACAGTTTTAAGGCCGGGCTGACCCCCGACGACATCCGCACGGCGACTTTGCAGGCGCAGAACTGGAAACCGAAATTCGCCTGGGTCGACGCCCGATGACGGGCGGGTGCAACCGTTCATATCCATCCTGGCCGTAGGAACCCGCCGGACATGAGTTCAGACACCGGCCGCTGGCGGAACATTCTCGACGAGCTGGCGCGGCGGCGCGACACCGCCCATTCGATGGGTGGTGAGCGCGTCGCCAAGCACCATGCCTCCGGCAAGCTAGATGCGCGACAGCGCATCGCACTGCTATTCGACCCCGGCACATTCACCGAGATCGGCGCCTTCGCCGCCGGGCTGAGCGAGTACGGCGACACCCCAGCCCCGGCCGACGGGCTGGTGGCCGGTTTCGGGGTCATCGACGGACGGCCTGCCCTGGCGGGGGCGGAGGATTTCACCGTGCTGGCCGGGTCGATCGGCGATGCCGGTGCGGCCAAGCGCTATCGCCTGACCGAGCTGGCGGCGCAGGAGCGCGTGCCCCTGGTCTTCATGCTGGAGGGGGCAGGCCATCGGCTGACCAATACACATGCCGGGCGCGGCCCGAACGACCTGCAGGGGCTGGCCGACCTTTCTGGCAAGGTGCCGATGGTCTGCTTGGTGATGGGCCCCTCCGCCGGACATGGCGCGCTGACTGCGCCGCTGTCGGATTTCGTTGTGATGACCGAGGCAGCGTCGCTGTTCACCGCCGGGCCGCCGCTGGTCAAGGCTGCGATCGGCGAGACGGTGACCAAGGAACAGCTTGGCGGGCCGCAGGTGCATGTCGCCCTGTCAGGCGTCGCGCATAACCTTGCCGCCGACGATGCCCCCGCTATCGCCATGGCGCGGCGGTATCTCTCCTATTTTCCGCTGAATGCTTGGGCCGCGCCGGCCCGGCTGGAGGGACCGGACACCGAGCCGTGTCCGCTGAACGATATCCTCTCGATCATCGACCCCGATCCGCGCGTGCCCTTCGCCATGCGCCAGGTGCTGGAGTTGCTGGTCGATGCCGGCAGCTTGTTCGAGGTGCAGCCGCAGTTCGGCGCTTCGCTGATCGCCGCGCTGGGGCGGATCGGCGGGCACAGCGTCGCCATCGTCGCCAACGATCCATCAGTGCGCGCCGGCGCGGTCGATTCCGATGCCGCCGACAAGGCCGCCCATTTCCTCGACGTCGCCGGCGCCTTTCATCTGCCGGTGGTGTTCCTGGCCGACACGCCGGGCGTGATGGCCGGCACGGCGGCGGAGAAATCCGGCGTGCTGCGCCATGCCGCGCGCATGTTCGTCGCCCAGCATCGGCTGAAGGTGCCGAAGCTGCATGTCACCCTGCGCAAGGCGTTCGGCTTCGGCTCGTCGATCATGGCGATGAACCCGTTCGACAACCAGACGGTCTCGCTCGCCTTCCCCGCCATCAGCCTGGGTGCGATGCCGGCGGCGAGCGGCGCGGCGGCGGCCAAGCTGGATGCGGCAGCCCGCGCAAGGGCCGAAGCCGAGCAGGCCGGCGGCGCCTATCACATCGCCGACAAGATGGGCTTCGACGACATCATCGACCCGCGCGACCTGCGCAACGCACTGATCCTGGGCCTCACGCTCACCGCCGGCCGCACAGGCCCGTTCGAACCCGTACGGCTTGGCGGCATCACCCCTTAAGGCGCCAGCAGCGCGTTCTTCGCCGTGACGTCGAACGAGCCGAGACCGGTGGTGAGGTCGTAGTTCGGCAGGGCGGTATAGAGGCCGTTCACCCCGGTCAGCACGTCATGGAAGCCGTCGACCGGCCTTGTGACGCCGGAAGGAACGCCGCTCGGCACGCCGAGGAAGACCGGATAGCCGGCATAGAGCTTCGCCGAGGCATGGCCGAGCTGGTTCCCGTGGGCGCTTTGCAGCCGCGCCCAGACGCCGGCAGCGAGCGGCGAGGACAGGCTGGTGCCGCCGATCACCTCGGTCGCGCCGTTCACATAGACGATCGCGCCGGTATTGGGATCGGCATCCATTGAGACGTCGGGCAGCGCCCGCAGGCCCAGCAGGCTGGTGGGCACGATGTTCTTCTGCCAATCGGACGAGGTTTCGAACACGCTCAAGCCGCCGCCCCCGGCATACCAGGCGATCTCACCCGAATAGGACCCGTCCGCATTGCTGAGCAGGGTCGTTCCGCCGACAGCGACGACATAGGGCGACGACGCCGGATAGGAGACGAAGGGCGCCCCGACCGGAACGCCGTTCGGCGTGCCGACCGAGCAGAAGGAGCCGGTGTCGCCGCTGGAGGCGAACATCGTCTGCCCCTGGACCGCGCCCTGGAGGAAGACCTGGTCGCTCGCGGCCATCGACCCGTCGAGATAGGAGGAGAACTCGCAGCCGCCGAACGAGGCATTGGCGACCGGGGCGACATCGTCGGTGACCCAGGCGTTGAACTCCAGCGTCGTGTCCTCGTCGGTCAGCGAGCCTACGGCGTAGATGTAGAGCTGCTTCACGTTACCGGCCATGCCGGTCGTGTACTGGGTATCCAGGTCCCATTCGTCGGCGCCGGACGTGTCGGTGCTGGGCGTGCCGACCGGAACGATGGAGACCGGCACCGCCGGCAGGCCGTTGGCGGTCTCGAACTGGCGCAGATCGCCGATGACGCTGGAGACATCGCCCTCCGCCATCACCGCGATGGCGGTCTGGGTCGCCGCCGGGACGCTGCCGACATTATAGGTCTGCCAATAGGTCGCCGAATCGTAGGTGAGGCGGAGGCATGTCGGCGTCGCGATATCGCACGGCGTCACCGCCTTGGGATGCATCTCGGGCGCGACATTGTTGAGGCCCAGGACCGACAACACGATCCCGTTCAGCGTGGCCGGAACCTGGGCCGGCTTGGTGTTGACGAAAACCGTATGCCCACGCTGGGAGAAACGCTCGAGCTTGGTGTTGAAGGCGGATTGGACCAGCGCCGCCGGCGCTTCGGCCGTGACGAAGAGATTGTTCGGCGCGACCTGGATGTTGGTGAAGCCGCGCGTTGCCAGATACTGGGTGACAACGCTGACCGACGCCGCGGTCGGCGCGAACTGAGCCTTGAACTGCGCCGGTGTCAGCACCGTGTGATACTGCGGCGAGCCCGGCGTGTTCTGCGCCTTGAGCAGGCTCTGCACCGCCGCCGCGTTCGGCAGCTTCAGCGCAACGGAAATCCGCAGCGGCGTATTGGTCGCGAGCACCCCGAGATCGGTCGCCTGGACCAGCGGAATGGCCGCCGTGGTAGTGTTTGTCCAGCCGGCGGCGGCAGCCTGCCCGCCATCGGTGAGCGCCGCCCCAGCGGCCAGAGTCGTAACGGCTATACCGGACGCAAGAGCAAGCGGCCGGCGAATGCATGACCCCATAGAAGCACCCTCCTTGAAATTGTTCCCTTGAATCCGGGAATCGTCGGCCAACGCCGCGGCCTCAGGAAAAGTTCCCACTTTTGATCGACAATGGATCAGTTTTCAGGCGACTCTTGACATGCAACTAAACGGTTGCATATATCGTCGTCATGGATGACGTGTTCAAAGCGCTCGCCGATGCCAGCCGGCGCCTGCTGCTGGACCGGATGTTCGAACGGCCGGGACAGACGCTGGGGGAGCTGTGCCAGGGGCTGGAGATGAGCCGCCAGGCCGTTTCGAAGCATCTGGCGATCCTGGAGGAGGCGAACCTGGTAGCGGCGATCAAGCGCGGCCGGGAGAAGCTGCACTACCTGAACGCGGTGCCCATCCATGAAATCGCCGACCGCTGGATCGGCAAGTATCAACGCGCCCCTTTGGATGCCCTGGTGGCGCTGAAGTCACGACTTGAGGAGGAGAATGATGCCTGAGAAGACAACGACAGACCGGCCCAGTTTCGTTTACGTGACCTATATCCGCTCGACGCGGGAGAAGGTGTTTCAGGCGCTGACCAACGGCGATGCCACACGGGCCTATTGGTTCGGCTATCGCATCGAATCCGACTGGAAGGTCGGCGGCCCCTTACGTTTCTATAACCCCGAGGGCCAGCTGGTTCATGATGATAAGGTGCTGGTCTGTGACCCGCCCTCTACCCTCTCCTATGGCTGGAAGCCGCTGCAGAAAGGCTTCGAAGGCGAAACGGAATCGCGCGTCACCTTCACGCTGGAGCAGGCCGGCGACCAGGTGAAGCTGACCATGGTGCATGATGAGATGATGCCGGGCGGCAAGATGCTGGCCGCCGTATCCGGAGGCTGGCCCGCGGTCATCGCCAGCCTGAAGAGCCTGCTGGAAACCGGTAAGGCGCTCGACATGCCTCCGCCGCGCAAGTAGCCCCACCGCAAGTAGCCATAGGCGGGGTCGATTCCGTATAGTCCACCGGACCTTCACGTTCGGTGGACACCATGCCCGATACGATCGTTTTCGATGAAGCAGCACGGGCGGCCGGCCTGCTGGCCGCCCAGAACAGCGCGCTCGCTTTGTTCGAAGAGTGCGAGCGCGGCCTGATCCGCCCCGGGGTCACCGAGCGGGCGCTGAGCCGGGAAATCCATGCGCTGGCGGCCGACATGTTCGGGGTCAAGGCCCACTGGCACAAGCGGGTGGTGCGGGCCGGCGCCAACACGCTGATGGAATACGACAAGAGCCCGCCCGACCTCACGATCCAGGAGGACGACATTCTCTTCCTGGATCTGGGCCCGGTCTTCGAAGCGTGGGAGGCGGATTTCGGCCGCACCTACGTTCTGGGCAACGACCCCGACAAATTGCGCCTGCGTGACGACCTGGCCATCGTCTTCGGCAAGACCAAGGCGCATTTCGAAGCCCATCCGGACATCACCGGCGCGGAGCTCTATGCCGTCGCCTGCAAGCTGGCGGAGGAGGCTGGGTGGGAGTTCGGCGGCGCCATCGCCGGCCATCTGGTCGGCGAATTCCCGCACGAGCGCGCGCCGGGCGGGAAGCTCGCCTCGCATATCCGGCCTGAGAACACCGCGCGGCTGAACGATCCCTACCCGTCGGGGCAGAAACGCCACTGGATCCTGGAGATCCACCTGGTCGATAGAACCCGCCAGTTCGGCGGGTTCTATGAGCAATTGCTGACGGCCGGCTGAGGCCTCAGGGTCTAGGCGGGCTAGACGAAGTCGTCGTCGTTACCGCCGCCGAAGTCGCTGCCGCTGTCGTCGAAGCCGACATTGGTGACGTCCGGGCTGCTGTCGAAGCCGGTGCTATCCACGAAGTTGGTGTCACCGCCCGGATTGGGGGTGTCATAGTAGTTGTTGACCACCGTCTCGGTGATGCCGGGCTGCTGCACGCCGCCGAAGCCGGCCGGGCCGAAGCCCCCGCCGAGGCCGCCATGGCCGCCGAACAGCGATTGGATGCCCTGGAACAGCAGCGCGCCGCCGGCGACGCCGGCGGCGGTAGTCGCTGCGCTGCGCAGGAACGAGGGCTGGGCCGGCGCGCCCCATGGCCCTGACGGCGGCGGCGCATAGCCCGGCTGCGGCTGATAGGCGGGCTGAGGCTGCGCCTGATAGCCCTGCTGGTAGTTCTGCTGCTGGGATTGAGACTGGCGCTGGGGCGGTGGATCGCCGCCGCCGAAGATGGCGCTGAGGAATCCGCCGCTCTTCTTCGGCTCCTGGCCCTGCAGCTGCTGCTCCAGGTCGGCGATCCGGTCCTGCGCCTGATGCAGCGCATAGTCCTGGATCAGCACGGTCTGGGCGAGAACGTAGGGCGTGTCCGGCTTGTCGCTGACGAGATCGTTGATCATCGCCTCGGCTTCGCGGTCGATGTCCTGCGCTGGGGCTTGACGCAAACGGCTGACGAGATTGGTAAGCAGATCGCGTTCCTGGGGAGTCATCACATTGTCCTTCTGAAGGGTGAGTCACTCACGGCTGGAATATGGGGAGCAGCCGGACATCGCGCAATCACCAACTGGCCCTAGCAAAACCCCGCGACATTGCGTGCCCCAAGTTGCGCCTAGGGGGCCAATTGCATAGAACAACCCTCACCCACCGATATTGACCCCGGCTCGCTTTCGTGGTTCGAGAGCCGCCTAATCAAACAGGCCCGCTTAAAATGATAGGATTGGGAAAACCATGAAGATCTCCGGAATTGCAGCGGTCGTCACCGGCGGCGGATCGGGCATCGGCGCCGCGACGGCGCGCCACCTCGCCTCGCTGGGCGCCAAGGTGACCGTACTGGACGTCAATAAGGACAACGCCGAGGCGGTCGCCAAGGAGATCGACGGTTTGGCCCAGGTCTGCGACGTGACCGACGCTGGTTCGGTACAGGCCGCGCTGGCCGCCGCAACCGCGAAGCATGGTACCGCCCGCCTCGTCGTCAACTGCGCCGGCATCGCCACCGCCAGCCGCATCCTGACCCGCGACGGCCCGCATGACCTGGAGCTGTTCAAGCGCGTCATCAACATCAACCTGATCGGCAGCTTCAACGTGCTGCGCCTCGCCGCCGACGAGATGTCGAAGCTGGACGAGATGGAAGAGGGCGAGCGGGGCTGCATCGTCAACACCGCCTCGGTCGCGGCCTATGAGGGCCAGATCGGCCAGGCGGCCTATTCCGCCTCCAAGGGCGGCATCGCCGCACTGACCCTGCCGGCGGCGCGCGAACTGTCCAAGTTCGGCATCCGCGTCGTCACCATGGCGCCGGGCCTGATCTGGACGCCGCTGTTCGCCAATCTGAGCCCCGATGCGGTCGAATCCCTGAACGCGACCACCCTGTTCCCGCACCGCCTCGGCAAGCCGGAGGAGCTGGCGCACCTGATCCAGCACATCGCCGAGAACATCCTCATCAACGGCGAGGTCATCCGCGCTGACGGTGCGATCCGCCTGGCGCCGAAGTAAGAGATTCGGCCGGACCTGCTGCTATTTAGGATTTTGAGACTTCCATGACGACAGATGCGATTTCCACCGACGTCGTGATCATCGGCGCTGGCCCCGTCGGGCTTTTCGCCGTGTTCGAGCTCGGCCTCAACGACATGAAGTGCCACCTGATCGACATCCTGGACAAGCCCGGCGGCCAATGCGCCGAGCTGTATCCGGAAAAGCCGATCTATGACATTCCGGCCCTGCCGATCGTCACCGGGCACGGGCTGACCGAAGCGCTGATGAAGCAGATCGAGCCGTTCAACCCGGTCTTCCACTTCAACCAGATGGCGGAATCGCTGACCAAGACGGAAGACGGCAAGTGGCGCGTGGTCACCGACGCCGGCACGGTCATTGAGGCGACGGTTCTGGTGATCGCGGCCGGCGGCGGCAGCTTCGTGCCCAAGAAACCGCCGATCAAGGGCATCGAAGAGTACGAGGCCAAGTCGGTGTTCTATTCGGTCCGCCGGATGGAGACCTTCCGCGACCGCCATATCGTGATCGCCGGCGGTGGCGATTCGGCACTGGACTGGACGCTGAACCTGCAGCCGCTGGCAGCGAAGCTGACCCTGATCCATCGCCGCGACGAATTCCGCGCCGCGCCGGACTCGGTCAACAAGATGCGCGAGCTGGTCGCGGAGGGGAAAATCGACCTCAAGATCGGCCAGATCGTCCACCTGAACGGCGCCGGCGGCCAGATCGAATCGGTGACGCTGAAGCCGGAAAGCGGCCACAACGAAAACATTGCGTGCGATTCGCTGCTGCCCTTCTACGGCCTGACCATGAAGCTGGGCCCGGTCGCCAATTTCGGCATCAACCTGCATCAGAACCTGATCCCGGTCGACACCGAGAAGTTCGAGTCCGACGTCCCGACGATCTTCGCCATCGGCGACATCAACAGCTATCCGGGCAAGCTGAAGCTGATCCTGTCCGGCTTCCATGAGGCGGCGCTGATGGCGCAGCAGGCCTTCCATTATGTGCACCCGAACCGCAAGCTGCGGTTCCAGTACACGACCTCGTCGAGCGACCTGCAGACCAAGCTGGG
>Ga0070665_100001503_pt1 | contig 27131 bp, 26 predicted proteins | sample KBSS13metaG_FD_65862 | JGI IMG/M metagenome (GOLD analysis project Ga0070665, IMG submission 65862) | Switchgrass rhizosphere microbial communities from Kellogg Biological Station, Michigan, USA - KBS S1-3 metaG | ecosystem: Host-associated > Plants > Roots > Rhizosphere > Soil ... | reverse complement strand
ATCGGCATTGACATTTCGCCATATCACGAAATGATAGAGCCATCGACGGAGGCAGCGATATGACACAGACTGTGGCGACGATCGGGCATTTCGATATTGCTGGCGACGATATGGCGGCGCTCACCGATTTCTACGGCGGCCTGTTCGGCTGGGACATCACGCTGCGCGGTCCGGGCTATGCGCAGGTAGCGACTCCCGGTCTGCGTGGTGCGATTGTCGAGACGTCCGAAGCGGCCCTGACGCTGGGGGGCATCGTAGACGATCTGGACGCGGCACTGGTGCAGGCAGGCAAACTGCGCGGTGTGGTCGCCATGCCGGCGACCGACAATGGCTGGGTCCGCAAGGGGCAGGTCCGCGATCCCGCAGGCAATGTGCTGACGCTGATCCAGAAGTAACGCTTGGACGACGACGATCTCGATGAAATTCTGCGCGCACTGGCACATCCCGCACGGCGGACGTTCCTGCGTGCTTGTCTGACCAAAGCACGGGCGGCGGGCGACCTGTCGGCGTTGTCGGACCTGTCGCTCGCCACTGTGTCGGAGCATCTGAAGGTGCTGCGCAAGACCGGACTGTTGCAGTTGGATCGGCGGGGCCGGTTCTGGATGTACCGCACCGATGCCGCACTGCTCGAGGGGGCCGCGTCGGCAATACGCAAATTGGGAGACGGATGATGGGGCGCGAGGCGAGGGTTTATGCCGAAGTGGGAAGCGAGGCGGGGGAGGTCCGCGCGTTGCTGGAAAGCGCCGAATTAATATTGCGCGGCGAGATCAAGCGGCGCTTTCCCAAGGCGGCGATCGAGCAGCTGCGGGTCGAGGACGACATGCTGCGGTTCCGGGCGATCGGCGAGGCCGTGGCGCTGCATCTCGGCGCAAAGGTCGCGCAAAGCTGGGTAGCTGCGATCGCCAAGCCGCTGCCCAGCCTGCGCAAGAAGCTCGGGCTTGGCACGGATGCGCGTGCCCTGCTGATCGGTGAGGTCGCGGACGAGGCGCTAGCCGAGGCAATGCACGAGGCGCTGGTAACGGACGGTGCGGCGGCGCAGATGATGATTGCGGTCATCGACGGTCCCTGCGATCTGGTCGAGGCGCAGCGTATCCATGCAAGCTTTCCCACGTTGCCGCTCTGGGCCGTCTATCCAAAGGGGCGGGGCGTCGCATTTGGCGACACTGCGATCCGCACCGCGCTGCGCGAGGCAGGATTCCGCGACACGAAATCCTGCGCCGTCTCCAAAGACCTAACCGCCACGCGATACAATCGTTGATGGCGATGTATCAGCGCAACCATCGCGCATCCGTTGCTCGACTGACGCGCTCCTCTCGAAGCCGACGCTTTCAAGTTCTGCTTGGAACGGCGTATTTGTCCCAGACCACGTCATTCATGCTGACCAAACTGAAGATGAATGAAAGACCGCTTTGACGGCAGCTTTGCTCGGTAAACGTCGGCTATTGGGGCGGCACCGGTCTTGCTGGATAGCTCGTTTTGCAACGGCGGCTTCTCCCGTATGCCGCTTACGAGCTGCCCGACGGGACCAACCTCTTGCCGGCCTTCCTCAGGCTTCTAAGCTGTTCAGCATGAGGGATGGCTACCAGGGACTGCCAAGATCGGAAAGATGGGGTTGCTTTGCTGGGCTACTGATTGGCGCTCCAGCCCTTCTGTTCCTCTTAGGCCTTGATGCTCTTGGAGATTGCCCCCCCGACCTCAGCTGCCGGAAAGGCTTCTTGATGATGGTGCTCTTACCGTCATTGATCGCCACCGCGCTGGCATTTTTCAGTTTGAGATGGCTGATCCGCTGGATAGATCGACATGGCTGACGCCAACGACCCTCCGCCATTCGCGGACAGGCGGCTCACGCCCGATGCTGGCCCATTAGCTCTCTGCTCAACGCTCATCAAAAACCGTCGTCGGTTCATGTGAGCCCTAGCTATATAGAACGCCTTCGTTCTTTTAATTGCTCTGGATGAAAGAGCCTGTCACCTTGGACAAAGTGTTAGATGGGAAGGACAAAGCAGTGGCCGACGACAGCAGACAGAATGTCGCCCACTCGGAGCTAAGCCGGCGAGGCGTCTTGGGCTTTGCTGCGGCAGGGGCAGCAGGGTTGGGCCTGGGTATGTTGGCCAGACCGGCTGAGGCGCACAGCGAACGGGTTCGCGCCGCCGGCAATCCGATCATCCCTGGACGCGGCATCTGCGACCCGCAAATTCGGGTATGGAACGACGAGGTTTGGCTTTATGCCACCCACGACGCCGATCCTGCCGCTAAAGGCTTCATCATGCGCGACTGGCATATCTGGCGGTCGCGCGATCTGGTCAATTGGCGTCAGGCTGGAACGCTGAAGCCCGAGCAGACCTATTGGCGCAAGCCGAGCGATCAATGCTGGGCAACGGACGCGGCGCGGAAAGACGGGCGCTATTACCTCTATTTCTCGCGCGGGCCGAAGGAGATCGGAGTCGTGGTCGCTGACCATCCGGCTGGTCCATGGCGCGACCCGATCGGCAAGCCGCTGATCGCCGAGGGTCTAGTAAAGACTGAGGCGCGCGATCCCGGCATCCTACAGGATGCGGATGGCACCAACTACATCGTGTTCGGCACGTTTCGCTACTTCATCGCGCGGCTCGGCAAAGACATGGTTTCGCTGGCCGAGGCACCGCGCCCGCTCAAGATTGAAAAGGCGATTGGGCCCTATGCCAAGGGTCTGACCGACGACAAGCCTTTCCTTCACCGCCGCGGCGACCTCTACTATTTATCCTGGGGAAGCTATTATGCGATCGGTCGCAGCCCCTACGGCCCCTTCGAGACGCAGGGCTCGGTGCTGAGCGAGGCGACGACCGATCCAGAACTTCGCCTCATGCGCCCGGGGGTGCGATACGATCCTCTAAATTACGACCGGCACGGCAGCTTTTTTGAATTGAACGGACAATGGTATTTCGCTTGCAACGATCAGGCAACGCCAGGAGCGACGGAGTTTTACCGCAACAGCGTGATTTCCTATGTACACTACCGTGCCGATGGCACGATCGCGCCAGTGCGGCTCAGTACGATCGGCGTCGGGCAGTATGACTTGCGTCGAGGTATAACGGCGGCGGACTTCTTCGACACGCGGGGCGGCGCGGTTGTGCATCTTGGCGGCGACGTGTTTGCCTTGGAACTTTCTCCTGGCGGTCTCGCGCGATATCCCAATGTGCGTGGGCTCTCTCCCGCGCTCACAATCCTAGCAAATGGCCCACTGGAAATCCGCAGCGGGAGTCCGCGTGGGCACCTGCTGGCGCGGGGGACGGGGCGGCTAGCAATAGCGAGCCGCCGTGCCACCGAGGATTTATACCTCGTCAACAACAGCGCAGCGACTGTGCGGGTCGACGAACTTCGGCTTGAAGCAGCCTCATAAGCAGTTGCTTCGTACGAGCGGCGCAGTCGCAACGAAGCGCCTTACCGGCGAGCACGCTACCGATCTCGCTTGATCGAAGATGCACGTGATCAGATATGTAAAGCCTTTTGGATCCTACTTATCAATCTTGACCGGGATACTGCCCCAGCGTTCCATGATGTCCATTTATGGCATCTGTGTTCCCCGAAAGCGGCTGGACCGCTTCCCATGACCTTGCAGACGCAGGGGCTGGGGATCTGCACCGTATAATCTGCCGTTCGCAGCCAGGCCTTGCAACATGAACGGACGGTACCTTTCAGCGCTCAGCTTTAATCCGGGGAAGGTCGGCTTTGTTGGCGGCAGCAGCGTGGCTGGATTGCCTGATCGGCAATGGCGGCTTGTCGCGTTGTTCCCTCGGAAGCTGCCTGGCGGAAGACGCCCAATCCCGGTCATTCGTTTGGTACGACGCCATGCCCGAAAGCTGCCGCTGGTTCATGTACCGCAAACCACCTGTCTGATGACGGGCGGGCCGGCTCCTTTCGCGACCAAACTTAGTGGAAAGCGGAATGGCCGTCTCGTGCACCAAGACGGCGTCAACGGGAATTCGTTCCGACCGGGATGCTCCCGCCCACCCAACTTGTGAACTTTGGATATTAAACGGAAAATTGCCGAAAGTCTGGAAGCGAAAAGAAGCGGAAGCGCTCTAATTGTTGGGGAGACGGTGCGTACTACATTTAGAATGAACGGCGATAGACTCTGGAAAAAAGTGATGATATCCGGCGTTTGCGAAATATGAATCCTGCGCTGAGCTTTAAAGAATCAAAGATTAAGCGTGAGTAGCCACTGTGGATAAGCTTTCTAGTAATCCGAAAACAGTCGTGGCGACGGACAGGGCATGGTTCGTCACTTCGGGAAGTCCCATCAATTCGCCGAAGGCGCCGCGCGCCAGCGGGCCGGCGACGAAGGCGCGCGGGCTTGGGCCGTGGGTGCCAATCAGGCGGCTGGCTTCGTCCACCGCGATCCCGAGACCGGTGGGATCCGGCACGATGGACCCGGATGCGCGGAGTTCGGCGAGAAAGGGCTGCGACTTCAGGATGCTGCCGTGACCTGGCCCCGTGGTCGCGATGACGGCATCGAATGTCTGCGTTCCAAGCGTACCAGCCCGATTTTGCCCCAAGCAACCTTGCAGCGTCACGGCGAACCGACCTGATCGCATCTCGGCCTGGCGGATGGACGCAGCCTGGATCGTCAGCGTCCCATCCGCGATGCGGCGGTCCAGGATTGCGCCGATCTGCGGCGCCATCCGGAAGCGATGGGTGTCCCAAAAGGGCCGCAGATGCCGGACCAGTCGCCGCCGCTCGACCAGCGGCAAGGCTTTCCAGATGTCCGGGCCCTGCACACGCAAGCGGTCGAACAGCCCTTGCCAGGGCCTGCCCGCTCGCGCTGTCACGCGGACTCGGCGAAGCAGGTCGAGAGCGGTGCGCGATGGCCGGGTGACGAAGTCCCCGAAGGGCTCGACATGGGTGGCCGCGTGGCTGCGCGATCGCTGCCCTCGGCGGGAGATCGCGGTGATCGGGCCGCGATGGCCCCGTGCATCGAGCGTCGCGACGGTATCGGCCATGGTCAGACCGGTGCCCACGACCAGAACGCGGTCGTCCCGCCCGATCGGCGCAAGCGCCGCGGTCGCCCAAGGGTCGGCGATGAACTTGGGCTCGCCGCCGAACGTTTGGGCAAGGATGGCAGGCGGGACCGGCGGTGGGTGGCTGGTGGCAATGACGACGATGTTGGCGGCGAAGCTCTCGCCGGAGTCGGTGGCGAGCAGCCAGCCGCTGCCCTCGCTCGCAACCGAGATGATCCGGGCGGGGTGGTGCTCGACCTGGCCGCTCGCCAGCAACGGGCGCAGCTGTTCCGAGACGTAGCGTCCGAACAGGCGGCGGGCGGGGTAGGACTGGCCGTTCTCCAGGGTCGCGTCCGGGTCGCCGTCCAACTCGCCATGGGCGGCGAGCCAGCGGACGAAGTGATCCTCGTCATCGGGCAGCAGCGTCATCCGCGCGGCGGGCACGTTGATGCGATGGACCGGGTCCTGCGTCGAGTACGCGACGCCCAGCCCGATTTCCGCGCGCGGTTCGAAGACGAGGATGCGCACGGGCTCGTCAGCGAGGCGCGCCAGGTGGTAGGCGACCGCGGCTCCGGTGAAGCCGCCGCCGATGATCGCCACCGTTGGTACGGTAGGTAAGGTGTGGGGCATGTGCACTCAGGATTGCGAGGCGCGGATTGCCGGGCGGTGGTCGCCGGCGATGGTTTCGCCGAACGGGCCCATGTTGCTGGCGGCGGCAGTCGTGCGGTGGCCGTGCGCAAGTGGAAGGCGGGGGAGGACCAATTCACCGAAGCGGTAGGCTTCCTCCAGGTGCGGGTATCCGGACAGGATGAAGCTGTCGATGCCGATCCGCCGGTACTCGTCGATCCGCTCGGCGACGGTTTCGGGATCGCCGACCAGCGCGGTCCCGGCACCGCCGCGCACCAGGCCGACGCCGGCCCACAAGTCGGGGCTGACTTCCAGTCGGTCGCGGCGGCCGCCGTGCAGCTTGCTCATCCGCGCCTGGCCGACCGAGTCCATCCGCGCGAACACGCTCTGAGCGCTGGCGATCGTCTCGTCGTCGAGCCGGCTGATCAGGGCATCGGCGGCGGTCCACGCCTGCTGACGGGTCTCGCGCACGATGACGTGCAGCCTGATCCCGAACGAGACCTCGCGGCCTTGTTCGGCGGCGAGCGCGCGGATCGTGGCGATCTTGGCGGCGACGGCAGCCGGCGGTTCGCCCCAGGTCAGGTACTTGTCGATGGTCTTGGCCGCGACCCGGTTGCCCGCTTCGGACGATCCGCCGAAGTAGAGCGGCGGGCAGGGTGTCTGCACCGCCGGGAACAGCAGCCTGCCATCGGCGATGCGGAAGTGCCTGCCCTCGTGCTCGACCACTTCGCCGCGCAGCAACGCGGTGTAGATGCCCAGGAACTCCTCGGTCACCGCGTAGCGTTCGGCATGGTCTAGGAAGATGCCGTCGCCGCCATTCTCCACCGGATCGCCCCCGGTGACCACGTTGATCAGCAGCCGCCCGTTCGAGATGCGGTCGAGCGTTGCGGTCATCCGCGCGGCGAGAGTGGGGGACTGCAGGCCCGGTCGCACTGCGACGAGGAACCGCAGCCGCTCGGTCGCGGGGACGAGCGCGGAGGCGACCACCCAGCTGTCCTCGCAACTGCGCCCGGTCGGCAGCAGCACGCCATAGTAGCCCAGCGTATCGGCGGCTTGCGCGATCTGCCGCAGGTAGGGCAGGTCCACCGCGCGGCCACCCTCCTGCGTGCCCAGATAGCGGCTGTCTCCGTGCGTGGGCAGGAACCACAGCACGTTGATCTTTTCCGGGATCTTGTCAGGTGCGCTGATGCTCATCGGGTCAGCTCCAGGCGTGCAGCGGCGGGTTCTCGCCGTTGAGGTAGTAGTTACCGACGATCGCGTATTTCCACCGCACCGGATCATGAAGTGTGTGCGTGCGGGCGTTGCGCCAGTGCCGGTCGAGGGCGTGTTCCGCCAGAGTCGAGCGGGTGCCAGCCAGTTCGAACAGCTTGTTGGTCGCGTCGATGGCGAGTTCGGTGCTGAGGATCTTGGCCTCGGCGGTAGTAATCTGCGCTGTCGCCACCGTCTCGGCGCTGGGGCTGGCGACAGCTTCGTCTACAGCGACGGCGGCGCGGTCCAGCAGGGCGCGGGTGGCGTTGAGCCGCAGCCGCAGCCCGCCGACGGCTTGGATCACGTATGGGTCCTGCCAGGCATGATCAAAGCCGCTGTCGACCCAGGCGCGCGACTTCTCGCGCACGAAGGCAATGGTGTCGGCGATGGCCGCCGCGGCGATGCCGGTATCCACCGCGACCTGGATGATCTGGAAGATAGCGCCATCGGCGGTAGCCTCAGCATAGCCCTTGTAGCCGGGCACGACATGCGTCTTGGGTACCCGCACCTTATCCAGCAACACCGTTCCGCTCAACGTCGTGCGCTGGCCGAAGGCGGACCAGTCGTCAATCACGGTTAGTCCCGGCGCGGCGCGGTCGGCGATTGCGTAGAACGCCCGGCCTTCGTCATCCAGGGCGACGATCGGCACGAGGTGCGCCAACAGTGCCCCGGTGGCGTAGAACTTGCGGCCCGTGACGATCACATCGTCGCCGTCTTCCACGAAGGTCGTCTCGAAATCTGCGGCGCGCTTCGATCCGAACTCGGAGAAGGCGTTGCCGAAGCGCGTGCCTTCCAGCACCTGCTTGAACAGCAGCGCCTGCTGCGCCTCGTCCGATGTCGTGCGGATCGCGGCGACGACGCCGATGTGGTTCTGCGGGATCTGGCCGAGCGACGGATCGGCGGCCGAGATGATGTCGATCACTTTGACGATGGTGCGGTACGACAGGTCTGGCCCGCCGAAGCGCCTGGGCACGTTGAGCGACCACAGGCCGCTTTGCGAGAACGCGTCAAGCTCGGCCAGTGGCCAGATCCGCTCGCGGTCGCGGCGTGCCGCACCCTTGGCGAACTGCGCTGCCAGGCGTTCGGCGATGGCGATCGCCTCGGCATCGTCGCCGATGACGTGGGCGGGAGCGTCGGGGCGGGCCACGGCGGGGACGCCTGACGGGGCGTTCGGTGCGGCGGGAGCATCCTTGAGAAGCGTAGTCATGCGGACTCCTGTCAATGGATCTGGGTGTTGGATGGGGGCAAGGGCGTTCCCGCCTGGGGTTCGATGGGTGCGCCGCCGATCGCTCCCATGCGGATGAGGCGGGCGCGCACGATGTTGCGACTGATGCCCAGCAGCTTGGCGGTCTGCACCTGATTGCGCTGGCAATATTCGAAGGCCGCCAGGAACACCCGGTTCTCGATCTGCTCGAACAGCTCATCGCCGCCTTGCTCGAAGATGTCGGACAGCGCGCCTTCCAGATCGACCATCGCCGGCTGGTGGCGGCCGCCATGACGGGAGGGCGTCGGCGCCGCGACCTGCGGGCCGGGGGTCAGTTGCAGGTCCGCCGGACGGATCACGCCATCGTCGCACACCAGCAGTGCGTGGTGGATGGCGTTCTCAAGCTCGCGGATGTTGCCCAGCCAGTTGTGCCGCACCAGCGCCCGCTCGGCTTCCGGCGAGAGTTCGGCATGTACGTAGCCGAGGCGGTCGCGGTGCTGCTTGAGGAAGAAGTGCGTGAGCGGCAGGATGTCGCACGGACGATCGCGCAGGGCCGGCAGCGTCAGCGAGGCGACGCGCAGGCGGTAGAACAGGTCCTCGCGAAAGCGCCCCGCAGAGACTGCGCCTTCCAGCTGGACGTTGGTGGCGGCGATCACTCGCACGTCGATTGGACGCGACGTACGCGAGCCCACGCGCACCACTTCGCGCTCCTGCAGTACCCGCAACAGCTTGACCTGCATGCCGAGCGGCAGATCGCCGATCTCGTCGAGGAAGAGCGTACCGCCGTCCGCCGCCTCGAACCAGCCCTCCTTGGCGGCCATGGCCCCGGTAAAGGCGCCGCGTTCGTGGCCGAACAGCTCGCTTTCCACCAATGTTTCGGTGAAGGCGCCGCAATTGACCGCGAGGAACTGGCCGTCCTTGCGCCGGCTGAGATCGTGGACGTGGCGGGCGACGATCTCCTTGCCCGTGCCGGTCTCGCCAACGATCAGGACGTTGGCTTCGCTGGGGGCAAGGCGCTCGATCCGATCGAGCAGCGCGCACGACAGCGGATCTTCGAACACCAGCGCGGAGGCCCGTACCGACTTCGTCAGCGATCGCGGGTGCGGGTAGGTCAGCAGGGATTTGATCTGTGCCATGGCGGGCTCCGTTCGCGCTTCGTCAGGCCGGGATGGCTTGCAGGATAGCGGGTGCCGTGGTCGGCAGGCCCAGGTATGTTGACCAGATTTCCGGATGATGGAGCAGGTCTGCGGCGGTGCCGGAAAGGCGGATCGCGCCGTTCTCCAGCACATGAGCGTCGTGCACGAAACGCAGCGTCAGCGCGACGTTCTGTTCCGCGATGAGGATGGCGACGCCATGCTTGTGGTTGAGCGTGGCGACAGTCTCCAGGATGGTTTCGGCGATCTGGGGTGCCAGGCCCATGGTCGGTTCGTCTAGCAGCAGCAACCGGGGCGTTCGCACCAGCGCTCGCTCGATCGCCAGCATCTGCTGCTCACCGCCCGAGAGCAGCGTGGCAGGCGTGCGGCGGCGGTCGGCGAGCTGGGGAAAGCGGTCGAACGCCCGCTCCAGCGCGGCGCGCGTCTCTGCCCGCGACAGCCTGAGCGCGGCGGCGGCGGTGAGCAGGTTTTCCTCCACCGTCATCGGCAGGAAGCAATGGCGTCCTTCCAGCACCTGTGCGATGCCGCTCGCGACCAGAGCGTGCGGGCTTTGCGCCGCGATATCGCTGCCGTCGAAGCGGATCACACCACGCGTCACGCGGCCACGATCGAGTTCGAGCAGGCGCGAGATGGCGCGCAAGGTCGTCGTCTTGCCAGAGCCGTTGGCGCCGATCAGCGAGACGAAGCCACCCTCGGGGACCGCGAACGCGATGGCGCGCACGGCCAGGATCGCCTGGTCGTAGCGGATCTCCACGTTGTCGACTTCGAGGATGTTGCGCATGGTCTCGCCTTTCGCCTTGCCGGTCAGCTCTTCGAGCAGTCGCGCGGGGTGATGCCCTTTTCGCGGGCGTACTGGCGCGCCGACGCCTCGATGATCGGGCGCAGCAGCGGCCGGTCGGCCTGGATCCAGTCGCTGATGACGTTCCACCTGGTGCCGTCCCACTGCTGGAACCGCACCGCCCCGCCGCCTTCATGGTCGGAGCACGACAGCTTGAGTGGCTGGACCAGGCCGACCGCGCCCAGCGCCTTGAGGCGGGCATCGTCGATATTCAGGTTCTCGAACCCCCAGCGCACTTCCTCGCCCGTAAGCGGACGTTTGCCGAACTTCGCCTGCGCCACGCGCACCGCCTCGACGTTGAGGATGCCGTTCACTACGCCCAGGTTGTAGTACACAGTGCCGAAGCGCTTGGGGTCGGCTAGGTTGCCCTTGCCCTTGTCGATCACTTGCGCCCTGATCTGCTGCAGCACGGGGAAGCTGGTACCTGACGGGTGCGTGGTGATCGAAATGAAGCCCTTGGCGGCATCGCCGGCGGGCGCGGCGTCTTCCTCCGAATTGCTCCAGATGTTGCCGATGATGTGGTCCGCGGGGAAGCCGACCTTGCGCGCGGTCTTCAGCGCGACCGGGTTCATCACGCCCCAGCCGCGCAGGATCACCCATTCGGGATTGATCTGGCGGATCTTGAGCCATTGCGACTGCTGCTCGTTGCCGGGGTGCGGCACTTCGATCTTATCGACCGTGACGCCATAGCGCGCCGCCAGCGTGTCGATCACGCCGCTGGTCTCCTTGCCGTAGGGCGAGCCGTGATAGAGCACGACGATGTGCTTGCCGCGCAGCTTATCGAGGCCGCCCGCCTTCGCGCCGATCCAGTTGAAGATTGCCGAAACCTCGCTGTAGGGGTTCAGCTGCAGCGGGAAGACGTAGGGAAACACGCTGCCGTCGGTGGAATCGGTGCGGCCGTGGTTGATCGTGATGAGCGGGATCTTGTCCGTGGTCGAGCGGTCCAGCGTGGCATAGGCGATGCCGACCGATAGTGGGTTGGTGGCCGCGGTCGGCGACCCGTCGGCGCTTTTCTTCAGGCGTTCGTAGCACTCCACGCCCTTTTCGACGTCGTACTCGGTCTCGCACTCCGCCCAGCTCAAGGGCACGCCGTTGATGCCCCCTTGGGCGTTGACCAACTGCATGTAGTCGATGAAGCCGCCGAAGAAGCCGCTGCCGCCGGCGGCATAGGGACCGACGCGGTAGCTCTGCAGCGGAAAATACTGCGACTTGCCCGGCACGGCGGCGACGCCGCCCTGCTGCGTCGTCCCGGTCTTCTCGTGGCATCCCGTCATCAGGGCGAGCGTCGCGGCGGCAGACAGGGTCAGGAACGACTTGGGCGATATTCTAGACATTCGCGGCTACTCCAGCTGGCGGGGTTTCGTCAGGCCGATCCAGCTCGAGCGGGTACGGAAGTGCGCGGTCCAACAACCTTGTCAGACCATCGGGTTCTGCGACGAGGAAGAAAATGATGAGCGCGCCGAAGACGACCTTCTGCGCGTTTTCGAGCAGCGCGGGGTCGAGGCTCGGCCCGGCGATGGCACCGCCGATCATGCTGAGTGCGACGGGCAGCAGGACGACGAAGGCGGCGCCCAGGAAGTTGCCGCGGATGCTGCCGAGTCCACCCAGGATGATCACGAACAGGATCTGGAACGAACGGTCGAGGTCGAAGCCGGCAGGTTCCACGGTGCCCAGATAGGTGAAGGCCCATAGCGCGCCGGCGATCCCGAGCAGGAACGAGCTGACCGCGAAGGCGAGCAGCTTTGCGCGGCCGAGCGGGATGCCCAGCGCCGCGGCGGCCAGGTCCATGTCGCGCACCGCCATCCAGGCGCGGCCGGTGGGGCTGTCGATCAGGTTGCGCGCCAGCAGCGTCAGCACTGCGACGACGCCAAGGGTAAAGGCATAGCGCCCGGCAGGATTGTCCAGGTCGAACCCGCCCAGCGTCAGCGGCGGCGCGGTGATGACGCCCGAGGCGCTGCCATTGCTGAACCAGCCATACTGTGACAGCGCCCAGGGCACGAAGAACTGCGCAGCCAGCGTCGAGGCGATCAGGTAGAAGCCTTTGACACGCAGGCTAGGCAGTCCAAACAGCACGCCGAAGCCAGCGGAAACGAACCCTCCGGCGACGATCGCGGGCAGCAGGGTGAAGCCGGGTACCCGCAGGTGAATGTTGTAAGTGGCGAATGCGCCGATCGCCATGAACGCCGCCGATCCCAGCGAGAGCTGGCCCGCGTATCCGGTCAGGATGTTGAGCCCGAGGCCCGCAAGCGACAGGATCAGGATCGGCACCAGCACCGCCCCGAACAGGTAGTCCGCCCCGAGCGCGAAGGGCACGATTGCGGCTGTGGCGACCGCCAGCACCGTTGCCAGGGCGCGGATACGCGGGGTCCGGGGCAGGGCGGCGGCAAGAGGTGCGGGCAGGCTTGCCATGGCTCAGATCCTCGCCCAGGTGCGCTGGCCGAACAGGCCGGTCGGGCGCGCCATCAGGAACACGAGCGCGAGGATGTAGGCGAACCAGCCCTCGACGCCGTTGCCGATTGTGGGACCCAGATAGATCGCAGCCAGGTTCTCGCCCGCGCCGACCAGCACGCCGGCGACGATGACGCCGCCGATCGAGGTAAAGCCGCCGATGATGAGGACGGGCAGGGCTTTGAGCACGATCAGCGACAGCGAGAACTGCACGCCCGAGCGCGCACCCCAGACCAGCCCGGCGACCAGCGCGACGAACCCGGCGAGGCTCCAGGCGATCACGGTCACGCGGTCGAGCCGGATGCCGATCGACAGCGCCGCGAGCGGATCGGCGGCGACCGCGCGCAACGACAGGCCGAGGTTGGTCTTGCCCGTGACCAGCGCCAGGACGACCACCAGGCTGCCGGCGATGGCGGTCGCGGCGATGTCGAAGCTGCTGAGCGAGAGGCCCGCGACCGATACCGGATCGTCGGAGATGCCTAGATCCAGCGCGTGGACCTGCGCGCCCCAGGCGATCTGGGACAGGCCCTCGAAGATATAGCTCAGCCCTAGCGTCGCCAGGAAAAGGGTGATGACGGAGCCATTCGAGAGCGGGCGTAGCACGAAGCGCTCGATCGCGAAGGCCGCCGCGATCAGCAGCAGCAAGGTGGCGCCGAACGCCAGCCAAAACGGCACGCCGCGCTCGACCAGGTTTACGAACGTCAGGGCGGCGAACAGGATCATCGACCCTTGCGCGAAATTGAACACGCCCGATGCGCGATAGATCAGCACGAAACCGATGGCGACGAGCGCGTACATCACGCCCGACAGCGCGCCCGCGACCAACACTTCGAGAAAGAACTGCATCCCGCGCACTCCTAGTGCCGCGTGCCGAGGTAGGCGGCGATCACGGCGCTATCGGCAGCGACAGTCGCGGGTGGGCCAACCGCGATCACGCGCCCGCGATCGAGCACCACGAGCCGGTCGGCCAGGGTCAGGACCACGCCGATATCGTGTTCAATCAGCACCACGGTGGCGCCGCGGATATCGCGCGCAGCGCGGATCGCGGCGACCATCTCCTGCTTCTCGTCCAGGTTCATCCCCGCCAGTGGCTCGTCCAGCAGCAGCGTGCGGGGGGTCATGGCCAGTGCCCGGGCCAGCTCGACCCGCTTTTGCGCGCCATAGGGCAAGGCGGACACGAGCGTGTCGGCGTGATCCTGCAGATCGAGCGAGGCCAGCGCATCGAGCGCGAGCGCGCGGTTGTGGTGATCCTCGTTGCGGGCGGCGCGGGTGCGCAGCAGGTAATGCGGCCAGGCAACCTTGCCGTGCAGCGCGCGGCCGGTGAGGACGTTGTCGAGCACGCTCATCCCGCCGAACAGGCCGAGGTTCTGGAACGTGCGCACGACGCCGGCTCGCGCCACGCGCTGCGGTCGCGGCCGATCAAGCCGGGCGCCGTCGATCGACACGCCGCCGCGATCCGCGCGATAGAACCCGCTCATGACGTTTAGCAGCGAGCTCTTGCCTGCGCCGTTCGGGCCGATCAGCCCGACGATCTCGCCGTGCCGCACGTTCAGGCTGACTTCGCGCAGCACGTCCAGACCGCCAAAGGACAGCGAGATATCGTGCAGCGCGATAGCCGAGCGGGACCGATCGTCCCCCTGCGGTGCGTGGGAGTGCGGCGCGTTCATGGTCAGACCGTCTCGACCGTGCGCGCGTCTTCCAGCTCGCGGACCAGCGGCAGGACGTTCCGGCCGAAGTATTCGACCTCCTCTTGGAAGTGGAGGAATGCGGATAGCACGAGGTCGACACCGACCGCTTTCAACGCAACTATGCGCTCGGCGATCTGCTCGGGCGTGCCGATCAGGTTGGTCTTGAAGCCGTCGTTATACTGGACCAGATCCTCGAATGTCGACTTCGCCCAGTTGCCTTCGCCTTCGGGGGACGCGCGGCCGGCCTGCTTGGCGGCATCGCCGAAGGCGTTGACCGCTTCGGGGTCGGCCTGCGCGATGATGTCGTCGAGGACGGCGCGCGCCTCCTCCTCGGTGTCTCGGGCGATGATGAAGGCATTGACGCCGACCTTGACGGTGCGGCCCTCGGCGGCTGCCTTGGCGCGCAAGTCCTCGATCTGGGTGCTGATGCCTTCGACGCTGCTGCCGTTGGTGAAGTACCAGTCGGACACGCGGGCGGCCATGTCGCGCGCCGCGCGCGAGCTGCCGCCCTGGAAGATCTCGGGGTGGGGTTGCTGCAGCGGCTTGGGCCGCAAGGTGTAGTCGGTGAAGCGATAGAAATCGCCCCGAAAGCTGAAGTTGTCGGTCGTCCAGATGCCTTTGAGGGCGCGGATGAACTCCTCGGAGCGGCGATAGCGTTCGTCGTGTTCCAGCCAGTGTTCGCCGATCGCGGTGAACTCGCCCTTGAACCAGCCACTGACGATGTTGACAGCGACGCGGCCACCGGTGAGCTGGTCGATCGTCGCCAGCTGCTTGGCGGCCACCGCCGGGTTCCACGGTCCGGGCAGGATCGCGGCGATCACCTTCAGCTTCGTCGTCGCGGCGAGCAGGGCATGGGTGAAGGCCACCGGCTCATGCTGGAATTCGGCACCGTAACCGGCGGTGAAGCGGATTTGCGACAGCGCGTAGTCGAAGCCGTTGGCCTCGGCGATCTGCGCCAGCTTGCGGTTGTAGTCGATGTCCCAGCTGGTGCGCTGCTCGATCTTGCTGACGACCAAGCCGCCGCTGACGTTGGGCACCCAATAGGCGAATTGGATCGGGCTCTTCGATGCATCGGTCATGGTAATGTCCTCGCAAGTGTTCAGAGTTGGGCGATGAAGGGTTGGCGCAAGGCAGGCAGGCGGCGCGCATCCGGGCGGATCAGCCACGGCAGCGCGTGATCGACCGCGAGCGCGATGCGATCGGCCACGGCCTTGCTGGCAAGCCGATAGTCGTCGAAATCCGCCTCGCTGGCGTAGATGCCAAGCGGCAAAGCGAGCGCCTGGAAAAAGCCGAACAGCGGGCGCAACTGGTGCTCGATCATCAGGCAGTGCCGTTCGCTGCCCCCCGTCGCGGCCAGCAGCACAGGCCGTCCGACGAGCGATTCATGGCCGACGAAGTCGAACAGATGCTTGAGCAGGCCGGTGTACGAAGCGCGGTAGACCGGCGTCGCCATGACCAGCGCGTCGGCGGTCTCGATGGCCTGGATGTCGGCGAAGACGCGCGGGGGCAAGGCGCCGCGATTCAGCGAGGCGCCGACCTCGGCGCCGATCTCGCTCAGCTTGACGAAATGGACGTCGATCGGCAGCGCGACCGCCAGTTCGCCGACGATCGCGTCGAGCAGGACTTCGGTTCGCGAGGGCTGCTGCAAGGCGCCCGATATGGCTACGATCCGCAGAGGCTTGGTCATCTCGTTCTCATTTTTTCGCAGCGCGTGTCTTCGGGGTACTGTGCAGGAAGCGTGCCAGGTGTCGGCGTGTGGGAAATCAACAGCTTAGAGGCAGGGTGCGGGGCGCCATGCTGGGGCAGGGCCAGCGCCGTGCTGATCGGGTGTTGCCTCACCAGCAGCGCTTACGAATAGAACGTGGGCACGGGGGCGACGTCGTTCAGCGCCCAGTCGCCAAGCTCGCGCAACTTGTAGTCGACGGGGTCGTGCGACGAGTGCGTGCGCAGGTTGCGCCAGTAGCGGTCGAAGCCGAACTTCCCGGTCGTCGAGCGGGCGCCCATCACGTCGAACATGCGAGTGGTCACATCCATTCCGCCCTTGATTGCGGCGACCTTGGCCGTGGCGATGGCGATCGCGGTGTCGCCGCGCAATTCGTGCGAGAGCGCCTCGTCCTCGGCCCAGGCATCGTCGAGCAGCGTGGCGGCGCGGTCGTTCAGCAGGCGCGCGCCTTCCAGCGCCAGCCAGAACTCACCCGCCCGCTCCAACGCATAGGGGTCCTGCGATTGCTCGACTGCCGTCGAGGTGAGCCAGCGCCGGGCCTGGCTGCGCGTGTAGGCCTTGGTGGCGCGGAACGCGCCTTCGGCAATGCCTAGGTAGATGTTGGATAGGATCAACTGCGCGATCAGCGGGCGCAACGTCGCGAAGACCGAGCCGAGCGGGCCGGGGGTGAGCAGGATCTCGCTCTCATCGATCCGTACGCAGTCGAACAGCACGCTGCCGCTGTCGGTCTGCCGCTGGCCGATGTTGTCCCAGTCGTCGAGGATGGTGATCCCTGCGCGGTCGGTCGGGATCGCCGCGATGACGAGGCGCTGCAAGCCATCCTGCCGCGCCGAGGCGACGAGCATGTCGGAATCGAGCGCGCCCGAGCAAAAGCTCTTGTCGCCGGTGAAGGTGCGTGCGCCACCGCCTGGCGTGCTGACGGTGCGCGTGTCCAGCGGGTTCAGCGCGTTGCCCCAGAACAGCCGGTCCTGCACAGTGCGGCAATAGGCGCCTTCCCACTGCGGCGCCGAGCCGAACAGCCGCACGGTGGCGAGCATCAGGTGGTGGAAAGCGTAGACATGCGCGAGCGAACTGTCGGCGCGCGCGATGATGCGCACGGTTTGCATCGTCGTCGCCCAGTCGGCCCCGGTCCCGCCATAGGCCTGCGGGACGGTGAGGGACAGCAGGCCGCTTTCGCGCAGGAGGTCGCGCTCGGCTTTGGGCGTGCCGCCGAGCCGGTCGCGTGCGACGGCGGACTGTTCGAACAGGTCAGCCAGGGATGCCGCGGTACGCAGGGCGTCACGAAGCGATGGATTGGCGATGGCGTTTGTGCTCGTCATGGTCTGAAATCTCCCATGCCGAAACAGCAGCAAGCGCCGTGCCAAGCGGCCATTTGCGCGACATGGCGGTGCGTGGCGGAGATGACCGGACATCGCGCCACCGGAATGCTGGTGGGGTGTTGCTGGATCAGCAGTGGATCAGCAGTGGATCAGCAGCGGAGTGCCTGTCAGAATGTCTGCAACAGGCGAACGTTGACCCGGCCATCCTCCTTGAAGCCGTTGCGCACGTCGATGTCACGGCCCAGCGTGAGGATGACCTGGGTGCTGGCGCTCGGCTTGACCGCGGTGCCGACCCAGAACTTGGTCTGGGTGAAGCCCCGGTTTACGAGGGCGTTCTGCGTCCAGTCGCCCCCCTCAGCATGCGAGACGCCTCCCCGCAGGTCAAACCGATCGTTGAGGAAGTAGCGCAGCGAGGATTGGACCTGGTATCCGACCTTCTGCGTCATGCGCCCACCGGCGTAGGACTTGCCGGTCTTGCCGTAGAACGTGACGTCCGCACCCGCGTCCCACGCGACCTTGGGGGTGATGCGCACGGTTCCCGCCGCCTGGAGGTTTAGCTTCCAGCGGTCCTCACCGGCATTGAGCACGCGTGCGGGATTGTAGTCGCCGGTGGGAAGGTAGAGGTACGGGGTCACGCCAAAATAGGTATTGGACTGCGGCCGGTTCACCAGCCACACCGGTGCGGCCAGGATGATGTCGCCCACCCCGGTGTTGCGGCCCAGCGAGTCGCGATCGGCCAGGCCACGCTGCGCGACCACCGGGATCAGGACCTGCGGCGCCACCGTCAGGCCGGCGATGTCGACGTAATGCACCAGCCTGAAGATCACGACGTCGGTGTTCAGATCGTTGTCGCCGGGAAGCTTGTCGCCGTCGACGTCCTGCTCATCCCGCTCGGCATGCTGCAGGTAGACAAGGGCGAGGCTGGTGCCCGGTTTGGCCGGATCGTAGTCGCCCGCATCGAGATCGACGGCATGGGCCAGGGTCGGTGCGGCAAGGGCCAACAGGGATGCGAGCGCCAGGCTCGGGCGACAATATGGCATGGATGTCTCCGGCTAGATGAAGAGACCGGACGCGGTGCCTGGCTGGCACCCGCCCGATCTTTCCAGCCTTGAGCAATTCACGTGCCAGCTGAGACTTCGTAAGTTTTATAACGCCTTATGCGCATCGGTGGGATGTTGATCCGTCGCGTCACAAACAGGCGTGTTGACGCGCTGTTGCTAGGGAAGCGCGATTCCCCTCTTGAGCGGTGGTTGGCTGACGAGAAATGTGGCGCCGGGGCTATTCCACATCAGACGCACGCTATTGGATAGCAGCTGCAAGATCAGTCACGCGCGTGAGGAGATGGGGCGTCCAACACGCTGACGTCTATGCCATGCGCGGAGGTGCCCGGGCTTAGCCGATGATCCGTTTCAAACTGGAAATCGTGTCTCCATGGGCTCCGGGAATCTCTGGCTATTGCATCGTCCGCTCGATGGGTTGGCTCAAGAGTGAGCGCCAGCATGATGCGGGTCGAACAGACTGCGCAGGCGAGCGTGGCGCCCACGTCGCGCGCACTGGTGAGACATTGGCGCGGCTTGGAGCCGTCCACCAGGCCGAGCAACAGATGCTCATCATCAGACAAGGTGAACGCATCCCCGACCGTCATGGGCCGCTCCAGCGCCGCTTCATAGAACAGGCAGAGACTGTCGAGCACCGGCGCGAGCATGGTGCAATCATGCCGATCGAGTGTCCGGGAGAGGCAGGGCTGGGCCGATCGCCCACTATCGCGCGCTTCTCGCCAGCACCGCGCGGCGTCGATCAAGATCGCCGGCACGGCGGTTGTCTCGGGTGTGGGTGGCGTAAAATGACGGCTCATGTTTGATCCTCCTGCGGAAGCCCCATCGTTATTGCGAGTGATTTGCAATTAGTATCCGAGGATCGTGACAGCAGCAAGTCGGGGCGACCGGCTTGTCGCGGCTGAAAGGCGCCCGGCGGGCAAAGGGGGCGCCACGTCAGTCAGTGCGACCAAACAAGGTCCAAGAGTCAGCGATGAATCGCGTAGACCACCGCCGAACAGCTGCCGTTCTCAGCGGTTGCTTCAATTCGATCTCAGTCGAGCGTGCCGACGCTGACGTCCCAGGGAACTAACTAGGCTTTTCAAAAAAGACGGCGTGTCCCGCCTGTCTCGGAAGGATCGATACCGAAACGCCGCACCTACTCCCCTGCGCCGATCATGGCAGTAGGTGCGGTCGCTGGGAGGCACTCATGAAGTTCGCAATAGAACCCATAGGATATGTGCGAGGCAGCCGGGCTGATCCGATCGAAGACGAATGGGGAAGCAGCCGAGCCACGATCGAGTTGGACCCGACAAAGGTCGGAGCTGACGCAGTGGCGGGGCTAGATGCGTTCATTCTCACCGATCGGGAACGATGAATATCGGACAGGGCGATTGCGCCTGCCTTGCCACCGCGATCGTCACGGGTTTGCCGGTGTGGACTGCCGATCGCGACTGGAAGAAGCTCGATGTCCCGATCGAGATCAACCTGATCCGCTGAGGCATGGCGCACGACCTCCTCCCGATTCCCGCACAGCTGCCGGCCGACCTCGCGGCCGAGATCGAGGGTGCGCGCGATACGCTGGCGGCCGCGAAGGCGGGCATCGATCCAGAAGGCCTATGCGTCCGACTGGCGGCGGTTCTGTGACTTCTGTGAGGCGTGCAACGTCGAAGCCTTGCCGGTGCATCCCGACGTCGTGGCGCTGTTCGTGCACGTCGAGGCGGAAGCCGGCATTGCGCCGGTGACAACTGGCCGGCGCATCGCAACTATTACCCATCATCACCGCGATGCCGGCCTCGCCTCGCCGAGCGCCCGCGACGGCGCCGGGGTGATCGCGGCCATGCTCGCCGGTGTGCGGCGTAAGTATGCGCGAAAGAAGGAGCAGAAGTCGCCGGTCCAGGCCGAATGTGCAGCGCCATTCTTTACGCATGTGAAGCCGCTAAGCGAGCAGTTTGGCTTCAGAAACTGGAAGGGCCAAACGGTCCGGACCGTGTTCAGTTCGGCAGCGATTGGCGAGTAGTGATGATCTCGCGGACCCTGTCCCGGATTTGCCACCGGCCAGAATGAGAGATCCCGCGCTTCATCGTCTCGGGTTAGCCCTAGCCGATGAAGCAAATTTGGCCGGCCGCCCGGTTTTACCCGGAAAGCACCCGCTATTCTTGAGCATGACGCCCGGCGTTGCCCGCTCGTCAGGAAAGATGAGCGGGCTCGTCATTTCGCCGGCAGCGCATAGGCGACGAGCGTGTCCCCCGGCTTCGAGAGCAATTGCTTGTTCCCGCCCGCGGCCACCACGATGAATTGGCGCCCGCTCTTGGGCGAGCGGTAAGTCATCGGTGTCGCTTGGCCGCCTGCGGGAAGGCGCGCGCTCCAGAGCTCTCTGCCGGTGGTCACATCGAGCGCGCGCAACGTTCGCTCTTGCGTGGCGGCGATGAACACCAGCCCCCCACGCGTGGTGATGGAACCGCCGGCGTTGGGCACGCCCATCGTGATCGGCAAGTGCGAGGCGAGGCCAATCGGTCCGCTGTCGCGCGCGGTGCCGAGCGGCTTCGACCAAACGACCTTGTGCGTTACGAGGTCAACCGCCGTCAGCACGCCGTAGGGCGGCGCGGTGCACGGTGCGCCCAGCAGCGACATGAACGGGCCGATGTGGGCGGCGTAGGGTAGACCCCGTTGCGGCACCTCGCCCCGCTCCTCCTCCTGCTGAGCGCCTTCGTCAGGGTGTGCCTCGGCGCGGGGGATGAGCCAGTTGCGGTTGGGCACACGGTTCGAGTTAACGATCATCAAGTGGCGGTCGCGATCCACCGAGACCCCACCCCAGTCCGATCCACCGAGATAGCCGGGCGCGACGATAGCGGGGTCCAATCCCTCCGGGGTCATGGGCCCTTCGTAGCGGGAATTGCGGAACTGAATGCGGCACAGCATCTGATCGATCGGGGTGATGCCCCACATGTCACGCTCGCGCAGGTCGGGTCCACGGAACGAGGGCATTGCAACCGAGAAGGGCTGGGTCGGTGACAAGCGCTCGCCAGGCGCCTTGCCTGCTTGGGGTGCGGGCCGCTCCTCCACCGAAGACAAGGGGCGCCCGGTAGTCCGGTCGAGTAAGAATATCTCGCCGCGTTTGGTCGGTTGCACCAGCGCGCGGAGCAAGCCGTCGGCGGCCGGCAGATCGACCAGCGTCGGTTGTGACGCCACGTCGTAGTCCCACACGTCATGATGCGACGTCTGGAACGACCATCGCACGTCGCCGGTGTCGGCATCGAGCGCCACCACCGAGTTCGCGTAGCGCTCGTCGAGCGGGCGGCGATGCGTGCCGTACAGGTCGGGCGTGGACACCCCCGTCGGCGAGTAGATGAGGCCGAGCTCTGGGTCCGCGCTCATCGGTGCCCAACTGTTCGGCGTGCCGCGCGTATATTGGTTGCCCGGTCCCGGCGCGCGGTGATCGGCTGGGTGGCCCATGTCGAACGCCCAGACAAACGCGCCCGTGGTGGCGTCGAAGGCGCGGATCACACCCGAGGGTTCACCGACCTCCTGGCCATCGGACACCCAGCCGCCGAGCACCACCTTCCCGCGCACCAGCGTCGGCGCGGAGCTCACGTAATAGAAGCCGGGCTTCACCGCGCCCATGCCGGTCAGCAGCGAGACCTGTCCGTTGACGCCAAATGCCGGACAGGGCCGGCCGCTGGCCGCGTCCAGCGCGATCAGCCTTGCATCGAGCGTGTTGGTGAAGATCCGTGCAGCACACAGGCCGGTCGCGCCGGGCACCCGATAGTAGGCGACGCCTCGGCAGGCTCCGTGGGGCGTCGCCGTGGTGTCGACGCCAGAGCGGAAGCGCCAGTTGATATGGCCGGTCTCGGCATCGATCGACAGCACGTCGTTATAGCCGGTGCAAGCGTAGAGCGCGTCGCCGATCTTCAGCGGCGTGACCTCCAGGCTGGTGAGCGGCCCCCTCTCAGGCCCACCGAAATGGAGCGTCCACACAGGCTTCAGCCCGGCCACATTGGCCGGGGTCAGCTGGTCGAGCGCACTGAAGCGGGAGCCGCCGGAATCGTTTCCATAATGAAGCCAGTCCCCCGCTGTCGCGGGATCCGTCGCGGCCAGTATGCGGCGCACCGCGCCTGGTTCCTCGCGGCCGGTCTGGAACAGGGGATCGGAGGACACCGGCCCCAGTGCGTGGGCAGCGGTGCCAAGCACCGCCGCGATCCCCACCGCGCCGGCGAAGCCCGGCCAGCTCGCCACCCGGCGCAGAGCGGGCCGTAACATCGCAAAGGGCGTGAGATTGCGTCGAATGAATGGGAGCAGGAAACCGATGCCGACGACCAGCCATGCCACCAGCCGGGGCATCAGCCCCCAGCCGGAAAAACCGACTTCCCATATCGACCAGCCGAGCGTCGCGACGACGATGCCGGCGTAGAGCCACATGCCCTCGCGCCGCCCTCGCCAAACCAGAAAGCCGGTCACGGCCAATGCGGCGCCGGCCAGCAAATAGTAAGGCGACCCGCCGAGCGCGAACAGCCACCCCCCTCCCGTCAGGAGCGCGAGCGCGATGAGACTCAGAACACCCGCGTAGATGCGGGTCGATATAGCGCCTGCCAGGGGACGCGACATGATGGCGACTCCGATCGGTCCTGCCTCTCGAGACTCGGGAGGCCCTCAAGGCGTAAGTGATACTTTGTGTTTCACTCTTGTCCAACCCTCGCTAGAGTGCACCGGAGACAGAACGGCTCAGCACAGGCGGAGCAAGGATGAGCGCCACGACGGAATCAAGCATGTTCGGAAAACGCGGGCGGCCGATGGCGTGCTTGGCGGTGCGTGGTTTCGGCCATTTCCGAAGGCGATCCTGCTGGTCCTATCGATCTGCAGTCGGCAATCCGTCGGCATCGGCAATTACGCCGCCGAAGCAGTTCCTGTGATGGCAGAACTGCAGCCAAGAAATTCTAGCGCGGGTTACAGGCTCATTGAGGGAGATGATGGCGTTGTTTTGACGCTCCGGGGCGATTGGACGGTCCTCAATATCGGAGCAGTGGCGTCGCGCCTGGAACACGACCTGGCAGATAGGCGCTCCACGACCGCCCTTGATGTCCGTGAACTTGGACGCATCGACAGTGCCGGTGCTTACCTGCTCAAGCAGGCGCTGAAGACACCCGAGGCCTTCAGGGACTGCGGCCGGGACGATTTGAATCGGCTCTTCGACCTGGTGGAACCGGTCGTGGAGGACACGCCAAGGATCGACCAGCAAACCGGCTCGATCCGCACGATATTCGTGCGCATCGGCATGGCCGTCGAAGGCGCCGGCCTGGAAGCCTATCGCATGATGGACTTCGGTGGACGGCTCGTCGTGGCGCTCGGCCGCACCCTTTCCCATCCGCACCGACTGCGGCTGACGCCGCTCTTCGCCGTTATGGAGGAGGCCGGCGTCAACGGCATCCCGATCGTCATGACGATGTGCTTCTTCATCGGTGCTATTGTCGCGCTGGTGGGAGCCAATCTGTTGACCACCCTCGGCGTCTCCGTGTTCACGGTGCAACTGGTCGGGGTCGCCATCCTCCGCGAGTTCGGGGTGGTTATCGCCGCCATCCTGTTCGCCGGCCGGTCAGCATCCGCATTCGCGGCACAGATCGGCTCGATGCGGATGAACCAGGAGGTCGATGCCATGCAGGTCATGGGGGTCGACCAATTCGATGCGTTCGTGGTGCCCCGGGTCGTTGCAGCGCTGCTCATGCTGCCAGTGTTGGCTTTTTGCGGCGATATAGGCGGAATTTTCGGCGGCCTCCTGGTGAGCTGGGTGACAATGGACATCAATCCGGTGTTCTTCTTCCGCCGCATGGTCGAGACGGTGAACATCACGCACTTCTGGATTGGCATGAGCAAGGCGCCCTTCCTGGCGCTGATGATCTCGGCCGCCGGTTGCCGGCATGGATTGGCAACAGGAGGAGATACCGAAAGCCTCGGTCGGCGGGTCACTACCGCGGTGGTCCAGTCTGTCTTCATGATCATCATGTTCGACGCGATCTTTGCGGTCATCTTCATGGAACTGGACCTGTGACCGGCGAGGACGCAAGCCGCCGACGGGGGGCGCCGCCAATCCGGGTAGCGGGCCTGCGAACAGCCTTCGGCGATCATGTGATCCACGAGGATCTCGATCTTGAAATGAATTCGGGTGAGATAATGGGCGTCGTAGGTGGCTCCGGTGCCGGAAAGTCGGTGCTTCTCAACACCATACTCGGCCTCAAGAAACCGGATGGCGGCAGGGTGGAACTGTTTGGCCGTGATGTTCAGGACCCGGCTTATCAGGCTGAGATCGAACGACGCATCGGTGTCATGTTTCAGGGTGGAGCGCTGTTTTCCACGCTCACCGTTCAGGAGAATGTCGAGGCACCGTTCCTGGAGCATGTCGCGTTGCCGGCGGATCTTGTGAGAAGACTCGCTGCGTTCAAGATCAAGCTGGCGGGGCTGCCGGACAATGCTGGTGCCCTGAAACCTTCGGAGCTTTCCGGCGGCATGAAGAAGCGGGCGGGGATCGCTCGTGCCATTGCGCTCGACCCCGAACTCCTCTTCCTCGACGAACCGACCGCGGGTCTCGATCCGATCGGTGCTAGTGAGTTCGACGAGTTGGTGCGCACGCTCCGCGATGCGCTCGGTTTCACCGTGTTCATGATCACGCACGACCTCGATACGCTCTATGCCATCTGCGATCGCGTAGCCGTGCTCGCGGACAGAAAGGTGATTGCCGTCGCGCCCATCGCCGAACTCGAGAAATCGGACCACCCCTGGATTCGCAACTATTTTCAAGGCCCGCGCGGACGTGCGGCCCGAGGGGAACACGACTGATGGAACGTCATGCCCATTACGCGCTGGTCGGCGTGATCTCGACAGCAGTTCTCATCGCCGCGCTGATATTCGTGGTCTGGCTCGGACGGATGCAGTTCAACGAGGAACACGATCGCTACCGTATCCTCTTTCACGGTCCCGTTCGCGGCCTGAGCGAGGGTGGAGAAGTCCAGTTCAACGGCATTAAAGTTGGCCAAATTCAGAAAATACGTCTGGACCCGCAAGACCCCAACCGTGTCGTTACCGACGTGGAGCTCACCGGAGGCGCGCCGGTGCGTGCGGATTCCGTAGCCACAATGGAAACGCAGGGCATCTCCGGCGTCAGCATCATTCAGATCAGCGCGGGAACCCCGACCCAGCCGCTGCTCAAAGACGTTTCGCATGATAGGCGGCCAATCATTCGCAGCAAGGCGAACGCTTTGGCTTCGCTGCTCCAAGGTGGCGGACAGATGGTCCAGAGCGCTACTGAAGCGCTTAACCGGGTCAATCGCGTCCTTTCGGATCGCTCGATCGCCAATGTTTCAGTGGCGATTGAGGGCATACGGGAAACCAGTCAGTCTCTAGCGGCGAACCGGACGATGTTCGATCGTGCGAATTCGACCATCACCAAACTCGATAGCGCCGCGACGGACATACAAGGAGCAGCGGCTTCTGTTCGCGGCTTGGCCGATGGTGACGGCCGTCGCGCGTTCTCCGATGTCTCCGATGCAGCACACGACCTCAAGCTGGCGGTGGCCGATGCGAGAAGCACAATCAAGAAGTTGGACAAGCAAAGCGACACCACGCTGCCCAACATCAATGCCACGATGTTGAGTCTTCAGTACGCGGCGGATTCGCTCGACGGCCTCGTCAGGCAGATCAGGGAAGACCCTCGCGGAACGCTGATGAAGCCGCGAGGAAAGGAAATGGAGCTGCCACGATGAAAATTCAATCGATCGCATTGTCGCTGCCGCTCCTACTGCTTGCAGGATGCGCTGGGCTTCTTGGCGGGGGCAAGCCCGCGGATCTCTACCGCCTCGAAATCGCGTCAGCGGCCCCCGCAGCGGCTGCGCCACCTGCACGCCGCACCGTGCTCGTCCTGCCCGTTCAGTTCACGCCGCAGAGTTCGGGGGATCGCATCCTGACCGTTCGCGGGCCGCAAGCAATGTACGTCAAGGGTGCACGCTGGATCAGTCCAGTGCCCGACCTTTTCGCCACGAACATGGAGCGGTCGTTCGCGGCTCGGGCTCCCGATATATTGCTTACCTCGCCTCGTGAGCCCGGGGGAGCGGGGTACGCATTGCTCGTCATGGTGCAGCGCTTCGCCGCAATCTATCCTGCGGGCTCCGCGAAGCTCGTGAACCCCACGGTGCAGATCGAAGGCGAGGCACGCCTGCTCCGCGCCAGCGACCACCGAACGATCGCGGCACGGCGTTTCTCGTCGGAGGCGCACGCGGCCGATAATCGCGTGACGGCGATCGTCGAGGCTTTTGATACGGCCACGGATCGTTACCTCGCAGACCTGGTGGACTGGGCGAGCCGCTCCGCCTCGACGGGCGCGGCACCGATCGGCATCGAAGCCATGGACCGGTAGGGACATACAGCTCGCGGACTATGCGGTGGGAGCTGAGAGATCGCGGGTGAGGTCGGGCGGCCCGGCGCGTTTGTGGGCGAGAAAGTTGCCCAGATACGACTTGCCAAAATGATGGCAGGTGGATGGGAGCAACGACGGCTAGAGCGCGAGCGCTTCGTCGGAGCAATCGAGTAAGAGTGGCGGGAAGACGCGCACCGGACAGCGAACAAGAAAGTGGTCAAGCAGTCATTTTCCTTGATACTTTGTTTCAAAACGGAGAGCAGTCCTCTCACAAAAGCTTGACAGACCGCCTGATGGCGAGTTGGTTGGACTATGACTCGTCGCCGCGCCGATGCCGTTCACAATCGCACTCTATTGCTTGAGGCCGCAGAGGCGGTTTTTCTGGAGATGGGCGTAAACGCTCCGCTCGACCTCATCGCCGAGCGTGCCGGTGTGGGACGCGCCACGCTGTTTCGGAATTTCGCGGATCGC
>Ga0070665_100001502_pt1 | contig 27146 bp, 25 predicted proteins | sample KBSS13metaG_FD_65862 | JGI IMG/M metagenome (GOLD analysis project Ga0070665, IMG submission 65862) | Switchgrass rhizosphere microbial communities from Kellogg Biological Station, Michigan, USA - KBS S1-3 metaG | ecosystem: Host-associated > Plants > Roots > Rhizosphere > Soil ... | reverse complement strand
GTCGTCACCGAGCCGCTGTCCGCCCACAACCCGGGCCGGGTCAAGCTCGCCGGCGAGATCTGGTCGGCCTGCCCGTACGACGAGTCGATGACGATCGCTGCCGGGCAGATGGTCGAGGTGTTCGCGATCCGCGGTGCCACCGCCTACGTTCACCCTGTCGGTGAGCTGATGCCATGAGCGCACGTCCGGCGTCCCTGTCCCACGACCGAAAGTAAGGAAGGCCCCTCGATGGAGGTCTACATCGGACTACCGATCCTGGTGTTCCTGTTCGTGATCATCCTGCTCTGGCGAACCGTCAGGATCGTTCCGCAGGCACGTGCCGGGATCGTCGAGCGTTTCGGCAAGTACAAGGAGACCCTGCCCGCCGGCCTGAACATCGTGGTGCCCTTCGTCGACAAGGTGCGCTACCTGATCGACCTGCGCGAGCAGGTCGTCAGCTTCCCGCCGCAGCCGGTGATCACCGAGGACAACCTCGTGGTGTCGATCGACACCGTCATCTACTTCCAGGTCACCGACCCGATCGCGGCGACGTACGAGATCGCCAACTACATCCAGGCGATCGAGCAGCTGACCATGACCACGCTGCGCAACATCGTCGGCGGCATGGACCTCGAGGAGACGCTGACCAGCCGCGACCAGATCAACTCCGGCCTCCGCGGGGTGCTCGACGAGGCGACCGGCAAGTGGGGCATCCGGGTCAACCGGGTCGAGCTCAAGGGCATCGACCCGCCGCCCTCCATCAAGGACTCGATGGAGAAGCAGATGCGCGCCGACCGCGAGAAGCGCGCCACGATCCTCACCGCCGAGGGTGGTCGCCAGGCCGCGATCCTGACCGCGGAGGGCGAGAAGCAGTCGGCGATCCTCTCGGCGGAGGGTGCCCGCGAGTCCCAGATCCTGCGCGCACAGGCAGACCGCGAGGCGGCGATCCTGCGCGCCCAGGGTGAGGGTCAGGCCATCCAGACCGTCTTCCAGGCGATCCACGACGGACAGCCCGACCAGTCCCTGCTGGCCTACCAGTACCTCCAGATGATGCCGAAGATCGCCGCCGGCGACGCCAACAAGGTCTGGGTCATCCCGTCCGAGATCACCAAGGCCCTCGAGGGCCTCGGCTCATCGGTCCACGAGATCGCCGGCATCCCCCAGAAGGTCTCCGGTCCGCTCAAGCGCGTCGACATGGGCTCGACCGAGCCGCCGAAGCTGGGCGGGTCCGGAGCGTTGGACGGAGAGCTCTCGCGCGCCAACAAGGCCGTCGAGGACGCGATCGCGGAGGCCGAGCGCTCGGCCAACCCCGGGCGCAACTCCGAGGTCGCTCCGCCGATCACGCCGGCGGCCGACCCGCCGGATGACGCTGCCGGCGACGTCCCGGAGGCACCGCCGGCGCAGTGACGGCTCTGCAGATGGTGGCCGTGCTCCTGGCGGGCATGGCCGCCGGCACCATCAACGTCGTGGTCGGATCCGGGACGCTGCTCACGTTCCCGACCCTGCTGGCCTTCGGCGTCCCGCCGGTGACCGCCAACGTGTCCAACACGATCGGCCTGGTCCCCGGCGTGGCCTCGGGCGTCGTCGGCTACCGCCGCGAGCTGCGGGGCCAGCGCTCCCGCGTGATCCGGCTGGGCAGCGCCTCGGTGCTCGGCGGGATCACGGGTGCGGTGCTCCTGCTGGTGCTCCCCGACGGCGCCTTTCGCGCGATCGTGCCGGCCCTGATCCTGCTCGGCCTGCTGCTCGTCGTGGTCCAGCCGCGGCTCTCGGCGTGGGTGGACGCCCGCCACGAGGGGGCGCGGGACGAGCTCGGGCCGTGGTGGGTCTGGCCCGCGGTCTTCGGCACCGGCGTGTACGGCGGGTACTTCGGCGCCGCACAGGGCGTGATCCTGATGGGGGTCCTGGGCATCGGCATCGCCGACTCGATGCAGCGGCTCAACGGGGTCAAGAACGTCCTTGCCGGACTGGTGAACGGCGTGGCCGGCCTGATCTTCCTCGTCGTCGCCGACGTCGACTGGACCGTGGTCGCGCTGATCGCCGCCGGTTCCGTCGTCGGAGGTCAGCTGGGCGCCACCGTCGGGCGCCGCCTGTCCCCGCTGGTCCTCCGCGTGGTGATCGTGATCGTCGGCCTTGCCGCCCTCGCGTCGTTCCTGCTCAAGTGATGTCGTGATCGCCTACACGATGCCTCCGGAGACGGCGCGGGCCCTGGTCGCCGCCCTGGACGCGCACGGGACCTCGGTCCGGGTGGGTGGGGGCTGGGCCGTCGACGCCCTTCTGGGTCGGGCGACCCGCGAGCACGGGGACCTCGATCTCTGGGTGGAGGCTCCCGACCTCGAAGGTCTCTTCGTAGCGTTCGCGGAGCACGGGATCGACCGGGTCCACCCGTGGCCCGGCGACCGTCCGTGGAACTTCGTCCTGCACGACGGCCAGAGTCGGCGCGTCGACCTCCACCTGTACGAGACGCTCGGCGACGGGCGGCTCCACTACGGCAGCGTGTCCGCGCCGTTCGTCTTCAGCGTCGACGACCTGTCCGGTCGTGGCGAGATCGGCGGGCTCCCGGTCCGCTGCGAACGCCCGGAGTTCTCCCTGCGCAACCACACGGGGTACCCGATCCGCCACGTCGACCGGCACGACGTCTCCGTGCTCTGTGAGGCCTTCGGGCTCGAGCTGCCGGGGGAGTACCGGTAGGCCCCGGGCGGCTCAGGACTCGACGTACGCCGTCAGCCAGCGGCCGAGCTCGTCGAACGCGCGGGTGCGGGGCTCCTCGCGTGAGAGGAACACGTCGTGCCGAGCGCCGGCGATGCCGACGTAGGTGACGTGCTGTCCCAGCGCCGGCGACCAGCGCCGGATCTGCTCGACGTCGAGGACGATGTCGGTGGAGTGCACGTCCTCACCGAGCTCGGTGGGCGTGGCCGACCGCGCGCTGGTGAGGACCAGCGCCGGGAACGGAAGGGAGAGGCCGCGGTGGAGCTCGGTGTGGCCGCGCCGCACGGCGGCGAGCCAGCCGGCGTACGCCGGCCAGGACTCGATCGGCTTCCAGTCCAGGTTGAAGTCCCAGTCACCCTCGTGGTCGCGGTGCAGGGACCGGGCGTAGAGACCGGTCACGGTGCGCGGGATGATCCGCATCGGCTGCCGCTTGGCGACCTGCTGCACGACCGGCGTCAACCCCAGCCGCACCCACGCCTTGCCCTGCAGGTCGAACCACGGCGCGTTCAACGCGATCCCGCGCGCGTCGGTGCGCCGCGCCTGCGCCCACAGGGGCACGGTCAACCCGCCGGTCGAGTGGCCGCTGAGCACGACGTGCCGGTGCCCTGCGCTGACCCGGTCCCAGGCCAGGTCGAGCTCGGGGTAGTAGTCGGTCAGCTTCGCGACGTAGTTCGGCGTCTGGTGGGGCAGGATCGAACGGCCGTACTTGCGCAGGTCGAGTGCGTAGAAGTCGTAGCCGCGCTCGGACCACCACTCGGCGTACGCCGTCTGGAAGAAGTAGTCGGCGAAGCCGTGCACGTGCAGCACCGCCTTCGTCGTCCGCCGACCGGCCGAGAGGCGGACCAGCGTGGCGACGACCGAGCCCTCGTCGTCGTCGGGCAGCGCGAGAGTCTCGGCCGTGTACGGCGGTCCCAGGATGTCGCGGCGGCCGCTGGCGGTCATGGGCACATCCTGGCAGCCTGCGTTCCGCGCGGGAGGAGCCGGCTCAGGCCGACCCGAGCACCAGCCAACGATCGGTCCGTGCCCGCCACACCATTCCGACCAGCCGCACGACGATGAACGCCGTCAGTCCGGCCCAGACACCGCCGATGCCCCAGTCCCAGTACGCCGCGGCGAGGGTCAGCGGGACGAAGCCGCCGAGCGCCGCGATGATCGTGATCGTCCTGAGGAACGCCACGTCGCCGGCCCCGATCAGCACCCCGTCGAGACCGAACACGATGCCGGCCGCCGGGAGCATCACCACGAACCACGGCCACAGCAGATGCGCCTGGCGCCACACCGCCGGTGACGAGGTGAAGAGACGGGGGACGACCCACCACCCGGCGGCGTACAGGGCGGCGAACACCCCGCCGGCACCGGCGCTCCAGCGCGCCACCTGCCCGGCCAGCCGGCGCGCCGCCCGCGCGTCGCTCGCGCCGAGTGCGGCCCCCACCAGCGACTGCGCGGCGATCGCGAACGAGTCGAGCAGCAGAGCCGTGAACTCCCACAGCTGCATCCCGATCTGGTGCGCCGCGATCTGGGCCGTGCCCATCCGCGCCGCCACACCCGCGGCCACCAGGAACGCGAGCTGGAACGCCGCGGCTCGGACGATCAGGTCCCGTCCGAGCACCAGCTGTGCCCGCATCACGACGACGTCCGGACGAAGCGAGGACGCCTCGGCGCGGAGCCGGCGTACGAACAGGGCGGCCGCCACGACCTGTGCGCCGAGGTTCGCCCACGCCGACCCGGCGAGGCCGAGGTGGAACGTGTAGACCAGCAGCGGCGAGCCCAGCGCCGAGAGCCCGTTCGCCGCCAGCACGATCACCACCGGCGCGCGGGTCAGCTGGATGCCGCGCATCCACCCGTTGCCGGCCAGCACGAGCAGGACCATCGGCATCCCGCACAGCGCGATCCGGAACCACTGCTCGGCCGGTGCCTGCAGCGTCGACGACGACCCCGTCAGGAGGCGGGTCAGGGGACCGGCGCCGAGCTGGCCCACGAGCACGACGACGAGGCCGATGCCGACCGCGAGGTACGACGCCTGCACGCCCTCGTCGACGGCCCTGTCCCGGCGCCCCGTACCGAACCACCGGGCCGCTCGCGACGTGGTGCCGTACTCCACGAACGTGCCGACGATCGCGAGCAACGCCATCAGGGTCGTGCCGACGGCGAGCGATCCGAGGGCCTGCGCCCCGAGGTGCCCGACGACCGCCGTGTCGACGAGGAGGTAGAGAGGCTCCGCCGCCAGCACCAGGAAGGCCGACGTCGCCAGGGCCAGCATCCGCCGGACGGTCACCCGGTCGGACGCGCCGGTGACGTCGTCGGGGCTCACGCGGTCATGCGTATCAGGTCGCGCGTGTGCTGGTGCGCTCGGCCGCTGCGGCGACCAGGGCGGCGAAGAGCGTGTGGTCGGTGCCGACCTCGGGGTGCCACTGGACCGCCAGGCAGAACCGCGTGCCGGGTCGCTCCATCGCCTCGAGCGAACCATCGACCGCCCAGGCCACCGGCTCGAAGCCCGGGTGGGTGTCGACCGTCTGGTGGTGGTGGCAGCCGACCTCGGCCCGTTCGCCGATCGTGGCCCGCAGCCGCGAACCCTCCACCGTGCTGATCGCGGTGCGCCCGAACGCCGCACCGCCCGGGCTGTGCTCGTCGTGGCCCACCAGGTCGGGGGTGTGCTGGTGCAGCGACCCACCGGCCGCCACGGCCATCAGCTGCATGCCGCGGCAGACACCGAGTGTCGGGAGACCCGCTTCGTCGGCCGCCCGGACAAGTGCGGTCTCCCACGCGTCGCGGTCCTCGCGCCAGCCCGTCGTACGCCGGTGCGGCTGGGCGCCGTAGCGGCCGGGGTCGACGTCCGCGCCGCCACTGACGACGAGGCCGTCGATCCGGGACACGACGACACGCGCGACGTCCTCGGTGCCCGCGGCGGGCGGCAGCAGCATCGGCACACCCCCCGCGGCCAGGACCGCGTCGGCGTACTGCGCATGGAGCACGTCGGCCAGGGTGTCCCAGACGCCCCACTGCGCGGTCTCGCGGTAGGTGGAGACGCCGATGACCGGACGGTCAGAGCGGGGTGACATAGGCCCCGGAGATTCCACCGTCGACGAGGAACGTGTTCGCGGTGATGAACGACGATTCGTCGGAGGCCAGGAACAGGACGGCGTCGGCCATCTCCTCAGGCTCGCCGAACCGGCCCATCGGTACGTGCACGAGCCGGCGGGCGGCCCGCTCGGCGTCCTTGGCGAACAGCTCCTTGAGCATCGGGGTGTTGACGGGACCGGGGCACAAGGCATTGACACGCACGCCCTCGCGGGCGAACTGCACTCCCAGCTCGCGGCTCATCGTCAGCACCCCGCCCTTGGAGGCGGAGTAGGAGATCTGCGAGGTCGCCGCACCCATCACCGCGACGAACGAGGCGGTGTTGATGATCGACCCGCGTTTCTGCTCGAGCATGTAGGGCAGCGCGGCCTTGCAGCACAGGTAGACCGAGGTCAGGTTGACCTCCTGCACCCGCCGCCAGGCGTCGAGGTCGGTGTCGAGGATCGAGTCGTCGTCGGGCGGGCTGATCCCGGCGTTGTTGAAGGCGATGTCGACCGAGCCGTAGGTGTCCTTCGCCGTCTTGAAGAGCGCGTCGACCTGCTCCTTGTCGGTGACGTCGACATGCACGTACGTCGCGTGCTCAGCGCCCCCGAGCTCGTCGACCACGCGGGCGCCGCCGGGGTCGTCGATGTCGCCGATCACGACCCTCGCGCCCTCGGCGACGAACCGGCGTACGGTCGCCAGCCCGATCCCGGAGCACCCACCGGTGACGACGGCGACCCGGCCCTCGATGCGTCCTGCCACTGCTGTTCCTCTCATGTCATCTCGTGGTCTCGACAAGCTCGACCGAAGAGGGCGTTAGTGCGCGATGAAGACGTTCTTCTCCTCGGTGAACGCATACGGCGCGTCCGGTCCGAGCTCCCGGCCGAGGCCGGACATCTTGTAGCCGCCGAACGGCGTCCAGTAGCGGACGCTCGCGTGGCTGTTCACACTCAGGTTGCCGGTCTGGACCCCGCGGGAGACCCGCAGCGCCCGGCCCAGGTCCTGGGTGTAGATCGAGCCCGACAATCCGTACGCCGAGTCGTTGGCCAGCGCGACGGCCTCCTCCTCGTCGTCGAACGCCATCACGGCGACCAGGGGGCCGAACACCTCCTCGCGCCACACCGGGTCGGCGACGTCCCGCGACTCGGTGACCATCGCCGGCAGCCAGAAACCATCGCCCGCCGGGGCCTCGCCCTGGAAGGCGACGGTGGTGGTGTCCACGTACCGCTGCACGGAGTCGCGCTGGCCGGCCGAGACCATCGGCCCCATCTGGCTCGACTCGTCCGACGGCTCGATGACCCGCCAGTTCGTCACGGCCGTCTCGAGCCGACCCAGGAACTCGTCGTACACCGAGCGCTGCACGAGGATCCGGGACCGCGCGCAGCAGTCCTGGCCGGCGTTGTCGAAGACGGCACCCGGGGCGGCATCCGCGGCACCGGCGACGTCGGCGTCGGCGAAGACGATGTTGGCGCTCTTACCCCCCAGCTCGAGGGTCACGTGCTTCACCTGCTCGGCGCAGCCGGCCATGATCTGCTTGCCGACCTCGGTCGACCCGGTGAAGACGACCTTGTGGACGTCGGGGTGCGTGACGAAGCGGTTGCCCACCACCGAGCCCTTGCCGGGCACCACCGTGAACACCCCCGGTGGGAGGCCGGCGTCCAGGGCGAGCTCGCCGATCCGGATCGCGGTCAGCGGGGTGATCTCCGCCGGCTTCAGCACGACCGTGTTGCCGGCCGCGAGGGCGGGGGCGAAGCCCCATCCGGCGATCGGCATCGGGAAGTTCCACGGCACGATCACCCCGACGACGCCCAGGGGCTCGTGGAACGTGAGGTCGATGCCGCCCGGGACCGGGATCTGCTTGCCGACGAGTCGTTCGGGTGCCCCGGAGTAGTAGTTCAGGACGTCGCGGACGTTGCCGGCCTCCCACCGGGCGTTGCCGATGGTGTGGCCGGCGTTCTCGACCTCGAGCCGCGCCAGCTCCTCGTTGTGGTCGCCGACGATCGCCGCGAACGCCCGCAGCAGCCGGGCCCGCTCACCGGGTGCGAGGTCGCGCCAGGCCGGGAAGGCGTCGTGGGCCGCGGCGATCGCCGCGTCGGTCTCGGCCTCGGTCGCCGAGGGCACCTCGCGCAGCTCGCGACCGGTGGCGGGGTTGACGAGGACCGACACGTCGGTCGAGCTTGTCGAGACCATCGGGCCTCTCTCACATCCTCTCGAAGGAGCGCATCAGCTCCCAGTCGGTGACCGCCGCGTCGAACGCCTTCAGCTCGACGTCGGCCATGTTCGTGTAGTGGTCGACGACCTCGTCCCCGAACGCCGCGCGCGCGAGGTCGGAGGAGGCCCATGCGTCGCGGGCCTCGTGCAGGGTGTGGGGCACGTGCGGCTTGTCGGAGTGGTAGGCGTTGCCCTTCAGCTCCGGTTCCAGCTCCAGCTCCTGGTCGATGCCGTGACGCCCGCCCGCCAGCATCGCGGCCAGGGCCAGGTAGGGGTTCACGTCGCCGCCGGGCACGCGGTTCTCCATCCGCGCGCTGGGGCCGCGGCCGACCAGACGCACCGCACAGGTGCGGTTGTCCTGGCCCCACGCGACGGCGGTCGGCGCGAACGAGCCGTCCGCGAACCTCTTGTAGGAGTTGATGTTCGGTGCGTAGAGCAGCGTGAAGTCGCGCATGGTGGCGAGCAGTCCGGCCACGAAGCTGTCGTACATCGCCGATCGCTGGTCGCCGTCCCAGAAGACGACGTCGCCGTTCGTGCCGCGCAGCGACAGGTGGATGTGGCAGGAGCTGCCCTCGCGCTCGTTGTACTTCGCCATGAAGGTGAGTGCCTGCCCGCGGTGGGCCGCGATCTCCTTCGCCACGGTCTTGTACACGCTGTGGCTGTCGGCCGTGACCAGAGCGTCGGCGTAGAGGAAGCCGATCTCGTGCTGACCGAAGTTGCACTCGCCCTTGGCCGCCTCGACGTCGAGGCCGGCGGCGTACATCGTGTTGCGGATGTCGCGGAGCAGCGGCTCGGCCCGGGTGGTGCCGAGGATCGAGTAGTCCACGTTGTACTGGTTGACCGGGTCGAGCCCGCGGTAGCGCTGTCGGTTCGCGTCCTCGTACGAGGTGTTGAACGCGATGAACTCCAGCTCGGTGCCGGCCAGGGCGACCAGGTCGCGCTCGGCGAAGGCGTCGAGCTGAGCCTTGAGGATCGTGCGCGGCGACTGCACGACCGGCGCGTGGTCCAGCCAGACCAGGTCGCACTGCACCATCGCCGTCGCCGGGAGGTGGGTGAGCAGCCGGATCGTGTTCCAGTCGGGCACGAACTCCATGTCGCCGTACCCGCGCTCCCAGGACGACATCGCGTAGCCGTCGACGGTGTTCATGTCGATGTCCACGGCCAGCAGGTAGTTGCACCCCTCCGTGCCGTGCTCGACGACGACGTCCAGGAAGTACTGCCCGTGCAGCCGCTTGCCCTGCAGCCGGCCCTGCATGTCGGTGAACGCCAGGACGACGGTGTCGATCTCGTGGAGCTCGATCTTGTTCTTGAGATCGCCGAGGGTCAGATAGCGGGCATTGGGTGGCGGCATGGGTCTCCTCTTCCGGTGGGTCACCCGAGCAGGCCGCGCAGCAGCGCGGCCGTGTCGTCACAGTGATCTTCCATGGTCTGGCGGGCGCGGTCCGCCTGTCCGGCCAGTACGGCGCGCACCAGCGTGGCGTGCTGGGCGTCCGAGTGCGCGATGTTGGCGTCCAGCACCGGGATGGCGTTGAGCATCTCGTGCAGACTGGCCTGGACCGACGTCACCGACTCGAGCGTCCGGGGTGACCCGGTGAGCGACGCCAGCGTGAGGTGGAACCGGGAGTCGGCCTGTCGGTGCCGGGCGCGGCTGGTCGCCCCGGCCACGGCGAGGTGGGCCGCCTCCAGCCGAGCGCGGGCCTGGTCGTCCAGGGGCGTGGAGGCGACCTGGTACGCCGCGCCCGCCTCGACGACCCGCCGGAACTCGAGGGCATCCAGCCAGTCCGCCCGCTGAGCGGCCGTGGTCCGCGCCGCCTTGCGGGCCGACGGCGTCTGCGGCTTCATCGTGACGACGGTGCCTCCGCCGCGTCCGCGGCGGGTCTCGACGAGGTCCGCCGCGCGCAGCGCCACGATCGCCTCACGGAGGGTGGCCCGAGAGACTTCCAGGCGCGCCGCCAGCTCACGCTCCGGCGGGAGGGTCGACCCGAGCGGGTAGACCCCGAGCCGGATGGCCGTGGCGAGCTGCTCGACGCAGGCCTCGAAAGCGTGATGACCGCGGACCGGACGCAGCACCGTCTCCGCGAGGTGCGGGAGCGGCTGGGCGGTCACGGTGGTCAGTCTCGCACCGAGTTGGAAACTGTCAATGGTCTGGGTTCATACCGAATATCCGCGCAGCTATGGACTACGGAATCGGAACGGGTCTAGCCTCCCGGCAATCGGTTCCGCTCCTGAGAGGGTCATCCAATGCCCGAAGCGCACGAGCCCGTGCCTTTGCACGAGTTCACCGACGACGAGAAGACTCTGGCCAAGCTCGGGTACGCACAGGATCTCAACCGCTCGTGGTCGGGTTTCTCCAACTTCGCGATCTCGTTCTCGATCATCTCCATCCTGGCGGGCTGCTTCACCAGCTTCGCGCTGGGCTGGAACAACGGTGGGCCCGCGGCGATCGCCTGGGGCTGGCCGATCCTCACCGTCTTCATCCTGATCATCGGCATGTGCATGTCCGAGCTGGTGTCGGCGTACCCGACGTCGGGCGGCATCTACTGGTGGGCCTCCAAGCTGGGAGGCCCGGCCGCCGGCTTCTACACCGGTTGGCTGAACCTGATCGGGTTGGTCGCGATCGTGGCGTCGGTGGCCTACGGCTGCGCGAGCTTCTTCGACGCCTTCCTCGGTTACTTCAGCTCGTCGTGGGCGGGCAACTACTCGCTGACCCGGGTGTTCATCGAGTTCGTGATCGTGTTGGGTCTCGCGGCTCTGCTCAACATCTTCTCCAGCCACCTGCTGGCCGTGCTGAACAACATCTCGGTGTGGTGGCACGTCATCGGAGCGGCCGTGATCGTGCTCATCCTGTGGTTCTTCCTCAAGGACGGCGCCAGCCACGCGTCGGTCAGCACTGTCTTCACCGGGACCGTGAACAACACCGGATTCTTCGGCGGCCATACGCACGGGCTCGGCTTCATCCTCTACGTGCTCCCGTTGTCGGGCATCCTCACGCAGTACACGATCACCGGGTACGACGCGTCCGCACACCTCTCGGAGGAGACCCAGTCGGCGTCGATGGGCGCCGCTCGCGGTATCTGGCGCTCGATCCTCTACTCGGGCATCGGCGGCTGGATCCTGCTGCTCTCGTTCCTCTTCGCCGTGCAGGACAAGGACGGCGTCACCACGGGCGGCAGCAGCGTCTTCGCCATCTTCAACCAGTCGCTCAGCCCGCACGTGGCCGGCTTCGTCATCCTCGTCTCCACTGCCGGCCAGTTCTTCTGCACGGTGGCCTGCATGACCAGCACCAGCCGGATGTTCTTCGCGTTCAGCCGTGACGGTGCCATGCCGGGCGCCAAGTACTTCTCGCAGCTGAACCCCAAGCGGGTGCCGGTCAACGCGGTCGTCGCCTCGGCGATCATCGCGCTGGTGCTGACCCTGCCGGCCCTGATCAAGGTCGACATCTTCGGCGCGCCGGTGCCGATCGCGTTCTTCGCGGTCGTCTCGATCGGTGTGATCGGGCTGTACACCGCCTTCGCCATCCCGATCTACCTGCGGTGGCGTCTCGGTGACAGCTTCCAGGCCGGCGCCTGGACCAACGGCAGCAAGTACAAGTGGATGAACCCGATCGCCGTCGTCGAGATCGTGATCATGTCGATCGTCGGGCTCCTGCCGACCTCCACCCTGGGGCTCTGGGGTCACGAGGGGTTCGGGTGGAAGTACGTCAACTACGCGATCATCGTGGTGCCGGCGGCGCTGATCCTGCTCACCATCTACTGGCACGTGTCGGTGAAGCACTGGTTCACCGGACCGAAGCACACCATCGACCCGGACGTCGTTGCCGCCTTCACCGAGTGACGCACCCGCTCTGGACCGCCTGGCCTGCCTGGCCGGGCGGTCCTGGCACGTGGTCGACCTGCCGGGTGGCCTGACCAACACCAACCTCCGGGTGCGCAACGACGACGGACTCGACCCGCTCGACGTCGTCGTCCGCTGGAGTCGCGCGGACGTCGAGCTGTTGGGCATCGACCGCGACGCCGAGCACGACAACACGACGGCGGCGTACCGGGCGGGGGTCGGACCGGAGGTCCTGGAGTACCGCCCGGACCTGTCGATGATGGTGATCGGCTTCCTGACCGGGAACGCGCTCGAGGACGCGGACTTCGGGGATCCCGACGTCCTGCGCCGTTCGGCCGACGCGGTACGCCGGCTCCACGCGGGCCCTCGGTTCACCGGGGACTTCGACATGTTCGCCCGGCAGGCGGGCTACCTCGAGGTCGTGCGCGACAACGGCATGAGCCTCCCACCGGGGTACGCCGATCACGCAGCCGCGTGGGCCGACGTACGCCGGGCACTCGCGGCCGCCCCACGTCCGACGGTGCCGTGCAACAACGACCTCCTCGCGGCCAACTACATCGACGACGGCGAGCGCGTCTGGCTGATCGACTACGAGTACTCCGGCAACAACGACGCCTGCTTCGAGCTCGGCAACACCACCACCGAGTGCAGCTTCACCGAGGACCAGATCGACGCCTGGTGCGAGGCGTACTTCGGCGACCCCACTCCAGCCGACCGCGCGCGGGTGCGGGTCCAGGCTCTGTGCAGCCAGTACGGCTGGTCGCTCTGGGGATTCATCCAGGAGGCCGCCAGCCCGCTCGACTTCGACTTCCACGCGTGGGGCATGGAGCGCTACGACAAGGCCGAGGCGACCTTCCGAGGCGGCGGGCTGCCGCGGCTGCTGGACCAGGTCGCCTCCGGTGGTTGAGGAAGGCGCCCTGGCGTCCTCGGTGGTTGAGGAAGGCGCCCTGGCGCCTGTCTCGAAACCACTCCCGGCCCGCGCCCACGTGGTGGTCATCGGCGGGGGAGTGATCGGCTGCTCGGTGGCCTACCACCTGACCAAGCTCGGCCGCACCGACGTCCTCCTGCTCGAGCAGGGCCACCTCTCCGGCGGCACCACCTGGCATGCCGCCGGGCTGGTCGGGCCGTTGCGGGCCACCGAGTCGGGCACCCGTCTCGTGCAGTACTCGGCGGAGCTCTACGCCTCGCTCGAGGCCGAGACCGGGCTGGCGACCGGCTACCGGAACGTCGGCGGGGTGATCGTGGCTCGCACCGAGGACCGGATGACCCAGCTCCGGCGTACGGCAGCCAACGCGGTCGCCTACGACCTCGACTGCGAGCTGATCAGCCCCGCCCGGGCCCAGGACCTCTGGCCGCCGATGCAGGTCGACGACCTGCTCGGCGCGATCTGGCTGCCGGGTGACGGCAGGGTGAACCCGTCGGACCTGACCCAGTCCCTCGCTCGCGGAGCCCGACAGGGCGGTGCCACGGTGGTCGAGGGGGTGCGGGTGACCGGGTACGACGTCTCCGAGGGCGCGACGGGACGGCGCGTGACCGGCGTACAGACCGACGCCGGTCACGTCGAGTGCGAGGTGGTCGTCAACTGCGCGGGCCAGTGGGCGAAGGCGCTGGGGGACCTGGCGGGTGTGACCGTGCCCTTGCACTCGGCCGAGCACTTCTACGTCGTCACCGAGCAGGTGGCGGGCACCGATCCCGACCTGCCGATCATGCGTGACCCCGACGGCTGGACCTACTTCAAGGAGGAGGTCGGCGGTCTCGTCGTCGGCGGCTTCGAGCCGGACGCCAAACCGTGGCGCGCACCGTCCGACCTGCCGCACCCCTTCGAGTTCCAGCTCCTCGACGAGGACTGGGAGCACTTCTCGGTGCTGATGGAGGAGGCGATCGTGCGCATCCCGGCGCTCGCCGAGACCGGGATCCGGAGGTTCTACAACGGCCCGGAGTCCTTCACGCCGGACAACCAGTTCCTGCTCGGTCAGGCGCCGGGACTGCACGGCTACTTCGTCGGAGCCGGTTTCAACTCGGTCGGGATCGCCTCCGCCGGGGGAGCCGGGCGAGCGCTGGCCGAGTGGGTGGTCGAGGGCGAGCCGACCAGTGACCTGGTCGCGGTCGACGTACGCCGGTTCGCGCCCTTCCACGGGGACGAGCCGTGGCTGCGTTCCAGGGTCGCGGAGATCCTCGGCCTCCACTACGAGGTGCCGTGGCCCCTGCGCGAGCCCGAGACCGGACGCCCGCAGCGCGTCTCGCCGCTCCACGACCGGCTCGTCGCGCGGGGTGCGGTGTTCGGCAGCCGGATGGGCTGGGAGCGACCGCTCGTCTTCGCGCCCGCGGGCTCTGGTGCAGGTGGCTACACGTGGGGGAGACCTGAGTGGCTGCCGTGGTGCCTGGCGGAGCAGCGGGCGACGCGGGAAGGAGTCGCGGTCTTCGACCAGACGTCGTTCTCGCTGTACGACGTCTCCGGGCCGGACGCGCTCGCCTGTCTGCAGTGGATCTGCGCAGCCGACGTCGACGTACCGGTCGGGGGATGCGTCTACACGCCGTTCCTCAACGCGCGGGGGACCTACGAGGCCGACCTGACCGTCACCCGGACCGAGCCCGACTCGTTCCTCCTGGTGTCCAGCTCGGCCACGACGATCCGTGACCTGGACTGGATCCAGCGCCACCTGGGCCCGGGCGCCCGCGTGACCGTCCGCGACCGGACCGAGGACCTGTCCGTGATCGGGGTGATGGGACCACGCTCGCGCGACCTGCTCGGCGCTCTCGCGGACGTCGACTGGTCGGACCGGGCGTTCCCGTTCGCGACCAGTCGCCCGGTCCGGATCGGCGACGTCCACCTCCGGGCCACACGGATGACCTACGTCGGCGAGGTGGGCTGGGAGCTGGTCGTCCCGATGGCGGACGCGCCCGCTGTGTACGACGCGCTGCGGTCGCTGGGCGACGAGGTGCTGCCGGAGGGACTGGCCGATGCCGGCTACCACGCGATCGAGTCGCTCCGGCTGGAGAAGGGCTACCGCGCCTTCGGTCGCGACCTCAACCCGGACCTGACCCCGATCGAGGCGGGGCTCCTGTTCGCGACGGCACTGGGCTCGAGGTCGGGCAGTGCCAAGGACTTCCTGGGGCGCGAGGCCCTGGCTGCCCACCGCGATCGGCTCGCCGTCCCCGGGGAGCGACGCCGGCTCGTGTCGTTCGTCCTGGACGATCCCGAGCCGATGGTCTGGGGCGGTGAGCTGGTGCTGCGCGACGGTGAGCCCGCCGGCCAGGTGACCAGCGCGGCGTACGGCGCCACCGTCGGCGCCTCCGTCGGTCTGGTGCTTCTCCGCACCGACCGCGCGGTGCGGCAGACGGACCTCGACGTTGCGGCGTTCGCGATCGACCTGGCCGGGACCACCTACCCGGCACGAGTCACGCTCCGCGCGCCGCTGGGATGAGAACGCGGCGTCACGCCCCCGCGTAGATCTCTCGGATCACGTCCTCGATGTCGGGCTCCTGGATGGACAGGTCCGCGACGTCGTACGCCGCAGCCACGGCGGAGACGATCGGTGCCGCGCTCTCACCGGCAGGGAAGCTGAGCCACTGGCGAGGCCCCTCGACCTTCCGGGTCTCGGCTCCGGCGACCGATATCGGCGCCACCTCGTCGACGAGGTCGACGACGAGAGTCCGGTGGGAGCCGCCCCGTCGATGGAGGTCCGAAAGCGGACCGTCGAAGACCGCCGTGCCGTGGTCGATCACGATCACCCGGTCGCAGAGCGCCTCGATGTCCTGGAGGTCGTGCGTGGTCAGCATCAGCGTCGTCCCGCGCTCGGCGTTGAGGGTGCGCAGGAAGTCGCGCAGCCGGCCCTTGCTGATCACGTCGAGGCCGATGGTCGGCTCGTCGAGGTACAGGATCTCCGGGTCGTGGAGGAGGGCCGCGGTGATGTCGCCGCGCATCCGCTGGCCCAGGCTCAGCTGGCGAACAGGGGTGTCCAGGAGGTCGCCGAGGTCGAGCAGCTCGACGTACTCCTGGAGGTTGCGGCGGTGTCGAGCCGGGTCGACGCGATAGATCTTCTGCAGCAGCTCGAAGCTGTCGCGCAGGGGGAGGTCCCACCACAGGGTGGTGCGCTGGCCGAACACCACGCCGATCCGTCGGGCCAGCTCCGTGCGCTGCCGGCTGGGCTCGAGGCCGGCCACCAGCAACCGGCCCGAGCTCGGCACGAGGATCCCGGTCAGCATCTTGATGGTCGTGGACTTGCCGGCGCCGTTCGGGCCGATGTAGCCGACCATCTCCCCGGCCTCGATCCCGAAGGTCAGCTCGCGGACGGCGTTCACCTCGCTGCGGGTGCGCCGGAGGGCACCGGCCCGTTTGCGCACGACGAACGTTCGCGCGAGGTCCTGGACGTCGATCAGGGTCATCTCAGCTCCCGGTGGAGGTGTAGTGGCGGACGCCGGTGCGCCAGGCGAGACCCGACACGGCGACGGTGAGGACGGCCGCGAGGGGTGAGAGGACGGCGAACCAGGAGGGCAGGCCGAAGGGGTCGGGGCGATCGAGGAGGTACAGGCAGGGGTACCAGTTCACGAACGCGAGCGGCACGACGAAGGTCAGGCCCTTGAGCACCTCGCGCGGGAAGATCGTCATGGGGTACTGCGTCATCGTGTTCCCGCCGTAGGTGAAGGCGTTGGCGAACTCGGTGGAGTCCACGGTCCAGAACTGGATGCACGAGAAGGCCACGAAGAGCGAGAAGAAGATCAGGCAGGCCGACGCGACCATGAGGACTGCCAGGGCCACTTTGGGCAGGGTCCAGTCGACCCACCAGGCGCCGTAGCCGAAGACCGCGACGGCCTGGCTGATCCGCCCCAGCCGACGGACCGCGAAGCGGTCCGCGCACACCTGCACGAGCAGCGGCACCGGCCGGGTCAGCATCGCGTCGAGCGTGCCGGTGCGGACGTGGACGCCGACCTGCTCCACGCTGCCGATCAGGAGGTCGGCGACCCCGATCCCGATCCCGCTGGCGCCGTACAGGAGGGCCACCTCGCGCAGCCCGAAGCCGCCGAGCGTCGGGATGGAGTGGAACATCAGCCCGAGGCCGACGAAGTCGAGCAGCGTGATCAGGGCGCTCCCGACCGTCAGCGTCCAGAACGAGAGGGGGTAGGCCAGCGAGGACCGCACCCACATCCGGGCGATCCACACGTACTCCTGGGGCGCCGTCCGCAGCTCAGCCACCCTGGAGCACCACCTTCCGGGTCGCGGCGCCGAGCGTCAGGTGGCACAGGGTCAGCAGCACCACGATCCAGAGGACCTGCAGGCCGAGGCCGTCGACGATCGCCGTCCCCGAGCGATGGCCCAGCCAGATGTCGGCCGGTGTCTGGAGGTACGACGCCCAGGGCAGCGCCAGCGCGATGCTCCGTAGCGGCTCGGGGAAGATCACCAGCGGCAACGTCATGCCGCTCAGGAAGATCGCCAGCACACCGGACAGCATCCGCATGCCGGTCTGGTCGAGCAGCCAGAACGCCGAGCAGGCCACGAGGAAGCGGATCCCGAAGCTGGTCACGACCGCCAGGGCGAGGCTCAGCAGGAATCCGAGTCCGGCCGCCGGTGAGGCGGGCAGTGCGATGTCGAAGAGCAGCAGGCCGAGGATCGTCGGTGCGACGCCGCGCGCCAGGAGGTGGTACGCCGCGCGCCCGAGGTCACCGGCGAGGTACCAGCCGATCAGGCCCACCGGCCGGTAGAGGTCGATGGCGACGTCGCCGGTGCGGACCCGCTCGGCGAGGTCGTCGGTCGTGCCGCCACCCCACAGGGCGACGGTCATCAGCAGCGCCTGCCCGAGCCAGACGTAGGTGACCGCGTCGGTGGCGTCGTACCCGCCGGCATCGGGGCGTTGGTGCCAGAGCGCGAGGTAGGCGTAGCTGTAGATGACTCCGAACACGGAGTTGGTGAAGACGCCCGCCAAGGTGGCGGTGCGGTAGGTGCTGAAACGACGGAACGACCGCGCGGCGACGGCGGCGTAGAGCACGGTCGACCTCCTCTCCGGGTGTGCACGCACGCCAAGTGACCCCGCCTCAGGAAGAGGCGGGGGTGTCGGGTCGTGCGCGCTGTGCGGTTGTGAGCCGCCCAGTCTGGCCGACGTCGGTCGAGCTTGTCGAGACCAGACCGGGCGGCCAGGGGTTTCGACGCGCTCGTGCGACTTCGTGCCTCAGTCGCGTCGCTCGTTCAACCTGCGCTCGCCCACGTCGTGCCGTCGTTCCTCGGGCACGGCTGCTCGCTTCAGTGCTGGTAGGTGCCGGTGATGATCGCCCGGCCGGCGGTGTTGAAGACCAGGTTGAAGCTGAGGACGGCGTTCGACACGGAGTCGTCGACGCCCAGGCTCTCCTGGGTGACGGCGTGCACGACGAAGAAGTAGCGGTGCACCTGGTCACCCTCGGGCGGGGCCGCACCGGTGAAGGCGCGGGTGCCGGCGTCGTTGACCAGCATGAAGGCGTTGCCCGGCAGGCTGGCACCCTCGGCCCCGGCCCCCGTGTCGAGCGACGTCACGTCGGCGGGCAGGTCGACCAGCGACCAGTGCCAGAACCCGTTCGGCGTGGGCGCGTCGGGGTCGTAGCAGGTGACGGTGTAGCTCTGCGTGCCCTCGGGCGCGCCGCTCCACGACAGCTGCGGGGACGTGTTCCCGAACTCGGCCACCTGATCGTCCTTGAGCGGCTGACCGTCGGTGACGTCGTCGCTGGTGACGGTGAACGAGGGGACCTTCGGGAGAAGCTCGTAGGGATCGGGCTTCACGGGACGGTCGAGGCTCATCTGCTCTCCTGACTCGCGGACGTGGTCGGACATCGCGAACCTACTCCGCCGGTCTCGACCGTCGGTCGAGCCTGTCGGGACCACGGGCGCAAGCGGATGATGACGACATGGACGACCACCCGCCGTACCCCTCGGGACTGCGGCTCTCGGGTCGTCGGGTCGTGGTGGTCGGGGGCGGTCAGGTCGCCCAGCGTCGGATCCCCGGCCTCCTGGCCGCGGGCGCCGACGTCGTGGTCGTGTCGCCGCGGATCACCCCGGCGATCGAGGGCCAGGTCCTGGCCGGCGAGGTGAGCTGGGTCGAGCGCGGGTTCGCCGACGACGACCTCGCCGGCACCTGGTACGTCATCGCCGCCACCGATGACGCGTCGGTGAACGAGCAGGTGAGCAAGGCGGCGGAGGTCGGCCGGGTGTTCTGCGTGCGCTCCGACGACGGCACCAGCGCCACGGCGTGGACCCCGGCCACCGGACGGTACGACGGGCTGACCCTGGCCGTGCTCGGCCGGCGGGAGCCACGGCGTACGGCCGCCGTCCGCGACGCGATCGTGACCGGACTCCACAAGGGCACGATCGCCGCCAGCGAACGCCGCCCGTCGGTGCCCGGAGTGACCCTGGTCGGCGGCGGACCCGGACACCCGGACCTGATCTCGGTGGCCGGCCGCAAGGCACTGATGGAGGCCGACGTCGTGGTCGCCGACCGGCTCGCCCCGCGCGAGCTCCTCGGCGACCTGCCCGCCACGACCGAGGTCGTCGACGTCGCCAAGCTGCCCCGGGGCAACGCCGCACGCCAGGAGGAGATCAACCGGCTGATCGTCGAGCGCGCCCTGGCCGGGGAGCGGGTCGTGCGGTTCAAGGGCGGCGACAGCTTCGTGTTCGGACGCGGGTTCGAGGAGGTCGAGGCCTGCCGGGAGGCCGGCGTCGCCGTGCACGTGATCCCGGGCTTGTCGAGCCCGCTCGCCGTGCCGGCCGTGGCCGGCATCCCGGTCACGCACCGGCAGGTCGCCCACGAGTTCACCGTGGTGTCCGGTCACCTTCCACCCGGACATCCGGACTCCCTGGTCGACTGGGACGCGGTCGGCCGGCTGCGCGGAACTCTGCTGTTGATGATGGCGGTCGAGCAGGCCCCGGCGATCGCGGCGTCCCTGGTCGCGGCGGGCCGCGACGACGCGACCCCCGTCGCCGTGGTCTCCGACGGGTCGATGCCGGGGGAGCAGACGGTGCTCACGACCCTCGGTGGGCTCGGCGCCGACCTCGACCGGCACGGCGTACGCCCGCCGGCGATCATCGTGGTGGGGGGCGTGGTCGCCGTGGCACATCCGGAACACTTCGGGGCATGGTCGAGCTGATCGAGGTCGCCGACGCCGCCGACCCGCGGCTCGCGGACTACCGCGACCTGCGCGACGTCCAGCTCCGCACGCACCTCGAGGCCGAGCACGGGCTGTTCCTGGCCGAGGGGGCGAAGGTCGTCCGCCGTGCCGTCGAGGCCGGGTTCACGCCTCGGTCGTTCCTGATGGCGTCGCGATGGCTCGACGGTCTCGCCGACGTTCTCGCCGACCGCGACGCCCCCTGCTACGTCGTCACCGAGGCCCTCGCCGAGGAGGTCACCGGCTTCCACGTCCACCGCGGAGCCCTGGCCTCCCTCGAGCGCCGGCCCCTGCCGGGCGTGGACGAGGTTCTCGACGGCGCCGGCAACGTGCTCGTCCTCGAGGACGTCGTCGACCACACGAACGTCGGCGCGATCTTCCGCAGCGGTGCCGCCTTCGGCTTCGACGCCGTCCTGCTCGCCCCGCGGTGCGCCGACCCGCTGTACCGCCGGTCGATCAAGGTCGGCATGGGCGCGGTGTTCTCGACACCGTGGACCCGCCTGCCGGACTGGTACGACGCGCTCCCGGCGCTGTCCGACCGCGGCTTCACGACGGTGGCCCTGACCCTGGCCGAGGATGCCGGGCCGATCGAGGAGATCGTGGCCGGTCTCGACCGCGTCGCCCTCGTGCTCGGCTCGGAGGGCCACGGACTCTCGCCGCGCTGGGAGGCGGCAGCGGACCGCCGGGCCGTGATCCCCATGCGTGCGGGCATCGACTCGCTCAACGTTGCGGCGGCGACCGCCGTGGCCTGCTACGTCACCGCCCGCCGCTGACCCCTCGAGACGTCGTCACTCGGTCATCGGCGTGGTCGGCCACTCGTCGGGATACCGGTCGGCGACCTTCTCGTGGTTCTTCTGGAGCTTCTTGCGGACGCGTGTGGAGAGCCGGTCGCCGAAGACGGTGCCGAAGGTGTGGTCGGTCTCGTGCTGGAGGCACCGCGCGAGCATGCCCTCGCCGCTGAACGTCACCGGCGCCCCGTCCAGCCCGGAGCCGTGCACGGTCGCGGTGTCCGGCCGCGCCAGCGGCACGTACCCCCCCGGGAGGGAGAGGCAGCCCTCCTCCTCCTCCTCCAGCTTCCGCTCGCGACCCTCGGGCAGGGTGACCTCGGGGTTGCACACGACACCGACCGTCCGGTCGCCCGACGAGTCGTGGCAGTCGAAGACGAAGACCCGCTGGTCGACGCCGATCTGGCAGGCCGCCAGGCCGACCCCGTCCGCGGCGTACATCGTCGCGGTGAGGTCGGCGACCAGCGACCGCAGCGCGTCGTCGTACGCCGTGACGTCGGCCTGTCGGCGGTGCATGACCGGCGTACCCCAGCGCACCACCGGCCGGACCATGCCGCCCTCCGGCAGCGGACCGTACGGCGCGTGGGCGGACGCGCTGGGGTCGAGCGGCATGCGGCGATCCTAGGGATCGGTGACCACGAGCCTGTGACCGGGAGCACCCACGGGCGCGGTGGTGGCGAAATGTAACTCCGAGTTACATTTGGGCCATGCTCCTCCACAAGAACCTCCGTCCGGGAGGTCGGTACGGCATCGCCCGTGCCGAGTCCCGCGATCCGATCGGCTACGCGGTCGCCGCGATGAACCGGCTCGCCCAGAGCGACCTCCTCGACCGGGTCGGACTCCGCAAGCAGGCCGAGCAGGCCGTGTTCACGGTGACCCGCGGGGGCTTCCGGACCGCGACCTCCGCCGGCCGCGCCTTCGCCCGCGCGGGGAAGCGCGGAGCGGCCGGGAGGCGGGCTCCGTCCGCGACCCCCCGCGGCGTCTTCGACCTGACGCCCACCGAGGACGAGCAGCTGCTGGTCGACGTCGTCACCGAACTCGCGACGGAGGTGCTCCGCCCCGCGGCCGCCGAGGCCGACGTGGCTTGTGCTGCGTCCGCCGAGGTGCTGAAGGCCGGCCAGGACGTCGGACTCCCGCTGCTCGGCGTTCCGGAGTCGCTCGGAGGCATCTCGGAGGAGCGCGCGGTGATGGCGGGCGCACTGGTGGCGGAGGCACTCGCGCGAGGCGACCTCGGCCTCGCTGTCGCATCCCTGGCACCCGGCGCCGTTGCCACCGCGATCGCCACCTGGGGCACCGACGAGCAGCAACAGACCTACCTCCCGGCCTTCACCGGTGACGACGTGGCAGCGGCGGCACTCGCGCTGACCGAGCCGCGCCCGCTGTACGACGTGCTCGAGCCACGGACGACCGCCACCATCGACGGTGACGACCTCGTCCTCGACGGTGTGAAGTCGATGGTGCCGCGCGGCGCGGACGCCGAGCTGTTCGTCGTCGGCGCACGCCTCGACGGCGCCAACGTCCTCGTGCTCGTCGAGTCCGGGACCGGCGGACTGTCCGTCGAGGCCGACCCCGCCATGGGCGTCCGGGCCGCGTCGCTCACCACGCTGACGCTCGAGGGCGTCCGCGTCCCGGCGAGCAACATCCTCGGTGCCGCCGACGGCACGACGTACGCCGAGTGCGTGCGGCTCTCCCGGATCGCCTGGTGCGCACTCTCGGTCGGGGTCGGGCAGGCGGTGCTCGACTACGTCACGCCGTACGTCAAGGAACGACAGGCGTTCGGTGAGCCGATCGCCCACCGCCAGTCGGTGGCGTTCATGGTCGCGAACATCGCCACCGAGCTGCAGGCGATGCGGCTGCTCACCTGGAAGGCGGCCTCCCGCGCGGCGGCCGGGAAGGACGTCGCGCGCGATGTCGCCCTGGCCAGGAAGCTCTGCTCGGACAAGGGGATGCAGATCGGCCTGGACGGCGTCCAGCTGCTCGGCGGCCACGGCTTCGTGAAGGAACACCCGGTGGAGCGGTGGTACCGCGACCTACGGGCCATCTCGATCATGGAAGGCGGGGTGCTGGTCTGATGGCGATCTCTCTGGACGACCCGAGGAAGCTGGTGGGCCTGCGCGACCAGGCGCACCAGGTCGCGATGAACATGCTGCGGCCGATCAGCCGGAAGTACGACCGGGCCGAGCACGAGTACCCCCAGGAGCTCGACCTGCTCGCCTCCATGATCGACGGGCTCTCGGAGTCGGGTGCGAGCTCGGGCGCCGGCGCGTCCGGGGTGAAGCGCGACGACAGCCAGGACGACGGCTCCGTCAGGAACGGCACCAACCTCGCGTCGGTGCTGGGGATCGCCGAGATGTGCTGGGGCGACGTCGGACTGCTGCTGTCGTTGCCGCGCCAGGGCCTGGGCAACTCCGCGATCGCCTCGGTGGCGAACCCCGAGCAGCAGGAGCGGTTCGGCGACGTCTGGGCCTCCATGGCGATCACCGAGCCGGACACCGGCTCCGACTCGGCACGCATCCGCACCACGGCCGTCCTCGACGGCGACGCCTACGTCCTGAACGGCGAGAAGATCTTCGTGACCTCCGGCGAGCGCTCCGACGCCGTGGTCGTGTGGGCCACCCTCGACAAGAACCTCGGGCGCGGGGCGATCAAGTCGTTCGTCGTCCCCAAGGGCACGCCGGGCATGACCGTCGAGCGGCTGGAGCACAAGCTCGGGATCAAGGCGTCCGACACCGCGACCATCCGGTTCGAGAACTGCCGCGTCCCGGCGGAGAACCTCCTGGGCTCACCCGAGATCGACACCACCCAGGGCTTCGCCGGCGCGATGGCGACGTTCGACAACACCCGTCCGCTCGTGGCGGCGATGGCCGTCGGCTGCGCTCAGGCGGCGCTCGACCTCACCCGCGACCTGCTCGCGGAGGCCGGCGTCGAGATCGACTACGACCGTCCGGCGATCGTCCAGAGCGCGGCCGCCGCGAAGTTCCTCCAGATGGAGGCGGACTGGGAAGCAGCGCGTCTGCTGATGCTCCAGGCCGCCTGGATGGCCGACAACCGCAAGGCCAACGCCATGGAGGCCTCGATGGCCAAGGCGAAGGCCGGTCGGACGGCCTCCGACGTCACCCTGTCCTGCGTGGAGCTGTGCGGCTCGGTCGGCTACAGCGAGGGCGAGCTGCTCGAGAAGTGGGCACGCGACTCGAAGATCCTCGACATCTTCGAGGGGACCCAGCAGATCCAGCAGCTGATCATCGCCCGCCGCGTGCTGGGGCTGTCCAGCGCCGAGCTCAAGTAGGTCAGGCGTTGAGCCCGGCCAACGCAGTCACCTGGTCGGGAGAGTCGAGCCCCCGGACGCCGACGAACACCGTGCTGACCCCGAGGGTCTTCAGCTCGGCGTAGCGGGCGCGGTGCTGGTCGACCGTGCCGGCATGGGTACGCCGGGCGAAGGCGGCGGCCGCGGTCCGCCCGCGGAGCCGCTCGACGTGCGCCCATGCGTCGTCGCGGTCCCGACCGACGATCGGAAGATCGAGCACGGTCACCGCGACGTCGTCTCGCGTCCGGCCCGCGACGGCCAGGTGTCGGTCGAGCACCGCCAGCTTGTGGGTGAGGGTCTCGAGGTCCGACGGCAGGTTGCAGGCATCCGCGAGCCGCGCCGCGATGTCCAGGGTGCGCTGCTCGCCGTTCCCGCCCACCACGACCGGGATGTCGTGGGCCGGTCGCGGGTACGACGTCGTCTCGGGCAGCTCGACCCGCTCGCCGGCGTACCTCTTGGTGCCGGCCGCCCAGAGGGCGCGGCACGTCTCGATCGTCGACTCCAGCAGATCGAGCCGCTCTCGCGCGGACGGGAACGGGACGCCGAACGCCGCGTGCTCGCGATCCCACCAGCCCGCGCCGATGCCGAGGAAGGCCCGACCACCCGACAGGGCGTCGAGGGTGGCGGCCGCCTTGGCCGTGATGCCGGCCGGGCGGAACGTCACGGGCGTGCACAGGGTGCCGAGCTCGAGCCGGGTGTCGAGCCCCGCCACCAGGCCGAGGGTCACCCACGGCTCGGGGATCGGGTGCCAGGCGGAGTCGACCTGGGGGATCTGGATCAGGTGGTCCATCAGGGCCAGCCCGCTGAAGCCTGCCTGGTCCGCGGCGAGGGCCATGTCACGAACCCAGGCGCCGGGATCCTCGCCCCAGGGGAACCGGGACAGCTGGAGGACGACCTTCAGCCCGTGGCCTGCGGTGGCAAGCGGGGGTCGGTCCCTGACCACGGCCTCGGATCGGACGGTTCGGCGGTCGGGGGAAGGCTCGCCGGAGACCACCTCGACGCGATCCCATCCCTCGTCGCCGAGCGCGGCGCGGGCGGCCACGGCGCGACGTACCTGCTCGGCAAGAACCGGCGCCGGTACCGGCCGGTCGCGACGCGCGTTGCGGCGTCGGCACTCGTCACCGGGCGTGTCGATGAGGACGGCGACCGCAGGCATCTCCGCGGCGCGGGCGGCGTCGCGCCACGCGAGGCGCCGGTCGGCGTCGAGGCCGAGGGTGTCGATGACGGTCGTCAGACCGCGTGACAGGCGGGAACGGACGATCCGCTCGAGCAGGTCGAAGGCGTCCGCGGAGGCATCGAGGTCGGCCGGCCCGGATCCGACGACGCCGCGCAGGTCGTCGGAGGAGACGACTTCCGCGCGGCGGTAGTGGTCGAGGGCCCACATGGACTTGCCCGACCCCGCTGCGCCGATGAGGACGACGACTGCGGGATCGGGCAAGGCCACGATCGGGATTGTGGCAGGGGCTGCCGGTCTGCGGAATCAGCCGGCGTTCTTGAAGGGGTCGTGGGTGGCGAGGGCACGCTCGAGGCGGGCCTGGTCGAGCCGGCGGAAGACGATCTGGTCCTCCTGGGCATCACGCACGCACTTGGCGAGTGTGAAGCTCGACGTCGTCAGGAACATCGTTCCGAGGGCGAGGAAGCCCCTCACCCAGGGGTCGGCGGGCAGGTAGTAGATCGCGGCGAGCATCGTGAAGAGCGCGACGCCGAACGAGGCGGCGGCCTGCATGTAGAAGGCGCTGGTGTTCTTGGCGGTGGTGTCGGTGGTGGTCGTCATGGCAGAAGGTTCGCCTCTGGCGCGGTCATCGCGGATCCGCTCGGATACCTGGTCCCGGCTGAGTAGGCGTACTCGACCTGAGCACCGGTCCTTGGTCGTCGGGACTCATGAGCCCTGACGCAGACGCCCCGGTCCGGCTCAGCCGGGGACCTCGACGCGGGCAGCGTCGCCGGGCGTCGCGACGAGGTACGCCGGGTGGCGGAGGGCCGCGTCCGCGAAGGCCCGGGTGACTCCCGACTGCACCTGCTCGAGCTCCGTGCGCGGCACCAGCGCGACGGCCGAGCCGCCGAAGCCACCACCGGTCATCCGTGCCCCGAGGGCGCCGGTGGACCGGGCGGTCTCGACGGCGAGATCCAGCTCCCGGCAGGAGATCTCGAAGTCGTCGCGCATCGAGGTGTGGGAGGCGTCCAGCACGTCGGCCAGCGCCTCCCAGTTCCGGTCGCCGATCGCGCCGACGGCGGCGAGCACCCGGAGGTTCTCGGAGACGACGTGGCGGGCCCGGCGCCGGAGGAGAGGGTCCTCCAGGGACTCCACCCGGGCCGGGTCGGCCTGGCGAAGACTGCTCACCCCGAGAGCGCGGGCGGAGTCGGCGCTCTCGGTCCGTCGGTTGCCGTAGGAGCCATCGGTCAGGGCGTGAATGACCCGGGTGTCGATGACCAGGAGCACCAGGTCGGCCTGGTCGAGGGGGAGCTCGACCGGGGTGGCGCTGCCGTCGGAGAAGTCGAGCAGGAGGGCATGGCCCGGCTCGGCCAGCATCGCCACGGTCTGGTCCATCCCGCCCGTGGGGGCGCCGACGTAGTCGTTCTCCGCACGGATGCAGGCCGCGGCCAGCTGGCGGCGGATCGCTCGCTGCGTCAGGTCGAGACCCAGCAGGCCGGCCACGGCCGTGGCCACGGAGCACTCAAGCGCCGCCGAGCTGGACAGACCCGCGCCGAGCGGCACGTCGGAGTCGACGGAGGCCTCGAAGCCGGGCACCTCGTGGCCGTCGTCGCGCATCGCCTGCACCACGCCGGCGACGTACGCCGCCCAGCCCTGGGGGCGGTCCTCGACGAGGCCCTCCCAGACGGCTTCGTCCTGGGCGCTGGACAGTCTCAGCGCCTCGTCGGTGCGGGGGACGAGGGAGACGGTGGTCCGCTGGGGGAGCGCCAGCGGGAGACAGAGGCCGCCGTTGTAGTCGGTGTGCTCGCCGATCAGGTTGACCCGGCCGGGAGCCGAGGCAACGAGGGCGGGCATGGGTCGCAGCCTAGTGTCGGGACGTGTTGGCGGTGCGACCCTTGACGACGCCGACGAAGGCCTGCGTCGTGTCGTCGTCGCGATCGCGCCGCCAGACCAGGGCGATCGTGGTGGGCGGCAGGTCGGTGACGTCGCG